>ERZ772897.248-NODE-248-length-68233-cov-9.534777_pt1 | contig 68233 bp, 67 predicted proteins | sample MGYA00512125_ERZ772897 | MGnify/ENA primary metagenome ERZ772897 (study PRJEB29015, sample SAMEA2737660) | human gut metagenome | biome: human gut; feature: human-associated habitat; material: faeces | place: China | collected 2012 ... | reverse complement strand
CGATATTAGCTGATATATTCAGTCGTTTGAAATACATGGAGCGTAGAGGTAGTGGGTTTAAGAAAATATTGGCAGACTACGAGGGTCAGGTTGAATTTGATGAGACTAAGATGCCGGTATTTGAGGCTGATAATGATGATTTTACATTGACTTTGTATAATCTGAATTATGGACATGATTATGTGATGAATGTTAATGATACTCAGGGAGGCATTCAAGATGGCATTCAAGATGGCACTCAAGATGGCACTCAAGGTGGCACTCAAGGTGGCACTCAAGACAAATTGCAGAAACAAATCTTTGACATGATAGAAGAAAATCCTCAAATTTCCACATCAGAAATTGCAACAAGGTTAGGTGTTGGTGTAAGGACTGTGAAGAGAAGAATAAAACAAATGACGAATATTGTATATGTCGGAAGTGGATATAGCGGTCACTGGGAGATTAAAGAGTAGTAAGTGCACTATATTATTCAAACTATTAAAAGAGAAAATTGCTGATGGCGAAGAAACAGGAGGTACATTACTTTGTAGTTAGTCTCGTGAGCTTTGAGATTTTGTGAGACTACATGATATAGCTGCAATGCGATAAAATTTGCGTTTGTGGTGGACTTGTAATATCAGTTTTTAGGTAGTCTTATTTTTTGAAGGCATTTCTTGAGGCTAACAAGAGATTGAGGAGGTTTAAAATTATGGACATAAGTGAAAAGAGTGGAAACTATTTAGAAAAAATTATCGGATTGGCAAAAAAATATATGAAATGTTTCATCAAAGAGTATGTAAACTTTTAAGTTATACATAGAACGATTATAGGTAAGAGTATTTTTATGACAAATGATAAGGGTTTGGCTATAATCTACAATAGGTAATTTATTAGCAAAAAGGAAGAGGTTACAATGCATAGGGTTACACGAAAAAGTATAAAAGATTCAGATATTGATTTAACAAGAGTTGAGAAGCGTTTGTCAGAAATTGCAGAAGAAATAAAAATTAATAACAAAAACAATTTAACGGACATAAATGTTATATGTGAAGAAATTTTTGGACAAATATTAAATAAACTATATGATATAAAGTTGGTTTCGATGTCAGCAGAAGTTTCTGGAAATTATATAGCTGTGGACTTGGTTGATTATGAAAAGCGAATTGCATACCAAGTAACTTCACAAAATATTCGTAACAAAATTGACAGGACTCTTGAAAAATTTAATTCTTCGGGAATGTACAAGGATATTGATGAAATTGACTTCCTTATATTGAGTTCAGATGAACATAGATATAATGGTAAAGATACAAAATGTTTAAATAACGGAAGAATATTTTCTTACAAAGAAAATATAATGAATTTCAAAAAACTTATACATGAAATAGAAAAGAAAAATGAAATAGAAAATGATTTTATCGTAGACATATATGATTGCATTAGTATGGTATATGATTCGGGACGATTAAAATATTTTAGTATTGTAAATGAAACAGAATTATTGATGAGAACAGCAACTTATGATTTAGATGAGACAAAATCTTGGCTAAAAGGATATGGAGATATACATTTATCCGCATTTATTCCATTGTCTTATAAAGGTGAGTTAAGTTGTATGCTTCAAATTAGACAACATAATTTGTCAGGGGTATACATTACATTTGATCAAGAGATGTTATTAGAGGACTATTTTGTATCAGAAACGGAGTTTGAAAATAAACATCATGTTGGTAGATATGAGGATGAAGAAGAAATATGTATGCAGATTCAAAATATGCGTATTAATTTGAATGCACATACTGCATATCATATATATAAATTATTTGAAGAGCTTAAAGAAGAGTATTTCGCAACAAAAAGTGAGATTGACAGCATTCTTGGAACTAATGGTTTGAGTAGGGTGGGAAATAGATACTTGCTTATGACAATTGATATAATGGAATGGGAGGAAATATTATTTTTTGCGAGAAATCATGATTGGTTCCAAGAAGATGGCGAATTAGAGTGGAATATATTCAATAATAATTGTAGTAGAAATAGTTTGATACTGTCACCAAATGTAAACGGAAATATTCGAGGCGATATATTAGCTACAATATCAGTAATTCCTAATAAAACATGGAATAATAAATTGGATTTATATTGGGAACCGGGGTTTAAGGCTAATGAGAGATGTATGGATAGATTTGATAATGTTGTTAAATGGAAAGCTGATTATACTGCAGAATGGATAAAAAATAGGCTGTTGGAGAAATCACACACTTATTATGAAAAATGTAATGGTAAGAAATCTTTTTGGCAGAAAATATGGAATTGAATTGATAAACTAAAACTAGTGGATTAAAGGGAAAGTAAATAATTCTCTTGTTTAAGAAAAAGTATGAATACAAATTATGAATGGTACTAACCATTAGTACCACAAAATTTTTTATTGCAGAAACATCATACGAAGATTATAATTCTCATAGGTGGACTTTCAAACCATCAGATGATTATCTTCTGAATAACAAACATACCTGCAAGCCACCAGAACTACACACAATGATGAAAATATAGCAATGGTACTGGATTGGTACTAAAAATGTGTGGAACGAAAAATAGTGAGTAGAAAAGATACAAGTTATCAATACAAAAATATATAGATAACCATATTAAAACAACCTGAATCAAACCAAACTTTGCGAGTTTGAATAAGGTGCAGTGTAAAAAGAATCCAGTATTTATGCGGGTTTCAAACAAATTTGTTTAATGTGTGGCAACGATTTGGCAACGGGTTTTCCTTGGGTCTCCAAAGTTTAGTGGAGTTTCCCGAAGTTTTTTAGGGGCAATTAATGGGGACGACAACTAAAAATCTATGAGTTTTTTAGGGGCATTCCCTAGGGGCTTCTTAAATCGAATCATGAATAGATAACACAGGCAGGTCTTTTGACCTGCCTGATCTGTTTTGCAACGAAATATTTTTTTATCTTCCATATCAAAATAAGTGACGGGATTGTAATCGTTTATTCCATTTATAACAGGGGTGTCCCTGGTCGCATATAGGAAGCGGGTTCGAAAATGCTCAAAGTTTCGATAGCCACGTCCGAGTCTTTTCAAGTCTTTAACTTTTCGATTTAAGGATTCAATAGGTCCATTAGAAAGTCTGCTGCTATATATTTTGCCAGCCCCGTATTTTTCAACCATTACAAATGAGTTGATGATATAATCATGGTTTCGAATCAGAAGATTGGTAAAATCAACGAAAATTGAATTGCCGCAATGAAGATAGTGGTTGATCAGTTTGTCGAGTTCAATTCTGGCATCCATTGGCTTCCCAGCATTTCGAGTATTGAATTGGACATAAAGTTCCTTTAAATCACGAAGTTCCCTCAAGTTTGGATCAATCATAAAAAGAGAATCTTCATAATCATAAGTCTTCATCAGACAGTGAAGGCGTGTATCCATTCTTAAATCCGAATGATAAGTAATAGAGGAGTGATTAGCGAGGATCAGCCATCGATATTTTTGCAGTAGGTAGACTTCTCTGGATGCTGGAATAAAGGTGTGTTTATCGATAATGCCGCCGTTGGCCGTATATGCATCTCGATCACGTTTCTTAAAATTTTGATGAGCTCACGTATGTAAAGATCTAGTTTATGAGTGATCCATTGAATTACGTAAAAAGAATCTATGACAGAAACAGCGTTTGGAAAATATCGGTTAACCCAGCTGATGTAGGGATTATACATATCGGAAATTAGATACTTTACCTGTGAGCGCTCTTCGAGTGGGATGGACATAAAATAAGGTTGGGGCAGACGGATTGTATTATCCGGATTTGAAACTGTCGGAAGGTACACACTATGAGATCGGAAGATTTGGACGGATGCGGTGGAAGTATTTGAAAAACCACCGCAGAGGAGAATATTTCAGACGTCTCATGGATGGAAAATTGAATGAACATCTGCATGAGGTTGAAGAGGAGTGCTATGAGAGAATGGAGCTTCTTGTGGAACAGATGAAAGCAGGGGCAGGTATTACAGAAGAATTAAAGGCACGTGATCAGATGAAATGGGTAAGACTGATGAATAATGTACGAAGTTCGGTAGAGGAGATTATAATAAGAGAACTGATATATGTATGAGAAGAGTGCGGGATAACTGATGTTATGGTATAATCACTGATGTATATTGAATTTGTCGGCTTGAAAAAATATAAGGAGCATAAAAATGATTCATTTTGGATTTTCGTATATGGGGTTGATATTTCTGTTAATGTTGTTTATTCCCAATATCATTTGGACAAAGCACAAACCAAAGGATTATGAGCAGTATGTTGTAAATGAAAATAAGGTATTGTTACTGTTTGAAAGAATCGGAGAAATACTTATCTGTGGTATTGTGTTGATCTTCTCTGATTTTAATTTGCGGAAACCGAATCTTTGGACAATATGGCTGATTCTGGCTGTTTTGTTGATGCTTTGCTATGAAGGTTATTGGATCAGATATTTTCGCAGTGAACAGAAAATGACGAATTTTTATTCCTCTTTTCTTGGGATACCAGTTGCTGGAGCAAGTCTGCCGGTTGCAGCTTTTTTCTTTTTAGGGGTTTACGGTGCTAACTTTTTCCTACTTTTGGCAACGGTTATTTTGGGAATTGGTCATATAGGTATACATATGTCTCATAAAGAGGAAGTTTTTAATGACGAGAAAAAGAAAGGGATTCTTTCACGAATTTTTCGCGTAGTATTTATAGCTGCGCTAGTAATTGTTTTCGGAGGGATTACCATAATAATCGGAATCAGAAACTATAATGCAATCAGGGGAAGTATACATAGTTCCAATGGAATTGAGGAAGAAGGCTATATGGATTTGTGTGGGCAGAATCAGTATTATCTGATTCGAGGCGAAGATGTAAGCAATCCGGTAATAATCTGGATCCATGGAGGTCCGGCAAGTCCTGATACAATGGAAACATATGCATTTTCTAATTATCTTAAGGATGACTATACTGTAGTTGCATGGAATCAGCGAGGCTGCGGAAGAACCTATTATAAAAATAAAGATAATGATCCTTATAATGATACGGCAACTTTTGAGCAGGCACAGGCAGATTTGGCTGCCTTGGTCGATTATGTTTGTGACAGATTTCAACAGGAAAATGTAATATTGGTAGGACATTCCTACGGTACTATGGTCGGGAGCAAATATGCAATCGAACATCCGGATAAGGTAGCAGCTTATGTTGGTGTCGGACAGATGGGGGCAGGCGGGAGTGATATTTATGCTTACGAAGATGCTCTTTCTATTGCCAGGGAAAAAGGAGATGATACAACTGCCATGATTGCTGCTTTTGAAAAATATCAGGCAGATGCAACATTAGAAAATATGCTTGCATTAAGAAGTTATGTGTCACCTTATCATGTACCGGAAAAGGAAAACAATTATATAATGACTGCACTGACCTCTCCTTATCTGGGAGTATATGATGTGCTCTGGTTTGGAAAGCAGTTAGGGAACCTTTCAGATTTTGTAGAGTTAAACAGCCAGCTTTTTGATTATATAAGTACCGAAGATGTATATGCGTATGGAACAGAATATCAAATTCCGGTAGGCTTTATTTCAGGGTCGTGTGACTGGATTACTCCGGTAAAGTATACCGAAGATTATTTTCATACAATTACAGCACCGAAAAAAGAGATGAAGTTAATTGACGGCTGGGGTCACACTGTACCGCAGGAAAGTCCGAAAGATTTTGCAGATACGCTAATGCAGGTATTAGAGACAATTACAAATTAAGGATGGATAAAAAGAAAGCTATAAAGTGTATACCAGATATTGAAAATGATGAATATGTTCCAGTTAATAATAGTATGCTGGCAAAAGCAGAAATTCCCTTCCTGATATTTGAAAGAAACCGGGGAAAATGTTTTATAGAGATGTATTGATAGAATCTAGAGAAAGGAATGCTTTTATGAGCAAAGAATTACAGATAAGAAATAGCACTGTTGATTTCTTGGTTTTCACACGAGATGCAGGAGAAGACGGAATAGAAGTCAGGGTTCAGAATGGCGATGTATGGCTTACGCAGAAGGCAATTTCACAGCTTTTTGATGTAGATAGAAGTGTGGTTACAAAACATCTGAGCAACATTTTTAAAGAGGGAGAATTAGATGAAAATTCAACTTGTGCAAATTTTGCACAAGTTGCCGATAATGGAAAAACATACAAATACAAATTGGTAGAGCGCACAGTGTGTATAAAGGAGCCGAGCTAAATGAAATTAAAGAATGTTGTGATGGTGGTAGATGATATAGAACAATCTGTCAAATTTTATAAGAATCTGTTTGGTTTACAGGTGATTATGAGACAGGATGGTAATGTTATAATGTCAGAGGGACTTGTATTACAGGATGCAGAGGTATGGCGTGAAAGTACAGGAATAGCTACGATTCCGCACAATAATATGACAGAACTGTATTTTGAAGAAAATGACATGGAAGGGTTTATGAAGAAACTTGAATCGTATGATTGTACGATCCGTTATGTTACGAAAATAGCGGAACTTGAAGGAGGGCAGAAGGTTGTAAGGTTTTATGATCCGAGTGGAAATCTTATCGAGGTACGTACATCGTTAAGAAATTATTAGGGAAAGTGACAGTGAAAATGAGTATTAGAGCAGCAACTTTGGAGGAGCCTGTTATTGAGAAGAATGTAACAGTGATGGCTGACGAATCATTGGGCGGTTGCGCATCTGGCTATACAGAAAGATTTGAATATAAAAAAGCGACAATGGAAGATGTTGATGAATTAGTAAGAACAAGAATAATTGTCCTTCGTGCAGCGAACAAATTGTCGGATGATGTGGATATGTCTCTGGTGGAGAAGGAGTCATATGCATATTATAAGCGTGCATTGAAAACGGGAGAGCATGTTGCATATTTGGTATATGATAACGGAACGTTTATCGGTGCAGGTGGTGTCAGTTTTTTCAAGTCATGCCGACATATCATAACCCGACAGGTAAAAAGGCTTATATCATGAATATGTATACGAATCCGGAATATCGTAGACAGGGAATTGCATATCATACATTGGATTTATTGATAAAAGATGCGAGGAAGCAGGGCATATCACAGATTGCATTAGAGGCAACCGATATGGGACGATCTTTGTATGAGAGATACGGATTTGTAAGAATGGAAGATGAAATGGAACTGATTGAATGACAACAGATGTATTTGACGTAAGGGAGAATAATTATGAAACAAGAGACAATAGACAGAATTCGAAAATTTACGGAAGACAGAGACTGGGATCAGTTTCATGCTCCTGCGAATCTCGCGAAGTCAATTGTGATCGAGGCAGCAGAATTATTGGAGTGTTTTCAATGGGCCGATGATGAATATGATCTGCAGCATGTGAAAGAGGAACTGGCTGATGTTATCGTTTATAGTCAGAATTTGCTGGACAAGTTAGGTCTTGATGTAGACGAGATTGTAAATATGAAGATGACAATGAATGAAGCAAAGTATCCGATCGAGAAAGCAAAAGGCAGTGCGGCAAAGTATGACCAGTTGTAACCGCTGAATTCACCTTGTGCAATTTTTGCACAAGGTGAGAATGCAAGTGGCGCAGTGGTGAAGCAATCAAAAGAAGGTGATCAGAATGGGGCTTTTTAAGAAGAAAAGTATCGTCAAGTCCTACGATAAGGAAAATAAGAGACCGGTAATCAAGGCGAGCATATGCAATGGGGAACAGGTTGCCGGTTTTAAGGATATCCACACGGGTAAGATCGAAGAGGTTATGCTGATCAGAAGTCGGGCAGATCTGGAGAATTTTAAAGCTATGTATGGAATCGATGAGGCGATAACGAAAGAATATTGAGCAGATAAAAGATGTCTGGAAAGGATGAAAAATGGTAAGGAAAATAGTACGTGATCCGCTTTTTCTTGCACAGAAATCAGTGGAGGCAACAGAAGCGGATCGGCAGGTCGTGACGGATTTGCTAGATACTTTGAAAGCGAATTTAGATCACTGTGTTGGGATGGCTGCAAATATGATAGGGGTTCAGAAGAACATTATTGTGGTGGCAGTGGGGCCGATACAGTTCCCGATGATTAATCCGGTGATCACGAATAAAGACGGTGCATATCAGACGGAGGAGGGATGTCTGTCGCTGGATGGGGTGCGTCCATGCACCAGATATCAGGAGATTGAAGTGGATTATCTGGATCAGAATTTTAAGAAACAGCATGGAAAATATTCCGGCTGGACAGCACAGATTATCCAGCATGAGATAGACCACTGCAATGGGATTGTAATATAGGACGCATGTAAAAAATTATTTTGCAAGGTAATAAAATCAATGAGAAGGAAGTTTCTTTTCATTGATTTTTTTTGCTTGACGATAACCAACGGTTAATGCATTATAGAGATAACCAATGGTTAGCTGTGAAAGAGAGAAGACATTATGAAACATTACATTGAGATACAAAGACTTAGAACAGAAGATGTAGTTATAGATGATAATTTAACGTTAGAGAAGAATACACAGGCCTTTTTAAAAGGTGACATCATCAGCATTACAGAGAAAATAGATGGTGCCAATGCAAGTATTTTTTATGATAAGCACTTGCAGAAATTAAGATGTTTTAGTAGCAGGAACGAATTGGATTTTAGCAATCAGTTAAGAGGGTTCTATTCCTATGTGCAGGGATTAGACAGCAGCATATTTGCAGAATATCCGAATCACATATTTTTCGGAGAATGGTTGGTAAGTCATACGGTGATCTATGACGAAGAAAACTATAATAAATGGTATTTATTTAGTGTATATGATTCCAAGACCCAGAGCTGGCTGGAACAGGAATTTGTAAAAAAATTTGCCCATGATCATGGATTCTACTATCCGCATGAATTGTATTATGGAAAATTTATTGATTGGAACCATTGTATCAGCTTTTCCAACAATCCAGCGTATGGAATACAACAGGAAGGTATTGTGATAAAAAATCAGACAGCGCTTAAGGAGAACCGTGGTCCACATATCTTGAAATATGTTAATCCTACTTTTAAGGAAATTCAAAACAGAAATCATAAGAAAAAAACAGAGGATCCTAATAAGCTGAAGGAGAAGGCTGAGGCGGAGGAATATATCCGTATGATCGTGACAGATGCAAGAGTCTTGAAATGTTATCATAAATTGATTGATGATGGAATACTGCCGGAAAAACTTGAATTAAAGTATATGAAAGAAGTGGCGAGGAATCTTCCTAAGACGGTGTATGAAGACTGTGTAAAAGAAGAGATAGAAATATTAATGAAGGCAGGGGAATATGCTGGAAAGCTATGTAATAAGGTTACGATGGATATTATAAAAAATAAATTAAAACTGACGTAATAAAGCAAAGGCGAATTATTTAAGGAGTTTATGGGCATATGCAAGCAATCGACCGCCCAAATCATTTTGTTCTTTGATCATTTTGGCAAGTGCATATAATTCAGGCGTCTCGTTTGAAGATATCATAATATAATCGGCTTCCATTTTATCAGAAGTACCATAAAGAAAGTCAACATTACAGTTAAAGGTCTGGGCGATATAGCATACGGTCTGATAGGAAGGCTCCCGTTCGCCTTTTTCGTATCGACCGTAAGCCATGGCTGATATATTAAGGCGGCGGGCTGCTTCTGCTTTATTTATATTAAGTGAAGTTCTTAATTGTAGTAAACGTTCCGGGTGAAAATTCATAATAAGGATCCTTCTTTATGCAAAAATATTGGTAACCAAAGGATATTGTAATTGATATATTGGAAAATGACAATATTATTGTTGATATTAATATTGGAGTTATTTGATGTTGTTTAAAATTGAATAATTTATCTATAAGTTGCTTAAAATAATACAAAAGATTGACAATGTAAATCAAAATCCTATAATATATATAGAATAGTTTTTAGGAGGTAGAATTATGGCAACAGTACCTACACAGGTAAGGATAGATGAAAATTTGAAAAAACAGGCTAGCGAACTTTTTGCGCAGTTAGGAATGGATATGTCTGGAGCAATGAATATTTTTTTAAGGCAGTGTGTGCTACGAGGAGGTCTTCCGTTTACAGTGGAATTGCCACAGTATAAACCGGAAGTATTAGATGCTATGGAAGAAGCAAAAAGGATTAGTAGAGATCCTAAGACAAAGAGATATGATAGTTTTTCTGATGCCCTAGAGGATATTGATTAATGAAATATAAGTTAATACTTACTGGAAAATTTAAGAAAAGTCTGAAACTTGCTAAAAAACGAGGATTAAATTTAAAACTATTAGATGAAGTGGTTACTGCATTACAAAATAATGTTTCATTAGAAGCAAAATATTGTGACCATGAGTTGAAAGGACAGTATCAGGGATTTAGAGAATGCCATATTCAACCGAATTGGTTATTGATATATTTGATGGAGAATGATGTACTTACTTTGACATTGGTTGATACTGGTTCACATGCAGACTTGTTTCATATGTAAGTAAATGCATAAATAAGCAGGAGGCGATTTTCGTGACACACGAAGAATTTGAGAAAGCAGCACAATATTGGAACAACAAGGAGAAGACGGTGATGCCGCAGGAACAGTTGCGGCAGACAATCGAATTATAAGATGAGGAATTTTACATAATCCTAATTTGAGGGACGTGGTATAATAAGTGCACAGGCAAATAAAGATAGAAGGTGAACGATTTGACACAAACACAGAGCAACCACCTGATCTTGGATTTCTCTCACGTATACTGTGACGAGAATATCCCACGCAATGATAAGCTTCACTGGATCCACTGCTCGGACATTCACGAGTGTGATCTGTATTGTTCCGATGCTGCGGCAGCAGAGATCCACCGGAGAATAGATCCGTATGGAACCAGAGGTATCCATTTTCTGGATTCCGGCAATTATCATTATGTGACCAAAATTATGACTGACCGCATCGACGAACCATTTTCTCTGATCCTGTTCGACCATCACACGGATATGCAGTCCCCGATGATCGAGGGGATGATCAGTTGCGGCGATTGGGCAAGAAGTGTATTGCTGGACAATCCGCAGCTGCAGCAACTGATTTTGATCGGACCAAAGAAAGCGGATATTCAGGCAATTTATAATGACAAAGAATTTACAGCGAAGCAGAAGAAGCGCCTGAAGGAGAAACTGATCGCTTTCTCGGCGGAGGAGCTTCGCGCAGACGAAGGACACGAGAAAGTGGAACGGATCCGGATGGATGTACCGTTTTATATCTCCATTGATAAGGACGTTTTGGACGAACGGTATTGCGAGACGAACTGGAATCAGGGACGGATGTCACTCTCTTTGCTGGAGCATCTGCTGAGAGCATTTCTGGAAACCGGAAACATTCTGGGCATTGATATCTGCGGCGAATGCCAGCAGGGAATTCCGCTGCCGGAGTACATGGAAGCGGAGGAGAAGAACGCCGAGACAAACCGTAAGCTGTTTGAATTCCTGACGCATTACATACGGCGCAAATCCACAATCCCGCGGCAAAAGGCGCCTCGTCACGATGAGAAAGCTTGAATTTCTACTTTTTTACGCATGTAGATACCTGAGATTCTTGCGATGATTCGCGACTGTTGTAACGATGAATAGAAGTTTAACAACTTCCACTTAAGAATTGTGAATGGAATAAATTCAATAGAGACCAAACAGATAGAGACAGGCTGGCAACTGACGAAGAGAAGAATTCATCCGTAACGGTTTTCTTTGCACAATGTTTTTTCGATTTTGACAATCTTTTCCTATCGGTATTACTGAAAACATGGTATAGTAATAAAATAGATAACGAAAAGGAAAGCGCACATCAATTTCTTTGACGAGGATGTGCCGTGTGAGCCACAGCGACTATGAAATTTTTGCAAAACCATCAGAACTGGTTGTGGCTGAATATTATAGCAGATACAAGAAAAACTAGATATAAGGAATCGAAGCTGGCAGCAGCTGATTCGAGAAGAAAGTAACTTCCAGGTAATTATGGAATGGGGCGCAGGTAATAAGCTGCCCAAGAAGGAGACAATTTTGAGTAAAACAGGAATTATGACAGACAGCCACAGTGGAATTTTGGAGCAGGAGGCACGTGAGAAGAAGATCCATGTGCTTCCGATGCCTTTTATTATGAATGGAACGACGTACTATGAGGGCGTCAGCATGACGAGAAGTGCGTTCTATGAGAAACTCAGAGAGGGCATTGATGTGGCAACCTCGCAGCCGTCGCCGCAGGATGTGATGGAGATGTGGGACGAAATGCTGAAAGAATATGACGAGATTGTTTATATCCCGATCAGCAGTGGCCTCAGCGGATCATGCATGACCGCGCAGGCGTTGGCGCAGGATGAGCCGTATGAAGGCAGGGTGTTTGTGGTGGACAACGGACGCTGCTCTACACCGATGCATCAGTCTGTGCTCGATGCAATCCGGATGGTTGAGGCTGGATATCGTGCGGAGCAGATTAAGGCGAGACTCGAGGAGATGAAGGAGCAGATGATCATATATATCGGTTTAAGTACACTCGAGTATCTGAAGAAGGGCGGCCGTATAAAGGCGGGCGTTGCAACGATCGCGAATGTGCTCAACATCAAGCCCGTGATGAAGTTTGGAACCGGAACGCTGGATATCTATCAGAAGTGCCGCGGTATCAAGAATGCGCGCAAGGCGATGATCGAGGCGATGAAGACGGAGCTTGAGACGAACTTCAAGAAGGCATATGATGCGGGAAAAGTACATCTGTTAGCGGCTTCCAGCTGCATTGCAGAAGTGACGGAGGACTGGGTGAAACAGATTAAGGAGAGCTTCCCGGGAATGGAGGTACGGTGTGATGAACTGTCCTGCGGACTGGCATGTCATATCGGCCCGGACGGACTTGGAATCGGCTGCTCGACGGATCCAATGTAAAATTTAAAAATAAGGATGGAAGAAACGCATCTTTTGGTATAAAATAGACTTGGAATATCGTGGTGATATTTTAAGTCTATTTTTGCTCAGGGGGTAAAAGTTCATGAAAACAGAAGCATTTGGCAGTATACAAAGTGGAAAGAAAGCAACATTATATATTTTAGAAAATAAAAATCATACGGTAGTGAAGGTTACCGATTTCGGAGCAACACTGGTATCGGTGCTTTTTGCAGATAAAGACGGTGTCATGAAGGATATGGTGCTTGGTTATGATGATGCAGCCTCTTATGAGAAGGGAACGAGCTGCTTCGGTGCAACGATCGGCAGAAACGGAAACCGTATCAAGGATGCGCGCTTTACGATTGATGGCAAGGAATGGGTGATCGAGGCTAACGAGAATAACAACAGTCTGCACAGTGGTAAAAACGGATTCAATCATCTGATGTGGGAGATGAAGGAGAGTGGCGATAATTATGTTACGTTCTACCATTACAGCCCGCAGGAAGAGCAGGGATTCCCGGGAAACATGCATGTTACGGTAACGTATACACTTGACGATGAAGATACCGTACATATCACATATCATGCAAAGGCAGATGCAGATACGGTAATGAATTTTACGAACCACAGTTATTTCAATCTGGCAGGACACGACAGTGGTGTGATGCTTGATCAGAAGCTGCAGCTTTTTGCGGATGCCTATACACCGGATGAGGATTCGCATTCCATCCCGACCGGAGAGATTGCTCCGGTTGCAGGAACTCCGATGGATTTCACGACGATGAAGCCAATCGGACAGGATATCAATGCGGATTTTGAGCAGCTTCATTTTACTGGCGGATATGATCACAACTATGTGCTCTCCGATAAGGCAGGTACGATGCGTCAGATGGCGAAGGCCCAGTGTGATGCGAGCGGTATTGCGATGGATGCTTATACGGAGTGCTGCGGCGTACAGCTTTATGCAGGCAACTTTATCGGAACACAGACCGGAAAAGGCGGAGTTACTTATGGCAATCGTCATGGATTCTGTCTGGAATCCCAGTTTTACCCGAATGCGGTCAACGAGAAGAACTTCCCATCCCCGGTTGTACCTGCGGATACAGAGTATCACTCAGAGACGAAGTATCACTTCTATCATATCTAAGAGTTGTTAATCCGGAGCGCCTGCATCAAGGCGCTCCAACTATGTGCATCCGTTTCTTGCGGAAAATCGGAACAAATCAGATGTTCTATTAAAAAATCAGAATGGACGTGTAGAAATTGAAGAGAAACAAATATGAAATTGATATGTGCAACGGAACCATTATGGACAAATTGATTTCTTTTGCACTGCCACTTATGGTATCAGGAATCCTGCAGCTGATGTTCAATGCGGTGGATCTCATCGTTGTCGGACATTTCAGTGGGCAGCAGGCGCTTGCAGCGGTCGGATCGACCACTGCACTCATCAATGTATTTACAAATTTATTTATCGGAATCTCACTCGGCGCGAATGTACTCGCCGCCCGTTTCTATGCGGCGGGGCGCGATAAAGAGATGTCGGAGACGGTACATACGTCGATCCTGCTGGCTTTGATCAGTGGAGTGGCGATGGCGGTCATTGGGCTGATTTTCGCAAAAGGTGCACTACAGTTGATGGATACACCGGCGGATGTTATTGATCTGTCGGCTTTGTATATGCGCATCTATTTCCTGGGAATGCCATTCTTTATGCTGTATAATTACGGCGCGGCAATCCTGCGCGCGGTTGGCGATACGAAGCGCCCGCTGATCTTCTTGATCATATCCGGAGTGACCAATGCAATCCTTAATATGATTCTTGTTATTGTGTTCCGGCTTGGCGTGGCCGGTGTTGCGATCGGAACCGTGATGTCGCAGCTGATGTCGTGCGTGCTTGTGCTTCGTTGTCTGTACAAGACGGATAGCAGCTACCAGCTTCGTTTTGAGAAGCTTGCCATCAAAAGCGTTTACTTAAAACAGATCTTTCAGGTTGGAATTCCTGCCGGCATTCAGAGTACGGTTATCAATTTTTCCAATGTGTTATTGCAGTCTTCCGTCAACTCGTTTGGATCGACTGCGATGGCTGGCTATACGGCGGCAAACAATCTGCTTGGATTCTTGTATATGTCAGTTAATGCGGTCACGCAGGCGTGCATGAGTTTCACAAGCCAGAATTACGGTGTTGGCAAGTATAAGCGAATGGATCGTGTGCTGATCGATTGTCTGATTCTGACGGTAGCAGTATCGGGAACGCTGGGGTGCGTCGTGTATCTGTTCGGACCGCAGATCTTACATATTTACACGAGTGAAGCGGACGTTATCTCATGTGGAATGGAAATTCTTTCGATCACAACGATTCCTTACTTCCTTTGCGGAATTATGGATCTGTTTCCGGGATCACTGCGGGGAATGGGATATTCGGCGGTGCCGATGGTGCTGTCGGTAATCGGAACAGTAGGAACAAGAATTTTGTGGATTTATGGCTTTTTCCCACACAATCGCAGCCTGTTCTTCCTGTTTATATCGTATCCGGGTTCGTGGATCATTACGATCGTGATGCAGGTGATCTGTTATCTGTATGTGCGCAAACGCTGTGTTGGCGCACAAAAGATGTAAATAGAGCGAACAGATTTATAAATAATATAAGAAAAAATAATACACTGCTTTGGTAAAGTGTGAAACAAAACAGTTGACGGAAGGAATTTTACACGCTACTATACTCTATAGAGCAATTTCGAGACGAAGTTTGCAGGAAAACGACGAAAGTCTACCGAAGGAGTAAAACTCTCAGGTGCCGGTCGGACCGGTGCAACTGTAAATGGATCGACTCTCTGGAGACACCCGTAAAGAACGGGGGCCGAAGGTGCAACATACTTTGATGTATGAATCTCTCAGGCAACAGGACAGAGAAGATATCTGAATACATATAAATATCTTCATTTTCGTGTTTGTGCACGGAAATCTCTTAGTGGACATATGTTATCCACTCTATTTTGTTCATAATCTGGAGTTCTATTTCGTATTCTATCTTATCCGGGAGTTTTGAAATGCTGAAATTAATATTCTTAAGAAGAGAGGTAGGATTGAACAATGTGGAGTGCAATCAATGATTTCCTAGGTGCAGTTGATAATTTTGTCTGGGGTGTACCGCTTATGGTGCTGATTTTGACCGGCGGTCTGCTTCTGACGGTTCGTCTCGGCGTCTTACAGTTCCGTAAGCTTCCGCTTGCGTTAAAGTGGATGGTCAAAAACGAGGAAGGCGGAGAGGGTGAGATCTCAAGTTTCGGTGCATTATGTACAGCACTTAGTGCAACGATCGGTACCGGTAATATCGTCGGTGTTGCGACCGCTGTATGTGCCGGTGGTCCGGGAGCATTATTCTGGATGATCGTAGCAGCGTTTCTTGGTATGGCAACCAAGTATTCCGAAGGTCTGCTTGCGGTCAAGTATCGTGTGGTAGCGGAGGACGGACACAGCCTTGGTGGACCTTTCCATTATATTGAGCAGGGTATGGGCGCAAAGTGGAAATGGCTTGCAAAAATGTTTGCATTTTTCGGTGTCTGCGTAGGTCTGTTCGGAATCGGAACCTTCTCACAGGTGAATGGTATTGCAAGTGCGATCAACAATTTCTTTGATCCGAACAATGCGCATACGGTCAAAATCCTGCCATTCCTCGGATCTTATTCATGGTCTGTAGTTATCGCATCCCTGATCCTTGCATTCTGCGTAGCTGCCGTACTGATCGGTGGTGTCAAGCGTATCGCAAGTGTCAGCCAGGTTATTGTGCCTTTTATGGCAATCATTTATTTTGTATTTGCGGTTGTTCTGATCCTTTGTAATATCAAGGAAGTACCGGCAGCGATTGTTACAATCGTTGAAGCAGCATTTAACCCGAAGGCAATCACCGGTGGTGTAGTCGGAAGTATGCTGGTTGCAATGCAGAAAGGTATCGCGCGTGGTATCTTCTCAAACGAAGCTGGTCTTGGTAGCGCGCCGATTGCCGCTGCAGCAGCACAGACAAAGGAGCCGGTACGTCAGGGACTTGTAAGTATGACCGGAACCTTCATTGATACGATCATTATCTGTACATTAACGGGTCTGTCCATCGTCTTAACCGGCGCATGGCAGGTAGAAGGACTCGAGGGCGTAGGTGTTACCACTTACGCATTCCAGCAGGGACTTCCGTTCCCTCCTGTTGTATCATCCTTCGTACTGATGGTTTGTCTTGTATTCTTTGCATTCACAACCATTCTTGGATGGGATTATTACAGTGAGCGTTGTCTTGAGTATTTAAGCGGCGGTAACATGAAGCATGTAAAGATCTATCGCTGGATATACATCTTAGCTGTATTTATCGGACCATACATGACGGTTAGTGCCGTATGGACGATCGCCGATATCTTCAACGGACTGATGGCGATTCCGAATATGATCGCACTTTTTGCCTTAAGCGGTGTTGTTGCGAAGGAGACGAAGGATTTCTTCAAGAGACATAAGTCGGGAGAATACCAGGAATAAAAGAGTTTAAATGCATATTATGGTTGAAAGCAGGATGCGTTGCATCCTGCTTTTATGTTATACTTTAAGGTGATTACGGGAATTTTGCGGTGGCGGCTGTTAGGCGGACATTCGAAGAGCCGCAGTCGAAGCGTTGCTCGGACACAAAAATTGAGCCCAGCAATGATTTTGGCAAATTCAGCAATTTTGTCTAAAATCGTGTTCCTCACAATGGGGCAGGCGCTGAATCCGCCGAACAGCCGCCGCCGCAAAATTTGCATAAACAATAATGTATGATATAGAAAACAGGAGAACTCATATATGATCAACCAGATAAAGATAAGCGATTTTCAGGCACCGGAATTGGATATTTATGCGCGAACGAAAGAAGTTGTACTTCTCAATCGGGCACGACCGGAAGAGGGCATTTTTATAGCGGAGAGTCCGAAGGTCATTGAGCGTGCATTAGACAGTGGCTGTGAACCGATTTCGATTCTAATGGAAGAACGTCATATAGAAGGCGAAGGAAAGCCTGTATTGGAGCGGTGTAAGGACATTCCAGTCTATACCGCAGAATTTGATGTGTTAAAAGAACTGACCGGTTTTCCACTGACGCGCGGCATGCTTTGTGCAATGCACCGCCCGGCACTTCCAAGTGTGCAGCAGGTGTGTGAACATGCAACCCGTATCGCAATCCTTGAGGATGTCGTTAATCCGACGAACGTGGGGGCAATCTTCCGGTCTGCAGCAGCGCTTGGCATGGATGCCGTATTGCTGACGCCAGCCAGCAGCGATCCACTTTATCGACGTGCGATTCGTGTCAGTATGGGGACAGTATTCCAGATTCCATGGACTTACGTGGATAAACATACGAAGTGGCCAGAGGAAGGAATGAAGATATTGCGTGAATTAGGATTTAAGACAGCTGCATTTGCATTAAAAGATGATTCGGTCAGTATCGATGATCCGCAGCTGATGAACGCGGAGAAGCTTGCGATCCTGCTTGGCACGGAAGGGGACGGTCTTGCCACAGAGACGATCGCAGACTGCGACTATACTGTGAAGATTCCAATGTCCCACGGAGTCGATTCGCTCAACGTTGCAGCTGCCAGTGCCGTAGCATTCTGGCAGCTGGGTAATCATACTTAAAGAAGACGAAAGCCCTATCCGATATCACGGGTAAAGTGAAAACCGGATAGGGCTTTTTATGCACATAAGAATCAGACTTTGATAATACCAAGTGCTTCCGATACTGCAAAAAGCAGAATTAATAACAGGCACACCGGTGCCACATATTTGGTCATCGCAACCAGTCCGACATTCTGGCTGAAGGACGTAATCGGAAGGCATCCGAATACAGACGATAATGCACTGATAAAACCGTCGCAGGCGATAGAACCGGAAGTCTCCTTTAAGCTGGCTTCACGGTTTAAGCCGGAAGCTGCAAGTGCGGAAGTATCACCAATTGTTTCCGTCGCGGAAAACAGGAAGATCAGTGTGACGAAAATAATCGCGTTCAGATTGAATTCCGGTTTAAAAGGCATCAGTCTTGGTAAAGCAATAATAGATGTGCCCTGCAGTGCAGAGAAGTCGACAACACCCATCGCAATCGCAACAATATATCCCACAACCAGTCCGAATAATACGGAAAGCTGCTTCCGCCACCGAAGGAAGATGCTCCGACAGAGAGCAGGGAGAAACCGATTGCAGTAACAACGCTGGCTGCAACGATCAGAATCGGTCAAAATACAATCGTTTTTTGCAACTGTAACAATTTCAAACAAATATTGCCATGCTCTGCAATACAAATTTTGGGGGTCGTTCATTATAATGAGATTAGAACAAAAAAAGACAAGTACAAGGGGTGTTTTATATGCAATATGGACATTTTGATAATGAAAAAAGAGAATATGTCATTGACCGCGTAGATTTACCGGTTTCATGGACGAATTACCTTGGCGTTAAGGATATGTGTGTTGTTGTCAACCATACGGCAGGCGGCTACATGTTCTACCAGACACCAGAATATCACAGAGTCACGCGTTTTCGGGGTAATGCGGTTCCGATGGATCGTCCGGGACATTATGTATATATCAGAGATAATGAGGATGACGATTATTGGAGTATTTCCTGGCAGCCGGTAGGAAAGCCTCTTGATCAGGCAAAATACACTTGCAGACACGGAATGAGTTATTCCGTTTATGAATGCGATTACAAGGGAATTCAGGCAAGTCAGACACTCGTTGTTCCGGTGAATGATCCGGTTGAGTTATGGGATGTCCGATTGAAGAACACAACCGATAAAGAACGCAGATTATCGCTTTTTTCTTACTGTGAATTCTCGTTCCATCACATTATGATCGATAATCAGAATTTCCAGATGAGTCTGTATTGTGCGGGATCTTCTTATGAGGATGGCATTATTGAACATGACCTGTTCTATGAAGAGTTTGGATTCCAGTATTTTACTGCAAACTTTACACCGGACGGATATGACTGCCTGCGCGATAAATTCCTTGGATCGTATCGTACTGAGGACAATCCGATTGCGGTTGAGACCGGAAAATGCAGCGGTTCTCACGAGCTTGGCAATAATCACTGCGGAAGCTTACAGAAGGATATCGTTCTTGCTCCGGGAGAGGAAATCCGCGTGGTATTTATGCTTGGAGAGGGCAACCGCGAAGAGGGAAGAAAGATTCGTGAGAAATATTCCGACATGAAGAATGTGGATGCTGCTTACGATGAACTTGCCGCATACTGGAATGAGAAGTTCTCCAGACTGCAGATCAAGACGCCGAACGAGGGAATGAACACACTGATCAATACATGGAATCTGTATCAGTCGGAAGTTAATGTTATGTTTTCAAGATTTGCTTCCTTTATTGAGGTCGGCGGACGTGTGGGACTCGGATATCGTGACACGGCACAGGATGCGATGACGATTCCGCATTCCAACCCTGAGAAGTGTAAGCAGAGAATCGTGGAGCTGCTTCGCGGACTGACTACCATGGGATATGGATTGCATCTGTTCCAGCCGGAATGGTTTGAGCCGGATGATGGCAAGGAGAAGAAGAAACCATTTAAGTCCCCTACCGTGATCCCCTCCGCAAACAAGGCGGATATTGTGCACGGTATTGATGATGCATGTTCGGATGATGCATTATGGCTGGTTCCTTCTATTATTGAATACATCAAGGAGACCGGGGAATACGATTTCGCGGATCAGGTTGTTACCTATGCAGACGGCGGAGAAGGTACGGTGTATGAACATATGATGCATATCCTTGATTTCTCGGCGGAGCAGGTAGGCGCGACTGGAATCTGCAAGGGACTCCGTGCAGACTGGAATGACTGTCTGAACCTCGGCGGAGGAGAGAGCGCGTTAGTATCTTTCCTTCACTATTGGGCAATCAGCAATTTCCTGGAGCTGGCAGAATATCTTGGACGTGATGAGGATGTGAAGAAATATTCTGCGATGCGTGACAAAGTATATAAGGTATGTAACGAAGAACTTTGGGATAAGGAATGGTTCATCCGTGGGGTGACCAGGAATGGTAAGAAGATCGGTACTTCCGAGGATAAGGAAGGCAAAGTACATCTTGAATCGAATGCCTGGGCTGTCCTTTCCGGAGCAGCAGATCCGGAGAAAGGAAAGAAGGCAATGGATTCCGTAGATAAATATCTGTTTACGGAATATGGAATCATGTTAAATGCTCCGTCTTATACGGTTCCGGATGATGATATCGGATTTGTCACCCGTGTATATCCGGGCGTCAAGGAGAACGGATCCATTTTTTCGCATCCGAATCCATGGGCATGGGCAGCAGAGTGTGTGTTGGGCCGGGGAGATCGTGCAATGAAATTTTATAATGCGCTGTGTCCTTATTATCAGAATGACAAGATTGAGATCCGTGAGTCGGAGCCGTATTCTTACTGCCAGTTTATTATGGGCAAGGATCATACCGCATTCGGCCGCGCACGTCATCCGTTTATGACCGGAAGCGGTGGCTGGGCTTATTTCTCGGCAACCAGATATATGCTCGGAATTCGTCCGGATTTTGATGAACTTCACATTGACCCATGTATTCCGGCAGATTGGAAGGAGTTTTCCGCTGTCCGTAAGTGGAGAGGTGCCGAGTTTGACATTGAAGTTGTGAATCCGGATGGCGTCATGAAGGGGGTAAAGGAAATCGATCTTGATGATGTGAAGGTAGAACGCATTCCGGTACAGGAAGCAGGTACGTGTCACAAAGTGAAGATCGTTATGGGATAATTCATCCGATGCTATGTTGATATAATGAGGCGTCTGCCGGATGATGATAAAACGGTGGACGCTCCCAACAAACGAAAGGAGCAATCAGTATGATTAAATTTGGAACCGGCGGCTGGAGAGCAGTCATAGGAGATGATTTTACCAAGGCGAACATTCAGCTTTTGGCGCAGGGATTAGTAAATAAGATGAAAAGTGAAGGTGTTGCGGAGCAGGGAATCGTCATGGGATATGACCGAAGATTCCTTTCCAAGGAAGCGATGCAGTGGTCTGCACAGGTATTTGCAGCGAACCATATTAGGGCATCTTTGATCAATAAATCATCACCGACGCCACTTGTTATGTTCTATGTTATGAAGCATGAACTTCCATATGGAATGATGATTACCGCAAGCCACAATCCTGCTATCTACAATGGTATTAAAGTATTTACTGCAGGCGGACGTGATGCGGACGAGATTCAGACGAAGGACATTGAAGATTATATTTCTGATATTAAACCGGAAGAAGTTAAGGAAGTAACTTATGATGAAGGCAAAGCATCCGGATATATTGAAGAGATTTATCCTCTGAATGAGTATCTGGACAACATTATCGCATCGGTTGATATGCAGGCAATCCGTAATGCAGGACTCAAAGTTGCGGTTGATCCGATGTATGGTGTCAGTGAGACTTCCATCAAGACGATTCTTCTGACCGCACGATGCGAGGTATCCACCATTCATGAGCGTCATGATACGTTATTCGGTGGTAAGCTTCCGGCTCCATCCGCATCGACATTACATGCTTTGCAGAACTTTGTAGTGGAGAAGGGATATGATATCGGTATCGCAACGGACGGTGATGCGGATCGTATCGGTGTCATTGATGATAAGGGTAATTTCCTTCATCCGAATGATATCCTCGTTCTGTTGTATTACTACCTTGTAAAATTCAAGGGTTGGCATGGTGCAGTCGTGCGTAATATTGCGACGACCCATATGTTAGATAAAGTTGCTGCGAGGTTTGGTGAGACCTGTTATGAGGTGCCGGTAGGATTTAAGTATATTTCAGCAAAGATGACAGAGACTGGTGCAATCATCGGAGGAGAGTCTTCAGGAGGTTTGACGGTACATGGTCACATCAATGGCAAGGACGGTGTCTATGCAGCAGCCCTTCTCGTTGAGATGATTGCAGTGACTGGAAAGAAGCTTTCTGAGATTATGCAGGATATTCATGATGAGTGTGGAGAAATCCATATGGAGGAACGTGACTATAAGTTCACGATCGAGAAGAAGCAGGCAATGCAAAAGACCTTGATGGAGGATAAGCTTCTTCCGGATCTTCCGTTTGAGATCGATCATATTTCTTATCTTGACGGAAGCAAAGTATATTTCAAGAACGGCGGTTGGGTGATCGCCCGTTTCTCAGGAACTGAGCCTCTGCTTCGCATTTTCTGTGAAATGCCGGATGCAGCAGACGCAGCTCATATCTGTGAGATTTATGAAAAATTCTTAGATTTAAAGAGATAACTGTTATATAAATTGAAAAAGCTACCTGTTATTCCAACTCCTCCCTTATGGAATGCCGGGTAGCTTTTTTTGTGGAAACCATGGTATACTGAAAAATATTAACGGTTTACGAGAGGAAAAAGCATGGATAAAAAGGGTGAAGAGAAAAAGAGTTTTCTGGAAGGGTTTAAGAGACCGAATTCGTTAAAGCGAAAACTCCTTATATTTATGATTTTATGCTGGGGTGTTCCAATCCTGGTATTTTTTACATTTACGACGATTTCTTATCGAGACGGGATCGTGGAGAAAGCAGAAGGTATTATGGAGGATGAGCTTGAGAGTGCGGCTTCTTTTGTGTCCATCCGTATCGATGATGCAATCTCGTTCTGCCAGAGACCTTCTTATGAGCAGACATGGGAGGAAGCCTGGAGAAAATTCGTGTCGGGCGAGTATTCCAAAACCGACTATCTGATGCGCATTAATCGCAGTCTGAAGGGCAAATTCAATCTAAGCGACCGGTTTAATCTCTATGCATATTATAGGGAGGGGGACAAAGTTCCCGCATGTTATTCTTCCAGAGCCGGAACAGCTTATTCCGATTATATCAACAAGATCCAGCCGAAGCTGGAGGATGATATCGACACACTTTCTTCCTATACGGCGGTGCGGGTGATCGATGGAAGAATTTTTCTGGTGCGAAGTCTTTATACAACGGTTGATTATCATTGTTATGGAACACTTGTTGTGGAGCTGAACCGCAATAAGGTCTTTCGTGATGTACCGCCGAGCGTGCGCAGTAATATGCTGGTATGTTTTAACAATAACGATGCGATGATTGATTTTATCAATCCGGAGGATACGAAGAAGAAGGCCTTATTAGATCGTCTGACTGCTCAGTACGACGGAGTCAGCAATCTGAAAATGACGCGCGAAGAAAATGGTGCATATAACGGATATCTTTATCAGAAAAAACTGGATAATTATCATATCGGAGTTGTATTGCTGGCAGAGAAAAGAGAATTGTATTCAAGTCTGTATGAGTTTTATGTCATCATATTTATTATGCTGCTTCTGTTCATACCGCTTTTTGCTTATGCGGTATTGTTCCTGCGCAATCATATTCAGATTCCGATCCGGAAAATGCTGGATGCATCACAGAAGATGGAGACCGGCGAGATGGGGGTTGTTGTGGAAGGTAGTATGCCAAACCAGGAATTTGAACATCTTAAGGAAAGCTTTGACAGCATGTCGGCACAGGTAAAGTCTTTGTTTGAATATGCTTACGATGAGAAGCTGGCGCGCAAGGACGCACAGATTCAGGCACTGCAGGCGCAGATTAATCCGCATTTTCTGAATAACACACTTGAGATGATGAATTGGCAGGCACGTATGTCAGGCGATACGATTGTATCCAAGATGATCGAGTCTTTGTCCACGGTGCTTGACTATCGCATGAACCGCGCCAATGTAAAGGAGATTCATCTGGCTGAAGAACTGCAGTGTGTAGATGCTTACTTTTATATTATGTCCATGCGTTTTGGACAGAGACTTCAGATTGATAAAGAGATAGATGATCATCTTTTGTACATTATGGTTCCTCCGCTGATCCTGCAGCCTCTTGTGGAAAATGCGATCGTTCATGGGGTTGAGTCCGTGAAGAACGGAACGATTCACCTTAAGGTCTTTCATGATGAGAGTAAAGTATATCTTCAGGTCCGCAACACCGGAAAAAAGATGACGGAAGAGGATATAGAACGTATTCATGCAATCCTGGAGGGAGATGAGAGCAAAATACCGAAGGTTCCGGGAAGACATACCTCGATCGGAATTCAGAATGTCAACCGCAGAGTACGTCTCGTATATGGAGAAGAGTATGGGCTTACCATTGTTCAGGATAAAGACTGCGAGACTGTTTCTACAATTACAGTGCCTTATGTGGAAGAATGGATCGCTGCCTCGTTAAAAAAACGAAACGAGGAAGAAACACAATTTTGGAACATGGCAAGATTTAACAAATAATGTCAACTCGGTCTAATGCTTTTTGTTAGTTGTGCCCGTATAATACAAGTATAGTAAATGATAAACATTTACAAGATCAAAGGAGGATATGAACTATGAAGAAGAAAGTTTTATCAATGTTATTGGTGGGTGCAATGACAGCAACAATGTTCGCAGGATGCGGAAACTCCACGGACAACAAGACTGAGGACAAGGGAACACAGGCGAGCGACAGCGGAGATTCTGCTGAGGCTAAGAATCCTGTAACACTGAAGACCGTATCTATGTTCGGTGGTACCGATCCTAACAAGGAAACATATGATGCAATCAATCAGGAAGTTATGGATCAGTACGATTACATCACAATCGAAGATAATTCACAGACATCTGACGAGGAGTGGAAAGCTCAGGTTAACGCAGATTTCTCTGTAGGCAATGAGCCGGATGTCATCCAGTTCTTCACAGATGCAACTGCTGACAGCATTATTGCAACAGATAAATTAGTATCGATCGAAGATATCCGTGCTGAGTATCCGGATTACGCTAAGGATACACTTGATTCCGCACTTTCAGCAGCAGCTAACACAGACGGAGTTGAGAGAGCAGTTCCTACAACAGGATATTGGGAAGGCTTATATTGCAACAAGGATCTGTTTGATCAGTACAATCTTGAACTTCCGACTGACTGGGCTTCTATGGAGAAGGCAATCAAGACATTTAAGGATAACGGAATTATTCCGATCGCTTGTTCTTTAAATAACGTACCACATTACTGGATCGAGTTCTTAATGCTTTACTCAGCAGGCGTTGATGAGTATACATCTGTTCCTACAACTGCTCCGGAAGGATGGGTTAAGGGTATTGAGATGTTCAAGACATTAAGAGATATGGGCGCATTCCCAGAGGATACCGACACAGTAGATGACGCTTACACAGGACAGTTATTCCGTGATAAGCAGGCAGCTATGCAGCTTGATGGATCCTGGTATGCAGGTAACATTGAGGATACAGACAATACTGTAGTTATCGCATTCCCAGGTGTTCCGGATCAGAAGGCTGAGGCAGGTTCATTAGTTGGTGGTATCTCTTCCGGATTCTATATCACAAAGAAAGCTTGGGATGATCCAGACAAGAGAGATGCAGCAGTTAAGTTCGTAATGGCTCATACATGCAAGGCTGGTGTTCAGAGATATTGGGAAGCAACTGGTGCCGTATCACAGGCAGCTGTTGAGGTTACACCTGTTGATGGTGCTACACCATTCGCACAGTCTATCGCAGCTTATACAAGCGGTGCATCTGCAATCGTGGCTCCTACCGATTCACGTATCGGTGATGCATACAAGACACTTGTATCTGATATCGTTAAGGTTTCTACAGGCGCTATGTCAGCAGAAGATGCAATCAATGAATCACTTGCTTTAGTACAGCAGTAATACCGTCTTAAATTTAACGAAGGGGCTTTGCCCAAATGAGGCCCCTTCGTTTTTTATACCCAAAATTAGGATTTAATTAATAAGAGAAAGGTGGAAGAAAGATGTTATATAAGAAAAAATGGCCATTACTGGTGTTTTTAGTACCTGGTTTACTGTTTATGCTGATCTTTCTTTACATACCATTTGTTGAGAATATAAAGAATAGTTTTTACAATATGACGGCAATCGTTGAGATGCCGGGTACAACATGGAAATTTATTGGATTCGAAAATTACAAGAGAATGTTTACAGATCCAGACGTGGGAAGAGCACTGATTAATTCGATTAAAATGATGATCCTGACGGTTATCTTCGAGGTTGGTATCGCGTTCGTACTGGCAGTTATGGTTTCACAGATCAAGAAGCTTCAGCAGCTGTTCCGTACCGTGTACTTCTTCCCGGTAGTCATTTCTGCAACTGCAATCGGTCTGCTGTTCAAATTGTTCTACAATTACAATGGCGGTATGTTGAATCAGATTTTAGAAAAGTTCGGCGCTGAGTCGGTAAACTGGTTATCACCGAAGCTTGCATTTGCAATGGTTTGTATTCCTACATTGTGGAGTTACATCGGTTTCTATTTTGTAATTCTTTTGACAGGACTCAGTGATATCTCTGATGATATATATGAAGCGGCATCTATTGACGGATGTAATCGTTTCAAACAGGTATTCTACATTACGTTGCCAATGATGAAACCGGTGTTCTTTACATCCGTTACACTTGCGGTAACCGGAGCACTGAAGGTATTCGATTTACCTTGGGTTATGGTTCCAAACGGAGCTCCGCAGGGACTTACCCATTTCCTTGGTACATATATGTATCAGCAGACTTTCGGATTAAATGATTACGATTACGGTTCCACACTTGCTGTACTGATCGTAGTATTAGGTATCGTGGTTTCCAAGGGTGTTGGATTCCTTACCATGGATTCTGATGAGAGAGAGGAAAAGAAACTCGAGCGTCAGAGAAAGAAAGCAGCAAAGAAGGGGGTGGCATAAATGAGTGCAACAGCAAAGAAACATAAAAAAGTTAAGATCAGCAACATTGTTATTTATGTAATCCTGATCATCTGGGCGTTGTTAACGATTTTCCCATTTGTATGGGTATTGATCAACTCATTCAAGCCATCGGCTGAGGTGCTTCGTTCCTCATTCTCGCTTCCGCAGGAGTTCACATGGGGCAATTATGAGAATGCTTTCAGCAAACTGAATGTATTGACCGCTTACAAGTATAGTTTTATTATTTCCGGTACGGTAACGATCGGAGTTATGATATTTGCTTCTCTGATGGCATTTGGTCTTACCAGATACCGTTTCAAAGGAAAAGGCTTTGTACATGCACTGATCGTAGCAAGTTTGATGTTCCCGGTATTTGCAACGATTATTCCGGTGTACAAGATGATGGTTCAGTGGCATCTGTTAAGTAACTGTATCGCAGTTATTCTTCCGCAGATTGCCGGAAACTTAAGCTTTGCGACAATCGTTATGACCGGTTTTATGCAGAGTATTCCGCTTGAGATGGAAGAGGCCGCCTATATGGAAGGCGCAAATGTATTCAAAGTATTCAGAAAGATTATCGTTCCGCTTTGCCGTCCGTCTCTTGCAACTGTAGCAATCTTTAGTTTCCTGTGGTCTTACAACGATCTGTTTGTTCAGAAGATCATGATGCGTGAGCCTAAGAAATTCCCGATTTCTACATTGCTTGAGCAGATCAGTTCCCAGTACGGAACCGATTTCGGACTGATGGCGGCATCCGTTACCATCATTGTCATTCCGGTTATGATCGTATATGTATTATTGCAGAAAAATATCATTAAAGGATTGACAGCAGGAGCTGTAAAAGGCTAAACTACTCGTATAGACAGGAGATACTTTGGGAGGGGACAGTTATGTACAAGGTTATGATTGTAGATGACGAGCCAATCATTGTGGAAGGTCTGTCGCGAAGTATTGCATGGGATAAGTGGAACTGCAAAGTCGTAGCGACTGCGCACGATGGACTTGAAGGCAAGAGATCGATTGAGGAATATCGACCGGATATCATCTTTATGGATATTAATATGCCGGAGATGGATGGTTTATCGATGATCGCCGCTATCAAGTCGCAGTTTCCGAATTTACAGATATGTGTTCTCACGGGATTTCGCGATTTTGAGTATGCAAGAGAAGCGATCCGACTCGGAGTAACACGCTTCCTTCTCAAACCTTCTAACATGGATGAGCTTGAAGAAGCAATCAGCGCAATGTGCGTGAATCTGAAGAAGAAGGGAATTACAGGCGAAGAGGAGACGGCTTCATCTGAGAATTCGGAAGGTCAGGCAGCAGCGGATGAGGACAAGAAGGAGAGTGCATCCAGCAGCTTTATTGTCAAGAATGCATTGACCTACATAGAAGAGAACTATACGCAGAAGCTAACGCTGGGAGAGGTCGCAGAGAAGACTTACGTCAGTCAGTGGCATCTTAGCAAATTATTAAACCGGCATACCGGACAGAGTTTTTCCGATATTTTGAATCATACTCGAATCGAGCATGCTAAGGAATTACTGAAGGATCCGTCACTTCGCATCGGAGATATTTCTGAACAGGTCGGCTTTCTGGATCTGGCGCATTTTTCGAGAGTATTTAAGAAGCAGGAAGGTGTGTCCGCCAATGAGTATCGTAATCAGATACTTGGCAAATAATAGAATAGAAATGAAGCTGAGGGAGTATCGGGCAGATGCTCCCTTTTTGGCAGAATAAGGGAACCTTGCCTTTTTTTATCCCTGCTTGTGAATTTGATGAAACTCTATTGAAACGGATGCAAACTGCTGATAAAATAAAGGTATGAGCTTGGATGACCAGGCAAATATATAACAAGGGGGAACCATTATGAAGATTATTAAAGCAAAAGATTATCAGGATATGAGCCGCAAGGCAGCCAACATTATTTCTGCGCAGATTATTATGAAGCCGGACTGTGTGCTTGGACTTGCAACAGGATCTACCCCGATCGGAACCTATGATCAGTTAATTGACTGGTATAAGAAGGGAGATCTTGATTTCTCTCAGGTATCCAGTGTAAACCTGGATGAGTACAGAGGTCTTTCACACACGGATCCTCAGAGCTATTATTACTTTATGCATGAGCATCTGTTCAAGCATGTGAACATTCGTGAGGAAGCTACCTTCGTACCGGATGGAACGAATCCGGATGCAGAGGCTGCGTGTGCTGCACACGAGGAGATTATTAAGAAGCTTGGTGGAATTGATTTACAGCTTCTTGGTTTAGGTAATAATGGACATATTGGTTTTAATGAACCAAGTGAGGCTTTTGAGAAGGAGACGCATTGCGTGGATCTGACAGAGAGTACGATTCAGGCGAATTCAAGATTCTTTGATTCGATCGATCAGGTTCCGACACAGGCATATACCATGGGAATCAAGAGCATTATGATGGCGAAGAAGATCCTTATCGTTGCAAACGGAGAAGGTAAGGCGGATATTGTTGCCCGCGCATTCTGGGGTCCGGTTACTCCGGATGTTCCGGCTTCCATTCTTCAGATGCATCCGAATGTAACGGTTGTATGTGATGAGGCCGCACTTTCGAAGGCCCCGATCAGGTAATTACCGGTTAATCAGTTGATGTATTTATAGGATTGAGGTGGCAGAATACGATGATTATTAAGAATGCGCTCGTGTTTACATTGGATCAGGGATTTGTAAACAAAGAGGTAAAGATTAAGGATGGCAGATTTACGGATGAGGATATCGTGGAAGATACCGTCATTGATGCGCAGGGAAATTATCTGATTCCTGGACTTGTGGACATTCATTTTCACGGATGTGCGGGACATGATTTCTCGGATGGCACGCCGGAGGCATTACAGGCAATTGGTGCCTATGAATTAAAGAATGGAATTACCTCCATCTGTCCGGCATCCATGACACTGGCGGAGGAGACACTTGCCAATGTCTGTGAGAATGCCTATGCATATTATACGAAGCCTGAGACGGACAAGCCGGAAGGATCCAGACTTTGCGGCATTCACCTTGAAGGACCATTCATCTCGATGGAGAAGAAGGGCGCGCAGAATCCGGCATATGTTAAGAGTCCGGATATTGCGATGTTCAATCGTTTGCAGGACGCTGCACATGGATTGGTGAAGCTGATTACGATCGCACCGGAGACGGAAGGCGCAGAGGAATTTATTAAGGAGCTTTCTTCGAAGGTTCATATTTCGGTTGGACATACATGCAGCGATTATGATACCGCGTATAAAGCGTTTGCGCTTGGTGCGGATCATGTGACGCATTTCTTTAATGCGATGCCTGCATTTACGCATCGTGCACCGGGAGTTTTCGGAGCGGCATTTGACCAGAAGCATGTTATGCCGGAGATGATCTGTGATGGTGTTCATATTAATCCGTCTGCGGTTCGTGTTGTATTCTCTCTGTTCGGCAAGGAGAGAATGATCATGATCAGTGACAGTATGATGGCTACCGGAATGGAAGACGGAGATTATTCGCTTGGGGGTCTTCCTGTTAAGGTACATGGTAACCTTGCAACACTTGCGGATGGAACAATCGCAGGTTCTGCGACAAACCTGATGGACTGTGTGCGTACGGTTGTTAAGAAGATGGATATTCCGCTTGAGACAGCAATTCGTTGTGCATCCTATAATCCGGCTAAGGCAATCGGTGTGGATGATGTGTGCGGAAGCATCGAAGCTGGAAAACTCGGTGACTGCGTTATTTTATCGAAGGATGATCTGGCAACACAAAAAGTGATTTTAGGCGGCAAAGTAGTCGCATAAAATATATAAGTATACTCTCTTTATAAGAAAAGGACCTGCTTTTGTGGCAGGTCCTTGCGTTTAATAGGATAAGGAAATATCCCCGGTGGAGTTGTCCAGTGTAATGGATCCGGCAGTACCGCTTTGCTCGTAGCTGCGTTTGTGGGATCGTTTGTTGATGGTGACATCTCCAATATTGGTGTCAAGCTCCATCTCGTAATCGGAGAGATCCTGCGCGCTTTTGACAATGATATCACCGACGTCGTTGTCAGAATCAAGGTCAGAGAAGCTGCAATCGGTAATTTTGGTGTCTCCAACGGAACTGTCTGTCTCGATGGAGGTAATCGAACATTGTTGGATCTTGGTATCACCGACACTACTGTCCGTAATCAGTTCGTCGGCAACAATGGAATCAATGCTGATGTCGCCGACACTGGTATCAAGCTCAATGGAAGAAAGCGTTGCATCCTTTGGAATGGTTATGGTTATTTTGCAGGAGCGGTTGTGGGTTCCGTAATCGCCAAAGCGGCGATGCCTGATCGTCTGTTTGATGGTCAGAGTACCGTTTTTCACTTCATATTTCGGTGCGATATTTTTGGTCGCCTGATAATCGATCGCGTAATCCTCTCCGCGTGTAATCAGGATATCCGATACGTCTACATCTGCCCAGATGTTGTCAAAACCTTCCAGCTGCTTGATGGATGCAGAATCAATGCTTTCCTCTGTTCCGTTCGTGCTCGTGCCTGTAGAATGGAACGGAAAGTACGAGAAGAAATTAACCAGGTGGTAGAGACTACCACCAATGATGCAGATTACGGTGATAATTGTAATAATCGTAAGATATATGCCTTTTTTCATGAGAGCCTCCTTTACTCCGTCAAAAGATTATGGATCAGTGAGTGGATGATCGCTGCAATTGGCCAGATGATCCAGGTAAGTTCCCAGTCAAATGTCAGAAAACTCCAGCACAGGTAGATGCATGTGACGGTCGGCCAGTAAACGGACATGATCGCCCGCACGGTCGGGTTCTTATATTCTTTTTTCTGGCTCGGAACATAATTGCCGCCGACGGTCGCCCCGTTGTTGAGCCCGAGGAGTGTCTTGTAGCTGCCGAATCGGATCGATGCCATCACGATAAAGAAGACACCGAAGGCAATAAGGACTAATACAAATGCACCGGACATACTTGACCAGAACGGATCTGATGCAAAAAGCGCATCCAAAACGATTGCCGGAACTGCACAGATAATACAGAGCGCGATACCAATTGTGAGAAGTAACGCATAACCTGGCTTATAGTGCTCCATCTCGTGATGGATATAATCGGTTGTTGCAAAATCCGTTACGATAGGTTCTTTTTTCAGATATTCCCAACGGTTGATCTGTACACCAGAGTAAATGAACAGTCCGACGGCGATCGCAATCAGAAGGAACATGACGGTTACACCGATCGCATCGAGGAGATCTGTCTGATGAAAATAGGTGCCACCAATTGCATCGAAGAAGATCGGTCCGCAGCAGGATATGATACAAAGCATGACACCGAGTCCAATGCGGTATGCATGTCTGGCGGAATCCTTTAAGTAGGCTTTTGCATCTTCTAAGCTTAAAGGTCTTCCGGTTGGCTGCATCTGTGGACTGTGCATAAAGGATGCAATACCAAGATCTGCCGCAAGTTCATCGAGATTACCAAACTCTGAGATTACGATGCCAACGGCTTCATTTTCCGATTTGCCTTCCGCTTTCAGTTCTGTGTATTTATCTTCCATCATCTGCCAAAGCTCATTCTTGGCTTTGTAGACTTCCGGAGTGTTGGGGAGATTTAAGAACATATTCTCCAGATAGTTTCTAATCGTTTCCATAAAATGCCTCCTCATTTTTAATAAACTTTTCTACGACTTCCTGGGTGAGCCGCCACTCTGCGCATTTTTCCCTATAATATGCGCGACCGGCATCCGTAATGCGGTAATAGGTACGCCGCTTGCCGGCTGCATTGTCTGCGTTGGAGAACGACTCAATGTATCCGTTTCGCTCCATGCGTGTAAATGCGGAGTAGAGCGTTGTCTCTTTGATCACGTATTTCTCGTCGGACAGAGTCTTGATCTGTTTGGAAATTTCGTAACCGTAGGATGGTTTCTCCCAGAGAAGGTAGAGAATCATGGTGTCATTGTAGCCGCGAATGACATCACTGCTGATGTTTTGCATAGCTGCTCCCTTCTTTTGGTATGTTTATTTATTTTCCCGGAAGTTCATTGGTAACTTCTAGGAGTACATCAAATACTTCATCTGACATACTACGACTGACAATCCTACGCCTGTCGTAGTATGTCTGACGTAGTAAAACTATAATGTATTTATGTAGGAATGTCAATACGAAATATGGTAAGATGTAAGAAAGAAGCTTTAAGTTGTGGGAGAGACGATGAAAGACGAACGCTTATGCAGATCAATTACATATAAAATCGGACCGGAGAGTGCCTCACAGAAAGTGAGCAGCTTTCTGAAAGCGAAGGGATATTCCACGCAGAATCGCATAAATTTAAAAAAGGATCCGCGTAGTATCTGGGTGAACGGCGTGTGCGTATTTCAAAATACCATTCTGCAGGCTGGGGATGAACTGAAGGTGCAGATCCGCGAGCAGGAGAATTCAGATGGAATCGTTTCGGTGGAGCTTCCACTTGATATTGTGTATGAGGATGAGGATCTGCTTGTAATCAATAAGCCTGCCGGAATGCCGATTCATCCGTCGCTTCATAATTATGACAATTCCCTTGGCAATGCACTTGCGTGGTATTTTAAAAAGCAGGGGAAGCCATTTGTTTTTCGCTGTATTAACCGGCTTGACCGGGATACGTCGGGGCTTACCATTGTGGCGAAGCACATGGTAAGCGGCGCAATCTTAAGTCATATGGTTGCGGCAAAGTCGAAGGAAGGATTGGAAGCAGAGGGAATTCACAGAGAGTATCTTGCAATCGTGGAGGGGCATGTGTCGCCGGAGAAAGGAGTGATTGAGGCTCCGATTGCAAGGAAAGAAAGTTCCTGTCTGGAACGTATTGTAGATTTTGAAAATGGAGAACGTGCCATCACGCATTATCAGGTCTTACAGACAAATGATCAATATAGTCTTGTGGCATTGCAGCTGGAGACGGGACGCACGCATCAGATCCGTGTGCATATGGGTTATCTTGGGTATCCGCTTGTGGGGGATTTTCTCTATAATCCGAACTATATAGGGAATCAGATAGATCGTTTGTCCGATGATGTGACAGAAACTCTTCAAAAAGAAAGGGCGGCAGATTATCCAATCCACCGCCAGGCACTTCATGCGCATAAGATTTTGTTTCCTCATCCGATGACCGGTGAGCATATGGAATTTTGCGTTCCGATGCCTATCGATATGTTGAACTTAATGTGACCATGAACGAATTTAGTAGCGAAGCTACGGGAAAGCCCGATTTATCGGGCGGTTTTGCGAATGAAGGGGGATGAATATTTCATTTTACATATGCTTCCCGCAAATATCATTCAGGCAGCATTTGTCACAATATGGCTTGGTTCGTGCGGTGCATACAGCACGTCCGTGATCAACAAGCCGGTGGCAGAAGTCGTTGCCTTCCTCCGGCGGAATGATCTTCCATAAAGCCATCTCTACTTTCTTTGGATCCTTCTCATTTACCAGTCCGATGCGGTTGCAGAGGCGTATACAATGGGTATCCGTGACGATTGCCGGTTTGCCGAAGACATCGCCCATGATCAGATTGGCGCTTTTGCGACCGACACCCGGAAGTGCGAGAAGCGCATCAAAATCATCCGGAACTTTTGAATCGTATACATCGCGCAGCATACGCATGCAGCCACTGATATCTTTGGCCTTGCTTTTGCCGAGTCCGCAGGGACGAACGATTTCTTCAATTTCTTCCACTGGGGCGTCAGCGAGCGCATTTACATCCGGAAATTTCTTATATAATTCCTGAACAACAACATTGACTCTGGCATCGGTACACTGGGCGGCGAGTCTGACACTGACAAGCAGCTTCCACGCCTCGTTGTATTCGAGGCTGCAGCCGGAGTCGGGATATTCTTTTTTCAAACGCTCAATGACTTCGAGCGCTAAGTCTTTTTTCTTCATATGTTCACCTGTTCTTTCATTTTATGTCACCATGCGCAAGCTATGGCGATACATCATAGATGTACCGCATATGATGACCTACGCCAGCATCAGCTGGTTTCATTATATCATGTCATCATGTACATAGTTAAGGCATTTCTTTTGCTTTATGGAGTATCGGCATCCGAAAGATTTTAACAACCAATGGAATCACCATAATAAACCATACCAATGGTTCTGCCACGATCACTCCCGTATAACCGAGCATCGGAACTAAAGTGAATGCGATCACGATTTTTCCGAGCATTTCAAGCGAACTGGATACAAGCGGTGTGATCTGTTCGCCGAGTCCCTGCATAGCATTTCTTACCACACAGATCACGGCTGTCACATAATAAAACAATGTGTCAAATTTCAGATAATTGGTAGCATTCGTAATTACCACTTCATTGCGGCTTCCGGTTACCATATACACAAGCCACGGTCCAATGGTATAGCTTGCGACAATTGCAAGTGTGCACCAGATACTGGTATAAAAAATCGAAAGCAGGATGCCTTTCTTTACTCGATCGGCTTTTCCGGCACCAATATTCTGTCCGCAATAAGTAGCCATCGTCTGACCAAATACGGTAAACATGATCATAAAAATCTCTGAAATTTTACGTGCCGCAGTATGTGCAACGATGATATCCTTTCCCAGTTTGTTGATTGCAGTCTGTAATGTCAACGAACCGATATTGACGAGAGAACTCATAAATCCCATGGACAGACCTGCGCTTAACATATTTTTCAACATATGGGAATTATCATTTGTGAAATCGGTTCTGCTTAGACGTAACAATTCAAAACGTTTCACCATGTAGATCCAGCAAATGACAAAAGCCAGTATCTGTGCCAGTACAGTGGCAATTGCTGCACCTCTTACCCCAACCTTTATGCCAACCACAAAGAATAAATCGCCCACAATATTCAGACATACCGAAATAAGCAGAATGATCAGTGGTGTAATGGTATCACCAAGGGCTCGAAGCGCTGCCGCACATGCGTCATACAAAAACGTGGCAAGCAGTCCGGCAATTATAATAAATATGTAGGACGTTGCGATCGGACGCAAAGCCTCTGACACATTTAAAAAGCGCAGGATCGGTTGTAAAAATAAAAGGCATAATACTGTGATCGCCAGAGCAATCACACATCCTAATTTTAAAGACATCGCAAAGGATTTCTTCACGCCCTGTTCGTCTTTTGCTCCGAATTTCTGTGCTGTAATGATGGCAAATCCATTCGACAGTCCCATCAGGAAACCAATCATCAGATTGCTCAATGTCGTTGTAGCGCCCACTGCTGCCAGTGTATCTTCTCCGAGAAAAGAACCGACAATTCTTGTGTCCACAAGGCTGTAGGTAAGTTGTAATAAATTTGCCAGGAAAATCGGCAATGCGAATGCCAGTATCAGTGTAGATGGCTTTCCCTTCGTTAAATCTTTCATCTTTTTATCTATTATCCTTTGACTATATGCATGGAATTTTTGTTTTTCATTTCAAGCGGAATTATTATATTCGCTTTTCTTTTCTTTTTCAATGTTTTTTGAAAAAGTAAGGAAATAAGGATGATTAGGGGGAATAATTGAAGAAAGATTACATACTATGGTATAATGTTCGCAAAAGCGTTATTATATGGATTGGAGAAGAATTATGGACAGCAAACACATTGCAATACCAGTCATCCTGAAGATCGGACCGGGGGTACTTGATAATCTGGGATCATATCTGATGGATGTACAGTTGCAGAAGGTTGTCATACTTTTTGGCAACGGATTGATCGACATGTTCGGCATGGATGTCATGGAGTCGTTGAAAGAATCCGGGGTGGAAGTGCTTGAGTATCAGGAACTGGATACGGTACGCCTGGAGGATCTGACGAGTCTTGCGTTTTCGATGCCTGCAAAGACACAGGCAATCATCGGCATCGGCGGCGGCAAAGTCATTGATGCGGCAAAGTATTGCGGCTTTCTGCGCAATCTTGCTTTCATCAGTATTCCGACGTCTGCATCGAGCGATGGATTTTCCAGTGCGAGTGCGTCACTTCTTGTGGAAGGGCACCGAAAGTCGGTCCCGGCGCGGCTGGCGTATGGTATCGTGGTCGACACGAAGATCATCAAGAGTGCACCGAAGAAATTCTTATATTCCGGTATCGGTGATATGGTGTCGAAGATTACGGCACTCTATGACTGGATTTTCGAGGAGCAGCACGGATATGGAAAAGTCAATGATTTTGCAGTCATGATCGCGAAAAAGGCGGTCAACAGCTTCGTGCGCACACCGTTTGAGAGCATTGAGGAGGATCTGTTTTTGAAGGAACTGCTGGATTCCCTTGCGATGAGTGGTATCGCAAACGAGATTGCAGGCAGCAGTGCACCGACAAGCGGCAGCGAGCATCTGATCTCGCATGCTTTGGACAAGATGCTGGAGCAGCCGCAGCTTCACGGAATTCAGGTGGGCGTGGCAACCTATCTGATGAGCGTTGTGCAGGATCACAGATATCGCCGCGTAGATACGATTTTTACGCAGACCGGATTCTGGGATTATGTGAAGACGTTGGAGATGAAGCGTGAAGATTTTGAGAATGCGATCGATATCGCACCGTCGATCAAGCCGTTCCGCTACACTTATCTGCATGAGCAGCAGTACCGGGATAAGGCTAAGCAGGTACTGCGCGAAGATGCAAGACTGAAGGAGATTCTGGTGTAGGCATTTTGGATTTTTACTTTCTATAAAAGAGTAAGCAGACACATAGAAAATAAAGAATCATGACTTATATGGACCATCAAATGTTTGAAGGAATGTCAAATATTTGGTGGTCTTTTTCAGTATAGTAAGAAATCACACATTTGCTGATTGAATCAGAGAATAAACGATGGTTATTTACGCATACTACAGATGAAAAATTTGAAAGAAAGAGGTGCTTTTATGGTTTTAAAAGAAAAAGAACAGACAACGATTGAAGATCTCCGTACACAGGAGCAGAGCTGCGTTGAGAAGTATCACAGATACGGACAGCAGGCAAAGGACCCGGTGCTCAAGGATCTCTTTGACCGACTTGAGAAAGAGGAGCAGCATCACTACGATTCGCTTGGTCAGGTATTAAAAGGCCAGGTTCCACAGTGCAATGTCAACGACAGTGACGGTGCTTCGTACCAGCCAAAGGCAACGTATGACACCATGACAAACTCTGAGGATAAGAAGAATGACTGCTTCCTTGCGACAGATTGTATTGGTACCGAGAAGATGGTATCCGGCGAGTACAATTCGAATGTATTTGTTTTTGAGGATTCCAATCTGCGTAAATTGCTGGCGGATATTCAGGTGGAGGAGCAGAATCATGCAGAGATGCTCTACAAATATAAGACCGTCAACGGGATGGCTTAATGCACATTACCCATTAAGATTTTGAAGCAACGGACAGGGGACGATTTCTTTGACTAAGAGATTTCTTAGATTCTACGATATCGGACCATACGATCATTTTGTTCAGAAAAATTTGCAAAATAACATCGGGCGCTATTTCAGATAGACAGCTACGCTTTTCTACAATCACGCTATTAGCGAACATAATGGAATCCCGATGCAGTTGCAAATTTGTTCTTCAAAAATGAGTATGGTTCTGATATCTGCAGATTGAAAGAATTTAGTCAAAGAAATCGTCCCCATGTCCTGTTGATTGAATATTTTATAATGAATTGAATCATATCATATCCTATGCAGTTGGTCATAATCAGCGTAATTTGATTACAATGGGGGCATAAGGTTATTGATTTGCATTTTACACAAGTCATACTCGAATGCGATGGTGCATCTTACATAGTTTCCTTTTTTCACATTGGACTTGCAACGCCGATGTCCTCTGTGCTGCAATTGATCCTCTGCGTGGGATTCATGCTGGTGTTGAGACGGCGCTGGGCGAAGGAACAGTAAGGCGATTGAACGAAATGTGTTGTTGATAAATGAGAAAAATTTAATAGAAAATTGTATGATTGTGATTGACAAATCATGGATTCGCGTTATAATAAAAACAAACATATGAATAATTGTTCATATGAAACGAGAATACATGAATGGGAATCCCCATAGAAAGGAATCAGTTATGAAGAAATCATACAAGATCGAGGTTGATTGTGCAAACTGTGCAAATAAGATGGAGGAGGCTGCGAAGAATACAGCCGGAGTTAAGGATGCAACCGTTAACTTTATGGCATTGAAGATGAATGTGGAATTTGAAGAAGGTGCAGATGCCAAAGCGGTTATGCAGGACGTCTTAAAGAATTGCAAGAAGGTCGAAGACGACTGCGAAATCTACTTATAAAATGTGAGGCATCTGCATAGGGCAGGTGCCTTTTGTGTTAATTTTGGGAAAAGGAGATTCTTATGAATAAGAAGCAGAAGAAAGTATTGGTGCGGATCATTGTGTCCATCGTCCTTCTGATCGCTTTGACCATTCTTACGAGACTGGTGGAACTGAATCGCTGGATCGAGCTTGTGTTATACATGATTCCGTATCTTGTAATCGGATATGACATCTTAAAGAAAGCGGTCAAAGGCATTATGAACCATCAGGTGTTTGACGAAAATTTCCTGATGGCGGTAGCGACCGTTGGTGCGGTAGCGCTTGGCGACTATAAGGAAGGTGTAGCCGTAATGCTTTTCTACCAGATCGGTGAATTGTTCCAGAGTTATGCTGTCGGCAAAAGCCGCAGAAACATCAGCGATCTGATGGATATCCGGCCGGATTATGCGAACATTGAGCGTGACGGACAGCTGGAGAAAGTCGATCCGGATGAAGTGGAGATTGGAAGCATTATCGTTGTACAGCCGGGAGAAAAGGTGCCGATCGACGGTATCATTGTAGAGGGAAAGACGACACTCAACACGAGCGCCTTGACCGGAGAGAGTGTGCCGCGTTCTGCCACAACCGGAGAGGAAGTCATCAGTGGATGCATCAATCTCTCGGGACTCATTAAGATTCAGACGACGAAGGAATTTGGTGAGTCTACCGTATCGAAGATTCTTGATCTTGTGGAGAATGCAAGCTCCAAGAAATCAAGATCTGAGAACTTTATTTCAAAATTTGCACATTATTATACACCGGCAGTATGTTACAGCGCCCTGGCATTAGCAATTCTTCCGCCGATCATCAGTCTGCTGATTGGCAATCCGGCTATGTGGGGCACATGGATTTACCGTGCATTGACATTCCTTGTAATCAGCTGCCCGTGTGCACTCGTAATCAGTATTCCGCTCAGCTTTTTTGCCGGAATCGGAGGTGCAAGCTCACAGGGCGTTTTGATCAAGGGGTCCAATTATATGGAGACACTTGCGCAGACGAAGACGGTTGTATTTGATAAGACCGGAACCATCACACAGGGCGTATTTGAGGTCTGTGGTATCCATCAGCATAATTGTACCGAGGAGAATCGCGAGCACGGAGGATGCAAGCCGGAGTACACACCGGAGGAAGAACATATCCTTGAGTATGCGGCTTTAGCTGAGTGTCACAGCACGCATCCGATCAGCGTCAGTCTGCAGAAAGCATATGGTAAGAAATTGGATCAGACACGTGTGACGGATGTACAGGAGATTAGCGGACACGGTGTGATCGCAACGGTTGACGGACATCAGGTTGCAGCTGGAAATGATAAGCTGATGAAGCAGCTTTCCATCGAATACCGTGACTGCAACTGCGTCGGAACGATCGTGCATCTTGCAATCGACGGCACATATGCCGGACATATCCTGATCGCGGATGTGATCAAGCCACATGCTGCGGAAGCAATGAAGAAACTGAAAGCATCCGGTGTGCGCAATCTTGTTATGCTGACCGGAGATGATGATAAAGTTGCGAAGCAGGTTGCTTCTCAGGTCGGAATCACGGAAGTCCACAGTAGGCTTCTTCCTGCCGACAAGGTGGCACAGGTGGAACGTCTTCTTGCACAGAAAGGGGAGAAGGAAGCGCTCGCTTTCGTCGGAGACGGAATCAACGATGCTCCGGTACTTTCCCGCGCAGATATCGGCATCGCGATGGGGGCGCTCGGATCGGATGCTGCGATCGAAGCCGCAGATATCGTATTGATGGACGACGATCCACTTAAGATTTCCAAGGCAATCCGTATTGCAAAGAAATGTATGCGCATCGTTTATGAGAATATCTATTTTGCGATCGGCATCAAGGTGATCTGCCTGATCCTTGGCGCAATCGGTATCGCCAACATGTGGGTAGCCATCTTCGCCGATGTCGGAGTTATGGTACTCGCCGTGTTGAATGCAATCCGCGTGCTTTTCACGAAGAAATTGTAGTCGGGCGGGGCAAAAAGACATAGAAAGAGATGAAAAAGCCCCGTTTGAAAAAACAAGCGGGCGTATAAGCATAAAAAGAGTCAGATAGGCCCCAGGAGGAAAATATGGCAAGAGAAAACGAAAATGCAGAATGCTGCATGGAAGAATGTGTGCATGAAGATCTGTTAAAAATTGTAAATGAGACGATGCCGGAGGAGACAGAACTTTACGATCTGGCGGAATTATTTAAGGTGTTTGGGGATTCTACGAGAATCCGTATCCTTTTTGTCTTATTCGAGGCGGAAGTATGTGTGTGCGATCTTGCACAGGCGCTGAATATGACACAGTCTGCAATCTCACACCAGCTGCGTATCTTAAAACAGAACAAGTTGGTCAAAAGCCGCAGAGAAGGAAAGTCTATCTTCTATTCACTGGCAGACGGACATGTGCGTACAATTATCGCACAGGGACGCGAGCATATCGAGGAAGATCACTAAATTTTGAAAGAAAGCTTAAGAAACTGACGCATTCTTAAGCTTTTTTTAAGTTTCTTTAAAATTCCCCCATTTTCCAAATTTATCAGCTATAATCAACTTACAGCAAACGAAAACTGGAATACATGGAAGATGTATTTGATTCATACAATCCAGTAAGGTGAGAAGAAAGGAAGAAGATTATGGGAACGAACGAGACGAATGAGAATGTAACGAATGCTGCAATGAATGCAGTAGATGAAACGGTAGCGAATGCACCGGCTCCGAAGAAGAATCATGGAGGCGCCTGGAAGGCAGTTCTTGCGGTCGTGTTGACTGCAGGTGTGGTAGGAAGTACAACGCTTTCCGCTTTTAACCTTGCAACATTGAAATCTTATGTTGCCTCCCAGCAGGAAGACCAGAACGAGGAGACAACCGAAGATTATGTGAAGATTGCGGAGCAGTATGAGATCAAGCCGACAACTAATATCTCGGATGCGTATAAGTCCGGCGATACATCGAAGCTGACGGATAAAGAAAAAGAAACGCTTGATATGGCAAAGGATGCCTTAAAAGAGATGAAGATAAAAGATGACATGTCCGACTTTGAGAAGGAGAAAGCGGTATATGACTGGATGACATCTTCACTGCAGCATGATCAGGGAGCATTGACCGTTATCCCTACCACACAGGAAGATTGCGATAATCCTTACGGTGTTCTCAAATATCACAATGCGGTATGTGTCGGATATGCGACAACCTTCCGTATGTTCATGCAGATGCTGGATATCGAGTGTATGGTGGAACACAATAATGAGAAGTATCATTCATGGGATGTTGTCAAGATTGATGGTGACTGGTACATAACCGATATATACTCCGATGCGGGTAACGGAAATTATGCGCACTTTAATATGACAAACAACATGTTTAGTCAGGAACAAAACTGGGATCAGGAATTCTTCCCGGTTGCAAATTCTTTAAAGTATAACATGGCTTACCAGAATAAGCAGTCGGTTGATACAGTATATGATATTCCGGCGGCTTTGCGTAAGGCAATGGACAAGAAGCTTGGTTCGGTTATGATCGGTTTCAAGGAGAAGATTGACGATGAGAAGGCACAGATCGCCAATGCGGCAGCAAGTACAGTAAGCGACATGCTGATGAACAATAATTATAAGGATGCACCTTATGCAATCAACAATTATTCGTGGGTAACCGATCCAACGACAAATGAGTATCTGTTCAGTGTTACCTTCAGCAGTTACAATGTGCCAGAAAATACACAGAATCTGACCGATGAGCAGCTGCAGAAGATCAATGATGCAGTAACGAAGGCTCTGGAAGGCCTGAAAACCGGAACTTATGATTCGCAGGGAAATGTGACCTATGACAATGGTATGGACAATACGATGAATGATGGCAGTGAAGGAAAGAATGCGATGGGAGCAGAGGATGTGATCGGAGAATCTGATACTGAAACTACGATGACAATGTCTGATGATGGAGCTACCGCGACCTTTACAACAGGAGAATAATGCATGAAGAAAATAATCAGCGTAATGCTTGCCTTGGTCGTACTCTTGCAGTGCGGCTGCGGCGGCACAAAAACAAGCGATACCGTCAGCATGTATGATCTGCGTCAGACGATGGAGGCAGCAGATAAGAGTCTTCCGGAGATGCTCAATGCGAGCAGTGCGGATGAGAATGCGGCGGATCAGTTTGCCTATATCTCGGATCTGGATTATGGCAAGGTGGACAGTTTCTTCTTAAGCTATGCGAAGGAAGGAACGGCAGATGAGATTGCTGTGGTAGCGGTCAAAGATGAGAATGATATCGATGAGGCGAAGCAGAGCCTTGAGACACACAGACAGAACCGCCGGAAACTTTTGGATCAGTATGAGCCGGAGGAAGTGAAGCGTATTGACGACGGACTTGTCTTTGCGAAGGATCAGTATGCGGTACTGATCATCTGTGATGATGCAAGCGCTGTCAAGGCGGCTTTCGAGAAAGCGATCGAGCAGTAACGATATTTAAGAATAAGGACAAATGGAAGAAAAACCGGATGGTATGGCGATGTTCATTCGTAAATGGGATGACATTGACAATATCGTCCGGTTTTTTATCATAATTTATGTGTTGCGTTATTGCGGGAACGTAAGTTGAGGGAGTGGGCATTTTTTAATAGAAAATGCAAAAAACGTGGATTGTATGCGGTTTTGAACAGATTGTCAGTTGGTATTTGTCGATTTTTATGGTACAATAAATTTTAAATATGAAGATCGCAAAGAATTTAAATGGAAGAAAAGTATATATTGTTTTATTGATCGTTATGATGACGCTTGCAATCAGCTCCTTTTTTCTGGCTAATGCGACGGTATATAATCCGGGAAATGAAAAGGGATTGCACAGGATTGACCCAGCGTCGGCAGAGACGGGGGCAGATGGTGGCACGCTGTACACGTTTGAATTCAGTAAGCTGACGCCGACAACTCGCAATCTGCTTTTTTACACGAATCATCAGGAAGTTCATGTGTATATGGATGATATCATGATCTATGCGAATACGAAGGCGGATTCCATCTTTGGTCATACGACGGGTGCAGTATGGAATCAGATTGCGATGCCGGAGCGAAGCGGAACGGTTAAGGTTGTCATAACACCGGTGTATCCGTCCGTGATACAGAAGACATGTGAGTTCTATCAGGGCAATGGTGTGGCGATGGGATATGCGATTCTGAAGGATTCTTTCCCTTCGATGCTTATGTGTATTGGCATTATCATCATCGGTGTCTGTATGCTATGTTTCTGGGGATTCTTTGGAATGCGCAGACGGTGGATGACAGATGTGCTGTATTTAGGCATTCTTGTCTGCTTTATGGGCGTATGGTCGCTCGGGGAGACGCAGGGATTCATCTATGCGGTGCAGAATCGTGTGGCAGCTTCCTATATGGCGCACACCTGCCTGATGGCGATTGGAAGTATGTTTGTCATGTTTGTACATCGGTTTATGCATCTGCAGGATCAGTTCTGGTACCGGGGGCTTCTGGTATACGGATTTGTGGAAATTGTAATCTGTGAATTGCTGCAGTTTTTGAATATCCGCGATATGAAGCAGACGGTTATCCTGACACACATTATGATCGTGGCGAGCGTAATCTATATGTTTTACGGTATCTGCATCAATTTATATCAGCATTGTTACGTGAGAAGAAGTATTGTCAATCTGATTGGATTTGCTGGCATTCTTATCACGATGTCTATCGATATGTATTCTTATTATGACAACAGGGTCAATGCGAACCAGACCGGAAAATTCGGTATTCTGATCTACATCCTGCTAGTTGGAATCGAGACGTTGCGGGAGACCAGACAGCATATTGATGAGGAAAAGCAGCTTGAGATGTATCGGGAGATGGCAATGAAGGATATCTTGACGGGATGCTATAACCGTAATGCGTATGATGAGAATCTTGGGCATGATACAGAGACCGGAAAGTCGCAGGTTGTGACCTTCGATCTCAATGATCTCAAATATTGTAATGATACTTATGGACATCAGTGTGGAGATAAATATTTGTGTGATTCGGCAACCATTATCCGCAGCGTGTACGGACGATATGGAAAGGTATACCGAATCGGCGGAGACGAATTCTGTGTGGTTACGCAGGGATTGTCCCAAAAGAGACTGCAGGAGTTGAAGATAAAGCTTATGCAGGCGGAACGCGAATATAACCAGCAGAAGCCGGATGTAGCAATCGAGATCGCATGCGGATATGCAAGTTATGATGAGAACTACGATAAGACGATCGAAGATATCAGACTTCGTGCGGATGCCAGAATGTACGAGAATAAGAAGGAATTAAAAGGAAAAAGTGACAGAATTAGAAGAGTATTATAATAAATTTAACGAGGAAAAAAGGCTGAACAGCAGGCATGGAAATGTCGAGTTTGTGACCAGCATGCATTATATTCATGAAGCGCTCGGAGAACTGGAGAAAACAAGGGAGCGTGCAGACATTAAGATCCTTGACATCGGCGCTGGAACCGGAAGATATTCGGTACCGCTTGCGAATGAAGGATATGATGTGTCGGCGGTAGAACTGGTCAAGCACAACCTCGGACGTTTGAAACAAAAGGGCAGCAGTGTGAAAGCATATCAGGGGAATGCACTCAAACTGAAGAGGTTTGAGGATGAGAGTTTCGACGTGACGCTGCTTTTTGGCCCGATGTATCACCTGCACAGTGAAGAGGACAAGCTGCAGGCGTTAAGCGAGGCAAAGCGTGTTACGAAAAAAGGCGGAACCATTTTTGTTGCATATATTATGAATGAGTTCAGTGTGATCACATACGCATTCAAAGAACGACACATATTGGAAGGATTGCAGACAGGAATGCTCGATGAGACATACCACTGCACGGATGCAGCAAATCCGCTGTATTCGATGGTAAGATTAGAGGATATTACAAGACTGGATGAGAGGGCGGGATTGACGCGCGTTAAAATTATCGCGGCGGACGGCGCGGCAAACTATATCAGACCGTACTTAAACGCTTTGACAGAGGAAGAATACGAGGCATTTATCCACTATCATATGGCAACCTGTGAGAGAATGGATCTTATGGGAGCGAGCAGTCATACGGTGGATATCCTTAAGAAATCCGAAAGCCAGGCGTAGTGGCCTGATACAGATCCATTGCTACGTATCGAAGCAGATGCTTCGAATAAGGAGAGTATATGAACAAAAGAAGACAACTTGTATGGACGCTGGCGGCAGCATTACTGCTTGGTGGCTGTACAACGACCGTGAATGTGCCCGAGCAGGAGACTGAAAAAGAGGCTGTCGTGGAGAACACACAGACAGTGCAGCCGGAGACAACCGCGCAGGAGGAAATCCAGCCGACCGAGACGCAGGAAGCCGAGCCACTCATTCAGACCGTGACGCTGACCGCAACGGGGGATTGTACGCTCGGTGCGACACAGACACATGGATATGCGGGCTCGTTTCACGAGTACTATGACAAATACGGACAGGATTATTTCTTTGATGATGTCCGTGATATTTTTGAAAAGGATGATTTTACACTGGTGAATCTGGAGTGTGTTCTGACGGAATCGACGGACCGTGTTGAGAAGACATGGAATCTCAAGGGGAAGCCGGAGTATGTCGGCATCATGACAGGAAGCTCGGTGGAGGGTTGCAGTCTCGGTAATAATCATACTTTAGATTATGGTCCGCAGAGTCTGACCGATACGGAGAATGTGCTGGATCAGGCCGGCATTGTGTATGGATATAATGAACATGTGGCAACTTATACGACAGAATCCGGAATTGTGATCGGCATTGTCTCTGCGAATCTTCTGGCGCAGACGCAGGAACGCGCGAATTATATCCGGGATGGCATCAAGAAGCTGCGTGAAGAGGGCGCAGATCTTGTGATCGCATGCTGCCACTGGGGAATCGAGGGGGATCATTACCCGAATGATTACCAGAAGACGACCGCACATCAGATCATTGACTGGGGTGCGGATGCAGTCATTGGTAACCACCCGCATGTGCTGCAGGGTGTGGAATTGTATGAAGGCAAGATGATCTGTTACAGTCTTGGAAACTTCTGCTTCGGCGGCAACCGGAATCCACAGGTAAAGGATACGGCAATCTTCCAGCAGACCTTCACGTTTGTGGATGGGGAGTTACAGAACAATATCTCGGCGAAGATGATACCATGCACGATCAGTTCTACCAATTCGGTCAATGATTTTCAGCCGACGGTTGCAAGCGGAGAGCGCAAGGCAACCATTATCGAGGAACTGAACGAGTACAGCAAACCTTATAGTGAACTCCAGCTGGACGCGGAGGGGATGCTTTATCTGGGAGATAAGAACTAAATGCTGCACCGGCGAAAAATAAAACGGAATAAGAGGAATAAGGAAATGAGTATGAATTTCATAAATCAATGGTCGAATAATGCACCGGCACAGAATGTGAAGGGCGAGGATTCGTTAAAGCCGCTGGAGAATATTGGTGGCTTTGATGTGCGGCCTGGCTTTTTTCGAATGAACGGAGCGTATGTGGTTCCGGGAGGTGTCAGTTTTACGATCAGCTCCCACGGAGCGACCAGCTGTACGTTGCTTTTGTTCCATCTGAAGGCGAACGAACCGTATGCAAGAATTCCGATTCCGGAGAATTACCGCATCGGCAATACGTATTCGATTCTGGTATATGGACTGAAAATTGAAGAATTTGAGTATGCCTATGAGATCGACGGATCGTATGAACCGGAAAAAGGCAAGCTTTTTGACAAAAATAATATTCTTCTCGATCCGTACGCAAAGGCTGTCACAGGACAACGTCAGTGGGGAGAGCGGCCGGAGGGCGGCAAAGATTTCGTGTACAAGGCGCGTGTCGTAAGAAGCGCGTTTGACTGGGGCTGTCATGGTCAGCTCAATCATCCGTTTGAGGATCTTGTTATCTATGAGGCACATGTGCGTGGCTTTACGAAGGATGCGTCATCGAACGTGGATGGTGCCGGAACCTTCGAGGGACTCAGACAGAAGATTCCGTATTTGAAAGATCTCGGAATCAATGCGGTGGAACTGATGCCAATCTTCGAGTTTGATGAGATGGAGGGCCACCGGGTCGTGGACGGTGAGGAACTTTATAATTACTGGGGCTACAATACGGTATCCTTCTTCTCACCGAATACCAGTTATGCTTTTCGTGAGGAGCATAACCATGAGGGCGATGAGCTGAAACATCTGATCCGCGAACTGAAGAAGAACGGAATTGAGGTTATTCTTGACGTGGTATTTAACCATACGGCGGAGGGAAACGAGATGGGACCGAGCTTCTGTTTCAAGGGAATTGACAACAATATTTATTATATGCTGACACCGGATGCACATTATTATAATTTCAGTGGATGTGGTAATGTTATGAACTGTAACCACCCGGTTGTGCGCAACTTTATCGTGGACTGTCTGCGCCATTGGGCGGTTGAGTATCGTGTGGATGGTTTCCGTTTTGATCTGGCTTCGATTCTCGGACGTGACCAGAACGGTGCACCGATGAACAATCCGCCAATACTTGAGGCATTGGCCTTCGATTCGGTTCTTGGCAATATGAAGCTGATCGCCGAGGCATGGGATGCGGGCGGACTGTATCAGGTTGGAAGCTTTCCTTCGTGGAACCGTTGGGCTGAGTGGAACGGCCGTTACAGGGATGACATGCGCTGCTTCTTAAAAGGCGATCCGGGTATGGCGGAGCGTGCAATCACAAGAATCACCGGTTCTTCCGATATGTATGATCCTGCAAGCCGCGGATACAGTGCTTCCGTCAACTTCCTGACCTGTCATGACGGATTCACGCTTTATGATCTGTATTCTTATAATCAGAAACACAATGAGAAAAACGGATGGAACAACACCGATGGAGATAACAATGGACACAGCTGGAACTGCGGCGTGGAAGGCGCTTCCGCGGATCCGGAGGTGGAAGGTTTAAGAAGGCGATTGGTCAAGAACGCTTTCGCAGCGCTTCTGTGCAGCAGGGGACCGGCGATGTTCTTTGCCGGGGATGAGTTTTGTAATACACAGTTTGGCAATAACAATGCGTACTGTCAGGATAACATCATCTCCTGGCTGGATTGGAACCGCCTGAATGAATACAAGGAGATCCATGATTTTGTACGTTTTATGATTCATTTCCGTAAGGATCACCCGGTTCTTCGCAAGGATACGAAGCCGGCGTTGTGCGGACTTCCGATGATCAGTATTCATAACGGAGAGCCGTATCGCAATCACACAGATTTCAATACACACCTGATCGGTATTATGTATGCCGGCAGAAATGCACAGGATACCGAGGATGATATTGTATTTTACGCAATGAATTCTTATTGGGAGCCGCTTTCACTGAAGCTTCCGGAACTTCCGCAGGGATTACACTGGAAGATCGTTGCCAATACAAATTGTGAGTATCGGGATGATCTCGAACCGCAGGAACAGACGCATTATAGCTGGAATCAGGTGCAGATGCCGAGCCGCTCGACCGTGATTCTGGTCGCTGAGAAGGACGAAGCGTAGGATGATATATTGATAGAGCAGACAAAAGGAATCTCCCACCGGAGATTCCTTTTTGTTAGAGTGTTGGCTTTAAAATAAAAATATATCTAGACAAATCCGCACGTATGTGATAATATAATTGGGCAGTTGAAATTCGGCGCGTGGCTCAGCTTGGTAGAGCGCTGCGTTCGGGACGCAGAGGTCGCAGGTTCAAATCCTGTCGCGCCGACGATTTCAAGGATTCCGGTACATAGGTGAGAGAATCCTTGGCAGGGGCGGTCTCAGAGGCTTTTCATTAAGTTTCTGAGATCCTTTTTTATACCCATATTTTAGTTCTTCATAGAAGGAGAATCATTATGAAACAGACCGCACTTATCACTGGTGCCTCGCGCGGCATCGGTGCCGCACTTGCGGAAACCTTTGCGCGTGCAGGATATCAGCTTACATTATGCTGTCAGCATTCGGAAGAAAAGCTTATGACGCTTGCCAGGAGACTGCAGGAACAATATCATACGACGGTGTTGGTGCGTATCGGGGATGTCGGGGACTATGCGTTCGTCAAGGCGATGGTCGATGCGACACTTGAGGCGTTTGGTGCGATTGATGTGCTGATCAACAATGCTGGAATTTCATACATTGGATTGCTTACGGATATGTCGATTGAGGACTGGAACCGGATCGTTGCGACGAATCTGACCTCCGTATTTTCTACCTGCCGATGCGTGGTTCCGTCGATGGTGCATAACAAGCGAGGCAGAATCATCAATATCTCGTCGGTCTGGGGAAATGTGGGCGCTTCCTGTGAGGTTGCGTATTCTGCCTGCAAGGGCGGAATCAATTCCTTCACACGGGCTTTGGGCAAGGAACTGGCACCGAGTCAGATTACGGTGAATGCGATCGCCTGTGGTGTGATTGACACGGATATGAACCGTTGCTTTTCGGAAGAAGAGCGGGCGGATCTGATCGCAGAGATTCCAGCGGAACGGATGGGACGGCCGGAAGAAGTGGCAGAGCTTGCATTTTCGATTGCAAGCGGTCATGCGTATTTGAACGGACAGATCATCACGCTGGACGGTGGATGGATTTGATTTTTATAGATGCAACAATTCAGAATCATAAGCAGGACGTAGATTCATTATCTGTATTTTGAATTGAATGTAGAATGAGATTATCAAATTGAAAAACATGGATTTCTTTTTTTGACAACTATATTTATAATCAATCTATGGAAAAGAAATCACACACACAATATAAACATGAGCCGTTCGGCTACAAATTAAATACGATCATGATTGCAAGGAACATATCCAATCAGCAGCTTGCAACCATGATGACCGTTGCACCGACAACCATCAGCGGATACAGAACCGGAAGGCGTGCGCCCGATGTACATGAACTTGTCCGGCTTGCGGAAGCATTGCAGGTGTCGGTGGATGAACTGATCGGATGAAACAGAAAATTTATTGTTTCCGGAACTGGGACGGTGTCATTCCGGTAAATTTGCGGAACATCACGATAAAGTGACTGGCATCGGGATAACCTACATCAAGTCCAATCTCCTGAATCTTGCGATTCCGGTGGGTGAGCAGCAATTCCTTGGCGCGTGTGATCCGGTAACTGGTCAGATATTCGTACACGGAGCAGCCGAGGTAGCGTACAAACAGACGCGACAGATATTGCGGCGACACATAAACTTCCCGGCATAACTTCTCGGTCGTCAGATCATCCATATAATGTTCCTCAATCAGTTTTAGAACCGGATGCACATATTTTTCCCACGGAAGATCACTCGTATTTGAATTCACAAATCCCCCTGAAAAATGAAGAAGAAGTGAATAACAGTCGCAGGATAACTGATGCAGATTATTAGGTTCTGTTTCAAAATGCGTCACACTCCGGTCGATGGCAGCTTTGATTTCCGCAGCCTGTTCTTTCTCGGTGAAGAGAATGCGTTCCGTCCCGAAGATATGGGATAACTGTGGCTCCAAAGAACCACCGAAGGTTGCGAAACATGTGATCCAGTCGCTTTGCGTTGCAGAATGGTAAGCATGCGGAATATGGGGCGTGATCAGGACTCCGTGTCCTTCCGGCAGTAGATATTCTTTGTTGTCGAGCACAAGAATTCCGCAGCCCTCCTCGGTCTGCAGATAATGATACTGCGGGTAACCTTGTGCTCTCCGCACAGCTTCCTGTGTCCAGTTGTTCCCGATGGAATCAAACTGGAACGGATTATGATTCAACGTGTTGCTGAAATAGATCGGCATAGGACTACCTCCTTCAAGTCGGTGCGCGAACAGACCTTGTCATTGCAGGACGCAATATTTACCAAGTTATCTTAGCATAGAAGAAAGAAGAAATAAATAGTTTCAGAATGTTATATTATCAGGTTTATCCTGCTATATAAAAAGCATGAAAAATAGTATATGATTGGAGCAAATAGAAGCAACCGTAATAATAAGTAAATATTCAGAATCCATTATTATAATAAAGCAGACAGGAGGAAAACATGAGTTCAAATTTTAAGAGAATCCTCTACGGAGGAGATTACAATCCCAATCAGTGGCCGAAGGAGGTATGGAAGGAGGATATGCGCATTTTTAAAGATGCCCATATCAATACCGCAACGATCAACGTTTTTTCATGGGCGAAGATTCAGCCATCGGAGCATGAGTATTATTTTGACGAGCTGGATGAGATCGTCGATATGCTTTCCAAAGAAAATTATGATATCGTTTTTGCAACCTCGACAGCAGCGCTGCCAGGATGGATGGTACGCAAATATCCGGAGGTTATGTTTGCGGACTATGAGGGACGACGTCACAAATTCGGCATGCGCCATAATGCCTGCCCGAATTCACTCGTGTTTAAGCATTATGCGCGTGAACTGGCACACAAGCTTGCCGAGCGTTATGCAGATAATCCTCATGTGACCTGCTGGCATATCAGCAATGAGTACGGTGGAGAGTGTTTCTGCGAGAACTGCCAGAAAGCATTCCGCGTGTGGTTAAAGGATAAGTATAAGACGATCGATGCCTTAAATGAGGCATGGAATATGGAATTCTGGGGACATACCGTATATGACTGGGATGATGTTGTTGCACCGAATGCGTTAGGCGACGGAATCGGAACCGAGAAGACGGCTTTTGCAGGAATATCCATTGATTATCGTAGATTCTATTCGGACAGTCAGTTGGAGTGCTTCAAGATGGAGCGCGATGCGATCCGTAGTGTGAAGCCGGATGCATTTATTACAACCAATCTGATGGGAACTTTCAATGGGCTTGATTACTTTAAATGGGCGAAAGAGATGGATGTTGTATCGTGGGATAATTATCCGGCATATGATACTCCTTGGAGCAGCATCGCAATGACACATGATCTGATGCGAGGCCTTAAGGATGAACCTTTCATGCTGATGGAACAGACCCCGAGCCAGCAGAACTGGCAGAAGTACAATTCGCTGAAGCGACCGGGACAGATGCGTGCGCAGAGCTACCAGACACTGGCACACGGAGCGGATACAATCCAGTTTTTCCAGCTGCGAAGAAGCGTGGGTGGATGCGAGAAATTCCACGGTGCTGTCATTGCGCATGTGGGCGATGAGAACACTCGCGTTTTCCGTGAGGTGGCACAGCTTGGTGCAGAACTGGAAAGCTTCGGTGACCGCACACTTGGATCTAGAAATGAATCGGAGGTCGGCGTTATCTTCGATTGGGATAATTATTGGGCGCTTGAGTACACGAGCGGACCTTCCGAGGATCTGAAATATGTGGAGCAGATTCACCATTACTATGAATATTTCTACAAGAGAAATATTGGTGTGGATATGATCCCGGTGGACGCGGATTTCTCCAAATACAAGATTGTTGTGGCTCCGGTGCTTTACATGGTAAAAGAAGGTATGAAGGAAGCATTAGAAAGCTTCGTGAAGAACGGAGGAGTCCTTATCACGACTTATATGAGCGGAATCGTCGGACAGTCGGACAACGTCTATCTTGGCGGATATCCGGGACCGCTTCGTGAGATGGCAGGCGTGTGGGTCGAGGAAATTGATGCACTCGCTCCGGAGCAGAAAAACAAAGCCAAGTTTGCGGACGGAAGTGAGGCAGAATGCGGTCTGTTGTGCGACCTGATGCATCTGGAGGGCGCTGAGGCTCTGGCATCTTATGAGGACGATTTCTATGCAGGCATGCCGGCTGCTTCCAGAAATTCCTATGGAAAAGGCAAGACCTACTATATTGCAACGATGTTCGAGGAGGACGGTCTTGCTAAGATCCTGGATCAGGCGGTCAGTGAGGCAGGCGTTCATCCGGTGATTCCGGAGCAGACCGGGCTTGAAGTTGTCACAAGAGTCAGTGATACCACCCGCTTCTATTATGTTATGAATTTTACTGATGAGGAGCAGGTACTGCCGGAGAGTCTTGCCGGCAAGAAGGACATGATAAACGGTAAGATGACAGAAACAGGAATGAAATTAAAGAAGTGGGATGTGCTTCTGCTGGAAGAGAACTTATAATTTTTATAAATTGTCATGCACAAAGAGAAATGATATAATTAGAAAATCATGAGAAAGAACAGGTGCAGATATGGCAGAGCAGAATATCAATATAGAAGATCTGAATGAAGAAACAAATACGACAGAAGACACATCTGTTGAGGATAGAAATGCAGCAGAGGCAAACACAGAAGCTTCAGATGCCAAGGAGAATGATGGGAGCCTGGTGAAGGTTGAAAACAAAGCGCCAAGCCGCAGGAAAACACTTCTCGGCTGGGGCATCTACGGAGCAATCCTCGTTACAATCTATATTACATTCCACTTCTTTTTGATGATGGCACGCATCCCATCGGAGAGTATGGAGCCGACCATCATGGTGCATGATTGGACGATCGGAGATCGTAATGCATATACAAGTGAGGCGCCGCAACGAGGCGATATTATTAATTTCTACCAGGCGGAAGAGGATACGATCATGGTAAAACGTGTGATCGGACTTCCGGGTGAGACCGTTTCGTTTGTGAATGATCATGTATATATTGATGGTGAGCCGCTCGATGAATCTGCGTATCTTGCGGATGATGTTTTGACGGAGTGTGACGAGACGTTTACGGTGCCGGAGGGATGTGTGTTCCTGCTTGGTGATAATCGTGAGGTATCACTCGATGCGCGCTATTGGGAGAATCCTTATATTTCCTATGGTGACATCAAGTGTGAGGTTAAGGTGATCATTCCATTCCACAAGTTTCCGTGGTTTCAAAATTAGATAAGACAGGAATAAAGTCCGGTGGACTCCTTTGAAAATAGGAGATCTGCCGGATTTTTTGTTGTGTGCGATAAGAGTTGTTTTATATTTTGTTTACTGTCTTGACACTAGAATAGACAGTGGGTATACTAGGGATAACGCTTTTTTCGGAAGGCAGTAGAAAGAGAGATTGTGTCAACCGTGAGGCTGGCATTTATGATGGGAGCAAAATTATGTTTACAACAAGAGAATTACAGGATGAGATCATCCGGTTAAAAAAGGAGAAGGATGTGTGCATTCTTGCACATGCATACCAGAGTCATGATATCTGGGAGGTTGCCGATTATGTTGGTGATTCCTATGGACTCAGCAAACAGGCGGCGCATGCAACGAACAAAACCGTTCTTATGTGTGGTGTTCGTTTTATGGCGGAGACCTGTAAGATCCTTTCGCCGGAGAAGAAGGTAATCCTGTCCAATGCGCAGGCAGGCTGCCCGATGGCAGAACAGATGGACGTGGAACTGATCTCCGGTGTCAAGCAGATGTATCCGGATTACACGGTGGTTGCTTACATTAACACAACATCCGAATTGAAAACCATCTGCGATGTGTGCGTGACTTCCTCTTCCGCAGTGCAGATCGTGCGCAACATTGAAAACAAAAACATCTTATTTATTCCGGACTGCAACCTTGGGAAATGGGTTGCTGATCAGGTGCCGGAGAAGAACATCAAGCTGCTTCAGGGAGGCTGCCCGACCCATGTGCGCATGTCGGTCCGTGATGTGGAGAAAGCAAGGAAAGCTCATCCGGATGCGCTTCTTCTTGTACACCCGGAGTGTCTTCCGGAAGTGTCGGAAAAAGCGGATTTCCGCGGATCAACTACCGGTATCATGGATTACGCCAGGAAAAGCGATGCGAAGGAATTCATTATCGGAACGGAGAACAGCATCGTTCAGCATCTGCAGTATGAGTGCCCGGATAAGAAATTCTATCCGTTGTCCAAGGATTGTGTCTGCCACAACATGAAACTGACCACACTTGGTGATGTATATCACTGTCTGCTTGGAGATGGTGGAGAAGAAATTGCGTTGGATGAGAAGGTTATGAAAGAAGCCGGTCGCTGCATCAATACGATGCTCACACTCGGACAGTAAGAAAATATAATGAAATGATGTAAGCTTAAGGTGAATCGGGAAAATTCTCGATTCACCTTTTAAGTTATAGGAACCTTTTCAAATTGGATTTTAGAAATTTAGGACTAAGTGATACAATGACATTAGTAAGCATTTTATCGTCCCATGTGATCATCTTCCCCATAGACAAGAGAAGACATTGACACGGTATTGGTTGTATCTCCAGTCGCTAAAGTATAGGTGGCACCTTTCTTGATATCCGGACTGCTGATTACAACGGAGTTGTATGCCTTCTCCGGGGAGTAGGATACGATTACATTACCGTCGGAATCAGTCAGAGTTAAGTCGCCGGTTAAGGTGGATTCCACGACAGTCACGAGCATGCATCCCTGTGGGGAATCAGAGCCGAAGTTCTGTGCCATACCGCTGGCTCCGACTGCAACAATGGTGCCGTCTGCAATGCGGACGCTGTCCTTACCACTTAATGTGTGCTTTGCAGCATATATTTGATTTCGTATCGTTTGAAAATCATTTGATCTCTCATGTGAAACCTCCTTTGATGGACTTAGTGTACAATACGAACCTTAAAGCAAGTTAAAAGAATCTTAAGGAAACGAAAAGGTTCCTTCATTGACATGGAAAGGTGGAATCATTACAATAATGAGTAAACAAATTACACCATTTGAGGAGGAAGAAAACATGATATGTCCAAAATGCCAAAGTGAAGTAACAGATGGCAGCGCATTCTGTACAAAGTGTGGTGCTGCGTTGGGTGGAAATAATCAGCAGAACTATTCTCAGCCGGAGGGAGCTGCTCCGCAGGGAGACAATCAGAATCAGGGTAATCCTAATCCGCAGTTCAATGCGCAGGGGAACCCACAGTTTAACGCGCAGGGAAATCCACAGTTTAATAATCAGGGATATCAGCAGAATTATGCCGGTAACGGAATGCCGCCTTACGGTGCTCCGTATGTAGACCCCAAGGATCATACTGCAGAGTTTACGCCGCAGGATATCTCGGAGCATAAGGTATTCGCAATGCTTCCATATCTGCTCGGCACGATCGGAATCATTATCGCTTTACTTGCAGCAAAAGATTCGAAATACATTATGTTCCATGTGCGTGAGGCGTTAAAGCTTACGGTATGCGCTATTCTTGTAGGAATCGTTTCTCTGCTTCTGTGCTGGACCGTGATCGTTCCGATGGCAGGCGGCGTGTGTGCAATCATTATTCTGGTTGTCAAGGTCATCTGCTTCTTCCAGATCTGCTCAGGCAAGGCGAAGGAAGCTGCAATTGTAAGTTCATTCGACTTTTTACATTAAATCCATTAAAATGATCCGAAGCAGGTCAATGAGTGCCTGCATAAAGTATCGCTGGCGAGTCAGCATCTTCTGACTCTGATCAATAACATTCTTGATATATCGAAGATCGAGAGTGGAAATTTTGAGCTGGGGCGAAGATATGTAAATATTTGCTTCTTGACCCCGGCGAAACTTAGAAGCAGGGCTTATACTTTCAAATATTTGTTTTCTCGCCCCGGCACAGTCTAGAAGTGGACTCAATACATTCACTGATAGGCATATTCAAATACATATAAAACAAATCACGCGCAGCGAAATTCTATGTCAATATCGTAAAATAACGCTGCGCGTCATATTTATCTCTTATCAATCGAATTGCCAACACAATAAAGTGAACACCTACAATCTATCGGCATCCACTTCTCCTTGTTATTTACGAACACATTCTAACATATCTATAAGTAGAATTATATCTCCGATTCCTTAAATGAACTTTAAATCAGGGCGTTGGCTTGAATTTCTCACGCAGTGGCATCTCTTTCGAAACGACAACAGACTCCACACGCTTTTTACACAGAATTTACGGAGTGCTGGTTATGCATTTTACAGAAGAAATTTAAGATAGCATCTGTAATCGAGAGAATAAAAGAATTGATTCGCAGTATTCAATCTGCAAAATGAAGAAGAAAAGAGGACATGAGAAATGAAAAACAAAATGAGAAAAATGATGGCAATGTTATCCGCTGCAGTTGTAGCAGTTGGAGTAATGGGATGTGGCGGAAACGCAGCAACCGACAGTAACGCAGATGCAAACACAACAAGCCAGGCTGCAGATGCAACAACCGATACAACAGCAAGCGCAGACTTAAGTGGTAAGATCACACTTGCAGGAAGTACTTCTATGGAGAAGCTTGCAAACGCCATGGCAGAAGCATTCATGGAGAAATATCCGAATGTTACCGTAGCTCCTGAGTTCACAGGATCTGGTGCAGGACTTGAGTCTCTTGCAAAAGGAACTGTAGATATCGGAGATGCTTCCCGTGCTTTATCGGATGATGAGAAGGCTGGCGGAGCTATTGAGAACATCGTAGCAATCGATGGAATCGCAGTTATCACAGATTCTGAGAACGCTGTATCGGATATCACAAGTGAGCAGCTTGCACAGATCTACACAGGTGAGATCACAAACTGGAGCGACCTTGGCGGAGCTGATGAGCAGATCGTAGTTATCGGTCGTGAGGCTGGATCAGGTACAAGAGATGCATTCGAGGAATTAAACGATGTAAAGGATGCCTGCAAATATGCACAGGAACTTGATTCCACAGGTGCAGTACTTGCAAAGGTAGCAGCAACTCCTGGTGCAATCGGATATGTATCACTTGATGTTGTTGATGATACTGTTAAGGCATTACAGTTAAATTCCGTAGATGCTACAGAAGATAACATCCTTGCTGGAACTTATGTATTACAGAGACCATTCGTTATGGCAACTATGGGCGAGATTTCAGAGCAGAACGACCTTGTAAAAGCATTCTTCGACTTCATTCATTCTGAGGAAGGCCAGCAGGTTATCACATCTGTAGGACTGATCATTCCACAGTAGAATATATCGGTTTTGAAGAAAACCGGGTAAAAAGTAACATCTGCGGCATCTATGATATGTCGCAGATGTGAACTGATTTTAAGGAGGAACAAGATGAAAGGCAGTAAAAAATCTATCGTGGAACTGATCGCCAAAATCATATTCTTAGTGTGTGCGGTCGTTGCCATTGCAGCTGTTCTTTCCATCACTGTTTACATGATCATAAAGGGAACCCCGGCACTTGAGCGTGTCGGGGTGACTGACTTATTATTCAAAACAGTGTGGGCACCGACAGCAAATCCTGCATCATACGGAATTCTATATATCATTCTGACATCAATCGTCGGTACAGCGGCAGCGGTATTGATCGGTGTGCCGGTCGGACTTATGACCGCCGTTTTCATTACGGAAGTAGCAAACAAAAAGCTTGCAGCAGTTGTACAGCCAGCAGTGGAGCTCCTTGCAGCAATCCCGTCCGTAATCTACGGTCTCCTCGGTATGATGCTTTTGAACCCGCTTATGTACCGAATTGAAAAAAGAATCTTTGCGGGAAGCACCACGCATCAGTTCACCGGTGGATCCAACCTTTTATCTGCAATCATCGTACTTGCAATTATGATCCTGCCGACGGTGATCAGCATCAGCGTATCTTCCCTTCGCGCGGTGCCAAGTCATCTGAAGTCGGCATCTCTTGCACTCGGTGCAACCCATATGCAGACTGTATTTAAGGTATTGATCCCGGCAGCAAAATCCGGAATCATGACCGGTGTAGTACTTGGCATCGGACGTGCGATCGGTGAGGCGATGGCAATCAACATGGTTGCCGGAGGTTCGGTAAATCTTCCATTGCCGTTCAACTCCGTACGTTTCCTGACCACACAGATCGTCAGCGAGATGTCGTATGCAGACGGTCTTCACAGACAGGTACTTTTCACCGTCGGACTTGTACTGTTTGTATTCATCATGATCATTAATCTGATTCTTGCGAAGCTGAAGAAGAAAGGAGTGGCAGAAAATGACTAGTATTCAAACGAAAAAGAGACATCCGATGGATGTGCTTATGCTTTCACTCATTTATGTCTGTGCCGCTTTGGCTGTCGCATTATTGTTAGGGATTGCGGTATTTGTTACGGTAAAAGGTCTGCCAAATGTAAACTGGTCCTTCCTGACCAGCGTTACTTCGGTACTGAAAGGTACGACAGGTATTGCGGGTAACATCGTCAATACCCTCTACATTATTGTTCTTACGATGCTGATCGCTACACCAATCGGTGTGGGCGCAGCCATCTATTTGAATGAGTATGCAAAACCGGGAAAATTTGTGAATGCGATCGAGTTCGCAACCGAAACACTTTCCGGTATTCCTTCCATTATTTTCGGTCTCTTCGGCCTGACATTCTTTGGAGAACTGATGGGACTCAGTTACAGTATTCTGACCGGATCACTGACGATGGTATTGATGGTGCTTCCTCTGATCACAAGAAATACGCAGGAAGCATTGAAAACCGTTCCGGACAGTTACCGAAGCGGTGCGATCGGTCTTGGCGCCGGTAAGTGGCACATGATAAGAACCATTCTTCTTCCGTCCGCAATGCCGGGAATCATCACAGGTGTGATTCTTGCGGTTGGACGAATCGTAGGCGAGTCAGCCGCATTACTGTTTACGGCAGGAAGCTTCAAGGTACTGCCGAACAGCCTGATGGGTTGTATAAAGAAAATCATCGAGCCGGGCGGAACACTGACGATTCAGCTTTATCTGAGTGCGACTAAGGGTGAGTTTGGTGTGGCATTCGGTATCGCTTTCGTACTTCTTATTATTGTACTTGGAATTAATTTCCTTGCAAAAGGCCTTGCAAAGCATTTCGATGTGGCAAGATAAAAATATGGCAGCCGGTTGTATGTTTTAGGGTACAACGGCTGCCATAACTTTACAAATTGGGATTCCCGTTTTATAATACTTCCGGTTCATATGGCAGATTGTGCCAGAATTTGCGCAGCAGATTATTTGAGACAATCTGGTTGAATCACAAATCATCGATAAGGCAGGAAGTTGAATGATGAATAGAGAATTTAAGAAATTGGCTTCCGATGTGCAGATGTCGGAAGCTTTTATTACGAGTATGTTTTTGGCGCTGTCCGGAGGATTTCAGGATGCGTACACTTATTTTACAAGAGATGAGGTATTCTCCAACGCGCAGACCGGTAACGTCGTATTGATGAGCACGCACCTGATGATGGGAGAGTGGATGCAGGGAATCAAGTATCTGTTCCCACTTCTGGCTTTCGCCGGTGGTGTATTTTTTGCGGAGCGTCTTCAGGCAAAATACAAATATGCCAAGAAACTTCACTGGCGGCAGGGAATTCTGCTTCTGGAGATTCTGATCCTGTTTGTGGTCGGTTTCATCCCGAAGGAGGCGAATATGGTTGCGACGGTTTTGGTTTCCTTCTCCTGTGCGATGCAGGTACAGACCTTCCGCAAGGTCAATGGATACGGATACGCCAGCACGATGTGCATCGGAAACTTGAGAAGCGGTACAGCGGCACTTTCCGATTACATGCGCACACACAACAAGGAGAAGATCCGTCAGGCGCTCCATTATTTCGGAATTATCGGGCTTTTTGCAGTCGGAGCAGGTGTCGGCGGCAATCTGTCGGCGAAGTTTGGATTCCGCATTATCTGGGTATGCTGCGGACTGCTTCTTGTCAGTTTTTTGCTTATGTTTTTTGATCGGGAGAAGAGGTAACTATTCAGAATAGTTACATAGATTTTACATTTCTTTGCAAGCAGACTTTACATTTCATGTGTATAATCTCCTTAAATCCTAAGAAAGGATAGATAAAGGAGCGTAACATGGAGAAACGTATCAAACTTACGGTCCGCGATCTGAATCTGTATTACGGCGAAAATCACGCCCTCAAGGATATCAATATGGATATCCGCGAAAAAGGCGTGACCGCTTTAATCGGACCATCCGGTTGCGGAAAATCGACATTTCTAAAAACGATCAATCGAATGAACGACCTGATCGATAATGTTAGAATCACCGGCGAGCTGAAGCTTGACGATGAGGACATCTATGGTGAGGGTGTGGATACCACGGTTCTTAGAAAAAGAGTCGGTATGGTATTCCAGCAGCCCAATCCATTTCCAATGAGTATTTATGACAATATCGCGTATGGACCGCGTGTCCACGGCATCAAGGACAAAGCAAAGCTTGATGAGATCGTGGAAGAAAGTCTTCGCGGCGCAGCAATCTTTGACGAAGTTAAGGATCGACTGAAGAAATCCGCTTTGGGTCTCTCCGGAGGACAGCAGCAGCGTATCTGTATCGCAAGAGCGCTTGCAGTACAGCCGGAGGTTCTTTTGATGGATGAGCCGACATCGGCGCTGGATCCGATTTCGACATCCAAGATCGAGGAACTGATGGAGGACTTAAAGAAGAAATATACGGTTGTTGTCGTAACCCATAATATGCAGCAGGCTCTCCGCGTGTCGGACGATACCGCATTTTTCCTTGTCGGAGAGATGGTGGAATACGGCGATACCAAGACAATTTTCTCTTACCCGAAGGATAAGCGGACAGAAGATTATATTACAGGGAGGTTCGGCTAATGCGTGCAAAATTCGACGAGCAGCTTCATATGCTCAACCAGGAAATGATGCATATGGGCAGCATGATAGAGGACAAGATTCAGAAGGCAATCGAGGCACTGATCGGACAGAACAGTGCTTTGGCGAAAGAAATCATGGAGGCAGACAACGAGGTAGATCGCGAGCAGAAGAAGATCGAGAATATCTGTTTCAATCTTCTGATGCAGCAGCAGCCTGTTGCGCGTGACCTGCGTGTGATTTCCGCAGCAATGAAGATGGTAACGGACATGGAGCGTATCGGTGACCATGCGGCAGACATCTCTGAGATGACCGTTATGATGGCAAGTGAGCCATATGCTGTGGATCTCAGCGACATCAAAAAGATGGCAAGTGAAACCGTTCTTATGCTGATCCGAAGCATCGAGGCTTACGTTGAGAAAGATATGCTCAAGGCGCAATCTGTGATCGATCATGATGATATCGTGGATGAACTGTTCAACAAAGTAAAGCAGGAACTCATCGAGATGATCCAAAAGAATCCGGCAGTCAGCGAGCAGGCAGCAGATATGCTGATGGTAGCCAAGTATTTTGAGCGAATCGGCGATCATGCGACAAACCTTGCGGAACTTATTATTTTCGCTTTGGATGATAAGAAAAATACAATGCAGAATTAATAAAAAGCAGACTTTTTCCTAAGTTTTTTGAAAAACAAGAAATAAGGGAGGAGTCTGCTTTTTAATTTTACATAAACTTTACATAACATTACATTTATATTTTACATTCGTACGATATGATACTCTCGAACCTAAGAAAGAAGGTGGCGCTTGTTCATTTGGAATGGACAGGCTGCCTGCACAAAGTATAAAGGAGAGAGAGTATGAACATATTCAGTGTTCTGACAATGATTGGCGGTCTTGCGATGTTCCTGTATGGAATGGATGCGATGGGAGATGGTCTTGCAAAATTATCGGGAGGTAAGCTGGAACAGATTTTAGAGAAGCTGACTTCGAAACGAATTATGGCGGTACTTCTTGGTATTGCGGTTACGGCGGTGATCCAGTCTTCATCTGCGACCACGGTCATGGTAGTCGGATTTGTAAATTCCGGTATTATGCAGCTTTCGCAGGCGGTGGGCATCATCATGGGTGCAAACGTCGGAACAACGGTTACCTCGTGGATTCTTTCACTGTCCGGCATTCAGGGATCGAGCCTGTTTATACAGCTTTTGAAACCAACGTCGTTCTCACCGGTGCTTGCAGCAATCGGTATTGTACTGATCATGACGGCGAAGGATAATAATAAGAAGAAAGATATCGGAAACATTCTGGTCGGATTTGCAATCCTGATGTTTGGAATGGATACGATGAGTGGCGCGGTTGCTCCGCTTGCAGAAAACGAGAAATTTACCAGTGTTCTGACGATGTTTTCGAATCCGATCCTCGGAATGATCGCAGGACTTGTGCTGACAGCAGTCATTCAGAGTTCATCAGCATCGGTCGGAATCTTACAGGCATTGTGTGTGACCGGTGCGGTCGGTTATAAGACAGCAATCCCGATCATCATGGGACAGAATATCGGAACGTGCGTGACCGCTTTGATCTCATCTATCGGTGCCAGCAAGAATGCAAAGCGTGCTTCTATGGTGCATCTGTATTTTAACCTGATCGGAACGGTTCTGTTCATGGTTGTATTTTACAGTATCAATGCGATCATCGGTGGCTTCGCGTTCTTAAATGATTCGGCAAATGCGGCAGGAATCGCAGTGGTTCATTCGCTTTTTAACATTGGAACCGTTCTGGTCTTATATCCGTTTGGTGACAAGCTTGTGAAGCTTGCGCAGCTGACCATCCCGGATCATGTAGGAGAGGCTGAGGAGAAGCCGGACGAGCTTGCTGTCCTTGATGAGCGTTTCTTAGAGAAGCCTGCTTTCGCGATGGAGCTTTGCCGTAATGCGGCAGTCCGCATGGCGCAGGAGTCGAGGGATGCACTTCATCTTGCACTCGACAACGTAACCATGTATAGTGAAAGCAGAGTGGCGAAGATCATTGAGATGGAGGAGAGTGTGGACCGCTACGAGGATGCGCTCGGAACCTATCTGGTCAAGTTAAATAATTGTGACCTCTCACAGAAGGATAGCCGGACACTTTCCATTCTGCTTCATTGCATCGGCAACTTTGAGCGAATTTCGGATCATGCAGTCAACATCACGGATTCTTCTACACAGATGCATGAGAAGAAGCTGGAGTTTTCGAAGAAAGCGATGGAGGAACTGAAGGTATTTTCGGATGCCCTCCGCGATATTGTTGATGAGACGATGGAAGCGTTTACCATGAATGATCTGGACAAAGCGAGACAGATCGAGCCTTTTGAGCAGGTCATTGACAGTCTGAATATTGAGCTGAAGCAGAGACATATCCATCGTCTGCGTAAAGGAAAATGTACGATTGAACTGGGGCTGATCCTTGAGGATATGATCACAAACTTCGAGAGAATTTCGGATCACTGCTCGAATATTGCGGTATGCATGATCCGTGTGAATGAAGATGGCTTTGATACCCATGAGTATCTGGACGTGATCAAGGAGGAGAAAGCGCCTTGGTTCGAGGAGGAGTTTTATCGTCTGTCAAAGAAGTATGCATTGCCGGATAAGAAGTCGAAGAATGCGTAATAAAAAATAAGAAGGAACAGGTGAGTAAGATGGCTTTAATCTATATCGTAGAAGATGATGAAAATATTCGGGAAATCGAGACAATTGCACTTAAGAACAGCAATTATATGGTGTGTGCATTTGAGAAAGCAAAAGATTTCTACCGCAAGTTAGAAGACATTATGCCGGATCTGGTGCTTCTAGATGTCATGCTTCCGGATGAGAGCGGATATGATATTGTAAGAAAGCTTAGAAAGGATCCGACGACGCGCCAGCTTCCGATCATTATGGTTACTGCCAAGACGGCGGAGATGGATATGATCAAAGGACTTGACGAGGGTGCGGATGATTATATCAAGAAACCATTCTCTATTATGGAGCTGATCACGAGAGTGAAAGCGTTGCTGCGCAGAACCATCACGGAAGATATCAAGTATCTGCAGGTGGACAATCTTGTGCTTGATCATGAGCGCCATATGGTATTTGTTGACAATAAGCAGGTGGAACTGACATTCAAGGAGTACGAATTGCTTCGTCTTCTGATGACCAACCAGAATGTGGTGTTGTCTCGAGAGGTGATCATGAGGCATGTCTGGGGCACGGAGTTCGAGGGAGAGTCACGAACGGTGGATATGCATATTAAGACGCTGCGCCAGAAACTTGGCGAGGCGGGAAGCAAGATAAGAACCGTGCGAAATGTCGGATACGTGATCGAGAAAGCGTAACTACGCAGGTATGACAGGGGCAGGAAAAATGATGCGACATGCCTGCATGTAAGCAATATTTTCTTGTACCTAAGGTGACTCGATTAGATAAAGGAGGAGTAAACGATGAAGCAGAAGATCAACGTTCGCCTCATCGGCATCGCAGTACTTGCGGTACTGGCAACACTGATCTGCATGACATCTGTATATTACAGCCTTTTTCAGAAGCAGGTGCGCAAAGATTTAAAGATTCAGGCACAGGTGCTTGGTGAGACAGGTGCTTTTGACGATGTAAGAATACCTGCCAAAAGTTTTGATATTGCCAAGGAAGATCTTCGAATTACATGGATTGATACGGATGGAACCGTTCTCTATGACAATGACGCGAATGCGGATAAATTGGAGAATCATGCCGATCGTCCGGAGGTTAGGAGCGCTTTGCAGACCGGAGAAGGTGAGTGTGTCCGCAATTCCAATACGATGAATATGACAACATTTTATTATGCGCTGCTTCTTGACAACGGAACGGTACTTCGTGTTGCAACACAGGCCAGAAGTATCTGGAATGTTTTCCTGACTGCAACACCAATGATCGCCGCAATCCTGGCATTGATCATTGTTGTATGTGTGTGTCTTGCACATGTCCTGACGAGACAGCTTCTGCAGCCGATTAAGTTTATGGCAGAAAATATGGAGGATACGACGAAGGCTCCGGCATACAAGGAACTGGTTCCTTTTGTCCATACGATCCGCGCGCAGCATGAGAATATTCTGATGGCAGCAAAAGTGCGGCAGGATTTTACGGCGAATGTATCACATGAGCTTAAGACACCGTTGACCGCAATCTCCGGATATGCGGAACTGATCGAAAATCATATGGTGGGACCGGAACAGGAGACGCGTTTTGCACAGGAAATCCAGCAGAATTCAAACCGTCTGCTTTCTCTGATCAATGACATCATCCGTCTCTCGGAGCTGGATAACAGTGAGAGCATGATCCGTTATGAACAGGTGGATTTAGACCTTGTTGCACAGGAATGTGTAAATAATCTCAATGTCAATGCACAGAAGCGTAATGTAAAGCTTTATTATGAAGGGGAACCGTGTGAAATCCGCGCGGATCGTGGCATGCTCGCGGAGCTTGTAGATAATCTGACCGCCAATGCCATCCGTTACAACAATGAGGGAGGAGAGGTGCATGTCAGAGTAACCCATGAGAACATGCAGCCGGTACTGATCGTAGAGGATAACGGAATCGGAATTCCGAAGGATCAGCAGGAGCGCATCTTCGAGCGATTCTACCGCGTAGACAAGAGCCGGTCAAAGCAGACCGGGGGTACGGGACTTGGACTTGCGATCGTTAAGCATATTGTAGAACTCCATGATGCACAGATTACGGTGGAGAGTGAACCGGGAAAGGGTACCACGATGAAGGTGACTTTCTAAATTCGGGTTTGCCGCGCTCCGATTTAATCTCAAGCGGACGATACCGGATATAAAATATTCTACGAAAATTAGCAGTGGTTTGTTTATAATCGACGGAAGTGGGATTTTCTATGACGTAAGATATTGGAAGCATGACACGATCCGCGACATACATTAATTTTCAGAAAAATTGACAAGTTAACTTCGGGCACAATTTCGGA
>ERZ772897.247-NODE-247-length-68405-cov-12.724945_pt1 | contig 68405 bp, 46 predicted proteins | sample MGYA00512125_ERZ772897 | MGnify/ENA primary metagenome ERZ772897 (study PRJEB29015, sample SAMEA2737660) | human gut metagenome | biome: human gut; feature: human-associated habitat; material: faeces | place: China | collected 2012 ... | reverse complement strand
GATTCAGATAGTTGATCAGGTTGAATCTGATACGATTCCTAAAGGTGCGGTTTTGTCACAAAACATTCCTTATGGTACGGAAGTCAAAGGGGGAATGGTGTTAGAGGTTACAATATCTGGAGGCGTAGGACAGGTGTATATGCCTGATGTTGTTGGTTTATCTAAAGAAAAAGCTGAACAGGAATTGAAGGATCTGGGTTTGTTTGTAAAAACAGATACGGCTGAGAGCGAAATAAAGAAGGAATATATTTGCGCACAGCAGTACAAGTATGGCGAGGCTGTAGATAAAGGTTCAGAGGTTAACCTTACGGTGTCATTGGGTAAAAAAGAGTATGACAATTCGAAGAAAACAGAAGTGCCGAATGTTGTAGGTGAAAAATGGGATGATGCAAGAAAAATGGCATCTGATAAAAGAATATACATATATAAATCAGATATAAAGAACAGTGATACTGTTGAGAAAGATATAGTTATGAAACAGTCTTTGAAAGCTAAGTCAAAGGTGGAAGAAGGTTCTGACTTAGGCGTTGATGTGAGCCTCGGAATAAATACAACGCATGTTCCAGAGGTTGTATATAAGAGCTTTGATGAAGCTTCAAAACTTATGAATGACAGTAAGATAAAAATAGAGGTTACATACCAGAAGAGTGATGTGGTAGCTAAAGATCATGTAATATCCCAGAGCGTTGAGGCGGGAACAGAGGTGAAAGTATGGTCTACAGTATCGCTGTGTATAAGTGAGGGCAGTGATAAGATTGATGCTGCACCTAGATATGAAGATACTGATAAGAAGAATACAACATCAGAGCAAACAAAAACAACAGAGAAGACAACGGAGAAAAAATCAGAGAGTAAGAAGGAAGATAAGAACACTGAGGACAAAAAAACAGAACATGCTACAGAAGAACAGCGCACAGAGAATAAGACAGAAAGAACAACTGAGAATGTAAAACCATCAAAAGATGATTCTATGGTAGATGTGCCTAGTCTGGTTGGAATGTCTTTGCAACAGGCTGAAGCAATGCTGGAAAGTAATGAATTAAGTGTTGGAAGTGTGGAATATAGATCTTCCTCATCATCTAGTACAGGAATAGTTTTGGATCAGGGTATTGGTTCAAATCAGAAGGTAAAAAAAGGAACTCAGATATCATTGATAGTTTGTTCGAATGATACTGTGACAATGTATAGATATAGAGATGTGCAGGATTATGATATAAAAAAGACTAACAGTAACAGCACACCAAGTGGTTATACATATTACAAAACTGAAGAAAGTCAGTCTTATGGGAACTGGGGAGGATGGACCGAATGGAGTTCAAACTACGCACAATCCAGTGATACATGTAATGTAGAAGCGAAAGATGGCGCTGTGTTTGGACGATATGATACATACAGGGCCGATGGTTCTTATGAAAGAACTGATGATAAATGGCAGAATTCAGGATCTATAAGGAGGGATTATTACCTTCCGTGGGATGAAGTATCACGTGCAAATCCGTTTCAGTGGGCAGGCAGTTCGACGGAAAGATGGGTATTTAACAGTAATGGAGAAATTAATTACAGAAATGTTTCAGGTACTGGAGATTGGTCGTGGACGGGTACGGTCTACAGATATCAGACCCGGTCTGTGAATAAGGTATATACATACTGGTACAGAAAACCAATTTATGGTTCGTGGTCTGAGTGGAGCACATCTAGAGTTAGTGAATCCTCAACAAGACAGGTTGAGACAAAACAAGATTATGTATATGAACAATACTAGGAAGTAACAGGAGGCAGTATGGTATGGCGGAACAATTATGTATGGGATGTATGAATAAGTTTGATGAAAATGATAGCGTATGTCCATATTGTGGATATAGGGTGGATACTCCGCCCGCAGAGCCATATCATTTAGCTCCGGGAGTAATACTTGGCGGGAAGTATATTGTAGGGAAAACCATAGGATATGGTGGATTTTCGGTTACATATCTGGCATATGATTATAGTCTTGAGAAGAAAATAGCTATTAAGGAATATCTGCCATCTGAATTTGCAACAAGGGCTGTTGGCTCATCAACGATATCTATCTTTAGTGGAGATAGGACTGACCAGTTTAACGGAGGAATAGAAAAGTTTATTGATGAGGCAAAGAGGCTTGCAAAATTTAAGGGAACAACAGGAATAACAGATGTGTATGATGTGTTCCGTGAAAATAATACAGCATATATTGCTATGGAATATCTGGAGGGACAAACGTTAAAAGAATTCCTCCTAGATAACGGTAAAATAGATTATCAAAAAGCTGTTGATATGATGATACCTATAATAAGGACTTTGAAGAAGGTTCATGAAAAAGGGATATTACACAGAGATATAGCTCCAGATAATATTTTCATAACTTCAAATGGAGAGGTAAAGCTTATTGATTTTGGCGCTGCAAGACAGGCGACATCAACAAATCACAGCAAAAGCCTGTCGGTTATAGTTAAACCGGGATATGCGCCTCCAGAACAGTATAGAAGCCGTGGAGAACAGGGACCGTGGACAGATGTATATGGTTGTGGTGCAACTTTGTACAAAATGATAACTGGCGTAACTCCGGACGATTCAATGGAGAGATGTTCTAAAGATACACTGGAATTACCATCAAAGTATGCAGGGGACATATCAGAGAATGTTGAGAATGCTATATTGAATGCTTTAAACATAGAAATCGATGACAGAACTCCGGATATGGAAAGACTGGAATATGAACTTACGACAACGGATGTTGTACACAAAAATCGTGTAACATCAAAATCTAGAGATCTTGGAAGATGGCCAACATGGTTGAAAGCAGTGATATCAGCATCAATATTAGCTGTACTGGCAGTTGGAACCTTACTGGTAACTGGTGTAATAAATTGGGATTCATTGATTCCTTCGGATGATAGATCAGATGCAAGAGTGCCAAATGTTATAAATCTTACAGTTGATGATGCTGAGAAAATATTAGCCTCTGAAAATATAGATATGAAAATTGTTGATAAGCAGGAGTCGGAAGATATACCTAAAGACTCAGTATTATCACAAAATATAAGCGGTGGAAGTCAGGTACAGAATGGTATGACAGTAGAAATAGTTGTATCGAGTGGAAAAGGACAGGTGTATATGCCTGATTTCACTGGAATAGGACAGGCTGAAGCAGTAGAACAAGTTGAAAAGATGGGGCTGCATGCGAAGATTGAAACACAAGAAAGTGAAATAGCCCGGGATTATATATGTGACCAACAATATAAAGAAGGAGAAAAAGTAGATAAAGGCTCAGAGATATTATTGAAAGTATCTATTGGCAATAGCGGTTATGATGAGAGCGTAGAAACTACAATTCCAGATGTTGTTGGTGAAACATGGGAGAATGCAAGAAAGTGTGCAAGAGAGAAAAAGATATACATATATAAGGAAGAAACGCTTAATGACAGCAAGGTTGCTCAGGGAAACGTGATAAAGCAGAATCATAAGTCTGGAGAAAAAGAAAAACAGGGGTTTGTGTTGGGGGTAAAAGTTTCTCTTGGTGTAAAAATGACTCATGTTCCTGATGTAGTTTATAAGAGCCTTGAAGATGCCCGGAAACTTATGGATGAGAGTAATCTTCAGATAGAGGTCGAATATGAACAGAGTGATAAGGTTGAGAAGGATCATGTAATATCGCAAAGTATAAAACCAGATACGGAGGTTGAGGAAAAAACAATTATAAAACTTGTGGTGAGTAAAGGCAATGATTTTGAAGATAATTCAGAAGCAACTAGTGATACAGAAGAAACAACAGAAATTACTACAGAGGATACACCTACGACAGCCCAGGAGACTACTACTGAAGAAGAAACGACAGAAGAACCAGAACCAGATGATGAACCGACAAAAGCAATCGTCCCAGATTTATCTGGATGTAGTGAAGATTCTGCTATATCGATGTTGTATGATGCGGGGCTTTCAGTTGGAAGCATAGAGTACAGGTCTGATCCTAATTCATATGATGGTGCTGTTTTAAGTCAAGGTGTTTCTGCATATTCCGAGGTCGATTATGGAACATCGGTTTCACTGATAATTTGTAATAATGAAAAAGATGAGAGCGGAAATTATATTTGCCCAGAATACTAACAGTAGAGGATAAAAATGGAGAATGTTAAGAAAATCAATTCAAGACAGCAGGTTCTAAATCATGTTCCACAGGATGGAGGTGCGATTATCGGTGTCAGAGGGTATCTGGCAGGGGTTATTATTGCTGTGAATTATGGAAATATCATAACTATAGGCAGGGATCCGGGAACATGTAATCTGATCATGGAGGGAGATTTCATCAGTCGTACACATTGCAGATTAAGCTACAACAATGGTACTGGTTTGTACACAATAGAAGACCGATCAACAAATGGAATAATCCTTCCGGATGGTCAAATAACAAAAAAAGGACAGGTTGTTTCAGTTGCTGGTGGAACACATATATGTATCGGAACATATAGTGAAGAACTTTTATTACGATAAAATTTGAGAAATGGAGAGTGGATGAGATGAGTGAAAGCTGTCTATTCAGATATTTAAAAAAAATAGGCCTGAGCGTGCTGATAACGATGGCCTTTGTTATGAATGGTCTAATAGGTTCGGTCATAACTGCGTACGCTGAAAACACTGTGGTTAGTGAAAGCAATGAAGATATAACGGACGATGGTGGCGTAAATTATTACATTTTTTGGGATTTTAAAAGATCAATATATCTGGACGAGTATGATGCAAGAAATGACTCAGGAAAAAACCTGGAATATGTTGGAACTCTAATTAGTGATTTTGCAGAGAGAAGCGGAGATCTGACAAGAAATATAGAGGTGTATTATATAACATCTTCTGAAGCTGAAAAGAAAACCGGAGATTTTACGACCATAAAGAACAATACAGGAGTGGTAAATCTGTCGGATGTCATCAGCCAGTCTCGTAATACTAATGATTTTGTGGATTCTGAAAATAGGGATCCTGATGAATTTAATAACGAATTGTATGCTGTATTGGAGAATAAAGAAAATACTGACAATACAAATGTGTATATATTGCTAACCGATGGTCAGGAAAAGTTACAAAAGAAAAGTAAGGAGCTTTTAAATGAAAGTAATAGTTTAGTGTATTGGGTCGATATATCCAGATATAAGGCTACTCCGGACACTACACGTAAAAGATATGATTCGATGAAGGGGATAGACAACTTCTTTAAAGAGGATTGTATTGATGCGGCACCATTGGATGAAGCTGCTGATGATGTGCTCCTAAATATAGAGACAGATGTAGCAGGAAGATTAAATATTGGTTATTCAATTAATAACAAGGAATCAATAACAGAAAATAGTACAACATCTGGCAATTGGACGGGATATGCAACAACAGAAGTCGTTGAGGTAACATCAGTAGAATTATATGGTGTTGCAACCCCTACAGATGGCGGCGATGGAAGTAATAACGATGGATTTATCAATAAGCTTAAGTCGTGGTGGACGAATGGAATAGTTGGAAAGCTGATAATTATATTTTCAGCTTTAGTTGTGGTTGTTGTTATTACTTTAGTGATTATTTTGACTGTTAATCATAGGCAGAAGAAAAAACGCAAAATAGATCGACACAGAAAAAATGCACAAATAACAAATAATAATGATGTAGGCATGGATAATGGACATAACTACAATAATTCGATGGATGTACAGATAGAGGTTATAGGAAGAAAGCCTGATGTGAAAAATGTTCATATAAATGGAAGTGCATTTATAGGCAGGGCAAACACCTGTGACGTTTTTATCAATGAAGTTACAGTTTCAAGACAGCATATTGTATTGGAATGTAAAAATGGAGAGTTATTCGTTCAGCCGTTGATGACTGCGACAAACAGTACAAAATTAAATGGTAAGCAGATAACTGACAGACATCAGTTGTTTTCGGGAGATAGACTGATGATCGGTGCAGTAGGAATTATAGTAAGGTGGTGATATGAATGAATATTACATATGCATTGGGTAAAGGAACATATTTATCAAATCGCTATCGTATAGATGAAATTATTGGTCAAGGTGGATTTGGAATAACTTATGTGGCATATGACGAAGCAGAAGGCAAAAAGTGCGCTGTGAAGGAATATTTCCCGAGGGATAGCGCCGTAAGATTATCAAATGGAAAAGAAGTAAAAACAGTATCGGATGAGAAAATAGAAATTTTTAATCATGGCCTTACGAGATTCATGGAAGAGGCAGATGTTCTATGGAAGCTCCAAGGCGTTGAATCTGTTGTATCAGTGTATGACAGGTTTAAAGAAAATGGCACCGGATACTATGTGATGGAATATGTTGACGGAGTTACATTAAAAAAACTTGTTAGGGAAAATGGTAAATTAAAGTTTAAATATGTAAACAAAATTTTATTTGATGTCGGAACTGCGCTTATTCAGGTTCACGCATTGAATATATTCCATAGAGATATAAAGCCAGACAATATTATGGTGGATAGCACCGGTGTAATAAAGCTCATTGATTTTGGAAATGCCAAAAATATAAAAAGACAATCTGGTAATGAACAATTGTCAGTGATGCTTACTCCTGGATTTGCTCCTTTTGAGCAGTATTCATCAAAGTCTGAGCAGGGTACATTTACTGATGTGTATTCACTTGCAGCGACCGTATACTATCTTCTTACGGGAAAGATGTTATTAAACCCTAATGAAAGACTGCTATCCAGTGAAGATATAGTTCTGAATGATGAGGACATTCCAGAGTATGTAACTGATGCTTTATATAAAGCGTTGAGAGTAAATTATAAAGAACGAACACAGACTATTTATGAATTTTTATCAGATATGAGGCTGATAAATGAGACCGTATATTCTCATGATGATAACCAAAATGCGGATATCTTAAAAAAGAATAATGAGAATAAGGCCAACGGAATACATGCGGTTACGGATAACCTTATTTCTGCAACACATGGACGAATTCCGCATCCATACATAGTTATTATTTCTGGAGACAATGAAGGTACTACCATTGATATACCTCTGGACAGAGGAGTAATTGTTGGCCGAACCAAGAATTATGCCCAGATTATATTCAAACAGGATGAATTTATAAGTAAAAAGCACTGTGAGGTATACTACGACAGCCTAGAAGATTTGATATACATTACGGATTTATCTACGAATGGAACATGGGTTAATGGGTACAAGCTTAACCCAAACCAAGTATATTCTGTAGATAAAGGAAGTGTGGTAACACTGGCAAATCAGAAATGTTCTTTTAAGGTAGGAGTGACATATTTATGAGAGAAGAAGCAGCAAGACAAAATGAAGTTACAACAGTCAGACTTACTGAAGAAATAAACTGGGAAAGTATAGATCGTAAAGAAAATGCATTGCATATTGAAATCGGACAGTCATCAATAATAGGAACAAGGAGTTATCAACAGGATGCTTTATTTGTAGCAAAGTATGAAAATGGAATGACTTTAGCTGTAATTTGCGATGGTATGGGTGGTTTGAACGGTGGTGAATTGGCAAGTAATACAGCGGTGAAAATGTTAGTGAATGATTTTAAGTCAGTGAATGATTTTAGTGAGGTTCCAATATTCTTAGAGAGGGAAGTTGTACGTCTCGATGAGTGTGTAGCAGATCTCGAGGATGAGTATGGAAATGCATTGGGAGGCGGTTGTACTTTAGTGTGCGTTGTTACAAAAGGGAATGGTATGTATTTCATATCAGCAGGTGACAGCAGAATTTATATAGTGAGAGACAATGATATACAAGCAATAAACAGAGATCATAATTTCAGACTGCAGTTGGATACAATGCTGAGAAATGGACAGATAACCGAGAAAGAGTATGAGATGCAGGAGAATCAGGCCGAAGCACTTATAAGTTATTTAGGAATGGGCAATATCTCGTTGACGGATAGTAACACTGAGCCATTTTATCTGGAAGAAAATGATCTGATACTATTGTGCAGCGATGGTCTTTATAAGAGACTTAGCAACGAACAGATATTAGATATTGTTTTGGATAATCAGAATAGTATGCAGGTGATAGCTGAACGATTAAATAAGGTTGTTATGCAGCTTACACAGAGAAATCAAGATAATACGTCGGTAATTCTGCTTAGATATGGCAGATAAAGGGCAGAAAGATGCCGGCATAAATATACAATCAAGAGGAGGACAAATTTATGAATTTAACAAGATGTGCGAAAGGTCATTACTATGATATGGACAAGTTTTCAATGTGTCCACATTGTGCAAGTGCAAATGAAGGTATGGGACAGACAATGAGATATACTCAGCCGGTAAATGATTCTGCATTTTCAGGTGGAACATCACTTTCCAGTAATGCGACTGATGATACTGTAAATTATACAGATGCCGATACATCATTCACAGACATGATAAATGATGCAAAAAACAAGCCGGAAAAAGATGATGATGATTCAGTGACAATAGGTTTCAGTGGAAGTTCAGGAAAATCAGAAGTTGTAGGATGGGTTGTATGCATTGAGGGAAGTGATAAAGGAACTGGATTCCCATTAAAGACAGGAAGAAACTTTATAGGTAGAAATGCAAATCAGGATATAGTTCTTGCAAAGGATAGAACAGTATCAAGAGATAAGCATGCGATAATCGTATATGAGCCAAGACAGAGAAAGTTTATTGTTCAGCCTGGAGATTCCAGGGGCCTGTTCTACTTAAATGATGAGGTCGTTTTGGGATCAAAAGAACTCAATGCATATGATGTAATACTTGTGGGCGAGACAAAGCTGGCGTTTATACCTTTCTGTGGAAAGAAGTTTAGCTGGGATGATGGATTACAGAGTGAGGAGGAGTAAATATGTATACTGGTAAAATTACATTTATTCAGGGAGAATTACAGGGAAGTAGTATAGATCTTCAGCCTGGTAAGCAGCAGGTTCTGGGACGAAATGGAGCGAATTGTAATATTTTCTTCCAGTCTGACAGAGTAAGCAGGGTTCATTGTGCAATAACATTTGACGAAAATACAGGACGGCTGAGTTTACTAAATTATTCAACATCGGGAACAACAGTAAATGGTAATGAGTTGGGACCACAGCAGACCGTAAATATAGATAATGGAGCAAAAGTTAAGCTTGGTCATTCAGACAATGTGTTTACGTTTTCTGCACAGCTTGTAAATACGAATGTCAGTACACCTAAGAGGACGGGAGTTATCAAAAGATTGTCTAAAAAGTACACACCTCGACCAGATAATGGTGCATCTATATTTGAAGATTATCTGGTAGAAGATGATGAAAAAGAAGTGCTTACATTGTCTAATGATCGTGTACTCAATTTCTTTACTGGAAAAGGTTTGCTTAAGAATAAGGCAGTGCTTACAAATAGAAGATTATACATAAATGAGCATAAAGGAATTATATCATATGCATATTCAAGAGATGTAGTAGAGCTTGATGAGGTTACAGGCACATCGATAGTGAAGAGAAATCCTATATGGAGTCTGGTTATGGCGGGAGTTTGGCTTGTTGTAGGTATTATTTCAATGTCGATTACAGGTGTTGCTGCTACATTTTTGCCATTCCTTGCGCTGACACTTATACAGGCGTATACATACTTAAAACTGTGGGGAAATTGGTTTGTTGTTCATTTCCCAGGAGGAAAATATACATTCTCAATTAAAAATATTTCGTTGTATGAAGTAGCAGAATTTCAGAGAGCAATATGCGCTTTGAAGAGGAAAGAATTTAAATATAGCGATATGTAGGCAATGGGTGTAAGAGGAGAGTATATATGGCGAATAATAATGCAAAGATAAAATTTTTATCCGGGCAGTATGCCGGATCAGAAATCGAATTGACACCGTTTACAGCAATAGTGTTGGGAAGAAATCCCGCAGTATCAAATTTTGTGTTCAGTAATGAAAATATAAGTAGAAAGCATTGCTCGATACAATATAATCCAAATGATAGAAGATTTGCTGTGAGTGACTATTCTTCATCAGGCACATACATAAATAATGTGAGGAGAATGCAGCAGGGGAGCGTGGAGTATCTGAATGGAGGAGACACTATTAAGTTAGGTCGTACTGATGAGATAATCCAGCTTATCGCACCTCAGAGATTTGAAAATGAACGAGGGGCAAGTGATCAGGATATTTATGATGATGATGACGATGACAGAGCAACTCAGAAGATGTCGGCATCTCAGGCGGCCGCTCAGCCGCAATTAACAGTGAGAGGCGGTTCTGAAGATAGCTATAACGCTGGAAATAGCGAAGCATCTGTTCAAAATCAGGTCAATAATAATCAATATAATGGTCAGTTTGTACAGAAAGTGTCGTGTACATTGGGAACAATTGGTTTAATTTTTGCGGGTGCAGCATTTTTGGTATGTCTTATATCACTTATTTATATCTTGGCTACAGATGCACAACATTTTGCACCAGCATGTGTAGTTTATATAAATAATTGGGGTGGCTCATTTGAATTCATTGCAGTATTTGCCTTTGTCGGTTTAATACTTGGAATAGTTCAATTATCAAAAAATGTTACAAAGGATGCCAAAATAAAAAATATAGGAACGGTTGCTATTGTGTTGGCTGTAGTTGCAATGTTGTTGTTCAGCTATATTTATATGTCTGCTGCATCGTGTCCGAAGAGCGAACTTATTGAGTATGGCATTGGACAGGCTGGAGAATCCTTGGATGATATGCTGAACGAGCTGTTTCAGTAAAAATAAAACTTGAAGATATGAGGTGATGGTGACATAAGTGGAATTAATTTGACTGATAGAGGTTTACAAATAGTCGCCATCACCGAATTTATTAAAAAGGGGATTTATTATGAGAATTTTACGAGATGTATTAGGTGCTATTATTACTACTATTATTGTATTTTTTTCAATGTCAGTATGTGCTATGGCTGATGAATATGAAAGTGGTGATTATAAATATGAGATAAATCCAGACGGTAATACAGCAACGATAACGCAATATATGGCTGAAAATGAAATTGTAGAAATTCCAGCATATATTGATAATTATAAAGTGACAATAATCGGTGAGGGAGCTTTTTTTGGTAAATTAATTACAAAAGTGAGTGTACCAGATACTGTTGAAAAAATATCTTCTAGTGCATTTCGCAGTTGCAGTATGGAAGACATACAATTACCAGACAGCTTGAAAATTATAGAGGATAATGCATTCGAACAATGTGTTTATTTGAAAAAAATATATATCCCATCGGGAGTAGAGGAGATAAGAAGCGAAGCATTTTATCATTGTGAAAGTTTAAATGAAATATATATATCTTCTGGTGTTAAGGAAATAGGCTCTTATGCATTCTGTGGATGTGGTAATATAAATTCTATTGTGGTGGATGAAGCAAATACTTATTTTGATAGCAGGGAAGAGTGTAATGCGTTAATTGAAACGAGTAGCAATTCTATCCTGCGTGGCTGTATAAATACGGTAATACCTAAAAGTGTAACGTGTATAGGGGTATGCGCATTTGATCATTGCAATAATTTAAGCAGCGTAGAAATTCCATCAAATATCGTGAAAATAGACAGCGAAGCTTTTTACAATTGCCCAGATCTGAAAAAAGTTGTTATTCCGGAAAACGTAGTAGAAATGGGGGCTGGTGTTTTTTCTCATTGTGAAGCATTAACTAGTGTAAAATTATCAAAGAATATAAAAGAATTACCTAAAGAATTATTTTTTTTGTGTACAAGCTTAGAGTATATAGAATTGCCATCTGGGCTTATTTCTATAGGAACAAGAACATTTAGAGAATGTACGGGGTTAAAAAACATCTATATACCACAAAGTGTTAAATATATAGGAGATGGAGCCTTTGAGGGGTGTTCCTCTTTGAGCTTTGTTAAACTTCCGAATAATATTGAAACAATTGATAGTTGTGCGTTTGCCGCATGCACAAATTTAAAAAACATTACAATTCCAGAGCATGTAAAAAAATTAGGAATGTCAGCATTTGCTTATTCAGCGTTGACTAGTGTAGTAATACCATCGGGGATAGAAATTCTTCAGAGTGATATTTTTAGTAATTGTGTAGATTTAAAAAAAATAGAAATATTAGAGGGATGCTCAGAAATATCAGAAGGGATGTTCAATGGTTGTATAAGTCTGATGGATGTTCAACTTCCGGATGGAATTAAATATATAGGAGAAAAAGCATTTGCAGAATGCAAGAACTTATCAAGTATATTAATTCCGAATAGTGCCATTATAATAGAACCTGATGTATTCAGTCAGCACAATAATATGTTTGAAATTAAATGTTATGATGGTTCGGTTGCATACAAATATGCCGTTAATAATTCAATTAAATACACAATTATAGAGGCTCCACTACTTGATATATCACAGGCAGAGATTTCGGGTATAAAAAATAAGAATTATGATGGAATTTCACAAAAACAGGATAGTATAAGTGTTAAATTGAATGATGTTCAGCTTCTGGAGGGAACGGATTATATATTATCTTATGAAAATAATATATATCCAGGAGAAGCAAAAGTAATAATATCTGGAATTGAAAAGTATTGTGGTTCTATAGAGAAAACATTTTTAATTATAAAGCAGATTGTAAATATCGGGACAAATTCAAATATCAGCATTTCAAATATTCCGAGCAGTGTAACATACAGTGGATCACAAATAACATTCCCTAATTTGAAGGTTACAATATCTGACACTGTTTTGGAGGAGAAAAAAGATTATATTGTTACTTATACTGGAAATATAAATGTTGGAAACATGAATATTATTATCACCGGAATAGGTGATTATACAGGAAGTATTACGAGAAAAGTAAGCATCAAACAGCGAGAAATCTCAGAAAAATCATCTTCAGTAACTGTAGCTGGAATTCCAAAAACTGAGGTATATACAGGCAAAGCGCATACATATTCTAAAATTGTTGTTAGATATAACAATGCGATGTTATCTTTGGGGAAAGACTATGATGTAAGATATTATAATAATAGAAATGTGGGAATTGCCAAAGTTGTAGTGTTAGGGAAGGGAAATTATACGGGAAGTATAACAAAAACATTTATTATAAAAATCCCTGTTGGAAAGGTGTATGTATCGGGTGGACTGAAGTACAAAGTTATGAGTTTTGGTTCTGATGGAAAAGGAAATGTAGCATTGATCGGAAGTGTGGATAAAAAAATTAATAAGAAATTCACAGTATTAAATGTAAAAAAATATGTGAATATTGGTGATGCTAAAATGAATGTGGTCGCAATAGGGGATAATGCATTCAAAGGATATATTTATCTGAAAAAGTTAATAGTAGGATCAAACGTAAAGTCGATAGGAAAAAATGCTTTTTATGGATGTAAATCACTTTCAAATGTGGCGATTGGTGAAAATACAAGGAGAATAGGTGACAACTGCTTTTCGAAATGTTCAAATTTGAGAAAAATGGACATATATTCGACATATCTAACAAAAACGTCTGTTAGAAAATGCGCATTTAAAGGTATATACTCCAAGGCTTTAATAAAGGTGCCAGCAAGATGCTTAAAATCGTATAAGAGTTTAATGGTACTAAGGGGGATATCAAAAAAAGCAAAGATAACAAGTAGATAATGGCTTGAGAACTGTATAAATTGCGATGATATATAGAGGTGAATGATTGTGAAGAAAATTATCAATGTAATATGGGTACTTCTAATATTGGGGGCTGTATTAGATGGAACTCAGATGAGAGTGAAAGCAGGGAATCTAGTATATGGAGATTATGAATATAGCCAAAATCCGAGTGATAAAACAATTTCTATTATAAAATATAATGGAAAAGATAGTGAAGTGGAAATACCTCAAAAGATAAATGGAATGAATGTTGTGAGTATAAGTGAAGAAGCATTTCAGTTTAACGATACTATAGTTGACGTAGTTATACCTGAAGGGGTTACAGGTATAGGTTCTAGTGCTTTTTCATGCTGTAGTAATTTGAAACAAGTTTCATTTCCTGACAGTCTTGAGAAAATTGGATTTACAGCATTTTATAACTGTGAAAGTCTGGAAAACATATATATACCTGAAAATGTTAACACCATTGCAACGGAAGCCTTTTCTGGTTGTTCCAATATAAAAAAAATACAGGTTGCAGTCAATAATAAAGTTTTCGATAGTAGGAATAATTGCAATGCAGTAATAAATACAAGTAATGACGAATTGATTGTAGGATGTATGAATACAAGGCTTGAATATGGGCTAAAAAGAATTGGGCAGTGTGCTTTTAGAAATGTTACCGGCTTGTATGAAATCAATGTTCCGTCAAGTGTGGCAAGCATAGGAGAATCAGCTTTCTATGGCTGTATAAATTTACATAATATATCATTGTCAGAAAATTTACAGAAAATTGGGGAACGCGCTTTTGGCAGTTGCGAGGGAATAACAAGTATTGAATTACCAGATGGACTCAAAGAAATCGGAAGTTATGTTTTTTCATTCTGCGGAAATTTAAAGAGTATATACATTCCTGCAAGTGTAGAAAGAATGGGCGCAATGGTGTTTGATGAACATAGTGATGATTTGATAATAAGATGTTACAGGTGGTCAAATGCATATAAATATGCAATAGACTGTTCAATACAATATGAAGTATTAGAAGTGGTTAAAACTGATATATCAGATGCTATAATCCAAGGAATAGAAGATAAAACGTATGATGGGGCTTTTCAAAAACAAAGGAGTATTACGATTTTTCTAAATGGGATTCAACTTCAGGAGGGAAGAGACTATACTTTAACATATGAAAATAATAAAAATCCTGGAAAAGCAAAAATAATTATATCTGGTATAGAAAATTACACAGGTACAATAGATAGATATTTTTATATAATAAAACCAATTGTAGATATAGGTAAAATATATGATGTAGATATTATAGGTATACCAAAAAGTGTTATTTATGAAGGTGGAAGAGTAACATTCCAAAATGTACAAGTGAAAGTTGAGGGAACTGTTTTAAATGAAAAAACGGATTACATATTGACGTATAATAACAATATAAATGTTGGAAATGCTTCTATAGTTATTACTGGTAAGGGTGATTACAGTGGTACTATTAAAAAAAATTTTTTGATAAAATCTAGAGATATTTCGTTAAAAAATAATCAAATTTCGGTTTGCGGAGTTCCTGATTCTGATATATATACAGGAAAAACATGCGTATATCCTGAAATTGTAGTGAAATGTGGAAATACAATTATGAAGGTCGGAAAGGATTATACTATTGGATATCATAATAACAAAAATATTGGAATCGCAAAGGTAATAATATCTGGAAAAGGGAACTATTCTGGAAGCATTACAAAGAGAGTTAAAATACGAATACAAACCGGAAAAGTATATAATGTAGGAAATTTAAAATATAGAGTTACAGATTCCAGATTAGATGGATGCGGTATGGTATCTCTGACAGGGGCTGCATCGAGAAAAAACTCAAAAAAGATAGTTAAGCTAATTATACCAAACAATGTAGTAATAGGTGGTGTTAGATTTTCAGTTGTTTCAATAGGAGATAATGCATTTAGAGAATATGTAAATATAAAAAGCGTTTCTATTGGTTCTAATGTGAAATCAATAGGTAAAAGAGCATTTTATGGATGTCGAATGTTGAGTAGTGTGAAAATTGGAAATAACGTGTGTGTAATAAACGAAAGAGCATTAGCTGGTTGTAGTGAATTAAAAAGATTAACAATAACAACAACAAAGCTAACGATAAATTCAGTCCGTGCAGGAGCATTAAAAGGCGTAAATAGTAAAATCGTGATCAGAGTACCTGTCAGGAAATTGAAGGAGTACAAAAAAATATTGACATTAAGAGGTGTTTCAAAGAAAGCAAAAATTATAAAATAGAATTATGGAGGATTATACGATAAAGCGTATAATTAATGAACTCATCCGAACAGATATGTGATGGTGAAGCTGGCAGAGGCAACGATAAGGATGGTAGATAAGTATGAGAAGAAATAGGTATTGGCACATAATGGGTTTGATTCTATCTTTGACAGGTACGGCGTGTGTTGCATCAGGCTGTCAGAGCATACATGATAAATTTGATATTATACAATCTCAAATTACAACAAGTGAATCGAACAGTACAGAACCCGGTTTGTATGAGGATAAAGATGCTCAGTATACAGAATCGGAGAAGCAGAGCAGTATATCTGATAAGCCGACGATGGAAGCTTATACGCAAGAAGATAAAAATGCAAGTGAAATCACGAAAACAGAGATAGATGAAGCTGAAGTAGCAGCAACTGAAAAAGAAGTTAATGAGAAGCGTGGACAGACGCTCTCTTATGAGGAAGCCGAGGAAATATACTGTGATCTGATCTATGAGCATGCGTGTAAGAGGGATGTATGCAGAGAGGATGATGGAACCTTGGGAGACTTTTCAATGGATAAATATCCTTATGGGGAAGACACCGATGGGCGGTACAGTATATATATAATGGATAAAGGTTTTTCAGATGTTGGCTATAAAATTTCAGATATAGATGGTGATGGTATATATGAGCTTCTGCTGGCAGATATAAACTCATCGATGATATATGAAGTGTTTACCTTGGAAGGTGACACTCCGAAAATGGTGCTTGACAGTTGGGAACGCTGTAGGATTGATTATTGCGGAGATTTTATATTAAGAACTGGTTCAAATGGGGCAGCTAATCAGGAGATAATTATGTATTCGCTGGATGGAGACATAGAGAGAGCAGAGTTATTAGAAGTTTCAATGGAAGGCAATGCGGGGAGGCCGGATGATTCAATCATGTATGGGTACATGAGTTATAAAAATGATGAAAATGATCTTGGACAAATCACAGAGGATACTTTTGATAATTACCAAAATGAGTGGAATTCACATAAATGTATTGTCCCAGATCTGAAATCTGCCAATGATTATCTCACAGATAGAATTACAAAAGCTGCGGCGGAATTAAACTAATTGTAAGATGATAAAAATAGTAAAACACAAAAATAGACATAAAAAGAGACAATATGGACATGATAGTAAAGATGCATGGGATAATATGGTAAAATATAACAAGACAGATTTAATTTGTTTTATATCGCCAGCTTTGGCATACGGAGACCATAATTATTTAGAATATTAAATATAAGAAATGAGGGAGGATTAAGTTTATGATAATAGAGAAATTAAAGCGGATAACAGAGAATATTGTTGTTGTACTTTGCATATTAGTTGTGTTTATAGGGGGAGGTGCAGTTACTGTTATAGCGTCTGATAATATAGATATAGCGGAAGGTAGAGCAGAGTTGGCTTTATCTGATGAATATCTTACTCTTGGAAAAAGTGTAGATGGAATTTTGACATCGAGTCAGTCAAGTTATGAATATGAATTTAGTATAACAAATGCAGGAAGAGTTTCAATTAAGTTTACAGCATATCAGATGCCATATACAATCAGACTATATGACGATGATGGGGATTGTATTGCATCTGAAAATATGGAATATAATTATGATTTGGAATTCGGAAAAACAAATTTTCATTGGGATTTATCAAAAGGGACATATTATATAGTGGTCTATGGAAGAAAAAATATTTATGATGGGGAAACTGCAAATTATAAGATAGAAACTTCGTATAAAAGTGTGGGAACAAGCGAGGGAGAACCAAATAATAGTTTTGAGGAAGCTACCCTTGTAAAAATACCATCAACAATAACTGGTATGTTGGCTTTAAATGACAAAAAAGATATATACAAATTTTATTTGCAAAAGTCGACAGAAGTTGAAATTATATTCAAAGTTATAGATGCGGATACTTGTGGACTTAGTATCTATGATGAAGAAGGCGACAGAGAGGCATATGAATGGCAAAGCAGAGAAGATAACAAAAAAATATATAGATATATGCTTTCGGCGGGAGTACACTATATAGTTATCGTTCCACCTATGGTGCCTGCAGCCGATTGGTCTGGATCGTATATGTTTACGATTTCCAGTGGTATAGCAATGACTTCAAAGAATGTACGTTTATCCACAGAAAAGTGTATGTATAATGGAAAAGTAAGAAATCCGTCGGTGATCGTTAAGGATAATAGTGGGAATCGCCTTGTAAAAGGAAGAGATTACACAATATATATTCCGTTGGGAAGAAAGAGTATTGGCACATATACATATAAAATTGTGTTTAAAGGTGCATATAAGGGGATAATAAAGAAAAATTTCACAATTGTTCCAGCGAAAACAAGGATTACATCTATAAAGAATAAGCGTGCGGGTATAAGAATCACGTGGAAGAAATCAAGCTCGGCAAATGCAACAGGATATTTAGTATATAGAAGTATAAATGGTGGTGGATATAAGCTTGTAAAGACAATAAAATCCAATCGTATTACATATTATAGTGACAGCAAGGCTAATAGACTATGGTCAAATTACTCGTATAAGGTTGTTGTATACAAAAAAGTTGGACGTAAGACGTATAAGGCAGTTGGTAGTAGTTCCAAGAGGATTTATAGGTATAATTGACGGGATGCATATATTACTTGGTGATTTCATATATAATGATGTCCATATGCTTGGTATTGCAGCAAATAAATGAATTGTGTATTCTAAGAGCCGTAGATTGATTATGCTCTACTACTTTTTGTAAGCAAAGCTATGGTTCAATGAACAGAAATAATATATAAAGCCAGGCTAGCGGAGATAAGTTGGTAAAATCAGAAAAGTACAATAATACCATATTGGCAGTGGCAGAAGACGACAGTGTAGATGAGGTGGAATGCATGATGCGAAACAAAAGTGTACAGATAGTGGGGGTGTTGCTGGCTTTGACAGGAATTACATATGTTGGTTCAGGTTGCCAAAGTATATAGGATAAGTTGGACGTGATTCAATCTCAGACAAAGACAAGTGAGATGAGCAGCACGGAAGTTGATTCAGATAGTATCGGATCCAGGGAAAACGGTAACGTTTCAGAAAAAAATATAACAGAAGAACAATCAACGGAAGAAATGATATCAGAAGAGAAAAATACAGAGAAATCAATTGTGACTGAACAGGAAACAGAGACCGATGTAGTGGATGATATTCCGAGTGAAGAGAATATTGATGATGCTGTTTATTTAACACAATATGAAGAGATAATAAGCAGATATATCGAACTCAATCATCAGAAATTAGACTATGGAGATTTGACTAATATTGAATTCCCATATGAGACGGCGGATGATGTGTATGCCAGATATAATGTAATGTTAGTATTGGAAGAGCTGGACAATGTGGGATATGCAATTGATGACATTGATGGTGATGGGGTAAAAGAACTTATTATTGCAGATATGACATCACCATTGATATACGACATATACACAATGGATGGAGACGTTCCAAAGCTTGTTGCTGCAAGTTGGGAAAGAAGCAATACAACTTACTGTGGAAACTATTTTTGTACAGAAGGCTCAGGAGGAGCAGCTAATTTTATAGTATCCTATAAGGTTTTTAAAGGAAACGAAATGCAAACAGAGTATTATCTTTATACAGACTTGCTAGAAAATGGTGAGAGTGGTTTTTTCTACACTACAAACAGCACTATGGACAAAGATAATGATAATTTCATAACACAGGAAGAGTACAATGATATTAAGGAAAAAACTGAGTCTGGGGGATGTGTATATCCTGGTTTGAAGACTATGATAGAGCAATGAGATAAATATTAAAATTATTATAAACATGACGACAGAAATGATTATGCAGTAGTAATTTTACTTAGATGACAGCAGAATGACATGGGATATTGAGATTGCAAAATATGGTGATGTGTCTCTATGAGGAAAGATATGTGAATGAGGAGGACAATACATATGAGAAAGAAGATTTTGTTGGCAATGGCGCTTATGGGACTGAGTGCATTGATGGTAACAGGATGTGCTTCACCGGTAATAGAAAGTAAAAAAGAAATACTTGAATCAGAACTGGGCAGCAAGAATCTGCAGGATTCAGATGAAGACTCAGATGATGGGAAATCTATAGAAGAGACAGAAATGGCTGCTTCAGAAGATACAACTGAAGAAGAGGCAGCAAGTGCTTCTTATACATCTATAAAAGAACAGGTGCTGCTTGACAAGGATGGTGTAAAGGTTACAGCCACTGGCTATTCTGTAAACGAATACGACGAAGATCAAATAGAGGTTACAGTGGAGAATAATACAGATAAGGATCTGACAATCGGAAGTGAAAAGATAGTTATAAATGGATATATGGACTGGGTGTTCTGGGGAGTCGATGTGGCATCTGGAAAGAAATGCAATTCATATGTAACGCTTTCTGATGATACAACAAAAATTGCAGGGATCACAAACATAGGAACAGTTGAATTCTATTTCTGGGCAGAGGACAAGGACAGTTACGAGGATATTTTCAAGGATGAATATTATAAGCTGGAGACATCACAGGTTGGCGAAGAAGTGGATGCAAACACGAATAAGCAGGAAATATACAATGCAGATGGAATCCGAATAACAGCACTTGGAAATGATACTGATGAATATGGAAATACTAATTTATATTTCTGCATGGAGAACAATACAGGCAAGGATGTGTATGTAAATCTGGAGGATATGTCAATAGATGGTCTGATGTTCGATGCATATGTGACGCTTACTGTATTTGATGGTAGGAAGGGAATTGGCGTGATTACCCTTTACAAAGATGATTTGGAAGAAAGCAAAATAAGCGAAATTAAGAATGTTGAGTTTAAACTTGAGATGGAAGACACTGATACTATGGATGATATATTGACGACAGATGTTATCAAATTTCCTGTGGAATAATACTGAACGCAAGAATGCTGGTCAGGTTTGGTATTGCGGCAAATAAATAATTGAGTATTCTAAGAGTAGTAATGGCACGATCGTAACAACTTGGATTACGACCGTGCCATTTCAGTTTTCCACAACAGAAGCGTCTGTCAGGTAAAGTGTGTCAATTAATCTGATTTTTATGAATGCCAGAAAAGCTTTATTTTAAGTATTTTTGAATACCACTCTTGCTTACCGGGTGCATTTTTTTAGACACATTCTTCTTGTTGACCTGGATTCTAGTTTTTCTGAATGTTGTTAAGCTTATTTTCTTCCCAGTTGAGGATGTGCATTTGTTCTCGATTACTTTTCCGTTTTTATATCTGATATTTCTGTCGATGTCATAATACATGGTGGTTTTGCTAAAAGTATAGTTTTGTGAGATTTTTCCATGCTTACTGAATTTGTATGTGGATAAAGTGTGATAACGTACAGCCCCAGCGGAACTGTAATCATCCTCAATTGTATAGATGCCTGCATTTGACACACCGTACAGGCTTCCTCTTACAGGAATAGCTTTATACTTACCGTTCACATGCATATAAACCTCTGAATAAGTCATAGTTCTGAGACCTAATCGACCTGTTACAATGATATCCTTGTGTCCGTCTCCATTGATGTCATAAACATAGAATTCTGGATTATACATTATTCCTTGGGTTTTGCTTTTGTAATATGTTCCGTATTGAGTTTTGGTGATTCCGTTGAGCAACCATTTGGTATATACTTTCCTTTCAGCTTGTGTCATAGTTGCGGTAGCTGCCTCGCTTTGAGTTATGGATGCAAACAGCAATACACAAGTCATAAGTAAAATACCTAATGTTTTTTTGATTTTGTTCATCTTCATGGCTATTCTCCTTTGTATTATTAGTACTTTTTATTTTAGCACTCCATCCTAGCGATGCCTTTTTAATTGACTAATCTGCAGAGTTTAATGCTTATAGTTACATTACATTTGAAGATTTCCGAGCTTGAAGTCGGGAAGAAGCAATCAGGGCAGCAGATTTCAATCTTACATTGTTAAGTAATTAAGTCCTGTGTATAATTTAATATATTAAAAAGTGGCGCTTGATTCTATAAGCCACAATACAAAGGAGGAGAGACATATAGTGCAGCGATAGTGAAATTCTTGTCTTAATAAGACAAAAACTAACTACAAAAAACGAGGAAAAGGAGAGAGCAAGTGGAAAAAACCAACGAAAATTCAACAGAGACTTCAAATGAAACTTCAAGCAGAACTTCAACTGAAAAAACGAATGATACATCAGAAGAGATGTTAGATGCTGATGACAGAGCTTGCCAGTTTGATGAAAAAGCTTACAAGGAGAAGCAGCCAATAACATCCAGAAGTTACAAGATAAAAGCAGCAGCTATCATAGTACTGCTTTTGGCTGCATTTGTGGTAAAAGACTTTATTATATTCAAGAGAGTATCCAGTTTTAACGCTGAAGCAACCGGACATGTGCAGTTTCTGCCGTGGTGGATTAGGGATCAATGGCAGATGCTATTCATCGGCATGGTATTTATTTTGATCCCGTGGGAACTCATGTATAAATTTTATCTTTATATTTGTAAAGAGAGAAATCCGAATCTTAGGCAATCAAGAGTGTTTTTAGTTACCATACTTGTGGTTGCCTCGCTGATTGCCATTTTTTGTTATATCCCTTATACGAAGATTAGTCGGGCAGGCTTGTACATATTTTGCGTGATTGCGTTGAGTCTTGCAGTATGTTATATATGCAGGCAATTCTTTGAGAGTGGTATTGTATGGTTGATCCTATCGGTAATTTATCTTGTTGTTATTACATACATATATGCAAACCGGATTTGTGCAAAAGCAGATATGTTATTTGAAACTTCATTATCTTCTGCCTGGCAGATGACTGGATATGCCATATGGGTTCTAATGGTGCTGTTCAGTGCAGCTGTGGAAGTGCTTATTATATATGCATTATATAATAGCGAGTTGATAGTAGAATGGCTGATTTATATAATCATTAGTGTGATGCTGGGGATAGCTTATGGCTATGTTGTACTTCCTGTATTGGTTAGATTCGAGAACGGATTGCGCAGAAATGTATCAGGTGATTATTCGTTTGTGGGCGAACCGTTGAATTCGCCAGTTGTTATATGGATGATTGCATTGCTGGCATTTATTATCGTTCTGCTGGCATGTGCTTCGAAGATAGTTGAACGTTATTCACATAAAAGAATGTGGATGCTGATATGGATAGATGTAAGTGTTTTGGGACTTCTGATATTTGGAATATGTGCAAAGGCAGGAATTGTGGACAACAGTTTCAGCAGTAATTCATTATTTGACATGGGTAGTATGATAGCAGTGTTTATAGCTGTCAGACTATTGATCATTCCCATTAAGCCACAGCCGGATCTGAAGTGCAGGTTCATAAATACTGATCAGGAGATAATCGATAGCGGGTATGATAGAAAAGTATTGGAGATTCAGATACTCAGCCTTCAGGAACAGCTTAATGCTCTAGTGAAAATGACAAGGCTGACAGATATAAAAGTAGACATGGCACACAAAGCACTGGTGATTCCTGACGGTAAAGATGAGGGTGAAGAGGAACTTCACGACTTTCTTGATTTTGTAGAAAAAGCTGATAAGCTTATGGATGAGAAAAAGGAAAAGGGAGAACCGGTAAACTATAGTGAGCTATATAGTAGACTTATGAAGATCAGAAACGAGGAACGTGAGCAGATCTTTAAGATTATGGAAGCGAAATATAATGATGAATGTATGGATCTTGATGATTTTGATGATTTGGACCATACAGATGATGATAGTGATGAGGATGAAAACTAGGAAGACGAACATACACTTCAGGATACAGCACTTGCAGCTTTGACTCAGATAAATGAGAAAGAATATGATACAGAGCTTGTGGATGAGGGGATAGACAAAGACCATATTGTACATTACGGATTTGCATTTGAGGGCAAGAAAGTGCTTATTTTGGCGGGATAAAAGGCCTAAAGACTTGTGGCGGAGATTACTGTCACTGATATGTTAGATAGACTGTAAATATTCAACTAATAAGGTGGCGTTAATCTATGATTGATAATAAAGTGAATGAGTACAAACAGTACAGCGAAAACGATATAAGAGAGAACTATAGAAAACTTACCAGGTTATTTATTGCCAAAGAACTCACCATCACCACCATGGAATCCGCCACCTCAGGGCAGATTGCATCCCTCATCACAGACACGGAAGGCTCATCGGCAGTGCTTAAGGGCGCATTTGTCACCTACTGCAATGAGGCAAAGATCATGCAGGGAGTTCCGGCGGAGATCATAGATGAGTATACAGTATACTCAAAGGAAACTGCAGGTGCCATGGCGAAGGCGTGTAGGAAGGCATATAATGCGAATATAGGGATCGGCGTGACTGGAACAATGGGCAATGTTGATCCGGCGAATCCGAACGCTTCAGTTCCGGGGCAGGTATACTTTGCCATAGACATAGATGGCGATGTGGGAGCATATTATGTGGAGCTTCCACCTCAGCCGACAAGGCTTGCGTACAAGCTGGCTGTGGCGGAGGAGATTTATGAGGAGCTTGTGAAAAGATTGGTATAATACTGAATTATTTGAAGGTATTATTTCAGAATGACATAGTAAGTTTTGCGAATAAGGATGATGTTCTCACTTGCCTGATCCATCCTGGATATCTGGCTTATCAGAGAAAGAGTAATTCTGCATTTGTGCCAAATGAGGAGATAAGGCAGGAACTTATAAGGTCGCAGTGTATACGGTGATCTTATTTAACCTTATTAAGCCTTTTTAAACCTTTTAAAAAAGGATGGTTTACAGGTAGAAAAACTGATATATGGAGGCGGGGAAAGATGAAAAAATACGATCAGAAGATTCTAAAAACGGCAATACCGGCATTTGTGATATCAGCTATATGTTATGCGGCCATGTGGGGAATAATGACGAGAACGGAGAATATATTTTTGGCTGGATACATAGGCGGCGGAGGTGCAGTCAGCCAGATAAGGAACATTCTTATATGTATTCTTGTAGGGGCGATACTTTTTGTTTTGCCACTTGAGAAGATATGTGATAAGACATATGGCGCAGTGCGTTATTGTGGATCGCTTTTTACAGATAAAAAGAAATTTAGAGATGCGGCGGCATTGTTTGTGCTTACGCTTCTGTATGCCGTTATCTGCTGGGCAAGTGTGACGTTTTCAATACATACCGACAGTGGACTCGATGATGGAGGACATTGGGGATTATTCGGTTCGGGAAGTGACGAAATATATGCTGTGGTGATAACGATACTAGCTTTTGTGGTTATGGTAAAGGGCGTTGACCTTGTAAAGAAAAGTTGGAGTGGTGTTTTGTTCTGGTTTCTTATCGAACTTGCAAATGTTGTGAGTGTAAAACTTGTGACGGCCAAAGATGATCTCACATTTGCTATCGTATGCGCAGAAACGATTATGTTTATTCTATACATGGCTGTTCAGCACAGGTTGAATATTGTGACTTGTCTGTTATCACTGCTTTGTGGAGCTATACTTATATTTGCCGGATGTGATGATGTATTTACCAGTAAGAATAAGATTTCAGGTTCTTCGATCATGGATGAACTGGATCAGGCTGGAAGTATGCCAGACAGAATTTTTGGAGCAAGATATAATATTACGATAATTGAACATCAGGCTGGAATTGGTTTGTGTATATTGTGGTTCGTATTGCTTGTGATTTTGTCGATCGCTGTCATTCTGTCTGCATCAAGGCTTATGAAAGTATCTGTCAGACGCGGAACGTTTGTGCTTGGAATATATATGATAGAAGCATTTCTGATCATATATGCTATATTGGCGGAACTGGGATTTATCAAGCCGGCAGTGACGCTTTTGCTACATATGAACGAGGTGGTTCCGGTTATGATATTGGGATTTAGAATGTTTTTTGTAGAAGATGGCAGCCACAATGAAAAATCCAGCTTCAATGTGTAAATGTCAATGAAAAAGTTTACCAGTTGCATCATTGATTATTACGGAACAAGGAGTATATATGAATAAGCAGATAGTTAATTATAAAAATGATGAAGAAATGCAGAGTATAATAAAAGCAAAACAAAGAAATATCAAAATAATACAAATCCCCATGTATTTGTCGTTAGTGGGAATACTCCTTCCGTTTGTGGGGGTAATATTTGATATATATGGTCCAATTATTGATACTGTTTTTAGAGTGGTGCCTGTAGTATGCATATTTATTGGCTTCTTACTTGCTATACTGTGTAATAAAAAAATGAAAGACCTCAGGGTGTTTATAGGACAGAATATTGTGCTCGGGGTTCTCGAGGAGAGAATTCAGGTTATTGATTATTCGCCAAGTGGTTATGTGGATGAATCTTTTTTAAAAAAATGCAGTATTCTTCCAACTTATAATAGAGCAACAGGTTCAGATTATATTCATGGAATATACAGAAATGTAGAATTTACATACAGTGATCTTGAATTGAAAACAGAAAGTCAGGATTATACTGCAAATGAAAACAACCTGAAAACTACTATTACAGAGTTTTCAGGACAGTTTATGACAATGGCGTTGAGTAAAAGCGTGAATGGATTTGTACAGATAATGGGCAAGAGTAATTCTGGGAAAATGAGGCAAAATAGAAAGGCCGTATACATAGATGAAAAAAACAATATATCAAGCTACTTGAAAACGGGAGATCGCGTATTTGATGACCGGTTTGAGGTTAATGCATCGGGGGATGACCTTGCGTATTCTATTTTGACCCCTCAGTTTATTTCAGGCTTGAAGAAAATGGGAAAACGTACAAGAGTTCAACTTTCTGGAAATATGGGCGTGATTGCCTGCTACAACGAGAAAAATTCATTTGAATTAATTGGAGAAATTAAAGATAATAGCGATATCGAATTATACAGGAAAAAGTTTAGAAAAGAATTATCAGATATTTTAGCAATCCTTGATATAATGATTGATTGTTGCTAAGGGATGATTCGGAATTTAATGTATTATAGAAAACTAGTAAAAGAATCTGTTACACTTATATTTGAAAACAGTCCGAGAGAGTTGAAGGAGAAGCAATTTTTTAATACATATGTCCATATTGGGAAAACAAAATGCAATACCGGATTGGGGTTGGATATGCTTCAGTAATAGTATATTATCCCGCTTGACGTATTTGAGGAAAGTTACTATTCTAAAAGTGAAAAGGAAAAGAAGGAGAATAGACGCTTTATGGAGAGTGAATGCAATATAGAGAATAAGATCAGAATGAATTACCGGAATCTCACACAACTTCTTATCTCCCGTCACCTCACCATCACCACCATGGAATCCGCCACATCAGGGCAGATAGCTTCCCTTATCACCGACACGGAAGGTTCCTCTGCAGTGCTGAAAGGTGCATTTATCACCTACTGCAATGAGGCGAAGATCATGCAGGGGGTTCCCGCAGAGATCATAGACAAGTATACGGTCTATTCAAAGAAAACTGCAGGTTCAATGGCGCAGGTGTGTAGAAAGGCGTATAATGCGAATATAGGGATCGGCGTGACTGGAACCATGGGAAATGTGGATCCGGCAAATCCAGACGCTTCGATTCCGGGACAGGTATACTTTGCCATAGATATAGATGGTGATGTGGAAGAGTATTATGTGGAGCTCCCACCTCAGCCGACAAGACTTGCATATAAGCTGGCGGTGGCGGAGGAGATATATGAGGAGCTTATTAAGAGGCTGGACTGATAGAACGATTATCAAAGGAAGAATAAATGCTATATCTCATATCCGACATCCACGGAGATGTCATGTCATTCAGAAAAATGTTGAAAAAGATAAGCTTTGATCCAGCCGTGGACCACATGATAGTCATGGGAGACATATTTGACTGGAACGATGAGGGAATTTCTCTTCTTGAGTTTATGTCGGACTATCTTGTGGGTGGTTCGATGCAGCTCATAAAGGGTAATCATGAACTGTTTGCCCAGATGTACATAGAGGGAAGCATGTCAGAGAGACAGTGGATCATATTCGGCGGTGGTGGAACAGTCAGAGATATCAAGAAGCTCAATGTGGATGATCAGATGAAAATGCATGGGTTTCTGGCACATCTGTCACATTACACAGAGATACATTCGCCAAAGTACGGAGTTTGTGTTGTCACCCATCCGGGCATTCATTGTGGCTCATACATCAGAAATGCTGATAGAACGATCAATATCGCTGAATCTATAACGAATGCCGTGAGAAGAGATGAATACAGATTTCTCATCTCACCTGATATCCACAATGTTCCTTTTTCAGATAAAAAAGCATTTGACAGGTATGTGTTCTGCGGACATGTGACGACGAACAGACTCAATGAAGATCATTCCTACAACGTTTACGTGACACCTTACTATATGGATCTCGACTGCGGAAATGGAGAGAGAAACAGGGGCGGAAAGCTGGCGTGCTACTGTGTGGATGAGAACAGTGCAATATATGTTTGATAAATTTTTTAAAATTAGGGGTTGATTTTTGAAAGAATATGGAGTATTTTATATTCAACAATTAGATGATACGAAATGGACAAAGGTGTTCTCAAGAAGGAGGACACCTTTCTCTTTTTTTGAGGATACGTTAAGGATTCATTTTAATCAGGAAAAGGAGTAGTAATTATGATGAACAAAATTTCAGCCGTATTTGGCTCACACGTATTCTCAGATCAGGTCATGAGAGAGAGACTTCCAAAGGCAGTTTACAAGTCACTCAAGGCTACCATCGACAAGGGCGAGCCTCTCGATACATCAATCGCAGATTCAGTTGCAGCAGCCATGAAGGAGTGGGCTATGGAGCTTGGTGCAACACATTATACACATTGGTTCCAGCCACTTACAGAGACAACAGCAGAAAAGCACGACTCATTTGTAAGCACAGTCGGTGATGGAGGCGTTATCCTTCAGTTCACAGGCAAGGAGCTCATCAAGTCAGAGCCGGATGCATCATCATTCCCTTCAGGCGGTCTTCGTGAGACATGTGCTGCAAGAGGATATACAGCATGGGATTGTACATCACCAGCATTTGTAAAGACAACAGATGAGGGAACATGCATCCTCTGCATCCCGGCAGCATTCACATCATACACAGGAGAGTCACTTGATTACAAGACACCTCTTCTCCGTTCAATGGATGCCATCAGCAAGGAGGCATTAAAGGCCCTTGCAATGTTCGGCAACACAACAGCCAAGAAAGTTACTTCATCAGTTGGTCCTGAGCAGGAATACTTCCTGATCGACAAGAAGAAATTTGCAAAGAGAACAGATCTTAAGCTCTGCGGACGTACACTTTTCGGAGCAATGCCTCCGAAGGGACAGGAGCTTGACGATCAGTATTTCGCAGCGATCAAGGATAAGATCGCATCATACATGACAGAGCTGAACGAGGAGCTGTGGAAGTACGGCATCCTTGCAAAGACACAGCACAACGAGGTTGCTCCTGCACAGCATGAGCTTGCTCCAATCTTCTCAACAACCAACATCGCTACAGATCAGAACCATCTGGTTATGGCAACCATGAAGAAGATCGCTGCAAAGCATGACCTTGAGTGCGTACTCCATGAGAAGCCATTTGCCGGTGTAAATGGTTCAGGTAAGCACAACAACTGGTCGATCTCAACAGACGAAGGCGAGAACCTCATCGATCCAGGCAAGCATCCTGAGACAAATATCCAGTTCCAGTTCTTCCTGGCAGCAGTTCTGGCAGCAGTAGACAACAACGCTGAGCTCCTGAGACTTTCAGCATCATCAGCAGGAAACGATCACAGACTTGGAGCTAATGAGGCACCTCCAGCAATCATCTCAGCATTCCTTGGAGAGCAGCTCCAGTCGATCGTTGAGCAGATCATCGAGAAGGGTGAGGCTACAGAGTCCCCAAAGGGCAAGACATATGTATCAGGTGCATCAACACTTCCTACATTTACAATGGATGCCACAGATAGAAACAGAACATCACCATTTGCATTCACAGGTAACAAGTTCGAGTTCAGAATGGTTGGTTCAACACAGTCCATCGCATTCCCAATGATGGTACTTAATACAATAGTTGCAGATCAGATCAAGAAGATGACAGATGAACTTGAGGGCGCTGACGATTTCGAGACAGCCTGCAAGGCACTCATCAGAAGAGAACTCACAGCACATCAGAGAATCATCTTCAATGGCAATGGTTACTCAGATGAGTGGGTTGAGGAGGCAGCAAAGCGTGGTCTTCCAAATATCAAGTGCATGGTTGATGCTGTTCCTTATCTTGCAGCAGATAAGAGCGTTAAGATCTTCGAGAACCTTGGAGTTATGGATAAGGCAGAGCTTGAGGCGAGAGCTGATGTAATGCTTGAGAACTACGCAAAGAAGATCAACATCGAGGCACTCACCATGATAGAGATGTCTAATGAGGAGATCATTCCTGCAGTTATGGAATATCAGGCAGAGCTTGCAAAGGGTGCAGCTGAGATCAAGGCTCTCGGAATTGATCCTACAGTTCAGGTATCACTTCTGAACACTATCTCAGAGAAGCTCACAGAGCTCAAGAGCGCTACAGTAGCCCTTGAGGAGCTGGTTGCAAAGGCAGCAGATTACGAGGGAGATACAGAGGCCTGGGCTAAGTACTTCCACAACACAGTATTTGCAGCATTTGACACAGTGAGAAAGCCTGCTGATGAACTTGAGAAGGAACTTCCAAAGACAGCTTGGCCATTCCCAACATACGAGCAGCTGTTATTCGAGCAGTAAAACATAGATTGAGTTTGCTAATCCTACTAAATTCTATATAAAATAGCTTAGAGGCATCCTGTCTGCGCATGTCGCAGGCGGGGTGCTTTTGCGCGTTAAAATCCCGTCAAGCGCGCACATGCGAGAGCTTGCCCCTTACTTCAAATTCTGCTATTATATACAGATGTGTTGTGATGTATTTTTGCACCGGTCACGGCATAAACAGGATCATGTGTGTGGCGGATGCTGAAAGAATAGGAGCATAATTTGAAGAATTTATATATAGCAGAGAAGCCCAGCGTGGCGAGGCAGTTTGCCGACGTGCTGGGGGTGAAGGGCAATGCGGGAAATGGTTACCTGGAGTCGGATACAGCGGTTGTCACATGGTGTGTCGGACATCTGGTCACCATGAGCTACCCGGAGGTCTACGATCCGAATCTTAAGAAGTGGAGCCTTTCAACTATTCCATTTATTCCAACTGAATACAAATATGAAGTTCTTCCTGACACAAAGAAACAGTTCAATATCGTTGCGGGATTGCTTACCCGCGATGACATAGGCTGTATCTATGTGGCAACGGATTCAGGACGAGAGGGAGAATACATATACAGGCTTGTGGATTCAATGGCTCACGTAACCGGCAAGGAGAAACGCCGTGTGTGGATCGATTCACAGACCGAGGAGGAGATCCTCAGGGGAATCCGTGAGGCGAAGCCACTCTCAGAGTACGACAGTCTCAGCGACGCAGCGTACCTTAGGGCCCAGGAGGACTACCTTATGGGTATCAACTTTTCAAGGGCGCTGTCGCTGAAGTTTTCAAATGTAGTCCAGAGGTATCTCGGCATGGACAGATGTGTCATAGCCGTGGGCCGTGTCATGACCTGTGTCCTCGGTATAATAGTGAAGAGAGAGCGTGAGATCAGGGAGTTTGTAAAGACTCCGTTTTACAGACTCGTTGCAAATGTGGGCGAGGAAGGACAGACATTTGATGCAGAATGGAAGGCAGTGAAGGGCACAAAGTATTTCGAGTCGCCTCTTCTGTATAAGGAGAATGGATTTAAAGAGAGACCCGCAGCGGAGCAGCTTCTGGCGGAGCTGAAGGCAGGGGAGCCCGAGGCTGTGGTCCAGGCTGTGGAGCGCAAGAAAGAGAAGAAACAGCCTCCGATGCTGTACAATCTGGCGGAGCTTCAGAATGACTGTTCATCACTTTTCAAGATCAGTCCGTCCGATACCCTCAAGATAGTCCAGGAGCTCTACGAGAAGAAGCTGGTAACCTATCCGAGAACAGATGCCAGAGTGCTGTCAACGGCCGTGGCAAAGGAGATAGGACGGAACATATCGGGACTTAAGAATTTCCAGCCTGTGGCAGAATTTGCACAGGGGGCCATGGAGAGCGGCACATATAAGGGAATCGCAAAGACGAAATATGTGAACGATAAGCAGATCACCGACCACTACGCCATCATACCTACCGGACAGGGCTTTGGAGCACTTAGAAGTCTGGCACCTACAGCTCTCAAGGTATATGAGATCATATGCAGGAGATTCCTCAGCATATTTTACCCTGCTGCGGAATACCAGAAGGTTGCAATGACACTCTCCAAGAATGGAGAGAAGCTATTTGCCAACTTCAAATATTTGATAAACGATGGTTACCTCAAGGTGGCTGCCAACAGCTTTTCCAAGAAGAAGGATGATGTGAAGTACAGCCCTGAATTCATATCAAGGCTTGCGAAGATAAAGAAAGGTGACAAGCTGAGCGTCCAGGGAATCGACATAAAGGAGGGCGAGACATCCCCGCCTAAGAGATACAACTCAGGATCACTGATCCTGACCATGGAGAATGCAGGACAGTTCATAGAGGATGAGGCGCTCAGAGAGCAGATCAAGGGAGCTGGAATCGGAACAAGTGCCACAAGAGACGGAATCATCACCAAGCTGGAGAAGAACAAATATATATCGCTGAACAAGAAGACACAGATAGTGACCCCGACATTCCTTGGGGAGATAATATACGATATAGTATATTATTCCATCAACGGTCTGCTGAGAGCGGACCTGACGGCGAGCTGGGAAAAGGGGCTTGAGGGTGTCGCTGAAGGTCAGATATCCAAGCAGGAATACACGGATAAGATGACTACATTTGTCACCAAATACACAAACCTTGTGAAGCAGATACAGAACCAGAATGGAATAACAGGGGTATTCGACAAAACGAAGGTGTTCTACGCCAAGGGCGGAGGTGCCCAGAAGAAGGAGACAAGAGCCACAGCCAGAACAGGCGCAAAGGCGGAGAAGAATGCGGATACACAGTGATTGCACATACTGATTCAAAGGTGTATAACATAGTATGTATCAGTTATATGTGATAGAAAAGGAGACTATTATTATGGAAGATATACAGTCAGTTGTAACAATAAAGGAGCTCTACAGCCTGGATCAGACCATGGCAAAGCCTCTTCTTGAGAAGCTTACCTATCCATGGGAGGCGCTTCCACTTATCAAGGATTTCGTGCTTGAGCTTGGAAAGAGTCTGGACAAGGATGAGTACAATGAGGTGGATGAGCATGTGTGGATCCACAAGAGCTGTAAGGTGTATGGAACAGCAACCATCCTTGGACCGACAATCATAGGTGCAGGCACAGAGGTTCGCCCGGGTGCGTTCATCAGAGGAAGCGTACTGGTCGGAGAGAATTGTGTGATAGGTAATTCAACAGAGCTCAAGAATGTCATCATATTCAACAACGTTCAGGTTCCTCATTACAACTATGTGGGAGATTCAGTCCTCGGCTTCAAGTCACATATGGGTGCCGGAAGCATCACGTCCAATGTGAAGTCTGACAAGACTCTGGTTCACGTTAAGGGAAATGTGGACGGACAGAGCTTCGACATTGCAACAGGACTTAAGAAGTTTGGTGCAATGCTCGGAGATAATGTTGAGGTTGGCTGCAACAGCGTCCTCAATCCTGGAACCGTAATAGGAAGATTCAGCAACATCTATCCTGTATCAAGAGTCAGGGGATATGTGCCGGGAGGCAGTATTTTCAAGGATAAGGATAACATAGTTGCAAAGCAGTAACGACCGTATAAACGGTGGGATAAATAAAGGACATATGACCGTATATAATACAAGATATATACGGTCATATGTCCTTTTGTTTTGGCAGAAAGCACCGTGACAGCTAGTTGATCACGGCATCCTTCAGGGCATTTCGTATGGAATCTATGATAAGTCTGGTAGTGTATGTGCTGTCTCCGGAAGGTGTTATATCGTCCACGGAAGATATGTAGTGAAGCTGAGTATTGATATCCTCGAGTGCCGTTTCAAGAAGTGGGTACATGGTGGTCACAGTCTCATCCACCTGTTTGAATGACACATCTGTGATGTAGTCCTCATCCACAGTGACCATGACGGACAGAGTGTTTTCTCCCAGAACAAGGGAAGATGAGTATGTCCCCGGTGTGTAATGTATCTCGTCGAGCTTAGGAGACGGATCAGTCTGGGCTGAGGTTGCGATGCTCCTGGCTGAACCACTGGTGTCATCTGAATCTTTGCCGCGGAACATGGTGATAAGTATAATGACAAATACGATCACAAGTGCCAGCAGTATGGCGGTGTATATGAGTTCTTTTGATTTTAATACGATAAGTTTAGTTGATGACATTATTTGCTCTCCCTGTTTTTTATATATTTTATTCACAAGAGAGCGATTTTATGAGAAAATTATTAGCAGATGAAAAAACAGCATAGATAACAGTATATTGAGGTGTAAGGAGAATACAGATGGCAATACAGTTTGTACTGGGACCCGCCGGTTCAGGAAAAACAGAATATGTGATAAAGAAGCTGATAGAGGAGTCGATGGCTCACGGAGACCTGAATTATTTGTACGTGGTTCCAGAGCAGTTCTCCATGGAGGCGCAGAGAGATATAGTGACCATGCATCCGAGGCATGGAACAATGAACATAGATGCCATAGGCTTCAACAGGCTTGCGTACCGGGTATTCGATGAGCTGTCAGTGAATCCGGGAAGGGTTCTGGAGGACTTTGGAAAGAGCATGCTCATCAAGAAGATACTTATAGAGTCACAGGACGAGCTCCTTGTTTATGGAAGCTATATCAACAAGATGGGTTTTATAGATGAGATGAAATCCATGATGTCTGAGCTGTTCCAGTATGCGGTTGACAGGGATTCGATCGACGCAGTCATGGACAAGCTGGATAAGGACAGTCTGGTATACAGAAAAATGCATGACATCAGGCTTATATACGAGAGATTTGAGGAGTATAACAGGGATGACAGCTATATAGTTGCGGAGCAGCTCATAGAGCTGCTAGCTGAGTGCGTGGACAGGTCGGATATGCTGGCGCACAGCCATCTGTATCTTGACGGATTCACAGGATTTACACCGGTACAGATGGATCTTATCAGGAAGCTCATGACACGCGTTGAGAGCATGACATTTGTATTTACGATAGATGCGTCCCAGATAGGCTTCACAAAGCCGAAGGAGTACGAGCTGTTCAGACTCACCAAGGAGACCGTGCAGGCGCTTGTGAGAATGGCGGGCGATGAGCATGTGGACATACTGGATAATGTCGTTATGTGTCAGGATCGCAGACCGTACAGATTCGAGAAAAGCATGGAGCTTGCCGGACTTGAGGCCAATCTGTTCAGATACCCCCATGGCAGAGTCACGGGCGATGACGGAGACATACATGTGGTCGCTGTGGACAGGGCGGCAGACGAGGCTGAGTATATAGCGGGAAGAATACGAGAGCTTGTCAGGGACAAGGGATACCGTTATAAGGATATAGCCGTGGTTGCGGGTGATCTGCAGGATGTGGCAAGGTATTACCGTCAGGCGATGGAGGAATACGATATCCCTGTGTTCATAGATGCAAATATATCTCTTAAGGGAGATCCGTGCTCAGACACCATAAGGGCTTTCCTCGGTGTGATGACGGACAACTTCTCATTTGACAGCGTGTTCAGACTGTTAAAGTCAGGAATGACCGGTGTGGATCAGGACGACATTGAGAGGATTGAGAACTATGTGCTTCTCAGGAATCTCAGGGGTTACAGGAGCTGGACGAAGGAGATAACCGATGACAGGAATCCTGACTATGCGGCAGACATGGAGTCTATAAGAGCCCAGATCATGGAGCTTTTCCCGGACAAATGTATCGATGTGTGGAAGCCGGCAAGCCCTGGCTCCAAGAACACAGTGAGAACATATACGGAATCTCTTTACAGCTTCCTTGCGCAGCTTGATGTGTGCGGTAAGCTTGAGGCTCATAAGAAAGTGCTGTATGAGCAGGAGAGATGGGATGAGGGAGATGCATACGGAAGGATATTTGACAAGGTTGTTGCCCTGTTTGAGAAGATGGAGGCTATAATCGGCGATGAGAAGCTTACCGTGAAAGAATATGCGGGAATCCTGGATGCAGGCATAGCGGATATGGAGATCGGTATAGTGCCTCCGACTATAGACCGCGTGGTGGTCGGCGATATGACGAGATCAAGGCTCAACCATATAAAGGTGCTGTTCATGGCGGGAGTGAACGAAGGCATAATTCCGAAACCGGCCAAGAAGGGCAGGATACTCTCCGGTGCAGACCGCCAGAGTCTTGAGGACTACGGTATAGAGCTGGCTCCATCAGATAAGACAAATGCGTATATAGAACAGTTCTATATATACACCACGCTCACCAAGGCGTCGGATATGATCTATGTGCTGTGCCGAAAGATCGGAGAGGATCTCAAGTCCATGAAGCCGTCATACCTGATAGACAGGATAAAGAATATATTCCCGGATATACGGACGGAGGAGTATGATGTGGACGGTCAGATGCCGGAGACTGCGGCGGGAGCGCTCAGATACATCATCAGACATTCTGATGACGTTGAAGCTGGGGAGACGCTGGACGCTGTCAGAAAACTGCTTTCGAAGATGGGATATGGCAGACAGCTCAGATCGATTAACTTCGGGCAGAATTATGTTAACTCGTCAAAAAATCTGTCTCCAGATACTGTACGCCTTATATATGGAGAGAATCTGGTGGAGAGTGTGTCCAAGCTTGAGCGGTATGCTGAGTGCCAGTTCAAGTATTTCCTGACATACGGACTTTCGCTCAGAGAGAGGGAGACATACAGGATAGGCGCTGCAAATGTTGGTAATATACTTCACAGCACCATGGAGAAGATATTCTCATTTGTCAGGATGTTCAGGGACAACGACTGGGTACATCTGGACGAGGCGGAGCTGGAACAGAAGGCGGTGGAATTTGCAAATGAATCTGCGGAGGATGAAGCCGGGCTGTACTTTGAGGATTCTTCAAGAGCGGCATACATGAAAAAGCTTCTGGCGGATGTTGCGTCGAGGACAGCCAGGACGCTCCGCACATTTATCAGATGTGGGGAGATGGACCCGGAGAATTTTGAGCGGCGGTTCAACACATCGGAAAATGCAGACAACATAGACAGATATATATTCAATCTTCCAAATGGACTCACGATGAGCCTCAAGGGAGTTATAGACAGAATAGATGAATTTACGGATGACAGGGATGCTTATTTCAAGATCATAGATTACAAGTCATCTGATAAGAAGCTGGATATAGACAAGGTGCTCGGAGGACTCCAGATGCAGCTCGTGACATACGGCGCCATAGCTTGCGAGCTTGAAAAGCGCAGGATGGCACAGCTTGGAAGACCTGGTGGTATACATGTGGGCGGACTTCTGTATTATACCTTTGACAATCCGGCATGTGACGTGACGGCAATGGGAGATAAGATCAGATACACCGATGACGGCATGGGATTTGCGGCCGATGACGAGGTGTTCGGGGGAGTGCTTGTGGACACCTTCGAGAAGAAGATACTTGAGGAGTCCAGATATTCAGGCCTGTACAATGGAGATAACAGGGCGCTGAAGGTCATGGACAACAGCTCAGCGACACTCAAGAACGGACAGAGCCTTGAGGAGACTCTTATAACAGATCTCATGGAGGCGAACCGCAGGAACATAGAGAGGCTTGCCGGCAGTATAGCCGAGGGAAGCATCGAGATAAATCCGGTCAATGAGGGCAAGGCAAATGCGTGCAAATACTGTGATTTTAAGGGCATATGTGCATTTGACAGCAAGTATTCAGGCAATTCATACTCCAGGATCTATAGGGGCGAGGCGGAAAATTACAGCCGCAAAGCTGAGGATATAAAGAATATCAAGACTGAATACAAGAAGGTCAGGGGCGATATGGAGAAGGCCGTTAAGTCATGTGACAGCGCCCGGAAAAAGTATGAGGATGCAAAGAAGAAGGTAGATGACCGCGGCGATAAGGCAACACAGAAGATGAGGGATACTCTCGAGAGCACCGGCAGGAAGCTTGCGGAGGAGAGGGCGCATCTTGAGGAGCTGAGGGAACTGTCTGAACAGATAGTGAAGAGAGCTGCTGAGTTCGATATAGAGATGAGTGAGGAATGATGACATGGGAAAAGATATGAAGACTGACAATGGAATAAAGTGGACAGACCAGCAGGCGCATGTCATCGACACAAGGCATGGCAATCTTCTTGTATCTGCAGCGGCGGGGTCAGGTAAGACGGCGGTGCTCGTGGAGCGTATCATAGAGATGGTGGCCGGAAGAAATTCGCGTGGTGACAGAATAGAGGGAAGCGAGCCGGTATCTGTGGATGAGCTTCTTGTCGTTACATTTACAAATGCGGCAGCGGCCCAGATGAAGGAGAAGATAGGACAGGCACTGCAGAAAAAGATAGATGAGATGATGGCGAAGGGCGAATATGACGAGCATCTTATAAAGCAGATGACATTGATCAACCATGCTGACATCTGCACCATAGACAGCTTTTGCCTTAGGATAGTGAAGGAATACTTTGCGAGGGTGGAGCTCGACTGTGCATTTGGCATAGCGGACGACACGGAGATGAAGATCATAAAGCACGACGTGATGGATCAGGTCATGGAGATGTGCTACGAGGATGAATCGGTCGTGCCCGGTTTCGACAGGCTGATAATGACGTTTGCGAGAAATGAGAGTGACAGTGCCGTGCCGGATATCGTTGAGAGGATAATAAAGGTTATATCCAGCTATCCGGAGCCGAAGAAATGGCTTGCGCAGGCGGCGGATGCCATGAAATTTGCCGTGGATACATCATCCACTGAGGAGGAGAAGAGAAGAGAAGTCATGGGGCTTCCGATGGTCAGAACATTTGCGGACAGGGTGTACATGATGCTCAGAACTGCGGATGATATGGTCAGGGAGTGCCAGAAATATGCAACGGAGGCGTATGGCCTTGAGGCGTACGGACTCCGTGTGGATAAGGATGTTGAGCTGATAACACACATGCTCAGAAGCTGTGGCGGGGAAGACGACCTGCATGTTGACCTGTTTGAACTCAGAGATATATACAGATCGTCATTGAGACCGGAGGGACTCAAGATGGAGAAGGATGCCCAGGGCCGGAGTATATGCTATGCATTTGACAGATTTGTGAACCCGGGCGGTGGAGCTGACCCGGAGAAGAAGGAATTTGTCAAATCAAGGCGGGATGTGTATAAGTCGATCATAGACGACATAGTTTCGGTCGTCCTGGATGTGGATGACATTCTGAGGCAGGCAGCCATGACTGAGCCAGTGATATCATCACTTTTGAAGCTCACTGAGCTTTATATGGATGAGCTGATGAAGGTCAAGATGGACAAGAATATGTTCGAGTTCCACGACATAGAGGAGTTCGCATTCAGGATACTTTGCGATGGAATAGAGGATGACAGGGCTGTCCCTTCAGAGATTGGAAAGGAAGTCTCAAGGCGGTACAGGGAGATACTTATAGATGAGTATCAGGACAGTAACTTTCTGCAGGAATACATTCTGGCAAGTGTGTCGGGACATGGTGAGGATATCCACAACACATTCATGGTCGGCGATGTTAAGCAGAGCATATACAGATTCAGAATGGCGAGACCGGATCTGTTCATAGAGAAGTATGACAGCTACCGCAGGCTGGGTGATGCTGACATAGCGGACCCGGACATAGATGGCAACAGCATACTGCTGACCAGAAACTTCCGAAGTGAGATAAATGTGTTAAAGACGGTGAACTCAATATTTGCCCAGCTCATGAGGCGAGAGATAGGAGACATAGAGTACGATGAGGGCGCAAAGCTCAATTCCAGATTTGCCATAAGTGACGGAGAAGGGATGACGGAGCCGGATGACGTGGATCATGGCCCTGTATCAGAGTTCATACTCATAGACAACAATATGAGAGAAGCGGATGTATCTGAGGAGTATGGCAATCCTGAGGTTGAGGCGAATTATATCGCCGGTAAGATACGTGATATTGTTGACGGAAGTGAACCTCTGTATGTTGGAAGTGGTGCTGACAGGAGACCTGTCAGATATAAGGATATCGTCATACTGCTTAGAAGTGTGTCCACAGCATCCACCGTATTTGACAGGGTATTTCAGGAGAAGGGCATACCTCTGTATATTGAGAGTGAGAGTGGCTACTTTGATGCTGCTGAGATACGGACACTGGTCAGCATGCTCTCCATAGTTGATAACAGCTACGTGGATTACGACCTGGCTGCTGTCTTAAGGTCGCCACTGGTGGGCCTTGATGAGGAGGAGCTTGCGGTTATAGTGGGTGAATACCGCAGCAGATACGAGAAGAACGGCACGGACTGGAACGCCAGGCTTTATGACAAGGTCATAGATTATATGGACACCCATGTGGGCGAGAAAAAACACGCTGTGGACAGACTGTGGGAATTCCTCCGCATGCTTGACTATCTCAAGAAGAATAAAAATTATATGTCCATAAGCGACATAATAAGATACGTGCTGGACACCACCGGATTTTACTGGTTTGTCGGTGCCAGACCGATGGGAAGAAGACGCCAGGCGAATATCGACATGCTCATCAAGAAGGCGGATGATTTCGAGGAGAACAGCAAGGGCGTGTTCAACTTCATCCGATATGTTGATGAGCTCAAGACAAATGATCTGGATTTTGCAGAGGCTGATGTGGTCAGTGAGAATGAGGACGTCGTCCGAGTCATGACCATGCACAAGAGCAAGGGACTGGAGTTCCCTGTTGTATTTGTGTCTGGGCTCGGCAAGGAGTTTAATCTGATGGACACCAGATCAAATGTGCTTGTCCACCAGGATCATTATCTGGCGTGCGACCAGGTCGACCTCAGAACAAGAGCCAGAAGAATGACATTTTTCAAGCGGATAATGAGTAAGAATATCGTTGCGGAGACCTATGCCGAGGAGATGAGAGTCCTGTATGTGGCGTTAACCAGGGCAAAGGAAAAGTTGTACATGACCGGGTGCGTGAAGGATGCAGATAAATTCAAGGCAGCCTGTGATATGTATATAATCGGAGACAGGATGAATTATGCATCTATCATGAAAGCAAATGGCTATGCCGCCTGGATATATACCGCGCTCAGATATGTGGGAGAGTGCGATCATGTGAAGAGCATCGAGGTGGAGGCCGACAGCTTTATGTCTCCTGAGACTGATCAGGATGAAGCAGAAAATATGACAGTGGAAGCCTCTGAAGCGAAGCTCGACAAAGAACTGTATGACCATGTGAAGAACGGACTGGAATTCAGGTATGGCTACAGACATTCGGGGCTTAAGAGTAAGATGTCCATAACCGAGATAAAAAGACTTCAGGCGCACGGTGAGGATGCCATTACACCGGATATCCTAACCAGCAGGGAGTACAGTGCCAGAAGTGAGGTCCCAATCCCAGCATTCATGAGTGAGGAGAGGATAGTCCATGGAAATGAGATAGGAAACATTTATCACAAGATCATGGAGCTTGCAGACTTCTCAGGGAAAACTGTTGCGGATGCGGAGAAGGATGTCGACAGAGTGTTTGAGCTTGGGTTATTTGATGAGCTGTACAGAGAGCGGATAAGACCAAAGAAGATATATAAGATGATACACAGTGAGATAGGACAGCGCATGGCGGCTGCGGGCAAGTCGGACAGACTGTACCGTGAGAGACAGTTCTACATGATGATGGAGCCCGGAGAAATAATGAGCTCACTTAAGGACTGCGGAGACGAGACGATAGTTGTACAGGGAATCATAGATGCCTACTTCGAGGAGGATGGCGGCATAGTTCTTCTGGATTACAAGACAGACAGCGTGAAGGATGCGTCGGAGCTGGTTAAGAGATACCATGTCCAGCTCGACAAATACGCCGATGTGCTTGAACAGCTCACCGGCATGAAGGTTAAGGAGAAGGTCATATATTCATTCTGTCTTGATACAACGGTAAACTTGTAAACCGTACGCTGAATTGATATAATAAGACCGGGTATGCAAAAACGATATAGTGATGAAAGGACATGCGCATGATAATAGCGGAGAATCTTAAGAAGGTGTATGGCGGAGACATTGTATCAGTTGATGATCTCAGTTTCCATATACACAAGGGTGAGATAGTAGGATTTGTTGGACAGAATGGTGCGGGTAAGACAACTACCATCAAGATGCTGACAGGTATACTTATGCCGACGGAGGGCAGAGTAAAGATAAATGGTTTCGATATGAGAGAAAAGCCGATGGAGGCCAAGCAGTCCATGGGTTATATAGCCGACAATCCTGATATATTTCTCAGACTTACGGGACTTGAGTATGTTAATTTCATCGCTGATATATATGGAGTATCGACCACCGAGAGAAAGCAGAGGATAGAGCAGATGGCTGAGCGCTTTGGTATGGAGGACAGCCTGAACAGACAGATGGTCAGCTATTCCCACGGTATGCGCCAGAAGATGATGGTCATAGCTGCGCTTGTGCACAATCCACCTGTATGGATACTCGACGAGCCTATGACGGGACTTGATCCGAATGCGGCATATGAGCTCAAGAAGATGATGCGTGAACATGCCGACGCAGGAAACTGTGTATTCTTTTCAACACATGTTCTCGAGGTTGCAGAGAAGCTCTGCGACAAGATAATCATGATAAGAAAGGGAAAGGATATATACCAGGGAACTCTGGATGAGCTTGAGACACAGCACAGGAACAAATCTCTTGAAGAGATATTTGTGGAGATGACGCATGAAGAATTTTAGGATATTGCTCAGTATGATAAGCAGGAATAATGATATGGAGATGCCGGAGCACGGGGACAAGGCAAAGGCATATAAGGTCATGGGAATCATCGCCATGTGCTGTATCATGATCCCGTGCTGTATCGTTGTGGGATTTATAGTTTACATAATGACTGCCGCACTCATGGAGGCGGGAGGCTGTACAGAGGGACTCAACCTCGTTATCCAGCTCATGTCGGTGTTCGGCGTTATATTCAGTATAATGGTCATATTCAATCTGCTTTATTTTTCATCTGATCTTGATCATTTACTGCCGCTGCCTGTGAAACCGGCAGAGCTTGTGGCCGCCAAGTTTACACACGCATATTTTGCCGAGAGCGTCATGGAGTTTATGGTTCTCTTCTGTGGATTTATCGGTTACTTTGTAGCCGCAGAGATAAAGCCGGTATCCGTGATAACCTCATTACTTGGCGTATTTTTACTTCCGATTCTGCCGCTGGTGTACTGTGGTATATTTGCACTGATAGTCATGGCGTTTTTCAGCAGACTCAAACTGCTCAGAAATGTGGACTTCATGGTGGGACTTGCGGTTGTAGTGTTTGCAGGCCTTTTCATATGGTCATTTGCACAGATGGACTCTGTGAATATAAATAATTACATAGACAGCCTTAAAAATGGTGACAATATATTCATAAAGGTAATGAACAATATATTTTTCACGGTTCCGCTGTTCCTGAAGGCATTGGGCAGTAACAACATCGTGTATATGTTGCTCTTTGTGCTTGTGAACGCTGGCTGTGTGGCACTTCTGTTTTTCCTTGGAAATCTGCTGTACCTCAGGGGCGTATACCTTGTGTCATCCACCGGAAGGTCGGGACGCCGCCAGAAGGAAGTTGTCGGGCTGCAGAACTTTGCCATAAAGACACCGTTCAGATCATATATGGCAAAGGAGATAAAGACACTGGTGAGGACTCCGGCATACAGGAAGTATTGCGTTGTGGTCAACCTGATATGGCCGATACTCGTTGTGGCATTGTTCAATATACCTGCAACTGCGGATTCGATCAGGGCATTCAGAGACACATTTGGAAGAGGGCTTTTCCTGGCTGACATGGTCATGCTGGTTGCGGTCATCGCCCTGGCATTCTTTGCAACAGCGATGAACAGTATCGCATCCACGGCGTTCACCAGAGAGGGAAGCCATATATCATTTATAAAGCACATCCCGATGACATATGATCTCCAGATCCGCGCAAAGGTCTGGGTTAGCATGCTGTTCAGCGGAGTGACGATCGCGGTTACCACGGTTATCCTCTGCATATATATGGAGTGTAGTGTTATAGACAGTGTGTATTATGTTGTGCTGGGAATCCTCGGCTCGGGCATTTGCACATACACAGGTGTGCTTCTCGATTCAACACATCCGAAGCTTGACTGGGAGGATGAATACGGTGCGCTCAGAGGCAATCTGAATGCATTCTTTAATATGGCTATTGCAATTGTTATAGCAATTGTTTTGTGTGTGGCAGGATATCTTGTTTTCAAGTTTACAATGATCCCGTCATATGCAGTATATATTATTTTCTTTATAATAATGGGAGCTATACTCGTTATCCTGCGCAGTATTACTATGCGCAGGAGTGCGTGGAATATAGACACTGATGTGTACAGTTATTAACAGGAGGCAATGAAAATGGCACAGAAAAATGCGTGGAACAAATACAAGAAGGATGAGATAAAGGAGCTGGAGAGCCTGTGTAAGGACTACAGGGAATTCCTTGACAATGGCAAGACAGAGAGAGAATGCGTTAAAGAGATCGTCAGACAGGCAGAGGATCACGGCTACAGAGATCTGAAGAAGATCATTAAGAACAAGGAGAGCCTTGCAGCTGGAGATAAAGTGTATGCCGTGTGGATGAACAAGACGGTCGCCATGTTCAATATAGGAAAGAAGAAGCTTGAGAAGGGCATGAACATACTCGGTGCACACATTGATTCCCCTCGAATGGATGTGAAGCAGAATCCGCTTTATGAGAAGGGTGGATTTGCATATCTCGACACTCACTATTACGGCGGAATCAAGAAGTATCAGTGGGTAACACTCCCACTTGCCATACACGGTGTTGTTGCAAAGACAAATGGTGACGTTATGACAGTGAACATAGGAGAGGACAAGAATGATCCGGTATTCTGTGTTACAGATCTTCTCATACATCTCTCTCAGGAGCAGCTCAAGAAGAGAGCGGATTCAGTGATAGAGGGAGAGCAGCTTGACATACTGTTTGCAAGCAGACCGCTTGAGGGCAAGGAGAAGGAGGCTGTAAAGGAAGCTGTACTTGCGCTACTTGAGAAGAAGTACGATATGAAGGAGGAGGATTTCCTCTCAGCAGAGCTCGAGATCGTTCCTGCAGGAAAGGCAAGGAACTGCGGTATAGACGAGAGTATGATCATGGCATATGGCCAGGACGACAGAGTGTGTGCATACACATCCCTTGTCGCCATGCTTGAGGCTGACGATCCGGAGAAGACGACCTGCTGTCTGCTCACTGACAAGGAGGAGATAGGAAGTGTTGGAGCAACAGGAATGCAGTCACACTTCTTTGAGAATACTGTAGCTGAGATCATGAACGCCATGGGTGGCTTCTCAGAGATCTCACTCAGAAGATGTCTTGCATCGTCAAGGATGCTGTCATCGGATGTATCTGCGGGCTTTGATCCTACATTTGAGTCAGCATTTGACAAGAAGAATGCGGCTATCTTCGGTGAGGGAATGGTATTTAACAAGTTCACAGGATCAAGAGGAAAGTCAGGATCAAATGACGCAAATGCAGAATACATGGCGGCTATAAGAAAGATCATGGATGATGCGGAGATCACATATCAGACAGCCGAGCTCGGCAAGGTAGATGTCGGTGGCGGCGGAACCATCGCATATATACTTTCACTGTATGGTATGGAGGTAATAGACTGTGGCGTGGCTGTACTCAACATGCATGCACCATGGGAAGTGACATCCAAGGCAGATATATATGAGACCAAGAAAGGATATGTTGCATTCCTCAAAGAGGCGTAGGAGCGGACATATCTTCGGAGGAAAAAATGAGAGATCATCAAAAGAAACTTATCATATACGTGATAATACTTGCCGTGGCGACAGTGATGTGGCCACGGCTTAGTGTGTTTGCAGATGAGGATTTTACATCAAATTATAACCAGAGGACATTCTCCGATACCGATGGGTTTGACAGTGGAGAGGCAAATTGTGTGTGCCAGTCTGTGAGTGGATACATATGGATAGGTACGGACAACGGACTTTACAGGTATGACGGAAGTGAATTTACACTGTTCTCACTGGACGGTGACGAGGATGCCACGAAATATTCGATCAACTGCATTTATCTCACAAGTGATGAGAAGCTGTATGTTGGAACGGACAACTATGGACTCTACATGTATGATAACGGAACCTTTCAGAGAGTTTCCGAGATGTACAATCTGGGTGTGTCGACCATCAACGCCATGTACGAGGACGATAACAAGAATCTGTGGATAGCGGCCTCGTCGGGAATATTTCGTCTGTCATCTGACGGTGCGGAAGCTCTGGCTGATGATGTCGTGTCAGGACTCAGCGTGGGAAATATATCAGGACATGGGGACTATGTGTATGCAATAGCCAATAATGATATTTTGATAACCGTTGATCCTGAAAGACATGTCTCCATAACCAACAAGTCAGAGTACAGGGTCGACGATATAAACTCACTGTATGTTGACGAGAATGGCAACAGATATTATGGATCCGCCGGATACAGCATCCTTAAGATAGGAACAGACGGCAAGAATGAGATCATCAACACGGGCAACCTTCACGGAATCAACAAGATATATTCGGATGGCGACAACATCTGGGCGCTTGCCGATGACGGTGTTGGATATATCTCATCAAAGGGTAATGTGACAGCCATCGGGGGACTGAGCTTTAACGAGTCGATGAGCGATATGATCATAGACTTTGAGGGCAATTACTGGTTTACGTCATACAGAAAAGGTATTCTTCAGTTGGAGAGGAGCAAGTTCCAGAATGTCACCATGAAGTACGGCATAGACAGCTCCATCGTGAACTGTGTGACGAGCTACAATGGCAACACGTTTATAGGAACTGATGAAGGTCTGTATATCGTAGATTCAAATGGCAAGCTTGTGATGAGTGCGGACAATGAGCTCGTATCAAAGCTCAGCGGTATAAGTATACGAGATCTGTATGTGGATTCGGACGATCATCTGTGGATAGCTACATATAAGATATATGGTGTAATAAAGGTGAGCCGAAACTGGCAGTACAAGAGCTACAGCCGTGGAGAGTCATCACTCATAAGCAATGCCGTGAACTGTATAACTGAGATAAAGCCGGGAACGGTGGCGGTTGGAACAGAGAACGGTATATCTGTGATAGAGGGCGATGATGTCGTAAAGAGCATATCGAGACTGGATGGACTTGATAACCCTGACATAATCAGCCTGTACGCAGACGAGACCGGCGAGCTGTATGCCGGTTCCAACGGCGCTGGCGTGTTTATAGTTGACACGGATTATACTGTCGGCAAGATGAAGCTGGATGATACCCAGAAGATGAGCGTTGTGTCAAGTATGGTCCGCGGAAGCAGCGGTTTGTGGATAGGAACGGACAATGGTCTGTATTATCAGGAGGGAACCGTCAGACAGGTCACCACCGTGGATAACACCAACGGTATATACGATCTCATAATGGACGATCAGGGATACCTGTGGATGTTTGGTTCCAGAGGTTTATACAGATATTATGAGAAGGATATACTGAGCAATGCCTCACCTGAATATATAAGCTTTACGAAGAACGACGGAATAATATCCAACATAACAGAGAAATCAACCAACTATGTGTCAAAGACAGGCGTTGTGTATGTGTGCTGCGATGAAGGGCTGTGCAGGATAAATCTCAATTCAGAGTATGTGAACGAGGTAGCTCCTAGGGTTCGTATTGCCTCCATAGAGGTGGATGGAACTGAGCATCAGTTCTCAGATCTGGACGGACAGATAGATGTGCCGAAGAACACCAACAGAATAACTATCAAGTTCTCAGTCCTTAGTTATGTAAACCGTGCTGACATATCAGTGGAGTATTACCTTGAGGGCTTTGAGAGCGAGAAGAGAACGCTCACGGGAACTGACAAGATGGAGGTCGAGTACACCAATCTTGAGGGAGGTACTTACCGTTTTATGTTAACTGCAAAAAATGCGGACGGCGTGGAGTGTGAACAGCCGCTTACATTTGTCATAGACAAGGAACTTGGTTTTTTCGAGACGAATCTGGCAAAGATGCTCCTTGTGATATTTATAGTTCTTCTTATCTTAGTGGGAATAGCTGTTGCGAGAAGTATCTTCAAGCTTCTCAGAAGACAGAACGAGCAGGTGGAAGAGCTCAGCAAGAAGAGTGAGGAGGCGGAGAAGTCCAATCAGGCAAAGAATGATTATGTAAACTATCTTAATCATGAGATAAGAACTCCACTCAATAACATAATCGCCATCTCAGAGCTTGCCATGAGAAACTGTCAGGATACCCAGAGTGATGAGTATGCACAGTACGGTGCCATGTATGCTGCGGGAAGAGAGATACTCGATATGTCCGATGGAATATCGAAGCTTTCAAACCTCAAGGACGACATCATAGAGCCGGAGTACAAGCAGTATTTTGCCTCGGATCTCATAGATGAGCTCTCCGACGAATTCAAGTCCATGGTGAACAGTGATCTCATCGATCTCAAGGTCAGCATTGAGGACAAGATACCGAACGGACTCATAGGAGATATGACGGCGGTGAGAGAGATTCTTGAGAACATATTTGCATGGTCCGCAAATACTACAAAAGAGGGCTATATAAGCATAGACATTGACTGGCGTATAGCCAGAAGAGCTGACGAGGATGTAGATGAGGCGGAGGCCGAGGATTACACAGTCAGTGAATTCTCGGAGCTCATAGAGGAACCGGAGACTGAGATATCCCGAATATTTGACAGGGATCACGATGAGATATATCTGGACTTCAAGATATCGGATACAGGACTTGGAGTTAAGGAAGAGAGACTTGGAACATTGTTTGAGCTGGATGATTCCTATGAGAGATCAGATATAGGAATGTTCAGAGTCAGTCTTGGCCTTGCCATAGCCAAGGAGCTTGTGCGTATGCTGGATGGAAGCATCAGCGCAGAGAGCATATATGGCGCAGGAACGACCATACGCTTCAGCATCAAGCAGTCAGTGTTTGATTATAGTTATGTCAACTACAATGAGAGAAAGCGCAAGGAGATGGCGAGAAGAAATGCCAATTCACATCTGTGGCTGCCAGATGCCCGCATACTTATAGTGGACGACTCAGAGCTTGCATTACAGGTGGAGAAGACCATATTTGATACATATGGTCTGGCGTGCGATACAGCCACATCGGGATTTGATGCACTTGATAAGGTCATGGTGGAGAATTACGATATGGTATTTATCGACACCGTTATGCCTGTCATGGATGGACTGGATACCGTCAGGGAGATGAGAAATCTTGACGGTGAGGAGTACAAGAAGATGCCTATCATTGCGCTGTCCGCCAACACGGTCGAGACATCCAGAGAGGAGATACTCACATCGGGCTTCAACGATGTCATAGTTAAGCCGATAGAGCTCGATCAGGCAGAATCCATGCTGAGGACTTATATATCGGAGGACAAGATAAAGGAGAGAGACACAGAGCTTTCCCAGTCCGATGATGACATCAACTATATGGAGGATGCAGTCCTGCTTGGAAGATTTGTGTCCGTGGAAGATTCCGTCAAAGCCATGGGTGGAAGCTTCAGAACCTTTAACACATTTGTCAGAAATTACAGGGATGAGTACCGGGAAGAGGTACAGCAGCTCAGAAAATATATAGACGACGATGTGAGAAAGTACAAAAATATAATCCATGACATCAAGAGCAGCAGTGCAAATATCGGGGCTTACGGAATCGAGCGCAAGGCGGCCAACCTGGAGTCTGCGATAAATATCGGAAACCAGCAGTATGCCCGCGATAATACCCGCGATTTTATAGCTATGATGAACGACTTCTTCAAGCAGATAGACAAGTACATGTCAAAGATAAATCATGTGGAGGAGCCTGCTGAGAAGGAAGTCCGGGATGGAATAAACAAGAGCAAGCTCAAGGAGCTCAGGGCATTCTTGAGAGCGGGGGACCGCGGACCTGTGGAGGACCTTATACGTGATATTGACAGGTACTCCTACGGAGATATAGACACAGAGTTCTTCACTGCACTTAAGGAGTATGTGGGAACAGGAGATTACCAGACCTCCAGTGAGATGATAGACCAGTATCTCAACAGTATCTAACATTATATAAAGTGCGCAGGCAAAATAAGCCTGCGCTGCAATATAAATAAACAAGAAAAGAGGAAATGAAAAATGAGAGTAGCAATTATCATGGGATCAACAAGTGATCTGCCAAAGGTTGAGCCGGCAGTATCAATTCTTAAGAATTACGGTGTGGAGGTCGATGTGAGATGCCTTTCAGCACACAGAGCACACGCAGGACTTTCAGAATTCATCGAGGAAGCTAACAATAACGGAACAGAGGTCATAATCGCAGCTGCAGGAATGGCGGCAGCACTCCCTGGAGTTGTGGCATCACAGACAGTTCTCCCTGTTATTGGAGTACCTCTCTCAGGCGCAACTCTTGATGGAATGGATGCACTTCTTTCTATCGTTCAGATGCCTTCAGGAATCCCTGTTGCAACAGTTGCGATAAACGGAAGCAAGAATGCTGCATATCTTGCCCTTCAGATAATCGGTGTCAACAACGAGGCAGTCAGATTAAAGCTTCAGGATGAGCGTAGAGACATGGAAAAGGCTGCCATGAAAGCTAACGAAGAAGTAATAGAAAAGTTTAAGTACTAACTTTACAATTAAAAAGTGGAATGTTAGTATGTTGGATGGATGGTATTCGAAAGAAGCTGTACCTGAATCATGCTTCCACAGGAAGCGCATACACGGATACTGACAACAGATTTAAGCAGGTGATTGTATGAGGATTGGATTTATTGGAGCTGGAAAAGTCGGATTCACATTTGGCAGGTATATCGCAGAGAAGAGAGAGCTTGTCAGAGAGAAAACGGATGGAGCATTGTGCCTGGAGGTTGGTGGATATTTTAGCGCCAGCAGACAGAGTGCGGAGCTTGCAGCAGAGTTTACCGAGACCTGTGTGTACGACAGCCTGGAGCAGCTGTGTGAGTATAGTGAAATTATTTTTCTCACCGTTCCTGACGGACAGATAGGAGAGGTGTGGAAGAGTATAAAGGATCTTGACATTCGTGGCAGGATCATTTGTCACGCCAGTGGGGCGATGACATCAGATATTTTCTCAGGTATAACAGAGGCGGGAGCCTTTGGTTATTCGATTCATCCTATGTATGCAATAAGTTCAAAGTACGAATCCTATAAAGAACTGGACAATTCATTTTTTACAGTTGAGGGAGATGACAGACATGTCGATAAGGTATGTTCTGTCATAAGAGCCCTCGGCAATAGCTGTGTGCGCATTGATGGTACCGACAAGGTGAAGTATCACGGCGCTGCGGTGTTTGCAAGCAATCTGGTAACAGGGCTGCTGGCGGTTTCACAGGAGCTTCTGACACAGTGCGGCTTCTCGGCGGAGGAGGCACAGAGGGCTATAGTGCCTTTGTTCCTCGGCAATGCGAAAGCTGCGGCTGACAGGGGAACGGTTGACAGCCTGACAGGGCCTGTTGAGAGATGCGATACAGAAACTGTGAGAAAGCATCTGAATGCATTGAGCGGAGATGAACGGAGCGCATATGCTGCGGTGTCCAGATGCCTTGTGCCGGTGGCAGAGAGAAAGCACCCGGACAGAGATTATAGCGGTTTGATACGTCTACTGAACGGAATAGGAGAATTTAATTATGAAGAACACGACGGCAACACTCAGGCAGATGAAGGGAACGGACAAGAAGATATCCATGATCACAGCGTATGATTACACCATGGCGAAGATCGTGGATGAGTCAGGAGTCAACACTATTCTTGTTGGAGATTCCCTGGGCAACACTATCCTCGGATATGAGGACACGATCTCTGTAACTGTTGATGATATGATACATCACAGTGCAGCGGTGGCAAGGGGCGCAAAGAATGCTCTTGTTATCACAGATATGCCATTTATGTCCTATCAGACAAGCGTGTATGACGCGGTTGTCAATGCCGGAAGGATCATGAAGGAAGGACGTGCCGGAGCGGTGAAGCTTGAGGGCGGTCAGGACATGTGTCCGCAGATAAGCGCCATAGTCAAGGCGAGCATACCTGTATGTGCACATCTTGGACTCACACCACAGTCTATCAACGCATTTGGCGGATTCAAGGTGCAGGGCAAGACAGAGGCTGCAGCCAAGAAGCTCATAGAGGATGCAAAGGCTGTTGAGGAGGCAGGCGCATTCATGCTCGTAATGGAGTGCGTACCGGAGAAGCTTGCGAAGATAGTCACAGAGACAGTAAGCATCCCTACCATAGGAATAGGCGCAGGCCGTTACTGCGATGGACAGGTGCTTGTAAATCAGGATATGTTTGGCATGTATTCAGACTTTGTTCCAAAGTTCGTAAAGCAGTTTGCAAATGTGGGCGATGTTATGAGAGGTGCGGTTAAGGCTTATATCGATGAGATAAATGCCGGAACATTCCCGGGCCCTGAGCACACATACAAGATAGACGATGAAGTAATAGAGAAGTTATACTAAAGGAGAAAACGATCATGGTAATTTTAAAGAAGATAGATGAGGTAAGAGCGCAGGTTAAAGAGTGGAAGAAGCAGGGACTTACAGTTGGTCTTGTTCCTACAATGGGTTATCTTCACGAGGGACATCAGAGTCTTATCAAGAAGTCAGTGGAGCAGAACGACAGAACAGTTGTAAGCGTATTTGTAAATCCTATACAGTTTGGACCAAACGAGGATCTTGAGAGCTATCCAAGAGATCTTGAGGCTGATGCAAAGCTCTGTGAGAGCACAGGTGCAGACATCATATTCAATCCGGAGCCTGAGGAGATGTACGCAGACGGCTTCGTGTCATTCATCAACATGACAGGACTTCCAAATGCACTCTGCGGACTTACACGTCCAATACATTTCAAGGGTGTATGTACAGTTGTAGGAAAGCTCTTCAATATAGTTACACCTGACAGAGCATACTTTGGACAGAAGGATGCCCAGCAGCTTGCCATCATCATGAGAATGGTCAAGGATCTGAACTTTGATATAGAGATAGTCGGCTGTCCGATCATAAGAGAGGCGGACGGACTGGCAAAGAGCTCAAGAAACATCTACCTCACACCAGAGGAGAGAAAGGCTGCAGTAGTTCTCAGCAAGGCCGTAAAGCTTGGTCAGGACATGATAGCTGACGGAGAGAGAGACGCAGCGAAGATCGTTGGTGAGATGAAGAAGCTCATCTCTGCTGAACCGCTTGCAACTATCGACTATGTAGAGATGGTCAATATGGATACCATGCAGTCCATAGAGAAGGCAGAAGGACATGTACTCTGTGCAATGGCAGTCAAGTTCGGCAAGGCGAGACTGATTGACAACTTTATAGCTGAGTTATAGAATACAGCCTTTGAAGAAAGGATAAAATACACAGTATGTTAAAAGGAAAGACAGTAGTTCTCGGAGTCACAGGAAGCATTGCGGCATATAAGATAGCCAATCTGGCAAGTATGCTGGTGAAAAAGCATGCGGATGTGCATGTCATCATGACGGAGAACGCAACAAACTTTATCAATCCGATCACATTTGAGACGCTCACAGGCAACAAATGCCTGGTCGATACATTTGACAGGAATTTCCAGTTCAACGTGGAGCACGTAGCACTGGCAAAGAGGGCGGATGTGTTCATGGTGGCACCTGCGTCGGCCAATATAATCGGCAAGATAGCGGGGGGAATAGCAGACGATATGCTCAGCACAACGATCATGCCGGCAAAATGTCCTAAGATCATAGCACCGGCCATGAATACCGGAATGATAGAGAATCCTATAGTACAGGACAATATAAAGAAGCTTGAGTCATATGGATATGAGATAGTGGAATCCGCAACTGGATACCTTGCATGTGGAGACACAGGCAAGGGCAAGCTCCCTGATGCGGAGGTTCTTCAGGATTATATCCTTAAGGCCATAGCGAAAGAAAAGGATATGGCCGGGGTGAGACTTCTGGTTACGGCAGGCCCTACCCGTGAGGCCATAGACCCGGTCAGATATATAACGAATCACTCCACAGGCAAGATGGGATATGCCATTGCCAGACAGGCCATGCTCAGAGGGGCGGACGTCACCCTGGTCACAGGCAAGGTGGAGATAGAACCGCCGAGATTTGTCAATGTGGTTGACATAACATCGGCTCAGGATATGTACGAGGCTGTCATGGACAGAAGTACAGAGCAGGACGTGATCATCAAGGCTGCTGCGGTGGCTGATTACAGGCCTGCAGAGGTGGCAGAACACAAGATCAAGAAGGCTGATGGAGACATGAGCATCAAGCTTTCGAGAACGAAGGATATTCTGCTTGCACTTGGAAATCAGAGAATTGAAAAGGGGATACAGGATCAGATCATCTGCGGATTCTCCATGGAGACGAGGGATCTCATAGAGAATTCAAGGAAGAAGATAGATTCAAAGCATATAGATCTTATTGCGGCAAATAATTTAAAGGTCGCAGGGGCGGGATTTGGTGTTGATACCAATGTTCTCACTCTCATTACAAGGGACAGTATCAGTGAACTTCCGATGATGTCAAAGGAAGAGTGTGCAGACATGCTTCTTGACAGAATAATGGAGATGCGTAAAGTTGCAGACCTGTCCTGACAGGAGTAATATTTTGAAGCAGATAGATAGAAAAAAACTCAGGGCTGTGTGCTCTGTGTTGTTTGTGCTTTATATAATCTGTATCGTTTACTTTCTTATTTTCAGCGATATGTTTGGCAGAGGGGGATATGATGAACGCAGATACAATCTTCACCCTCTGCAGGAAATACAGCGATTTATTACATACGGTGATCAGATGTCGCCAATGAGTGTATTTCTGAATCTCTATGGCAATATAATCGCATTTATACCGTTTGGTATGTTGCTCAGATGGGCGAGAAATAAGAACACGACATTTGTACAGGCTCTGCTGTACTCTCTGGGATTTACACTTGTCATAGAGACGGTGCAGTACATAACCAAACTGGGTGTGTTCGATATCGATGACATCATCATGAATACGCTTGGTGGAGTCATAGGATATTGTATATATTACGTTACAGCAAAACTTATCAGGAGATATCATGCAAAGAAGTAAGGAATTCAAAGTTTCGACACCGGGTCTGCCGACGGACACCATAATTGGATACTTTCTGGGCGGATTTGGCGGAGTGTTTGTGGTCATATCCATCATAAAATCCATACTTACCCAGGGAAAGGTACAGAGGGTGTACGGAGTCCTCATGGTCAGCGCGATGCTGATGGCATTTACAGGCCTGGTATTCTCGGCCATAGGCTACAGGGCGGACAACGGAGGTATAACAAACAAGAAGATGGCGATCATACTTAATGTTATAGTTCTTGGAGCGTCTGTTATATTTTTATTGATGGGATTATAGAAAGGGCATGCGATGAATTATTATAAGAATCTTACAGAAGAATATGATGATATAGAAGAGCGCTATGAGCTTATCATGGAACGTGTGAGACAGATAATCCATGAATCGCTGGTAAAGGAGCCGTACAGAGATTATTTCAGTCATGTTGCCGGATTTATAGCTAGAATAGGAGATGTTCTGGAACTGGTAAAAAATGACGCACTGCCAGACAGGAGCCTTGATCAGCTTCAGGCGATGAACCATGGGCTGTACAATGACATACTGGGAGACAACTACAATAGAAGCTATGCAAATTACAGATATATCATGGGTGAGTTTTCAAAGGATTACACCCGTGACAAAGAGGAGATAAAGCGCATCGCCCAGCTTCTGGGATTTGTGTACAACGAGATAAGAGGAATGACAGTGTACGCATTTGAGGGCAGAGTGGTTGACATAACTTTGTTTGCGGAGCTGTTTGTCCAGATATATTTCATGTTTCAGGATGATTTTTCCGTGAAGGATCTGGAATCCGCTGTGTATTATTTTGAGAACGATTATGCCGAGTTCTGGATTACGTACAGGATAAGAGAGCAGCTTGACCCTGATCTCACATTTGCGACGGATATCATTATGAACAGCGATTTGGGCGATGTCACGTATCTGTACAGATATGGAGAGTATGTTGGAAAAAATGAGATCGACACGGCGATTTTCATGAGTACCCTGCCGGATTCAGAGATAGAGGCCATGGCAAGAACATTCACCAAGGGCTACAGACTGGGATTCGAGGCTGCCGGAATAGATCTCTCGAAGAAGAAAACTGTAAATATCCGATATTTCCTTGGACAGGAGAGGATGATAAGAGCCGCGATACTGCAGTTTGAGCAGATGGGTCTGAGGCCGATATGCTACCGATATGCGGCAAACAGGATCAACAGGAGACTTATACACAGGATAGGTTATTCGTCAAGCGTTCCTAACAGACAGCTCGAGTACGATCACAGGATGGATGAGGCACTCTTCATGGACAAGAAGCTCATGGAGAGAAAGCTGGAGGTGCTCAGACAGGCATACAAGAATATGGCCTATGAGGCTTCAGTATATGCGGGCCCTGCGGTGGTCGAGGTGTTCGGCGAGAACCCATTTGAGCCGGAGAACAGTGAACTGAATCCTGTGCTCGACAAGAAACAGCAGGAGGCTGCGATCTCATACCGCACAATGAGTTCACAGATCGTAAATGAATATATAGCCCAGGATCAGTGCAGCTTCACTATAATAGCATACCCTGTGCCGGAGATTGGAGATAGATACAGAGATATATTCAGGGATACTGTCAGGATCAACACACTGGACAATGATCTGTTCAGGGCGATCCATCAGAGTATGATAGATGAGCTTGATAAGGCTGAACACGTGAGGGTTGTCGGTCAGGGAGCAAATGTGACTGATATGACCGTTATGATGCACGAGATGACAGATCCATCTAAGGAGACCAACTTTGAGAACTGCGTAGCCGATGTGAATATACCTGTTGGAGAGGTGTTCACTTCACCGAAGCTCACCGGAACCCACGGAATATTAAACGTAAGTGAAGTATTCCTAGACGGCCTGAAATATGTGAATCTCAAGCTTACATTTGAGGATGGAAAAATAGCGGACTATACATGTGACAACTATCCGGATACGGAGAAGAACAAGGCGTATATAAAGGAGAATCTTCTGGGCGGAAGGGATACACTTCCTATAGGAGAGTTTGCAATAGGAACAAATACGACAGCATACGTCATGGCAAACAAATATGACATAGTGTATAAACTGCCTATCCTCATAGTTGAGAAGATGGGACCGCATTTTGCTGTGGGAGATACATGCTATAGCTGGAGTGAGGAAAATGTGCTCCACAATCCTGATGGCAAGGAGATCGTGGCAAAGGACAATGAGTGTTCTATTCTGAGAAAAACAGATGTGTCAAAGGCGTATTTCAACTGCCATACAGACATAACAATACCTTACGATGAGATAGGAGGAATATATTCCGTTCATCCGGATGGAACTGAAGTTCCGATCATCGAGAAGGGCAGATTTGTCCTGCCGGGAACAGAGAAGCTCAATGAAGCGCTGGATCAGGCAAAGTAGACCTATAGGACAAAAAGAGACAGATATCTATTTCGGTCGAAATAAATATCTGTCTCTCTTTATGTATATATCTTTGTTCTGATACTGAAGATTACTTCAGTATGGACATTCTCTTGTATCTCTTGTTTGAGTAAAGTGCCGTGTCTGCCTGTGAGAGTAGATCCTCGATGGTCTGTTCTCCATCGCAGACAAATTCAGTAACACCAACGCTCATCTCTATGAAGTATGGCTTGCCACAGGTTGCGTTCAGCTCGGCTGAGAAATCCTTGATCTTGCGCTGCACTTCGGTGACGTAATCGGAGTCGTCTATAAATGCAAAGCATACGAACTCATCGCCGCCTATTCTACCGATGACATCATGTGGACCAAAGCTCTGGGACAGGATGTTCGCGATGTTCTTGAGGGCGAAGTCACCGTCCTTGTGTCCAAATTTGTCATTTACAACTTTCAGTGAATCCATATCAGCGAAGAGAAGTATGGCCTTCATTCCACAGTTTGACGGAATGTTGATATAGTATTCAACCCGCTCCATAAATCCACGTCTGTTATATATACCCGTCAGCTCATCTGATGTCGACAGGTGGTTCAGAAGCTCGTTCTTCTCGTGGATCTCGTTCAGAGACATCCTGAGCTGTTCCTGCGTGATGTTCTGCTCACGGAGCAGCGACATATATTTCAGTGCTGCACCGAGCTGCAGGCTGGTGGAATATATGGAACTGAAGTGAGCCACATCTGTGTTGCATATGAACACTCCGTGTTGATCCTCGTTTGTAAATATAGGAACTATGACGGATGTAAAACGCTTGTCATAGTATGTATATTCGTTGTCAAAAATTTCTACAGAAGGAACCCTTCTGGACTCTCCGAAAAGCACCTGACAATTGTTCGGGTTGAAGAAAGCCTGAAGGAAGACTGACTTTGGAACGATCCAGCTTCCCGTGTCTGTGATGCGCACAGGATCGTCGTATGTGTAGATGTAAGCTCCTTCGTAATTCAGCCCCTGAAGCTTGTGGAGGATGGATGTGTATGTCTTGCCAAGATCCTCGCCGTATGTCAGGGTGTCACGGGTTATGTATATTGATGACCAGCCCATCATCTTGTTCTCGTATATCGTGTTGTAAAGCTGATTCGAGATGAAGAGTGATATGGTGTTGGTTATGGTCGTGTTAAGTCTGTTGAACTGGAGACTCTTGGCTGCAGACAATTTACAGCTTGAGAAGATGGAAGCCAGTTCACGGAACATGTATGCTGTTTTCTGGACAGAATAAAAATCGGTCAGGTCAGATTCGAGAATACATTTGAGTTCATCGATGATCTTGTTCTGTGGATACTCCGTATCAATGTCGCTCTTGATCACGGATACTATATCAATGAGTATCCTGTTGTATGCGGACATGACCTTGGATGCGTAGAATGAATCTGCAATCTCACCGAAGAGACGGCCATCAAGAATATCGATGATGTCTGGTATATCCAGATCCAGCAAATGTCTGCCATCCTTCATCAGGTCATTCTCTGTGCACAGATGACAGCAGCAGGACAGTCTGTTTATAAGTCTGGAATCCAAAGCCTCGGATTTCATGTTGCCGGTCTGGGCAAGTCTCACCGCCGCATACACTGCACGGAAACCGAGCTCACAGGAATTGATATTGACTGTGGTGAGGGGGGGATCCATGTTGACGGAAGATGGTGAATCGTCAAAACCGATGACTGACATGGTTTCTCCTATGCGTATTCCTCTGGACTTGAGTTCTGCATAACCGCCTATTGCCATGCGATCATTTGCAAATACGATGGCATCGGCATCCGGGTTTACATCCAGAAGCTGTGCAGTCTCCTCCTGACAGTATTCTGCGAAGTCGCCGTGTATTATCATGCGGTCCTCAACGCTGAGTCCGTTCTCAGAGAGAACCTCTCTGTATATCTTGAGTCTGAGATTGCTGTCGGTGTTGTCATCCTTGCCGGCAACAAAGCATATATGCTTTCTCTTGTGTTCTTTTATGAGATGTTCTATGGCATCCCTCATTCCTCTTGAATTGTCTGTTCTGATGCATGGATATCCCGGAAGCTTCTCCTCCAGTGTGAGGATAGGTATTCCATCAAAATGGGAAAGGAAAGAATTCATGTCCTTCTCCGATAACAGAGATGATATAGCTCCGACGGAGATGATAAGTGCGTCCAGACACTCAGGATGTGCATAGTAGAAAATCGAATTATACTGGTAATCATACAGTTGATTGGCAGGATCATAAAAGGAGGCATTCAGAAACATGCCCGGAAATACGATGAGATTGCAGTCAAGTTCCTTTGCTGCGTATTCAGCTCCTTTGCAAACCTCTGTTGCGTAATCGTTATCAATATGACATGTAAAAATACCGATGTTCAATCTGTTGTTGGTCATGCGGGTGCTCCTTTAGTAACTGCTTTTGCTGTAGTATAATCGACTGTTATATATTGCGGATAGCTATAATCACAATATATTGTGATTATACCACACGTTCACCACATTATCAATTTGTAATCATCTCAATCTTTACAAAGTATTCGATATAATCTATAATTTATTGGAATATTTGAAAAGGTGCCGGTGCGCCTTGTACAAAACAGATAACAGGAGGATAAGAAATTGGATTACAAGAATGCCGGAGTAGATATTGAAGCTGGATACAAGTCTGTGGAGCTTATGAAGAAGCATATCAAGACAACCATGAGACCCGAGGTACTTGGCGGAATTGGTGGATTCGCAGGAGCTTTCAGTCTCGCTAAGATCAAGGATATGGAAGAGCCTATACTTCTGTCAGGAACAGATGGATGCGGAACAAAGGTTCAGCTCGCTTATATTATGGATAAGCATGACACCATCGGAATCGACGCAGTGGCAATGTGTGTGAATGATATCGCATGCTCTGGTGGAGAGCCACTTTTCTTCCTTGACTATATAGCATGTGGCAAGAACTATCCTGAGAAGATTGCAACTATAGTAAGCGGCGTTGCAGAGGGATGCAACCAGTCAGGAGCTGCCCTCGTAGGTGGTGAGACAGCAGAACATCCGGGACTTATGCCTGAGGATGAGTACGACCTTGCAGGATTTGCAGTAGGTGTTGTTGAGAAGAAGGATCTTATTACAGGAGAGAGCATTAAGCCTGGAGATACACTTATAGGTATCGCTTCAAGTGGAGTGCACAGCAACGGTTTCTCACTTGTAAGAAAGGTTTTCGAGATGACAAAGGAATCTCTTGATACATATTACGACGAGCTTGGCAAGACACTCGGTGAGGCACTTATTGAGCCTACAAGAATCTATGTAAAGGCTCTCAAGTCAGTGAAGGATGCAGGCATTACGATCAAGGGATGCAGTCACATCACAGGTGGTGGATTCTATGAGAATATCCCAAGAATGCTTCCAGACGGAGTTCGTGCTCAGGTTAAGAAGGATTCATATGAGGTACCGGCTATATTCAAGCTTCTCGCAAAGAAAGGCGATATAGATGAGCATATGATGTACAACACATACAACATGGGAGTTGGTATGTGTCTTGCTATAGACCCTGCAGACGCAGATAAGACTATTGCAGCTATAGAAGCTGCCGGCGACAAGGCATTTGTTCTCGGTACAGTTGTAGCTGGTGAAAAGGGAGTAGACTTATGCTAAAGGTTGCAGTTCTGGTATCAGGCGGCGGAACCAATCTTCAGGCCATCATAGATGCCATAGATAATAAAGTCATAACAGATACGGAGATAGTTGCGGTCATAAGCAACAATAAGAATGCATTTGCTCTTGAGAGGGCGAAGAAGGTGGGAATAGCAGCGGAGGTCGTAAGCCCTAAGGATTACGAGGATAGAGCCAAGTTCAACGAGGCACTTCTCGCAAAGCTTCAGGAGACCGGAGCTGACCTTATAGTTCTCGCGGGATATCTCGTGGTCATACCTGAGATAGTGATAGATGCATATCCGAATAAGATAGTCAACATACACCCATCACTCATACCTGCATTCTGCGGAACAGGCTACTATGGACTCAAAGTTCATGAGGCAGCCCTTGCAAGAGGTGTCAAGGTAGTGGGTGCTACGGTTCATTTTGTCGACAAGGGCACTGACACAGGTCCGATCATCATGCAGAAGGCGGTTGCAGTACAGAATGGCGATACACCGAAAGCTCTGCAGCAGCGTGTGATGGAACAGGCTGAGTGGAAGCTTCTGCCTGCGGTTATAGACAAGATCGCCCATGGCAAAGTACATGTTGAAGATGGAATTGCAGTTGTAGAAGATTAGGAGGAATATCCATGAAAGTATTGGTAGTAGGAAGCGGCGGAAGAGAGCATGCTATAGTTACAAGTATTTCAAAGAGTGATAAAGTATCCAAGATATATTGTGCACCTGGCAACGCAGGTATCGCAGCACTTGCAGAGTGCGTTGATATAGGTGTGATGGATTTTGACAAGCTGGTTGCATTTGCAAAGGATAAGGCAGTCGATCTGGTTGTTGTTGCACCGGATGATCCGCTTGTTGCAGGTGCGGTCGATGCATTTGAGGCAGCCGGTATCAGAGCATTCGGACCTCGTGCAAATGCAGCGATCATAGAGGGCTCAAAGGCGTTCTCCAAGGATCTCATGAAGAAGTATGGCATACCTACAGCGGCTTATGAGAACTTTACAGATGCCGATTCAGCGCTCAAGTACCTTGAGACAGCCACATTCCCTATAGTTTTAAAGGCTGACGGGCTTGCACTCGGCAAGGGTGTTCTCATATGTAATGACCTTGAGGAGGCAAAGGCAGGCGTCAAGGAGATCATGCTTGACAAGCACTTTGGTTCAGCCGGAAATACCATGGTAATAGAGGAGTTCATGACAGGACGTGAGGTATCAGTCCTTTGCTTCTGTGATGGAACAACGATCAAGCCTATGACTTCAGCACAGGATCATAAGAGAGCAAAGGATGGAGATCAGGGACTCAACACAGGCGGAATGGGAACATTCTCCCCAAGTCCTTTCTATACAAAAGAGATAGACGAGTATTGCATGGAGAACATCTACAAGCCAACCATGGCTGCCATGAAGGCAGAGGGCAGAGAGTTCAAGGGAGTTCTGTTCTGCGGACTCATGATGACACCAAATGGTGTTAAGGTTCTCGAGTACAATGCAAGATTTGGCGATCCTGAGGCTCAGGTAGTTCTTCCTCGTATGAAGAATGATATTATCGATGTCATGGAGGCATGTATCGACGGAACACTTGATAAAGTTGATCTTCAGTTTGAGGACAATGCGGCAGTGTGCGTAGTTCTTGCATCAGACGGATACCCTGTATCATATGAGAAGGGCTATCCTATACATGGACTTGAGAAGTTTGACGGCAAGGATGACTACTTTGTATTCCATGCCGGCACAAAGTTTGACGGTGATCAGATCGTGACAAATGGCGGCCGTGTACTCGGTGTTACAGCAAAGGGCAAGGATCTTTTCGAGGCTCGTGCGAATGCATATGCTGCGACAGAGTGGATCACATTTGACAACAAGTACATGAGACATGATATAGGTAAGGCTATAGACGAGCAGTAATCTATAGATATATATTTACGGAAGAGGTTTTGAGAGAATTTGTCTCAAAACCTCTTTTGTATTCCTGTAATATATATGTTATAATGAAGCACGCTGATGCGTGCGTAGGTCATCGCGCTTACGCACGACGACATATGCTATAATGAAGCGCATAAAATCCTAGATTATTTAGATTTGAGGTGGACTGAATGAAATTACCGTACAGCAAAGAATCTGACATAGTTATAAAAGAGGCAAACAGGGTGGCGAGGAAGCTTGGACAGAATTTTGTCGGAAGCGAGCATTTTATCGTTGCACTGGCATCTGTAGCAGATACAACAGCGTACAGTATTCTGAACGAGAATGGTCTGGATATAGTTAAGATCATAGATGCGTTGAAGTATACATTGGAACCCGGTGGAGTAGTCACAGGGGAGAGAGACAAATATACGATGAGCGCAAGAAGGATTCTCGATGACTCACAGTATGAGGCGAGAAGACTCAATTCCCAGGAGGTGGGAACAGAGCATATCCTTCTGGCACTTATAAAGGAGACAGACTGTGTAGCTGTAAAGCTTATGGCATCAGAGAATGTAAATATCCAGAAGGTGTACACAGACATACTTCTGGCCTGTGGAAGCGATGCGAATACGGCAAAGAGAGAATATGCAGCACTGAAAAAGTCGAGAAATAAGAGCAAGACATCCACACCTACACTGGATCAGTATTCCAGAGATCTGACAGAGGAAGCACGGATGGGCAATATGGATCCGGTCATCGGACGTACAAAAGAGATAGAGAGAGTCATGCAGATACTCAGCAGACGAATGAAGAACAATCCATGTATGGTCGGAGAGCCGGGTGTTGGAAAGACTGCTGTTGTGGAGGGCATAGCATATCTCATAGCCCACGATGAAGTGCCAGATACTGTAAAGGGTAAAAGGCTTCTTTCGCTTGACCTTTCAAGCATGGTTGCCGGTTCCAAGTACAGAGGAGAGTTTGAGGACAGGATAAAGAAGGTCATCGGAGAGGTCATATCGGATGGCAATATCATATTGTTTGTGGATGAGCTCCACACACTCATAGGGGCGGGAGGCGCTGAGGGCGCAATAGATGCGTCCAATATACTGAAGCCGTCCCTGTCACGCGGCGAGATCCAGATGATAGGTGCTACGACTCTGAACGAATATCGGAAGTATATAGAGAAGGATGCGGCCCTTGAGAGAAGATTCCAGCCGGTGTACGTGGATGAGCCTACAAGGGATGAGGCAGTGGAGATACTCAAGGGACTCAGACCATGCTATGAGCAGCATCACAATGTCGATATAAGCGATGATGCGGTTGAAGCTGCGGTGGATCTGTCCATCAGATATATAACAGACAGATTCCTGCCGGACAAAGCCATAGATCTTATGGATGAGGCATGCTCCAGAAAGAGGCTCGGATTCTCATCGGACAGACATAATTATGAGAAGAAAAAGGCTGTGGAGGCTGAGCTTACAACGCTCAACGACGATCTGGAGAAGGCACTCATGGCTGGCAATATAGAGGCGGCGGCAGAGGTGAGCGCGAGACAGAAGGAGCTTGCAAAGAAGAATGCAAGAAAGCAGTCTTCCAGCCAGAGAAATATCACAGTTCAGGAGAACGATATTGCGGATGTTGTGTCCGTGTGGACCAAGATCCCTGTGAGCAAGCTCACGGAGAAGGAGTCAAAGAAGCTTGAACGCCTTGAGAGTGAACTTCACAAGAGGGTAGTTGGCCAGGAGGAGGCTGTTACAGCCGTATCACGTGCTATCAAGAGAAGCAGAGTCGGACTTAAGGATCCGAAGAGACCGATGGGATCATTTCTGTTCCTCGGACCTACAGGTGTCGGTAAGACAGAGCTTTCCAAGGCTCTTGCAGATATAGTATTTGGAAGTGAGGATGCCCTGATAAGAGTTGACATGTCGGAGTACATGGAGAAGCACAGCGTGTCCAAGATGATAGGTTCACCTCCGGGTTATGTAGGCTTTGAGGAGGGCGGACAGCTCAGTGAGAAGGTCAGGACCAATCCGTATTCTGTTGTGCTGTTTGACGAGATAGAGAAGGCGCACAGCGATGTGTTCAACATTCTCCTTCAGGTACTTGATGACGGACATATAACGGATTCCCAGGGAAGAAAGGTGGATTTCAAGAACACCATCATAATCATGACCTCCAATACAGGGGCACAGGGTATAGTTGACCCTAAGCAGCTTGGATTTGTCACGGTAAGCGATGAGACAAAGGAACATGAGAAGATGAAGAGCAATGTAATGGATGAGCTCAAGAGAACCTTCAAGCCGGAGTTCCTGAACAGAATAGACGACATAATCGTGTTCCATGCCCTGAGCGAGGCAAATGTAAAGGATATAACCGGACTTATGTTAAAGGAACTTAAGAACCGTGTCCAGACACAGATGGATATTGAGCTTAAGTTCACCGACCATGCAAAGAAATATATCTTTGGAAAAGGCTATGACAAGAAGTATGGAGCAAGACCACTCAAAAGGGCTATTCAGACATATGTGGAGGATGTGCTTGCGGAGGCGATGCTTAGAGGTGATGTCAAAAAAGGTGATACAGTCACAGTGTCAACGAAGAAAAAGAAGGAAGCCGACGGAAAAACCACTGAGAAAATATCACTTACAGCGAAACAAAAGACAGAGGAATGATGTCGGATTAGATATTTGTGATGTGAGCATGATATACAGTAGTGCCAAGTGCGGAAAAATAGCAGTAGAAATTAATATGAAATATTGGTGAAAATGCATAATTTTGTAGAAAAAAAGGATGCATTACTGTATAATGAAAATCACTAACGGATAGTATACAGAGATTATTGATATATATCAGGATATTATTGCGATAGAGTTCAGATCATACAAAAACAACAGGAGGATAAGATCAATGTCAGTAGTAAATGAATTGATAAATGCACAGGGGGAGTCATTGGAATTCGGTAATTATGAGCTTGGAGCAAAGACCAAGAAGGACGGTTTTGAGTTCCAGGGAGATATCTACAAGATAAAGACTTTCAACGAGATCACAAAGCTTGAGAAGAACGGAATGTTCGTATATGAGTCAGTACCGGGAACAGCAGTACATGGTTTCAAGGCTGATGAGAACGATGTTACATTTGTAGTTGAGGGACCAGAGAATGCGTCCATCACACTTGAGCTTGAGCCTGAGACAGAGTACAAGGTTCACGTAGACGATGTATATGTCGGCAAGAACAAGACCAACCTCGGTGGCAAGATGAGCATAAGCGTAGATCTTGAAGAGGGCAGACCAGTCAAGGTTGATGTTAAGAGAGCATTTGACTAATATAGCATACACAGGAGATATTTATGGCAAAAGGAAAACAGGTGTTTTTTTGCCAGGAATGTGGATTCGAATCGACAAAATGGATGGGACAGTGTCCCGGCTGTAAAGCGTGGAATTCATTTTGCGAGGAGAAAGTGACAGTAGGCGCCAAGAGCCAGTCCGGTAGAAGGGCTGTCGTGGCGCCTACAAGCATTTTGGAGGTGGAGACCACCGACGAGACGCGTTTTACCACAGGAATAGGCGAATTAAACAGAGTATTAGGCGGCGGGATAGTGAGCGGATCCCTTGTGCTGGTGGGAGGAGATCCAGGTATAGGTAAATCCACCATATTGCTGCAGATGTGCAGGAATATGTCAGAGATGGGACAGAAGATACTTTATGTGTCAGGTGAGGAGTCCCTTTCACAGATAAAGATGAGGGCAGAGCGTATCGGAAATTTTACAAAGGATATGCTGCTTCTCTGTGTCAACAATCTCGAGGATGTGGAGGAGTATGTCAAGAAGGACACTCCAAAGGTCATTGTTATAGATTCCATACAGACCATAGTTACGGATGACGTGGAGTCTGCACCGGGAAGTGTATCCCAGGTAAAGGAAGTTACAGCCAGACTCATGAGGATGGCGAAGCAGACAGGGATCGCCATATTCATAGTAGGACATGTTACCAAAGAGGGAACCGTGGCAGGCCCAAGAACCCTTGAACATATGGTAGATACAGTTCTCTATTTCGAGGGCGAGCGTAATGCCGGGTTTAGAGTCCTTCGTGCAGTAAAGAACAGATTTGGCTCGACAAATGAGATCGGTGTATTTGAGATGAAGGGAACCGGACTTGCAGAGGTGAAGAATCCGTCACAGCTTATGCTGGATGGAAGACCTGATGACACATCCGGGTCTGTAGTAGTATGTACAATGGAAGGAACAAGACCGATATTGCTTGAGATCCAGGCTCTGGTGTGCCAGTCAAGCTTCAATCTGCCAAGAAGAACAAGTGTGGGACTCGACTACAACAGGGTAAATCTCTTGCTTGCTGTTCTTGAGAAGAGAGGCGGCATAGTTATGGCGGGCTGTGATGCATATGTGAATATAGCCGGAGGTATGCGCCTTGATGATCCGTCGGCAGATCTGGGAATAGTATTTGCTCTTGTATCAAGCTTCAAGAACCGTGCCATACCTTCTGATATGGTCATGTTCGGAGAGATGGGACTTTCAGGCGAAGTGCGTGGAGTGTCAGGTGCTGAGCAGAGAGTACGCGAGGCCGCAAAGATGGGATTTAAGACCTGCATCATACCGAGATCCAATCTGGACAATGTGAAGAAGATGAAAGACCTTGGAGACATGAAGGTGGTAGGTGTCGCAAATATACAGCAGGCACTGGAGTATATATAGAAGAAAATATTCAATCATATAAAGCACGATAATAGCGGTGAGCATGGCCACAGTATCATTTGGTATTGTGGCCAAAATTATTTCGTGTAAAATTCAATAAAAGTGCTTGACTTTGCCAAATGATGGTGGTATCTTATAAAAGCTGTCGCGTGAGACGGTGTCAAAAACTTCTATAAAGTATCAGATTTTGAGATTTATTCGTTATATAATCACCTGGTTATGATACGAAATCAGTTTATAAGAGCTGATGAAATAACTTGAAAAAAGATGAAAAAAGTTGTTGACATTAAGAAATGAATGTGATAGTATTTAGAAGTTGTCGCTGAGAGGCGAAAACATAAAGAACCTTGAAAAATTAACAACATGACAACCCTGAAATTCCAAAAAAGAATTTCAAGAACGTCGGATCAGAGATGATATCAAAGATCTAACAAACCAATAACAGTAAAGATGGTTAGGAAAAATACAAGCTAGTATGATTTCTGACATAGGATTTACAAACTTTTTAATGAGAGTTTGATCCTGGCTCAGGATGAACGCTGGCGGCGTGCTTAACACATGCA
>ERZ772897.211-NODE-211-length-72784-cov-10.796917_pt1 | contig 72784 bp, 75 predicted proteins | sample MGYA00512125_ERZ772897 | MGnify/ENA primary metagenome ERZ772897 (study PRJEB29015, sample SAMEA2737660) | human gut metagenome | biome: human gut; feature: human-associated habitat; material: faeces | place: China | collected 2012 ... | reverse complement strand
CCTGAAAAATCTTGTCATTGAAATCGTTCAAAGTCCGTCGTTTATAGACAAACTTCTTGCCACAACAGACACCTGCGGCAGATGCACCTGTGCCACCGGCACTGCACCAACGCACATGGTCATAGCCGTCAAAGCTGCCAAAAAAGTTCTGATTTTTTTCATTGCTTTTTACTCCTTTCACAAATCTGTCATTATACGAACGTACAACTTTCCATAATACACGCTAGCATTTCCTATTATACCGCAAAAAAAAAAAAAAAAAAAAACAACTTTTTGAGAACATTCTATAAATTGTAGAGCATAACAATATTCCAAACACAAAAAAGCCTGTATTCCGAAAAAAAGAATACAGGCTTTCTGCCTCTCGCGAATGCAAGCATTATTTCACCACATCTGCCCATGTACTGCGGACACCCGCACCATTCAGGGCGATATAGTACAGCAAATAGTACACATCTGTGGAATCGATGCTGCCGCTTTCGTCGATGTCCGCAGCTTGCATCTGGTCAGCGGTGAGATTGCCGGCTCTGCCTACAGCGGTGTATGCCACGTAGAGCATTGCCGCGAACACGTCGCTGCTGTCGATCTTGCCGTCGCCATCAACGTCACCTTTCACAATCGGCACAGCCGGTTCTGTCGCAGTGGTGACTGTGGTAGTCGCGGTAGTTTCCGTGGCAGTTGTGGTTCCTGCCGGCGTGGTAGTGGTCACGGACAATTCCCCGTTGAAATGGATACGCACTTTCAGAATCTTGTCCAGTGTCGTGCAAAACCGAATCTTGTTCCAGTCCTCCTCCGAGCCGGCATAGTACACATCGGTCAGACTGTCACAGCCGGCAAAACTCTCAAATGCCCCGCCGATCTGTGTCACGCTTTTGGGAATGACAACTTCTTTCAGGTTGGTGCAGTAGGAAAACGCGTTGGAGCCGATTCGCTGTGTGCCGTCGGGGATTTCCACCCGCGTGAAACCGTCACAGCTGAAAAAGGTGCTTTCCCCAATGGTGGTCAGGTTCTTGGGCAGGGTGATTTCCGGCAGGCTGAGGCAGCGATAAAAAGCGCTCTCCCCCATTTCGGTGATGTTGTCGGACAGCGTGGAAAGACAATCAATGAAATCATTGCCCGTACCGGCGTGAAGATAGATATTACTGATGACGGAAATGTTTCTATCTGTGGAGAAGATGCAGATAAGATGGCAGAAGCAAAGAGACTTATAGAGGTCATAACTACTGATTACTATGAAGGTCAGATTCTTGAAGGAGAAGTGATAAGCATTAAAGAATTTGGTGCGTTCATTGAATTTGCACCCGGTAAAGAAGGCATGGTTCATATTTCAAAGATTGCTAAAGAAAGAATTGAGCATGTAGAGGATGTTCTTACATTAGGAGACCATGTAAAGGTTGTTTGTCTTGGAAAAGACAAGATGGGCAGAATGAGCTTCAGCATCAAAGATGTAAAATAAATATGGTTTTTGAATAAAAGCAGAGATGGAGATTTTGAATTTTTATCAAGATCTCCATTTTTTAACAGTTCAGCCTTTCATTTTTTACTTTTTTTATATAAAATACTCGACAATATACTTAAATGGTTGTAAAATGTATTTAAATGGAGAAAAAAGAACAGATATTGGAGAAAATAAATAGATGAGGAGTATTGTTACATGAAGAAAATGGATAATAAAAAATTTAACAGGCTATATTATGGGGTGTTTATATGTACTTTGTTTTCTGCAATATTATGTTTTGTTATCGGAGATGGTGATTTATCATATGACAAATATGTTACAGCATTTTATGGGGACAGTTATGGAAAGATAATAAGTATTATAAATCAAAAAGTTATAATTGCAGGCGTGGATACAAGGGTTATCCCGGTTTTACCTCTAAATGTAAAAGCTACATTGATAACTGTTATAGTTTTCATTGCAGGTTGTGTTGCCGTTCAGCTGCACGCAAAAAAAAGTATATTTATTGCTTTGGCAGGATGTATGAGTATATCATTTATACAGTGGTGGCTTATTTATAAGGGGATATTATATATTCCTATTATTGAAATTATTGTATTTGCCGGTTTTACATATGTATTGCTGTCTGTTATCAAGAAGATTATATACAATTATAATACCAGAAATCTCCCAATAGGTGCTGTCGTTAAATTTGCGAAGAATATAGTAAATATGGAGTCGGAAACTACATATGCAAATTATCTTATAAACAATAAGAAACAGATTGAAAGGTCACTGTCTGCAAAGCTTGTTCATCCGGCACTGACAAAAGATTCAAGCCTTTTAAAGAAGATTGCAGCGGAAAGTCATCGAAATAAGAAGTTTGTTGAAATGCAGGTGTTTGGAAATGACAAACAGACAAGAACAACAGTATTGCAGACAAGAACAAAATTGTTTAAGGATTTTGCGTATCTGGCATTTATTCCTATGCCTATTATAGACAAAAGTTCGGAGGAACTTGTATATACAGTTATCGGTATAGACAAAAAAATGAGTGTACAGAGAGCTTCACATGTTTCAACCATGTTGTTCTCTATGTATATTTATTTCAGGGCAAGACATGAGAGAGATGAGCATCAGCGTGTATATTTTTCAATGCTTTCTCTGATGATTTCGGTGATAGATGCAAAAGACCCGGTTACGGCAGGTCATTCCCAGCGTGTAGCTGAACTTTCAAGAGACCTCGGAACATGGCTTGGTCTTGATAAAAATCAGATGTTTGAACTTGAATTTGCATCACTTATGCATGATATTGGAAAGATAGGTGTTTCAGATTATGTACTGAACAAACCGAGTATCTTTACAAAAAGTGATTTTGAACAGATGAAAAACCATACCGTACGTGGTGCTGAGATGCTTAAAGAAGTCGGTATGAGTGAGGCTATAGTAGAGGGTGTAAGATATCATCATGAGAGAATTGACGGGCGTGGCTATCCTGACGGAATAAAAGGTGACGAGATAAATCTTATTGCTAAGATAATAAAAATTGCAGATGTTTATGATGCACTTACAAGCAAAAGACAGTATAAAGATGCTTGGAAGATAGACAAGGCAATGAATATTATTTACAATGGCAGAGGTATAGAATTTGATTCCGATATAGCGGATGTATTTATTGAACATATGGCACCGGATACATGGATTCCGCCTATTCAGAGCACGAAAAAGTCAGGAATAGACAGTCTGGTAGATAAAGCGGTAAGTATATCTGTCGATTTTTATCAGAAATATAGTGCTGAGATGGATGATAATTATGTTCTTATGAGCAGAAATAAAGATAAAGTTGATTTTTGCTGTGAAGATTCATTTATGGGATATGACTGGGGCGAAACATTCAACAACAGGAAGTTTCTTGTTGAGAAACCGCTTATTGTTGCCTATGAAGATAAAACAGAAAGTCTTGTGTTTGCACAGTCATCCGATGATGAACATGTAGAAAAGATATATTATTATTTCTTTAAAGGCTTTATAAATCTTGGCGTATATGTTTTAAAAAGAGAAAATGTTGGTGTTGTTTTAGATATACTTCTCAGAGAGTATGGTTCACCTGTAAAAGTCAGCGATGAGTTTATGGCATATAAGTGTAATAAAATGAGAATAGTATTTTATCATACAAATGATGATAAGTGTCTGCTTATCTATGCACCTGAGTATATGTGTGCCAACTATGTATTTGACAGTGAAAAAACAAATATGGCAGGTTAAATAATGCAACAGGATAAAAATTTGGAAAGAGTTTGCTTTATATATGGAAAAAAAGAAAGTTAATACAAAGAAAATTTCAGGAATAGGTCTTATGATTGCACTGGCATTTGTTCTTAGTTATATAGAATCAATGATGCCGATAAATATTGGAATACCAGGCATAAAAGCAGGGTTTTCCAATATAGTTGTTATCTTTTCATTATATGTATACAGTCCTTTAGCTGCATTCGGCATTGCTATTGTCAGAATTATTCTTGTAGGATTGACATTTGGAAATTTTGCAAGTCTTATGTACAGTTTTGCAGGTGGCATGCTTAGTTTTGTGATTATGTATGTTTTGCGCAGATTGGATTTGTTTTCGGTAAATGGGGTGAGTGTTGCAGGAGGTGTAAGCCACAACATAGGTCAGATAATAGTGGCAATGCTTGTTCTCAAAACAAAACTGCTTATATATTATCTTCCGGCTCTTATAATATCGGGTACGATAGCCGGAATAGTAGTAGGCATAGCAGGAGGACTGCTTATAAAAAGAATTGGAAGATACATGAATGAAATGTAAGACAGAGGGGAGATAAGCCATAATTTACTTATGGCTTGTTTTTTTGCAATTTTACATGTAAAGCACTTTTGCATACATAAATATACACATATGGCTATGAAACAAAAGTACACCTAATACAACTTATTAACAAAACTTTTTCAAAACAAAGTGAACAAATTAGTATTTTATGAAAGTAATTATGGTGATAGACTTTAGATAAAGCAAAACAAGTTATTGAAAGGAGAAGCTATGAAGGATATTAAAAAATATGGAAAAAAGAGCATGACGGCGTTGTTATCATCAGCTATGGTTTTAACACTGCCCGGCGTAAATGAACTTAAAGTTCAGGCGGCATCTGTTATAAACAGGGATGACAACAGTATTGTATATTCGGTTGATTGTGGAGATATCGATGTAACTACGGTTCCCGAGGATGGCCCGCTTGGAACTCACAACAGCGTAACTGATCAGGTATATGGTGCTGACAAAAAAACAGGTTATAAATGGGGTGTTGTTGACACTGTTAGCAGCCCTCTTGTAAACGGTTCATCAAGTGCAGGCGGAGTAACCACTGACTGGACATGGGCATATGAATTTGCAGGCGGTGACCAGACTTCAAAGACAGGCACAAACCGTTATACAAAAAATCAATATGAAAAAAATACAAACAACGGAGAGAGAAAGTTAGATTATAAGTTTGAGATAGAAAACGGAAGCTATTATGTCGAGGTTGGATTTGCAGACCCTTGGGGATGTTCAAAATCACCTTCCGTATATGCTAATCTTGGTGAGAAAGATGAGACAGCGATTGCCAAAGATTTTTCGGTAAGTTCAAATTCAGGAGTTGTGACCGGAATGGTAACTGTCACAAACGGTGAGCTTACGATTGATGCAAGAGGAACAGGAGATAACAATAAGGCTATAAATATGACTTACATCACTATTAAAGAAGCTGGTGAAAAGACACTTGCGCAGACAGATATTGACGCATTGAATATTCCTGAAATTGCAACAGGTGATATTGAACTTCCTACAAGGGGTAGTAAAGCAGAAAGTGATATTTCATGGTCAAGCAGTGATGAGAGTATCATTACAAAAGAAGGTAAGGTAACAAGACCAGAATCGGGTCAGGCTGATTCAAAGGTTACACTTACGGCAACAGTAAAAAACGGAGGAGTAACACTTACAAAGGAATTTGTTGTAACGGTTACGGCACAGAAGGATATGACTAATCTTGAATATTTTGACAACGATAAAGTTGTTGTAACAGATGAGTATTATCAGAATGCACTTGAACTCGATGTGCAGAATCTTTTAAAACTTGATGCAGACAGACTTTTGGCAGGGTTCAGGGAAACAGCCGGATATGCTGCAGGAATGAGCGACAAAGATATTGAGAGTTACATGAAAAATAAAAAGCGCTATGAGGGCGGCTGGGAAAATTCTCTTATCGGAGGCCATACATTAGGACATTATATGTCAGCAGTTGCGCAGGGTATAGTAAATCCGGGTGTGACAGCAGAGGAAAAAGAAAAACTTACAGAGAGATTAAATTACATAATTGATGCTCTTAACGACTGCCAGAAAAAGACAGAGGGTGTGAACGGTCTTGAGGGATACATTTTTGGAGCAACACTTCCAAATTCATCATTTAAGAAAAATGTAGCACTTCAGTTTGACAATGTTGAAAAGGGAAGAGCAAATATCGCAACTGAGGCATGGGTGCCATGGTACACAATGCACAAGATACTTGCAGGACTTGTAGATTCATATCAGATTGCCGGAAACAAGACGGCAATTGAAGTTGCAAATAAACTTGGAACATGGATTGCTGACAGGGCAAACAACTGGAGTTCATCAACACAGAGCACTGTTCTTGGCATAGAATACGGCGGAATGAATGATGCATTATACCAGTTATACAAAGTTACTGATGCTTCAAACAAAGAGGACTTTTATAAGGCTGCACATCAGTTTGACGAGACATCATTATTTGAGAGTGTTCTTGCAGGTTCAAAAAATGTTTTGAACGGAAAGCACGCAAACACAACAATTCCTAAGTTTTTAGGTGCACTCTGCCGTTATGAGACAGATAATACCCAGACAAAATATCTCCAGTATGCTGAAAGTTTCTGGCAGATGGTAAAAGATAAACATACATATATTACTGGCGGAAACAGTGAGGATGAGCATTTTGGCGCCGATGAGGTACTCGACGGTGAGAGAACGGTCTGCAATAATGAGACATGCAACACTTATAATATGCTCAAACTCAGCAGAAGACTTTTTGTGATAACAGGCGATAAGAAATATGCAGATTATTATGAAAATACATTTATAAATGCCATTATGTCATCACAGGATCACAAGACAGGTCTTACAATGTATTTCCAGCCTATGGCAAGCGGATACCAGAAAGTTTTCGGAACACTTGAAAACAGTTTCTGGTGCTGTACAGGTTCAGGAATGGAGAACTTTACAAAATTGCAGGACAGCATTTATTTCAAAGGAAAAAATGTAATTGCCGTAAACCAGTATCTCGCATCAAAAGCTACAGGTGACGGATATGTCGTAGAGCAGACAGGTGACCTTTCAAAGGATGACACAATGGTATTTGAGGTAAGTGGTGATAAAATTACATTTAACCTTAAACTCCGTATGCCGGATTGGGTAAAAGACGAAAATGCAACAGTAAAATTCGGCGAGGAGGAATACAAATACGAAATAAAAGACGGATATATTGTTATTCCTAATGAAAAGATTAAGTCAGGTGCCAAATTCAGCATCAAACTTCCAATGGAAGTAAATGCATATAATCTTCCTGACGGAGAAGACACATATGCATTTAAGTATGGACCTTATGTACTCAGTGCAAAACTCGGAACAGCAAACCAGACGACAACATCACATGGTGTTGCGGTTACAGTACCTGCTTCAAAGGCAGTTTCAAATGATACTATCGGTATTACAAATGCAGCTGCTGTAGATGAATTTATCTCTAATATAAATGAAAATCTTGTAAAACAGGATGGAGAGATGAATTTTAAATTAAAAGGTACAAATGTAGATTATACATTCACAACTCATTACAATCAGGATGAGGAAAATTACGGTATTTACTGGACATATTATGTAGATGCTGACGGAAGAAACAGTCAGGCTGTACTTGAAGAAAAACAGAAAAACAGAATAGCAGATGCAACTGTTGATAAGATTGAACAGATTGGTCGTGGCCAGTATGAGCTCAGATTTACACTTGCCGACGGTAACGAGACAAAGGACGGACTTATTGATAACGGTTCTGTTGCTGAGGATGCACCAAATTTAAGCAGATATGCACAGGCATCTAAATCTTTTGCATATAAGATGGAAGCTGATGAGAATGAGGATAATTATCTTTTGGTAACATATGCAAAAGAAGATGACGGAAAGCCTATGAAAATTTCAGTCGGTGACAGTGTGATAACTGATGAAGTGTTAAGCAGCAAAGATGCAGAAGTTAAAAACATTACACTTGCAGATGCTGACAAGGATAAATATTATCAGGTTATGTACAAGATTCCGGCGAGTGTTGTAAAGGAAAACATAGGTGAATTAAAAGTAATTGAAAACGAGACAGAGGTTACAAAGAAAGAAATAAATATTGAATTTTCAGGAAAAGACAAAGTTTCTGCAAGAATTTGCAAATCACTTGTCATGATGAAGGCGTTTAGAAATACAAACGAACTTACATCTATAGAATATGACGGAAAAACAATTACACCTGACAAAGACAATAAGATTGAGATAGACACTACATATGATAAGGTACCTGAGGTTAAGTTTAATATCTCAGATGCCGGCGGATATGTAATGGCAGGCAATGACGTAGTTGATGAGACAGGAAGCAAAAAGATTAAGACATCCGGAAAAGTAACAGAAATTAAAGTAAAAGTTTACGCACAGGATTTTGAGACGGTATCAGAATATACTCTTGTAGTAAATACAGATTATACAGGTCTTGACCTCTCAAAGAATATCGTAAAAGCATTTGGATTTAACGAAACAAACGACGGAGCTGTGGCAGTTGCAAAAGCAAGCGTTCCGACAAGTATATCGGGAACTAAGTTTAAGTATGTAAACGGTCAGAGTACAAAAGCATTGTCACTTGACGGAACATATGGACTTAAACTTCTTGATGATGCTTCAAAACTTGGAGAGAGTTATACTATCAGTTTTGCCATGAAAGCATCTGAGGCAGGAAGTGCAGTTAATCCGACAATAACAGCAGGAACATTTTCGCCCGAATACTGGCTCAACCTTACACTTGACGGTAAGATATGGTCGCATGATGCAAACGGCTACATTGATACAACAGCATCAGGAGCATATACAGCAGGTAAATGGCAGACAGTTACTCTTGTTGTAGACGGAAGTAAACAGGGAAAAACTGAGGGAACAGTTTCAGGAAAATTGTATGTAGACGGAACAGTTGTTACCGAGGGAAGTGTAGCAAGTGACATAATGAAAAAATCCGGCGCAGCAGTTTATTTTGGTGTAAATGCATGGGATGCATACTTTAATGGTGAACTTGATGATGTATTATTGTTTAATAAAGCACTCGGTGAGTCTGAGATTGCTGCAATAAACAGCAAGGTTATAACAGCAGATACATTTAACAAGCAGACAGCGGTTTCAAATAAGCCGGTGGCAAAGAGCATTACTGTAAAAGCTTCAGGTCTTAAGAAGAATGTACTCACTATTGTCAAGTCTAAGAAAGTTAAACTTAAAGTTACAGTATCTCCAGCAAAGGCAAACCAGAAAGTAACATATAAGTCAAGCAATAAAAAGATTGCTGCCGTAACATCAAAAGGTGTTGTAACTGCAAAGAAGAAAGGTACTGCAAAGATAACGATTAAGACAACAAACGGTAAAAAGAAAATTATAAAAGTAAAAGTTATAGCAAAATCAACGAAAAAGAAATAACAGACAGAATTTGTCTGGTACAATGAATAATTGATTTTTGTTGTATTTGTTGAAAAAAACAGTAAAAATAGTGCAAAAAAATTATTCCATGAATGTGTAATCATTCATGGAATAATTTTCGTTGTGCGTAAGTATTTCGATAGTCAGATGGGCTTTGCCCTGTGATTTTTTTAAATGCACTCGAAAAATTATGATTGTCAGAAAAACCGATTTCATAACCGATTTGTGAAATCGGTTTATTTGTGTCGTTTAATAATGCTTTGGCAATATCCATTTTTTCGTTTAAAATATAGGCTTTCAGGGAGACACCTGACGCTTTTTTAAAGAAAGTAGTTATATATTTTTCGTTGTAGCCAAAATACCCGGCGATTTCGCTGACTTTGAAATTTTCACGTATGCGCCAGGAGATATAATCTACAATATCCGTGTATAACTGAACCTGATCACCTTTTAGTGAAACTCTTCCGTTTGAGAGATAAAGCTGGCTGTGCAGTTCTGCCAGTGCTGACGTTATGTTCAGCGAATTAAGCAGCTTATTTCCATACTTTCTGTCGCTGTCCTGTAACTGTTTTAACAAAACTATGATTCTGTCAATGCGCGGAATTGTTTCGTGTACAGGAAGTATCATATTTGAAGATTTATGTATATTATTTAAAATATCGTTTTCACTCATAGCACAAAGAGGAGATATAATTTCATTTGGATAAGAAAAATGTGTCCAGTAAAATGTACACTTTGAAGTTTTATATCCATATTGCTTTGCTGTTGGCGGCATTATAAGATATTCACCTTTTTTTAGTACATATTGCTGTTTTTCGTCTGCGATGTACAACTCGCCGTCAGTCATAACAATAAATTCATAATCAATAAGCGCTCTTGTTATGTGAGTCCAGTTTTCATCAGGGGCAATAAATTTTCCTGTCCAATTAAATTGTAAAGGCTGTGTTATCTGGAAATTTAATACATTCATATTATTTTAAAAATTTTACCTTTCCGCAAATTTGCAAAATTAAAATCGTCAGATTAAGTATACCGTATAGATTACAGTATATAATAATGCCTGACGGGATGCAACTTATGACCGGTTCTCGATTTATGAAAAAATAAATTTTTACTTATATTTTTACTTATATGGGAGACAATATTTATCAGACAATGAAAATATATTGAAGGGATAAATGGTTTACAATGGAAAATATAAGAGAATACGGAACACTGCAGATTGATGATGAGAAAAGCGGGAAACATTTTTTTGTTATATCTATTATAGGTGAAATAGAGGGGCACAACAGTGCATCAGATAAGATAAAAACAACTAAGTATGAACATCTCCTGCCACTGCTTGTTGCAATTGAGGGTGACGAGGAAATAGACGGTGTATTATTTCTTGTAAATACTGTTGGAGGTGATGTCTCATGCGGTCTTGCACTTGCAGAAATGATAGCGTCTCTCACGAAGCCGACAGTCTCACTGATAATAGGTGACAGCCATTCGATAGGGGTGCCGCTTTCGGTTGCGGCAGACCACACAATAATAGCACCGTCGGCAACAGTAGTAATACATCCTGTGAGAATGAGCGGAACGGTGCTCGGTGCACCACAGACATATGAGTATTTTCAGCTCATTCAGGAGAGGATTACCAATTTTATAGCAAAGCACAGTGACATTGAAAAAAAGGATATAGAAAAGATGATGGTCACGCCCGGAATATTAACAAGGGATCTCGGAACGATACTTGTGGGAAAAGAAGCGGTAAAAAGAGGTCTTTATGATGAGGTTGGAGGGATTTTTGAAGCCATTAAAAAGCTGAGAGAGATGTAGTCTTTCTCGGCTTTTTGCGTTATAGAAAAATGATTGTTGTGCTGGCTTTGCCCTTTTTTACAATATTATTAAGAAATTTATGATAATATTGCATTATGTCAATGTGTCCTATATAATGTTTAAGGAAAATAAAGACAAATTAAGGCAGACTACATAATCTGTGAATAAATATGGGAGTGTATATGAAAGAGAAACGAAGTGACGACAGAAAAAACAGTTTTAACAAAAGAAGTAAGGCGAAACGCAGAAAGAGAACAATAAAAAGAGTATTGTTAAGTGTATGTATCATTATCAGCGTGGTAGCTGGTTTTTTTGTGGCAAAAGCGCAGTATACATTTAATCAGTCGCTTAATCATGTTACAAGAAATTATGATTCGGCATTGTCAAAGGTTGACCTTAGCGGAATTAAGGTTAATTCTGATAATGATATAGTAAACCTTTTGTTTATAGGAAATGACCATCGAAAAGAGTGGAACGGATTTGTTGAGGAAGGACTTCCTGATGTCATGATGATAGGAACGCTTGACAAAAAACATAAATCTTTGAAACTTACATCATTGCTTAGAGATATGAAAGTGTATTCGTCGTCGTCAGGAAAATACAGAAAATTGAACGAGTGCTTTAATGACGGTGGAATAAAAGGGGTATATAAAGCCATTGCAGAAAACTTCAATATAAAACTTGATGGATATGTTATGGTGGGATTTGACGCATTTACACAGGCAATAAATGCAATAGGAGGCGTAGAGGTTGAACTCACGCAGACGGAAGTAGATTATTTAAGCCAGACCAATTTCATAAGAAAGAAAAAGTACCGCAAAGGTTTGAAAGTCGGCAAGCAGAAATTAAACGGGTATCAGGCACTCGGATACTGTCGTATAAGAAAGGGAAGAGATGTTATCGGCAAGTCAGTAGTGACGGCAAACGGACTCACGGATGATTATGGACGTACATGGAGACAGAGAACGGTAATAAGTGCCGTATTTGCCAAAATGAAGAAACAGCCGCTTTCAAAATGGCTTGATGTCGGAAATAAGGTTTTAAGCAATATTGAGACAGACCTTGGCAATAACGAAATTATATCACTTATGAAAGATACGGTATTTCTTGGAACAGCAGACGTAAAACAGCTTCAGATACCTATGGAGGGCTATTTCACAACAACTTCTGACGGGGCATATCTGATTTCGACAAATACAAGTGAAACCGACTGGAGTACAAATGCAGATATCCTGAAAAAGTTTATATTTAAATATAACGGAAACGGTGAATTTAAATATGATGACAAAAAATAAATATAAATAGAGTTTATATCAATCTCTGCGTTAAAAAGCCAAAGCGAAAATAATTCATTTTGAAATATTTATTGCAATAAATGTGATTTTCGTGTAGAATGATTGTTTGTAACTGATAAAAATTCATTAGTATGTAATTTTGCAGAATGGAGGAAAATATGTGGAAGAAGATTGTTTTATCACTTCTCATAATAATTAGTGGCATTGCCGGTTTTTTTGTGGCAAAAGCACAGGTTACTTTCAATAATACATTAAATCATGTAAACCGTGACTATGATACAGCACTTAAGAATGTTGATTTGAGTGGAATTAAAGTTAATTCTGATGATGATATTGTAAATATTCTTGTAGTCGGAAACGATTACAGAAAAGAAAAGGGTTATGATGCCAGCGGACTTACTGACACTATGATAATAGCAACTATGGATATGAAACACGGTATGCTCAAACTTACTACGCTTATGCGTGATATGGTTGTCGATATACCTGGACATGACCCTAATAAATTAAATTCTCCAAATTCATTTGGCGGAATTGAACTTCTCTACAAAACGATAGCACAGAACTTTAACATTGAGCTTGACGGATATGTTGAAGTTGGATTTGAGGCATTTGAGAAGATTGTCAATTCGGTTGGCGGAGTTGAAGTTGAACTTACTGAATCAGAAGCAAATTATTTGAATACAACAAACTATATTTCTAAGAAGAAATACAGACATGTAAAAGTAGGAAAGCAGATTCTTAACGGAAATCAGGCACTTGGATACTGCCGTATAAGAAAAGGCGGAACATTTACCGTTACAGGACTTACGGACGATTACGGACGTACATGGAGACAGAGAGCAGTTATAACTGCGGTATTTGACAAAGTTAAGGCACTGCCTGCAACTAAATGGCTTGAAATTGCCAATAATGTACTTGACGGATATGTAACAACTGACTTAAGCAATGATAAAATTCTTGAGTATATCACAGATGTAGTGAAGATGGGAACTACAAAAGTTTATCAGCTTCAGATTCCTGTAAACGGATATTATAGAGCTTCAGCGAGCGGAGAGTACAGCTGCGGTTCTTCAATAGTCATGACAGATGGAGTGAACTCTACAAGAGACAGCAGTGCAAATGCCGAAGCATTAAATAAATTTATATTTGATTACAACGGTAAAAAAGCATTTAAATATGGTACATTTACAGCAGAGCAATAAATATGTTTTAATGATACATCACAGCAAGCACAATAAACATGTTTTGATGGCAGGCATCCGTCGTTTATGACGGACAGCCTGCTTTATCTTGTGTTAATTTAACTGAAAGTCATTGATACATTACACCAGTTTTTTTATAAGTAAAAGCATATAATCCAAAAATGATGATTTGGCTATGGCTTCGGAAGTATATATAGGGATTTCTTTTATCTTTTTATCATCGAGCAGATAAACTATTTTTCCGACTTTTTCATTATTTTTTAAAGGTGCGTTTACGGTCTTTTTCAGATAGACTTTTCTTGAAATTTTATCCGAACTTTCATTGTTAACAAGAATATATTTAAAATCTTCCAAAGTTTTAAGTTTTATTTCATTCTTTTTTCCACCATTTATTTTTAATGTCTCAGGTATTATTTTAGAAGTTTTTTCGGAATAGTTTTTGCAAAGAGAAAACCCGTAGTCTAAGAGTGAGGCTGCTTCGCTGAATCTTTTTTTGGGGTCGGGTGCCGCCATCACAACCGCGGTGAGACTGATACCGTTTCTTTTAGCTGTAGCACTCAGACAATATTTGGCTTTTGATGTCGAACCTGTTTTAAGACCTGTGATACCGTTGTATGTCCTAATAAGTTTATTTGTATTGGTAAGTCCGAATTCTTTTTCGCCCTTTCTTGTCTTATGTGTTATCGTATCCATCCAAGTAGTAGAATATTTAGAGATTTGAGGATGTTTTGTGATGAGTTCCCTTGACATGAGGGCAACATCGTACGCACTTGAAAAATGACCTGACTTTATGGAGTCGTCAAGACCATTGCAATTTTTGAAATTACTGTGTTTCATGCCAAGCTTGTGTGCCTTTTTATTCATCATTTTTACAAAGTCGGTTTCACTTCCGGCAATGTATTCAGCCATGGAAACTGCTGCATCGTTTGCACTTGATATGGATATACATTTTATCATGGTATCAACAGTCTGGATTTCACCAGGTTCAAGAAAGACCTGTGAGCCACCCATAGATGCGGCATACTCACTTGTGCTGACCTCATCATCAAGTTTTATTTTACCTGATTCAAGGGCGTCAAAAATAAGATTTAAAGTCATTATTTTTGTGATACTCGCGGGAATCATTTCTTTGTCTTTGTTTTTGCTGTATAATATACGTCCGTTGTTGTTCTCAATAAGAACTGCTGACTTTGAGGAAATATTAAGTGAATTGTTATTGGCGTTATCTTTAGATATAATATTTTCTTTTATGTAATATTCATTAGAATGAAGTGTTTGTCTGTTATTACCGGATACGGAAACAGCCATTGAAACAAATAAAGAAAATGAAATAAAGATGGAAATACATTTTTTCTTAAACATATGCCGTTATCCTTTTATATCGAAATTATATGTATTACTAAATATTTATTCGTGATTTAACATAATATTACAACAAAAGCAACTTCAAACACTGCTTAAAAAATTCACGGAGAAAATAATTCGTTGTTTTTAGGTGTAGCAAAATCCGGTTATTTTGTGTATAATAGTTTTCAGTGTAATTATGAAGAGTATAAGTCTGTCACCTGTTTTGAGATGACAGAAGAATGGAGTATTATAATGACAAGTAAACAGAGAACAGAATTAAAAGCGCAGGCAATGAAGCTTGACAGCATATTTCAGATAGGAAAATCAAGCCTTACACCGCAGTCTATTGAAGCTATAAGAGCGGCACTTAAAGCGAGAGAGCTTATAAAAATAAATGTGCTTAAAAACTGTGATGATGATACAAACGAACTTGCAAATCTGATTGCTGAGAGAACAGGAGCAGAAGTTGTGCAGGTTATAGGTAAGAAAATCATACTGTACAAACAGAATATGCAGAAACTTGAAAAGCGCCGTCTTGCGGAAAAGAGAGCTGAAAAGAAAAAAGAAGCAGCAAAGAAAAGAGCAAGAGAGAATAAGCGTGGCACAAAATCAGAGTGGACAAGAGCTGACAGTTTAAGAAAGAAAAGCCAGGCAAAAAAGAATAAGTAATATTTTTTGAAGTATGGAGGCAGTTTGATATGAGCAAAATCGGTATTATGGGTGGAACATTCAATCCGATTCATCGTGCACATGTGGAGATGGGAAAGGCATGTCTTGACCAGCAGAACTTAGATAAGGTTTTATTTATGCCATCTAAAAATCCTCCACACAAGGAAAAAAAGGATATACTTTCTGATAAGGAAAGAGCCGATATGGTTAAACTTGCGTTGTCGGAGTATGATGAATTGGAATTTTCCGATTTTGAATTATTAAGGCAGGGGACAACGTATACTGCCGATACGCTCAGACTGCTTCAAAAAGATAATCCGGAAGATAAATATTTTTTCATAATGGGTGCGGATTCGCTTTTGTATCTTGATGAGTGGTATAAACCGGACGAGATTATGAAAAGGGCTGTCATACTGGCTATAGGACGTGACTGTTCGACCAAATCAGAGTTAAGCGAAAAAAAGAGAGAACTGATTCAGGAATTTCCATATGCGGATATAAGGTTTGTGGAGATGGAGCAGATGCCTATAAGTTCAAGTGAAATAAGGCAGAGCATTGCCAACGGAGAGAATGTGGAAAAATATCTTGACGGTGAAGTGTGGAACTATATTTGTGACAATCATTTGTATAAAATGAGGTAAATAGAAACATGAAAGATGAATATAATAAGATAAAAGAGAAACTCAGTAAAAAACTTTCAGTAAAAAGATTTGACCATACAATAGGTGTAAGCTATACTGCAGCGGCAATGGCAATGAGATACGGATTAAATGTTGACAGGGCGGCAATGTCAGGACTTTTACATGACTGTGCAAAGTATATGACAGATGATGAACTTATCGAAAAGTGTACAAAGTATGGAATAGAATGCTCAGAGACGGAACTTAGAAATGGGTATCTTCTGCACGCAAAACTCGGAGCGTATTTATCAAAGGAAAAATATGGAATTGAGGACGAAGAAATATGTTCGGCTGTAAGATACCATACGACAGGAAAACCGGCTATGTCAGTCCTTGAGGCGATAGTTTTTACTGCGGATTATATAGAGCCGGGAAGAAAAGTGCTTCCAAATTTTAAATTGATAAGAAGCATGGCTTTTGTAGATTTGGATGAGGCTGTTTATCTTATACTTAAAAATACATTGTCATATTTAAATGACGAAAAGGAAGCAGAGCAAAGCCAAAAAGAGATAGATAAACATTCAGTTGAAGCGTATAAATATTACAAAAAAATCCATGATGAAAAAGTTGGACATTAAAAGTTAAATTATAGGAGGAATAGAATGACAAAACAAAAGGAAATGGCAAAAATCGCTTACAATGCACTTGATGATAAAAAAGGTGAGGATATAAAAATTATTGATATATCAGAGATTTCCATTATGGCAGATTATTTTGTGGTCGCAAGCGGTTCAAGCACGACACAGATACAGGCTCTTGTAAAAAATGTTGAAGAAAATCTCCACAAAGCAGGATGTGTTATGAAAAGAATGGAAGGTGACAGAAACAGCTCATGGGTACTGCTTGATTTTGGAGATGTTGTTGTACATGTCTTTAACAGAAAGGACAGATTGTTCTATGATTTAGAAAGAATATGGTCAGACGGTAAGATAGTAGAACCAGAGAATTTATAGTTACTGCTCATACTTGCAATAAAAAAATAGTCGAATATTCTCTTGAACATACGTTTGACAATGCGGAACAAATGTGCTAAAATTAGCTAAATAAATTAAATTCGGGAGGATGAATTATGGCAAAGGAAAGAATATCTGCAAAGCAGAAAGAAATACTTGACTTTATTAAATCTGAAATTTTAAATAAAGGATATCCGCCTGCTGTACGTGAAATATGTGAAGCAGTAAATCTTAAGTCTACATCATCAGTGCATTCACATTTAGAGACACTTGAGAAAAACGGATTTATCAGAAGAGACCCTACTAAGCCGAGAGCTATTGAAATTATAGATGATGATTTTAACCTTGTCAGGAGAGAGTTGGTAAATGTACCTATTATTGGTTCTGTTGCTGCGGGAGAGCCGATTTTTGCCGAGCAGAATGTAGAGGGTTACATGCCTGTTTTACCGGGAGATATGCCAAAAGGTGAAGCGTTTATTCTTCGTGTCAAGGGTGAGAGCATGATAAATGTCGGCATATATGACGGGGACAAGGTATTGGTACATAAGCAGAATGTAGCGGAAAACGGAGAACTTGTTGTTGCACTTGTAGACGATGCAGCGACAGTAAAGACATTCTACAAGGAAGACGGTCATTTCAGACTTCAGCCGGAAAATGATACTATGGACCCTATCATAGTAAATGATGTTGAAGTACTGGGCAAGGTTGTCGGTTTATTCAGAACATATCATTGATGAAAAAAGATGTTACCATGCATATACGGTAGCATCTTTTGCACAATAAACAGGAGTGGCAGGTTATATGAATCGTATCAGGGATGATATTAAAAAGAGAGAGTTTCATAATTTATATCTTTTGTATGGTGATGAGGAATATCTGAAAAGATATTACAGGGAAAATCTCAAATATTGTATATTAGAAGACAGTGACGATATGAATTTCTCGAAGTTCGAGAATAAGGGGATAGATTTAAATGAAGTGCAGTCTATAGCAGATACATTGCCGTTTTTCAGTGAGCACCGTCTTATTATCATTCAGGACAGCGGATTGTTTAAGTCATCAAATGATTTTGCGGACTATCTTGAGCATATGCCCGACAGCACGATTATTGTTTTTGTGGAAAAAGAGATAGACAAGCGAAACAAATTATACAAGTATATAAACAAAAACGGTATTGCAGCAGAGATAAAAGTAAAGGATTCTGAGGAAGTTTTAAATTGGGCTGCGAAAAGACTTAAAGAGTCGGGAAAAGTCTTTACAAGAAAGACGATGGAGTATTTTCTTCATAGGGTTGACAACAACCTCTATAACCTGTCAAATGAAATCGAAAAGATAGCCGCATACACAGCGGGAAGAGAAGAGATTACGATAGCAGACATTGATGCCGTTTGTCCGGCATATCTGCAAAATCATATTTTTCAGATGGTAGATGCAGTGGGAGTTGGAGATACGGATAAGGCATTGAAATTATACAATGAACTTATTGAGTTAAAAGAAGCACCGTCGTATATCCTGTATATGTTAATCAGACATTTCAATATACTTTTGCAAATCGGGTCTATGGGAAATGCACCAAAGAACCAGGTTGCATCCAAGATAGGTATATCTCCGTATTTTGTAGGAAATTATCAGAGACAATCGTCACGCTTTTCCGGAAAACAGCTAAAACAGGCACTTGACAACAGTCTTGAAACAGAGCAGAAATTTAAGACAGGTGTCTTAGATGACCAGATAGGAGTAGAGTTATTGCTGATAGAGCTTATCAGAATGTGATAATTCTGTGATAAAGATATATACTTAGTTGTTATTTTTTGCATAGTGTGATAACATTGTACCAATGACTACATTGCATCCGGTACAACGAAAAATAAGTTAATCTTTATACCGGGCTGCAAGGTGAAATTTAGGAGGAAAAACGATGTGGTGTCCAAAGTGTAAAACTGAATATCGTGATGGTATAACAGTATGTGCAGATTGTGGAAGTGAACTTGTTGAAGGTACAGCAGATGATTTTGATGTTGTTGAAATCTGTGATCTTAAAGACGAGGAAATGGCTGAAAACTTTATTGAATATCTTGAGTATTCAAAAATTGAAAATGCCAAAAAGGTTATAAAAGATGGTGTTGCGATTGTAACGGTGCCATCAAGATATGAAAAGCAGGTTGAGAAGCTTTTTAAAGGCTATCAGCTTGCATTAGAGGAAGAAAAAGAGAAAAAGGAAGAAGAGGCAAGAAAGCTGGAAAAAGAAGAAATTTCCGATGATTTAGAGAATGAAAGTGATATTTCTGACGAAACGGCTGAGATCTCAACATCTGAGGAAAATGCAGAGATTGAGGAAGAAAAAGAGTCTTTTGACGATGAAAAAACGGATGCCTGGGATATAGAAAAAGATGAAAGTGAAGCTGATGAAAAACTCGTTGAAGAAGATGATTTGCATGACAATGTAATTACTGATGATGAGATAGAAGAGGATACGGCTGATATACTCTACACACCGTCAAAGGCGTATGTAAAGAAAGAGGACGAGTATAAAGACGTTAAGTTTTCCGGATATACATTTATGGTCTTTGGTGTATTAGGTGCAGTTTATCTTGTACTTTGTAAATTGGATATTATTCCGATTGACTACAATATATTTATCTTTTGTGTACTTGCTGCCATGTTTGCCGGATTTATCATTATGGGACTTGTCTCAGTTATAAAATCAGGTAAGATTAAACTTCAGATACCTGAAGAAGAAATCATGACAGAGAAGATAAACGCATGGCTTGATGAAAACATAACTAAAGAGAGAGCAGAAAAGTGGCTTGATGATACAGTGTCAGACGAAGAAAATGACCTTATTATCACAGCACATATACGTTCTATTCTCATAAAAAAATATCCGGATTTAGATGTTGCATTTATTGAGATGCTTACGGAAGAGTTTTTTAACTCACATTTTATTGAAGAAGATAATTAGGGTGAAATAAAAAAAGAGATGATTTGAAAAGCTGAGAGCTTCAAATCATCTTTTTTTTAGGAAATAGTATTAAATAAAAATCAGTCTATGCCGATTATTCATAGTTTGTTTTTTGGCTTTATAGTTTTGTACTTTTATATTTTTTATAATGCTGTAGTTTGACAGTTCCACAATTCTATGGTTCTACAATTTTACAATTCTATACCATTCTCTTTGAGAAGTTCTCTTGCGCTTTCGATTGAGTCCACACCGGTTTTGTTTTTAATAGGTGCAAATTCTTTACGTCTTTCTACCTCAAATGGGAGGCATGTATCAAGCATGTGTATCATGTCAAGGATAAGTGTTTCAAATTTGTATCCGTTTGGAGTTTCAGGCTTGATAAAATCACCGTTTTCATCCATATAAGGAATTTTCTTTTCAACAATGTGAAGTGGAAGTTCATTGTTGCATATATTCTCAAGTTCAGGCTCATGGAAAAGATAATTGAGAATAACTCCAAAGTTGTATGCAGGTTCGCCGTTTTCATCTTTTGTGTTTCTGAGCTCTTCTGTCTGCTCGTAGTATTCAACAATAGATGGTCGTCCATCTTCAAGACACATAACGCCGACTTTTTCATCAGGGTCAGCTTTTCTTACAACTTTTGCACCAACAGTACATTTCTGGTCTATTGTTGCACCTATAAAGCATGGGTCAGCGATTCTTTGAAGAACATTGTCCACTGCAAATACATTGAGCCATTCGATTTTTACTTTGTGAATAATATCTACAATGCCCGCATTCTGCATAGATGAGAACCATCCGCCGTTTCCGTTAGGTGATGTTGCAACTTTGCTTTTTGATTCCATGTATACTTTGCCTTCATAAGTTGCAGCAGGAGCCATGTCCTGTTTGAAAAAGTGAATATATTCAGGATTGTAGGTAAAGTAGTTTTGCTCTTTGAAAAATGTTGTTGTTGCTTCGTGGTTTTTATCGCTTGTCATGACAAAAAGATGAACCCATACACCAGCTTCGTCAACGACGTCAAGAAGATTTCTTATAATCCTCTGGAAGATGTATACAGGTTTTGTGATACCTATGTCATACATTCCTTTAGGATTATCTGAACCAAGACGTGTTCCCATGCCTCCAGCTAAAAGAACTGCACCGACTTTTCCGGCACGGATTGCTTCAAGACCAAGTGATTTGAAGTGTTCTTTTGAATTGTTGATTTCGTCTAAAGTCATAGCTTTTATAGGGGTAATAACACCTCTTTTATCATCGCCTGCTTTTTTTATGATTTTTTCGGTGACAGAAAAATCTGTTTCATCGATTTGCTGTAATAATGCTTTTTTTTCATTTTCAGGTAATTCATCATAATATTTAAGAACATGTAACTGTTCATAGTTTTCAAGTTTCTTTTTTGCGTTTTCAAAATTCATCAAATTTTCGTCCTTTCTCCATGAGTTTAATTTTATTGTAGTGCTTTCTGCTGCACTGAGGGAGTGAACAGCAACACTGCAACGATATTATACATAAAATCGCGGAACTATGCAATTGACTTATGTAAAGTGTCGGAATATAATTAGAAAGGAATATTTGTGTTCGCGATGTGTGGGTGAACGGCGACAAAAGTATTATTGGTGGATTGGAAAAAGATGGGAGGAAAATAGTTTATGTTCGGAAGAAAAAAGAAAAAACAGGGTACTGATATGACATATTATTATTTGGATGCGCTTAAAAATAAACAGATTCCGATATTGGTGCTTGATCAAAAATGGCATGAACTGTTTCCAGATCACAGAAAAACTGATGAGATAAGGAAACTGGAGCAAAAGCTGCTTGATTTGATAAAACAGCAGGGGCAGTCAACAAATGATTTAAAAGAGTATGAAAAAGCTAAAAAAGTTATTATGGACAATATAGTCAATAACATGACCGACGGATATGAGCCTGAAGCGGAAATGAAGATTAAAAAGCAGGAAGCCAATCAGAAAATGCTTGATGAATTGAACCAAAAAACTTTTGAGGCAGAGGATTTGCAGCACAGGCTTCCGGCAGAGATACAGACTGCAAATAAAGAACTGCTTATTGCCTGTATGGATGTTTGTTATAAAGAACTCACAGAGAATACTATCGTTATAGAAGAACTTGATGCATGGATAAATGCAGCGAGAGAAGAACTGAAAAACAGGATTCTGGCAAAACAGGACAGAGAGATGCGAAATACTGAGCTGTATAAATACATGCACAATTTACTTGGTGCAAAAGTAGTGGAAATATTTGATAAAAATAATCATGTATGGAAGGGAAATGTTGAAGAGAACATTTCAAAATAAAAATTATGAGTGAGATTATTGGGATTGGAACAGATGTTATTGAGATAGACAGAGTTATCAGTTATTGTGAAAAGAATAGTTTTTTTAATAAATATTATACAGAGGCAGAACGAAAAATAATTGAAAAAAGAAAAAATCGTGCCGCCACTAATTTTGCCGGAAAGGAAGCTGTAGTCAAAGCTTTTGGAACCGGCTTTTTAAATTGTATGCCGGGAGATATAGAGATACTCAGGGACGATTTCGGAAAACCGTATGTAAATCTTTTAGGCCGTGCGAAGAAACTCGCAGAGGACAGAGGTATTGTTAAAATACATATATCATTAAGCGATACTGACAAAATTGCAACAGCCTTTGTAGTTGCGGAGGGGGAATAAAAATGAAGTATATAACTGATGCAAAAGAAGCAAAGCAGATAGACAATATTTCGATAAATGAAATAGGGATACCATCACTTGTTTTGATGGAAAGAGCTGCATTAAGTGTTGTTGATGAAATTCAAAAAAAAATTATAGGGAAGTTAAAGTCAATCAGTAATAGAAACGATGAAATAAAGGTACTTGTGGTCGCCGGTATGGGAAATAATGGCGCTGATGGAGTGGCAGTGGCAAGGATGCTTATGCATAACGGAATAGAGACTGATATAAAGCTTGTTGGGAATATTGAGCATGCCAGTGACGAGATGAGAAAACAACTTGGGATAGCAAAAAAATTGGAAATATCTTTTGTCACGAATATAGAGGAAAAGGAATATGATATTATAATAGATGCAATTTTTGGAATTGGTCTGTCAAGAGAAATAACAGGCGGATATAAAGAAATTATTGAAAAAATAAATGAGAGTAAATCATATATTGTATCAGTAGATATTTCTTCGGGAGTTGATGCTTCAAGCGGAAGAATATTAGGCATTGCAGTAAAATCAGACATGACAGTTACATTTGGGACATTAAAAAGAGGAATGATAATGTTTCCGGGGGCGGGATTTTCAGGTGAAATAAAAGTCAGAGACATAGGCTTTCCAGTGGAGGCTGTTGAAAGTGTATCTCCAAAGGCATATACATTTGAACAAAAAGATATTAACGAAATGATGCCGCAGAGAAAAGTAAGGACGAATAAGGGAAATTATGGAAAAGTGCTTGTAATAGCGGGATGCGAGACAATGTGCGGAGCATGTTATTTTAGTGCGGCGGCAGCATACAAAGCAGGATGTGGTATTGTAAGAATACTTACCGCAAAGGAAAACCTGCAGGTATTGAAAACGAAACTTCCTGAGGCGATAATCGGAAGTTATGATGAAGAGTTTGAAGATGGCATAGACTTTACACCTAAAAAAGAAGTCGAGGAAGCAATAAATTGGGCAGATGTCATTGTAATAGGTCCGGGACTTGGAAAAAGCATGAAAGCAAAAATTCTTGTAAAACGAATATTAAAAGTGACAGACAAGACAGTTGTCATAGATGCGGACGGTTTGAACATATTAGCAGAATTTATAGACAACGGAGAGATTGCACTTGATAATATCGGCCCGAACTTTATACTCACACCTCATATAAAAGAGATGAGCAGGCTTGCAAATAAAACAACCGACGAGGTGAAAAACGACTTGTCTTATTTTGCCGCAGCACAGGCATATTGTACGGTTGTTTTAAAGGATGCAAGGACAGTTGTCGGCGAGGGAAGGGATGTTGAGAAAAGAAAAATGTATATAAACATGTCAGGGAACAATGCACTTGCAACAGGTGGTTCGGGAGATGTATTAAGCGGGATTATAGCCGGTATAGCAGCTCAGGACAGAGAAATGAAGCCGTCACTTGCAGCCGCACTGGGAGTGTATATTCATGGCTTGACAGCGGAAAGATATACTGAGACAAAAAGCAGATACAGCATGACAGCATCAGACATTATAGATATGTTACCGCAGGTTATGCCTAAATAAGAATTAAAAATAAAACAGAACAAAAGGAGGCTCATGGAAATGAGTACTGACAAGATTAAGGAATATTATAGGGTAAAGGCAGAGATAAACCTTGACGCAATACACGAAAATGTAGCAAATGCAAAAGCATTAACAAAGCCCGGCACACAATTGATGGCAATAATAAAGGCAGATGCATACGGACATGGCGCAGTTATGGTGGCACATACACTTGAAGATGTGGCAGATGCATACGGCGTGGCAATTCTTGAAGAGGGAATAGAGTTACGACAGTCAGGGATAAATAAGCCGATACTTATACTTGGATATACGCCGGCACCGCTTTACCCTGCAATGATAAAATACGATATAGCGACAGCGGTATTTGAGTATGACATGGCAGAAAAAATGTCAGAAGCGGCAGAAAAAATCGGAAAAAAAGCTAAGGTTCATATAAAGCTTGATACAGGAATGAGCAGAATAGGCTTTAAGCAGGATGATGAAAGCCTTGAAGTGATTAAGAAAATCGCAGAACTTCCAGGAATAGAAATCGAAGGTTGCTTTACGCATTTTGCAACAATGGATGAAAAAGACAAGACAAAAGCCATGAAGCAGTTTGAAAGATATATGGATTTTGTGGAGAGAATAGAAGATGTAGGCATTAAGATACCTGTAAAACATGTATCAAACAGCGCAGGAATTATTGAAAAACAGGAAGTAAACCTCGATATGGTCAGAGACGGAATATGTGTATATGGAATGTATCCTTCTGACGAGGTAGATAAAACAAAGCTTAAACTTACACCTGCGATGGAAATAAAATCTTATGTTTCATTTGTAAAAACACTTGAAGCCGGGGTTGAAATAGGTTATGGCGGAACCTATATTACAACAAAACAAACAACAGTTGCGACAATTCCCGTAGGATATGCAGACGGATATTCAAGAGCATTGTCAAACAGAGGCAGAGTGCTTATAAAGGGAAAAAGTTTTCCGATAATCGGCAGAATATGCATGGATCAGTTTATGGTAGATATAAGCGAACTTCCTGAAATAAAGCAGGGTGATGAAGTTACACTGGTTGGCAGAGACGGCGATGAGTATATATCAATAGAGGAAGTGGCAGATATGTCATATTCATTTAATTATGAATTTGTCTGTGATATAGGAAAAAGAATACCGAGAGTATATTATAAAGGCGGAAAGGCAGTTGCAACAAAAGACTTTTATCCAGAGTATTAGTGTACTTTATTACTTGCCTGTTTTTGCGATTGCATTATATAAAAGCCCCGACATAGTAGAGAAATTATGTTAAAAATTGAAAATCTCCGGCTGGAGTAAAAAAATTCATGCTTTTGAGAGATACATATGTATAAAAACGATAAAGATGGAAAGAAATAACATTACAGGATGCATAAAGAATTACATAAAAGTGCAATTCCGGATTACGAGTGATTGCAGGAGTATTTCTTTCTGGCTTAAAGTCAGAAAATGTCTTTTATTTTCACTCGGTCAAATCCAGTTTATGAGCGATTGCAGGAGTACATCTTTCTGAATTTTTGTCAGGAAGCATTACTTGCTCTCACTCGATCAATTCCAGATTATTGTGATAGGAGCGTGGAAGTTTTGAATATAAAGCGAGGAGATATATATTTTGCAGATTTAAGACCGGTTGTGGGTTCAGAACAGGGAGGAATACGCCCTGTACTTATAATTCAGAATGATATGGGAAATAAACATAGCCCGACTGTAATATGTGCAGCAATAACATCAAGGATGAATAAAGCAAAATTACCGACACATATTGCACTTGAAGTAAACAGATATGATATTATAAAGGATTCAGTTATACTTCTTGAACAGATTAGGACTATAGACAAATCGAGACTGCGTGAAAAAGTCTGCCATTTGGATGACGAAATACTTGAAAGAATAAATCATGCACTGTGCATAAGCCTTGCATTAGAAGAAAGCTGTTTAAGGTGAGTGATATTAGGAAATATAAAGCAGGCAGAAGTATAATCAGAATCAGACGAAGCAGTTTTTATTTACGGAAGTGAGGAAAGAAAAATATATGAAAATAACACTACTGACAGTAGGAAAGATAAAAGAAAAATATTTTACCATGGCAATATCTGAGTATAAAAAGAGACTAAGCAGATATTGCAAACTTGAGATAATAGAAGTAGCAGACGAAAAAACACCAGACAACGCCAGTGAGCATGAGGAAGACCTAATCAGAGCAAAAGAGGGCGATAGACTGGCAAAATACATAAAAGACGGGGCTTATGTCATATCACTTGCGATAAACGGAAAACAGCATTCGTCGGAGGAATTTGCAGATAAGATAGACAAGCTCGGCATAAACGGAGTAAGTCATATTATTTTTATAATCGGGGGTTCGATAGGCATTGATAAAGACATTCTTAAAAATTCAAATGAACTGTTAAGTTTCTCAAAAATGACTTTCCCACATCAGCTTATGAGAGTGGTGCTGTTGGAACAGATTTATAGGGCGTATAGGATAAATGCTGGTGAACCGTACCATAAATGAGAAAATTAAAACTTGAAAGATATAGAAAGCATAAGGAAGAGTGGCTGATTTGGCTGCTCTTTCAATCTTTTGCGCGAAGGCAAAGTGAAGATGCGTCGAGTTTGCTCGTAAGCATCTGAGCGCGCCCGCGAACCTTGTATCTTTGATGCAAGGTTGCACAGAGATGTGGTTCTGGTGTAAACAGCAATGCTTACATTGCTGTAGGAAAACAGAGCTACGATGGAAAATGTACGAATGAATATATCTTTTGATGGGGTGAATAGAAGCAGTGGTAAGTGGTTACTTGTGATATGGTTGTTTCTGGTGAGGGATTGCATCTGTTTATAGGGAGATTTTGAGGGTGTATTGAGGAAGGTAATCTGTGTTATACCAGATGATGTATGATAAGAGGGTGGGAAGGACAAAATATAGTGTCCGAAGATTAGTTTCCTCAGTGGAGGGGTGAAAAATAAGTGATTGTGGGAAAGATGAATGTGTGATAGAATATGTATAAATCTGAATTTACAGGAAGTGTGACAAGAAAGCCAAAACGGTATACTGGGAAAAAAGATTAAGAAAAGAATAAAGAGCTGGTTTTAATTGTAAAATTTATGGGGAACTAACATCAGCTTATTGACATAAATTTAAAAATAAGTATAATAATAGTTGAGTAATTGTTCAACTATTATTATTTGGAGGTGAATATATGTCAAAAACGCCTTATATTTGTAATTGCGATGTAATTCATGAGGATATTGTGAATGATGTGAAATCCAAGATGCAGCCAAAAGATGATTATATCCAGTTGGCTTCTTTGTTTAAGCTATTTGGAGATGGAACTAGAGTACAAATCTTACACGCTCTAGAACAGAGTGAGATGTGTGTATGTGATCTTGCAGTGCTACTGGGGGTAACAAAATCTGCAATTTCGCATCAGTTAAAGGCATTACGCCTAGCGAATCTGGTAAAATTCCGTAAAGAAGCACAGATAGTTTACTACTCGCTGGCAGATGATCATGTGAAAGAGATTATTGACAAGGGATTTGAGCATCTTTGGCAGAAATAATATTTTTTAACATCATAGTTGAGTAATTGAACAATTAAACAAATTATAAGGAGATTATCATGAAACGCATATTTCTATTAAAAGGGTTGGACTGTCCAAATTGTTCTGCAAAAATTGAAAAAGAAGTCGGAGAGTTGGATGGAGTGCAATCCTCAGTGGTAAATCTGATGAAGCAGACGCTTACAATCAATGTTGCTCAGACAGCCGCAGATACGATAGCCAGTCAGATTGAAACGATTGTTCATAGCCATGAGCCAGATGTGGAAGTTTCTGAAATTGTACAGGAATCTTATATACCGGAAAAAAAGCAGGAGGCCAATGAATCCTATAACAATGAGGATAAGAAGTTGACAGTTCGTTTAGCGACTGGTGCAGCAATCTATGCCATTGGTATGGCATTGACTGTTTTTGCGAAAGTGCCACTGCCTATCGAGTTAACTTTTCTCATTGTTTCTTATGTTATTCTTGGTGGAGATGTTGTATGGCAGGCTGTGAGGAACATTTCAAAGGGGCGTGTATTTGATGAACATTTTTTGATGAGTGTTTCTACGATTGGGGCTTTTGTCATTGGTGAATATCCAGAAGCAGTTGCTGTTATGTTATTCTATCAGGTAGGTGAATTTTTTCAGTCATTGGCTGTTAAGCGTTCCAGAAAATCTATATCAGACTTAATGGATATACGTCCAGATTCTGCTACAGTAAGAAGAAATGGGGAATTGATTACCATATCTCCAGAAAGTGTTGCCATTGGTGAGATTATTATTGTAAAGCCTGGTGAAAAAATTCCATTAGACGGTGTGGTATTGGATGGAGATTCTATGCTGGATACGAGGGCTTTAACTGGAGAATCGGTTCCGAGAAGCGTTCATAAAGGAGACGAAGCACTTTCCGGTTGTATGAATCAGACGGGGGTTTTAACGATTAAGACAACGAAAGCATTTGGTGAATCTACTGCTTCAAAGATTATTGATCTTGTGGAGAATGCGTCCAGTAGAAAAGCACCAACAGAAAATTTCATTACTACATTTGCACGTTATTATACACCTGTGGTTGTAATCTTAGCAGCTATTCTGGCGATTCTGCCACCGATCATTCTTGGCGGAGGCTGGACAGAGTGGATTCGCAGAGGATTTGTTTTCCTTGTGGTATCTTGCCCATGTGCATTGGTCATTTCAATCCCGCTGACTTTCTTCGGAGGTATTGGTGCGGCATCTAAACGAGGTGTTCTTGTAAAAGGAAGTAATTATTTAGAGGCGCTTAATAATGTCAGCGTTATTGTGTTCGATAAAACCGGAACACTTACAAAAGGTGTTTTCAATGTGACGGATATTCTGCCTGCAAATGGATTTTCAAAAGAACAGGTTCTGGAGTATGCGGCCCAGGCAGAGAGCTTTTCTAACCATCCTATTGCAAAATCCATTCTCTCTGCTTATGGAAAAGAAATTGACCAATCAGTTATCTCTGATTACAAGGAAATTTCCGGATATGGAATCAGTGCCATGGCAGGAAAGAAGAAAGTTTATGCTGGCAATACGAAACTTATGGATTCAGAGCATGTGGAGTACACAGCCTGTGAAAAAGTTGGTACAAAGGTTTATGTAGCAGTAGATGGTCAATATGCCGGATGCATTTTGATAACAGATGAAGTAAAGCCGGACAGCAAAAAAGCAATTTCTGATTTGAAACATATCGGTGTGGAAAAAACAGTCATGCTTACTGGTGATGATGAAAAAATTGGAAAGGCTGTTGCGGAAGAATTGCAGTTGGATGAATATTATGCACAACTGTTTCCTGATCAAAAAGTGGAAAAGGTTGAGCTTTTAGACAGTAAAAAGAGACAGGGAAGCAAATTAGCTTTTGTTGGTGATGGTATCAATGATGCTCCTGTCCTTGCTCGTGCGGATGTTGGTATCGCAATGGGTGGTCTTGGTTCAGATGCGGCCATTGAAGCTGCGGATGTGGTTCTGATGACAGATGAACCATCTAAGCTGGTGGATGCGATTGATGTGGCAAAAGCGACAAAGCAAATTGTCATGCAGAATATAGTGATTGCCCTTGGAATTAAGAGTGTGTTCCTGATCCTTGGTGCTCTGGGTATAGCTGGAATGTGGGAAGCTGTATTTGGTGATGTAGGCGTTACCATAATTGCCGTCTTGAACGCAATGAGGATTTTGAAAAAATAAGAAACGAGGTGGCAATGTGAAACGGAAATTGATTCTGTTAGCAGTTACAATTGTTTTTCTTGCAGGTTTCGGTGCACTTTTGCACTCACCGCCCTCTATGGTTGATGCAGTCACAGGAGCAACACCGAAGTCAAAAAAGGCGGCTCAAGCCTCCGCACAGTTGGAAGGCTCTTATGTTCTCGGTATTAATATGATGTCAGATGGTCTCGACAACGAGAACACCCGGAATAAATTAAAAGAATTGGCACTGGACGATTCGGAAACAAATGAAACAGATCTCATGAAAACGGACATTAGTTTTCGGTTATATGTATCTGAGACGGATTATCCGCTTGTCAGTTATGCTAAGAAACTCTGTGACAGGTTGAAACAGGCCGGTTTTTCCGTAGATCTGAAAGAGTACAGTAACACAATGATGCTATCAAGAGTGGTAAGTGGAAAGTATGATGTATTCCTGGCATCGGATGATTTTATTGACGTTACAACGCTAACACAGATGGACTATATGATCATGGACAGCGAAGAAATGAGGTGAGCGGGAATTTATGAGAAAATGGAATACGATTTTGTCTGTTTTAATGCTTCTCATTTTTATGATTCATGGAATCATGGGCAGCTTTATGCTGAACGGAGTTGGAAGTAGTGCAGGGAAACTTCTTGCATGGATTGGTGTTGGTATTCTTGTTGTGCATACGGTGATTGGTGTCATCCTGACAGTTCAGAGTTTACAGACAGCGAAGCAATCAGGAAAAATGTATCTGAAACAAAACGTCATATTTTGGGCGAGACGAGCCAGTGGGATGGCAATACTGATTCTGCTGTTATTCCATATTGGCTTGTTTGGAAAGGTGCAGAATGGGACATATATTTTGTTCCCTTTTACAACTGTAAAGATGGTAACTCAGCTTTTGTTCGTAGCGGCAATCTTTGTTCATATTTTTATCAATATCCGCCCATTGCTCGTATCACTGGGAATCATCAGTTATAAAGAACGAAGGAGTGATATTTATTTGATCCTTTCGGTGCTTCTTCTTTTTATAGCGGGAGCGGTTATTTTATATTATATTGGGTGGCAATATCTATGAGTAAGACAATTATTATTATAGGTGCTGGACTGGCAGGACTTTCAGCGGCTTTGCAGGCAGCGGAAAATGGATGCAATGTAAAACTGGTTTCCTCCCTTCCGTCAGAGCGGGCACAGTCTGTTATGGCGGAGGGCGGTATCAACGCAGCTTTGAATACAAAAGATGAAAACGACAGTCCCGAAGAACATTTTACAGATACAATAAAGGCAGCATGTGGTCTGGCAGATCAAAATGCAGTTTGGGGAATGACACAGGCAGCACCGGAGCTGGTGCACTGGCTGCTAAAACTTGGAGTTAAATTTAACATGAGTGGCTATGATGATGTGGATCTGCGGAATTTTGGCGGGCAGAAAAAGAAACGGACTGCTTTTGCACAGAGCGATACCGGAAAGCAGATCATGACAGCTATGATAGACGCTGTTCGCAGGAAAGAAGCATCTGGTATGGTAGAACGGTTCAGCAATCATTCTTTCCTAACACTTCGTCTGTGTGGCAATATTTGTTGTGGCTGCGTAATCAGGGATGAATACAGTCAGGAGACTGTGGAATTACCGGGGGATGCGGTTATTGTTGCCACCGGTGGTATGCACGGATTGTTTGGAAATACAACGGGTTCGCTGAGCAATACAGGAGAAGTCACCGCAGAATTGTTCCGGCTTGGTGTTCCTCTGGCAAATGGCGAGATGATCCAGTATCATCCGACAACTGTGAAATGTGGTGGAAAACGCATGCTCATCAGCGAGGCGGCCAGAGGGGAAGGTGGCAGGTTGTTTGCCATGAAAGATGGAAAACAATGGTATTTCATGGAGGAAAAATACCCGGAGCTTGGAAATCTGATGCCACGAGATATTACCGCCAGAGAGATATGGAAGGTCAGCCATGAATCAGAGGTATTTCTTGACATGACGGAAATATCGGACGAGATTATTTCAAATAAGCTATCTGGTCTGGCAGACGATTGTATGACCTATCTGCATAAAGATATACGAAAGGAACCGGTGTCTGTTTTACCGGGAATTCACTATTTTATGGGAGGCATTCTGGTGGATGAGCAGCACAGAACGCCGATTCAGAATCTTTGCGCTGCCGGAGAATGCTGTGCCCAATATCATGGTGCCAACCGTCTTGGTGGAAATTCTCTGTTAGGAGCGTTATACGGAGGACGTGTTGCGGCAAAATCAGCATGCGAACAGGCAGATGTAGTAGATCTATCTTGTGCGACACAGATAGATTTTCCACCAGCGTCTCAAATTTCAGAAATAAAGCAATTAAACAAAGTGATGCAGGAGACTATGGGCGTTGTCAGAAATGAGAATACGTTGTTAAATGGGATTAAAACGGTACAAGCGCTGACAGGAAATCTTCCATTGCTTGGCATGGCAGTTCTAAAGAGTGCTCTTGCAAGAAAAGAAAGCCGTGGTGCACACTGGCGGGAGGATTATCCGAAGAGCAATGACGATGATTACCTTAAAACAACGGTAGCCAGATTTGATGGAAAGCAGATACAGATTTCCTTTGTACCTGTTCCAGAAAGGCGGTGATTCACTTGGTATATAAAATAAGAATCAGGCGGCAGGAGAGTCAGAAATCAGACAGTTATTGGCAGGAATTTGAGTATGACGGAAGCAAAAACAGCTCTGTTGCCACTGTTCTAAAGGAATTGAACAGTAGAACCCCTTTGAAAGATAACTCAGGAAATATAGTTACTCCCATCAGCTGGGAATGTAGCTGTATGGTGCGAAAATGTGGGGCTTGCGCCATGCTGATTAACGAACGTCCGAGGCTGGCATGCTCTACATTTCTACATACATTAAAAGGTTCTACAATCACCTTGGAACCTTTAAGCAAATTTCCGCTTGTAAGAGATTTGATCGTTGACCGGTCAATTCTGTTTGAAAATTTGAAAAAACTGAACCTTTGGCTTGAAAGTGAAGCTTATATGAATCCGTGGACACATGAACCGAGATACCAGTCGGCACGCTGTCTGATGTGTGGCTGCTGCCTTGAAGTGTGTCCTAACTTCTCTGCAAATGGGACTTTCGCAGGCGCTGTTGCTGCAGTCAACGCATTTCGGATTCTGAATGAAGAACAGGAAAGCACTCATTTGAATGAGATTTCTGCTGAATATAAGAAGAAATATTTTGAGGGATGCGGGAAGTCGTTATCTTGTCATGATATTTGTCCGATTGGTCTGCCTGTGGAAGAACTGCTTGTAAGGTCGAATGCAGCGGCTGTTTGGGGCAAATAAAATGGATGATACAATAGGAATATTAAGCATTATTATCATTGTAATACAACTGGTATTTTTAATAGGCTCTATTTTCCCGACGGAAAAGTCATTAAAAAACAATTTCAATGAGGATGGAACAAAGAGATAACTTCTTGTTTGAAAAATTGAGAAAACGTAATATTGAACAAAAAAGAAATGCACAGTTCTTAGCTTATCGTGAACTGTGCATTTTTGTAAATAAATACTTTTAATTAGCCGATTACGGCATCCTCTGCTGTAAAATGTTCCAGAGAATTTTCTTTTACCTGAATGCAGATATAAGTAATTCCGGAAATATCGGATGCAAAAAACTGACGCTTTGCAGCAGGTGCGATTTTTAGCCAGTCTCCAGTTGAAAGGCTGATTTCTTCTCCATCAATTATGGCTTTGCCGTTACCTGAAAGAATTCCATAGATTTCTTCATTTTCTTTATGAGAATGAACAAATGGGACATTTGCTCCTGCAGGTAGTTCGTTTAAACTGATTTCTGCACCTGTTAAAGACAACTTTTCATGCAGCTCAATTCGGTTTTCCTTTCCAATAGTTGTTTTTGTGTAATTTGTCATAATAATACCTCCATAGTTGATTTGTAGTTTCTGGTTGCTTGGTATTAGTATAGTGTGAGACACATACAAAAACAAGTACGCACCTTTTTGTAACTGTACACTCAAAAATGAATGTGTTACAATAGACTCGGAGGTGAGAATTATGCGAGCAAAAGAAGAATTACCGGAATGCCCAGTTGCAACAGCGGTATCTCTCATCGGAGGAAAATGGAAACTGCTGATTTTGCGTAACTTGAAAGAGCGTCCATGGAGATTCAATGAGCTACAACGAAGTATAGATGGTATTTCACAAAAGGTTTTGACAGATAGTTTAAGACAAATGATGAGTGATGGACTGGCATATCGCCACGATTACCATGAGCAGCCACCGAGAGTCGAATACGGATTAACGGAACTCGGAACAAAAATGCTTCCAATTGTTAATTCACTTGCTGACTTTGGTAACTACTATAAATCAATTATTGAACAAAATTAAGGACGTTAGTATTTGAAAAACTCGAACAATTCCAGTTTTTGAAACTGAGAAATCGGAATTTAGGGAGGTACAAGAATGATAAATTTAGTGGCACTTCCGTGCCTCTGTGTAGATGTTTTTGACGGAACAGATGAATTGCGTGCAGGTGGTGAAGCCCTTAATTTTGCAGTTCATGCATCAAAATTTGAGGAGTTTAATGTTTCAATATTGGGTGCGGTTGGACAGGATTCCTACGCAAAATTTATTATGGATTCTGTTTCTGATAAGAGAATAGATGTAAGCCATGTAAGAGTTGAAGAGGATAAAGTAACTGCAAATAATCGTACATATCTTACGGCTGACGGTGACAGATATTACAAAGATGATTCATGGACGGGTGATATTGTTGATAAAATGATATTGAATCAAGACGAATTGGACTTTATAAAAAAATCAGAGGTTGTGTTTATACATTTCTGGGCAGGCTGTTTTGAACAAATTATAGATTTAAAAAAGAATAATAACTTCAGATTGGCTGTGGATTTTGTAGAATATCGTAATTTTAAGGAGATGGAAAAATATGCACCATATATAGATTATTTCCTGATTAGTGGAGAGGAATCAATTCTTCCGATATTTGAAGCATTTTCCAAGAAGTATAAAGGACTATTTAATGCATCTTTAGCTGATAAAGGAAGTGTTACATATTATAATGGTGAAAAGTATTTTGTCCCGGCTGATGAAGCTTTAGAAATAGTTGATACTACTGGTTGCGGAGATAGCTACCATGCAGGCTTTGTGTGTTCTCATATGTTAATTGGTGATATTTACGAGGCTATGAGAGTTGGTACAGAATTTGCAACAGAGACATTGTCTCATTATGGTGGCTTTTAATTCGATTTGTAAGGAGAAACAATATGATAGGGTTTATTATATGGTCACTTTTCGGAGTGTTTATAATTGGATTAGGAATAAAAGATATGTTTTCTAAGAATCCAGTTGTGAAGAAAAGTAAATAAATTCATATTTTCGGAGAAGGCAATACGAGAACAACAGCAGTGTTCTTTATTAAATATTTGAGAACACTGGGCTTTGCTATAACCAATGATATTTTTGCGGAAAATGCGTGGTATTTTAGAAATGCACCTGTCCGTGCAAACTATACAAACCTGCAAAAAGGTATTTATGAAACAACAGAATATCTGGAAGTGTTTCTTAGAAACCTTCTTTTGAACGAGCAAAATGAACTCCAAAATCGAAATCTTCACATAAGCGGACTTTTGAATGAAGAAAAAGTGGACATTGAAAGCGTACTTTCCGCGAAAGGCAGCGATTTTTCTGTAAAAACGACGGTTCACATTCATAAACTCTTTGAGAAGTTTGGCTTTGATGGAGTATTTGGAAGAAGTGCAGTTATGGAACTTCTTGAACTGAAAAGTTCAGGTGCTTAGAAATTTCTTTCCAATTTGGTGCAGGCGGATATTATTGAACCAGTATCTGGTCACGGGAAAGGAAAATATAAATTTAACAAAATCTCATTGTTTATTATATAACAACATAGGAGTATAATAAACATAGAAACCTGAAATAAGGAGGAAACATACATGAAAGAAACATTACAGGATTTAAAAACAAGACGAAGCTGCCGTAAATATAAACCGGACCAGATTTCTGAGGAGCAGTTAAATGAAATACTTGAAGCAGGAACATATGCGCCGACAGGAATGGGGGCACAATGTCCGGTCATTGTTGTAATTCAGGATAAAAAGACAAGGGATTATGTATCAGAACTAAATGCCAAAGTACTTGGAAACAACACAGATCCATTTTATGGTGCTCCAACAGTACTGGTTGTGCTTGCAGAAAGAAGCAGAGGAACTTATGTAGATGATGGAAATATGGTCATTGCAAATTTATTAAATGCAGCTCATGCAGTAGGTGTAGATTCATGTTATATTTACAGAGCAAGAGAAGTTTTTGATTCAGAAGAAGGAAAAGCACTTCTTGCAAAATGGGGAATTACAGGTGACTATGAAGGAATTGGAAATGTAATTCTTGGTTATGGATTACCGGAAGGAATAAAGGAAGCAGCCCCACGTAAAAAGGATTATGTCATTCGAGTAAAAGAGGAAGCATAAATGGAGTTTTTAGATGTTTTGAAAAAAAGACGAAGTATCAGACAATATACCGGTGAAGAAATCTCAAAGGAACAATTACAGATGGTATTAAATGCAGGATTATTATCCCCTTCCAGCCGTTCCATCAGACCTTGGGAGTTGATTGTGGTACAGAATAAGGACACCTTGAAAGAGATGTCCGAGTGCCGTATCGGTTCGGCTAAAATGCTTGCAAATGCTTCGGCTGCAATCGTGGTAGTCGCCAATACAGAAAAATCAGATGTGTGGACAGAGGATTGTTCTATTGTAATGTCTAATATGCATTTGATGGCAGATAGTCTTGGACTTGGCAGTTGTTGGATTCAGGGACGTTTAAGAGAAGCATCTGACGGACAAACTACGGAAGATTATCTGCGAAGCATTTTAGGATATCCGAAAGAAACACATCTGGAAGCTGTTTTATCATTAGGAATTCCGGCAGTGTATCCTGAGGGACACTCTTTGAAAGATATTCCTGAAAACAAAATACATTATGAAAAATATTGAAATACTGATATGTTATAATGGAAAATCAACTTATTAGATTGCCGGATTTTCTTATCCTGACCATCAAAGAAAAGAAATGGCGATACAGGGTTGCTGGCGGTCTTATGATAAAAGAGCAGAAGATGTAGGAATATAGAAAAAACATTTATGTTTGAATGTATTAAGCAAAGGACTGATTTTGACGTATACGATTGGTTATAGAGTAAGCTCTTATTTATCTATAATTTCAAAAATATAACAATGATATGGAGTAAGATATGGAAAGATTTAAACAAGAACAGGAGTATGTTCGGAGATTTCAACGTGAACATGCTGAAGAATATGATTATTTGAATAAAAGAATGAAAGAATTATTTTTTGATAATGTTGATGTAGACTCTTTTGCAAAATTTATAGTGCACTATTGTTTTAGAAATGGTCCAGTAGAAGATATGCATGCTCAAGGACAATTAAGCCAAAAAGATATGAAAACTTTGAATAAATTTATGGTAAATAAAGTTGCTGAATTATTTGAATTATCTATGAGTGGTGAATGGTTGAAATTTTATTTGTTATATGTGTATAATTCGATTTATGGAAGTGATTGGGATAAAGCGGAACCTAATGGAGAAACGGCAGATATTATATTAGGAGATTTTCTTTTGAAATTAGTAGGTGATGCGGAAGAGAGTTAGAGGTTATAAAAAATTAAAATAAAAGAAGTCAAAGCAGATAATATCATGACAATAGATGATTTGGAAATGCTTCTGGCTACCTGTAAAGAAGATAAATGCAAATTTGATAACATTGTGAGAGTACTTATTCATAGTAAACGGGGAGATAAATAATGTAAGAGTGTTCTTGAACTATTAAATTTGTGGAGGCATATATGGAAAGTTATAAAAAAATTGATATAGATACATGGGTGCGTAGAGAACACTATTTATATTATACGCAAAAATTGAAAATTGAATATAACATGACAGCAAATATTAATGTAAAAGAATTATTAGATTTTTGTCATATATATAATTACAAATTTTATCCTGCTATTATTTACTTTATAACGAAAGTGTTGAATAAAATAGATAATTTTAAAATGTTTAAAGACAAAGAACAAAATTTATGCATTTGGGATAAAATCATACCCAACTATACTATATTTCATAAAGATGACTGTACGTTTTCGGATTGCTGGACTGATTATTCGGATGATTTTAAAATATTTTATTATGATATTATGTTGGATATGAAACGATATAAAGACAAAAAGGGAATTAAAGTAAAAGTGAATCAGCCTTCAAATTTTTATTGCGTATCCTGTACACCGTGGACAACATTTACCGGATATGGAAGTAGAGTAATGGATGGAGAACCAACATTTTTTCCTATAATTACGATTGGAAAATATGTGGAGTCTGGACAGCAGGTAATGATGCCTGTGAACATTACAATTGCACATGCTGTGTCTGATGGTTATCATGTTGGCTTATTTTTTCAGTATCTACAGGAAGAATTAACGAAGCAGAATTTATTGACAACAATAGAGGATAATCTGGTTTGATTGACTATTTGTTGGATTTGAGGTTTGAAAAATGATAACAGATATTTTTGTTTGACTTTTTCAAAAAAGAGAACTATAATGTTTTTCAGACGAGTAGCAGACTAGCGTAAATCCAGTTTTGTTACTCGTTTTTTATGTGCGTCTGATGCCGCACAATGCTAAAATTTATAATGTAATGAAAAAGTGTGTAGCTTATCAGCGTAAGTCCAGCTTATGAGATAGGTGCACACTTTTTTTGTGCAGAAAAAATGATGAAAACAAGGAGGCTTATAGTGTGAAAAATCCATATATGCAAGATTTTTCACGCACAAGATTTGTGTCTGCGCACACTTGACACAAACTTGGTATGCACAAAAAAGTGTGCAGAAATGAGGATTAAAATGGCAGAAAGTAACAAAATGAAAGAGATGCCGGTAAATAAGCTGATGGTTCAGATGGGAATACCGATGATCTTATCGATGGCATTGCAGGCAGTCTACAACATTGTGGATAGTGCCTTTGTTGGAAATATGAAATCAGGAAGTGAAGCGGCTCTTAATGCACTCACACTGGTGTTTCCGGTTCAGATGCTTATGGTAGCAGTTGGAATTGGAACAGGTGTGGGAACGAATGCGCTTCTTGCAAGAACTCTGGGACAGGGAAATACTAAAAAGGCTGCAAAAGTTGCAGGAAACAGTTTATTTCTTGGAGTAATTATATATGTGGTATATCTATTGTTTGGAATTTTCGGAGTAAGAGCATATATTTCATCACAGACAGTTAATCCGGAAGTTATTTCAATGGGAACAGGCTACTTAAGAATATGTTGCGTGATTTCATTTGGAATTATTTTTTTTTCATTATTTGAAAAACTGTTACAGGCAACAGGGCGTTCTCTTTATTCTACAATCGGGCAGGTTGTGGGTGCAGTGGTAAATATTATTCTTGACCCAATCATGATTTATGGTATTGGACCGGTTCCTGAAATGGGAGTAAAAGGTGCAGCTTATGCAACGGTAATAGGACAGATTGCATCTGCGGCATTGTTGTTTATATTCCATATAAAATTAAATAGGGAATTTAAGCATGGTGTAAAGTTTATGAAACCGGATGGCAGGATTATCAGAGAAATATATGCGATTGGGCTTCCTGCAATTATTGCACAGGCACTTATGTCTATCATGGTTTACGTTATGAATCTGATTTTGAAGTTCAGTCCGTCTGCACAGACTGCATACGGATTGTTCTATAAAGTGCAGCAGTTTGTGTTGTTCCTTGCCTTTGGGCTTAGAGATGCGATTACCCCGATTATTGCTTTTGCATACGGAATGCGTAGCAAAAAGAGGATTCAGGATGGGATTAAATACGGATTGAGTTATACGATTGCGCTTATGATTGCTGGTGTGGCGATTACAGAAATTTTCCCGAGTGCTTTTGCAACTTTATTTAATGCGGGACAGTCAAGAGAATATTTTATCGGAGCAATGAGAATTATCTCCATCAGCTTTATTTTTGCCGGAATCAATGTAGCATATCAGGGAATTTATCAGGCATTAGACGGTGGTATTGAATCGCTTGTGATTTCATTGCTCAGACAGCTTGTAATTATATTACCATTGGCAGGCATTTTTTCAATTTTTGTAAGAAGCGGACATATGGGAGTTTCGCTGATTTGGTGGGTATTTCCAATAACAGAGATTATTGCATGTTTGGTGGGATATGTATTTTTAAAGAAAATCAGAGAGAACAACGTGGAAAGTTTAAGTTAAGGATGGAAAAGCTTACCTGCGCTAAATTTAATGTTTTCAAGAGTTTGCGGAGAATTTAATAATAAAATATAAAAGTTATTATAAAATTTCTTAAAACAGGTAAAAAATAATCGAAATTTATAAATTTAACTATACTTGATGTTTACAAAGTAATTTGATATACTTAATTCCAATGGGTGAGCACATACCAACAGTCAGGCTGATTTAGTCTGGCTGTATTATTTTAGGAGGTAATGATTATGTCAATGGTATGGCCAATAGTACTGGTGGTGTTTTCAAACATTATTTATCAAATTTGTGCAAAAGAAGTTCCAAAAGATATGAATGCTATGGCATCTATGACAATAACGTATTTTGTAGGAGCAGTATGTTCTGCTATTATGTACTTTGTGATGAATAAGAATGGTAATTTATTACAGGAATATATGAAAACAAACTGGGCACCATTTTTCCTTGGAGTTTCAGTTGTTGGATTGGAAGTCGGTTTTATTTATGCCTATAAAAATGGATGGGCAGTAAGTACAGCATCAATTATACAAAGTGTATTTCTGGCAGTTGCGTTAATTATTGTTGGAGCAGTTCTATATCATGAAGAGATAACAGCGAATAAAGTAATCGGTATAGTTATATGCCTTATCGGTCTGTATTTTATAAACAAGTAAAGAGGAGAATAAATAATGGATGAAAAATTTAATGTAAAAAAAGCAACTGAAAAAGGTACAGGCGAGGCAGTTTTGTGAGAAGGATTATTATACTCCGTAAGATGATGGATTGATGCAAAAGAAAATGTTGTCGCAAAAGCAAAGGATGAGGAACAGATTTTTTATGCGGATATTGATCTTTCTGACTCTGTGAAAATCAGGAAAGACAGACCATATACAGATCTTAGAAGGACAGAATTTTATCAATAAGTAAATGTTCCAAAAAAGAAAGATAGATTAGAAAAATATGTATAAAGAACTAAAAATTAATTTGCAGGATACCGAATGGAAATATGATTATATTGACCATGACAGGAATATCGCAAGAGCGATTGTTTATGATGAAAGCGGACAATTCTACTTTGTAAGAGCAAATAGAGATGATGACTTTGGAAAAGCAACATTGATTGAAACTGCCGGCGGTGGTGTAGAGGAGGGCGAAGACCTGATTGCGGCTATAAAAAGGGAATTAAAAGAAGAATTGGGTGCAGAGGTAGAAGTGGTATGTAAAATCGGAGTTGTAAGTGATTATTATAACCTTATTCATAGACATAATATCAATAATTATTTTCTGTGTAGAGTTAATTCGTTTGGTGATAAAAATCTGACCGAAGATGAGATAAATTGTTTTCATTTGTCTACATTGAAATTATCTTATGAAGATGCAGTTAAAGAATATAAATACAGGGCAAATACAAGATTAGGAAAACTTGTAGCAAACAGAGAATTACCTGTTTTATATCGTGCAAAAGAAATGACTGACTCTGGTGTTTAGGTGTGCAGATGACTTAAAATGTTTTATTAAAGTTCAAACTGATTGAAAGTGAGGTACAATTATGGTGGTATTTTGGCGTATTAGAAATATCTGATGGCATGAAACTATGTTAAGTAGTTTTATGCAGAGAATGGTGCAATAAACTATTTAATAAGGAGAAAACCATGATATTTCAGGATAATATTGTAAAAAAATATTTGCAGATACATAGCAATAAGTACGGAATTTTAAACAATTTTTATTTTTATTGTAAAGAGAGTTTCATTTATAATAAGTTAGGATTTATTTTATCACTGTTTTTAGTGCCGGCCGGGATTATAAAATCGTTGGCTTCGATATTTATTCCTAAACTTGTGATTGATTCACTTGGAAATTTTAAAAGTGAATATACATTTTTGATAAATATTATTATTGTAACGGTTGTTATTGCTGTCTCGTCCATTGTCGAACTGTTGGCAAAAAATACGATGGAGCACAATATGAATTCATTCGTACTGATACAGCTCAACAAATTATGGGTTGAGAAAGTATCAACCATGGATTACGAAGTATTTACATCAGAGCTTGGAAAGCAGTCTGCAAGTAAGGCGAGAATGACACTTGAGGGAACAACCAGATGGGGCATAGGTACATATATTCCAAGATTATTGGAATTATTAACGAGTTTTATCGGCATTATGATATATGGTGTGATGCTCATATATGTTCATCCTCTTGTCCTTGTTGCTCTTATCACAGCATATGCAGTAAATATGGTTGTGACTCTTTATGCAGAGAAGAAAAAACAGATGCTAAAGGACGATGCTGCAAAAGCAGAACGAAAAATGAATTATTTTGCTTATAGCACCAGAGGTTTGAGCATAGCTAAGGACATCAGAGTATATTCCATGAGAGAGTGGATTAGTCAGATGGCTGGAATGGCAAGGCTTGATAAGAAAAAAGTAGATGATAAGGTTCAAAGCTATCAATTGTTTGTTGTTATCGTCAACGGTATAGTCGTATTGCTGAGAGATGGTTTAGTATATCTGATATTGATATGGCTTACTCTTAAAGGTGACATTACTATTGGCAGCTTCGCACTGTATGCAGCCGCAGTAAATGGTCTTGGTGAGTGGTTAGCGCAGATAACGACAGGAGTTGGTGCATTTCGGGAAAGTGATAATAATGTAACTGATTTCAGACAGTTTCTTAGTTTGCCGGACGGAAAGACTGGTTCTGAGGAGAAATTGGAACTTTCCGGTGCTCCGAGCATAGAACTGGATAGTGTCTCGTTTTCTTATGACGGTAAGAATAATGTGTTAGATAATGTATCATTAAAAGTGAAACCGGGTGAGAAAATTGCTGTGGTTGGTTCCAATGGAGCCGGAAAGACTACACTTATCAAATTAATATGTGGATTGCTGCATCCGTCAGACGGGCAGATATTGATTGATGGAATCCCGATTTCATCTGTTGCATGGGAAGATTGTTCAAAGGCAATATCCGCAGTTTTTCAGGAATCTGTGCTGTTGCCTGTCAGTATTAAGAGAAATATTGTCATGAATGATAAAAAAGTTGATGAAGACAGACTGGCTCGTATTGTAGCACTTGTAGGACTTGAGGATAAGATTGCTTCATTGGAAATGGGACTGGAGACACCATTAGTCAGGCATATCACTGAAAATGGAACGGAGTTTTCAGGCGGTGAAGTTCAAAAACTCTTATTGGCACGAGCAATCTATAAGGAATCTCCAGTTTTGATTCTTGATGAGCCTACAGCCGCAATGGATCCAATTGCGGAGCAGAATGTTTATCTGCAATATAACGAGTTATCTAAGAACAAAACGGCTTTTTTTATTTCTCACAGACTGTCATCTACAAGGTTCTGTGACAGGATAATACTTATTGATGGCGGCAAAATCAGAGAAGCCGGTACACATGATGAACTTATGGATAAGGGTGGTCTGTATCATGATATGTATATGATACAGAGCATATATTATCAGGAGGGGGTGCTGGCAATATGAAAAAGAACGGCAGAACCTTCTTAGATGACATTAAATTGATTAACCGCGGAATAAATGAATTTGAGATATTTCTTCCGGGACAGCTTAAATGGTTGTTCATATATTCTGCGATAACCATGCTAATACCGTATATTGGTATCTGCATGACATCTGTAGTTATAAGTGAGCTCAGTTCGCAGCAGCGGGTATGGGTATTGACTGTGAGTGTAAATGCTGCAATTATGCTGACATTGATACTTACGATAGTATCGGCAGTTATCAATAAACGGATTTCGGTTGGTTATAACCAGTTGTTTCCGGCACATGAGATTAGACTTAATGAGAAAGCAAATGCTATGAAATTCAGTCTTTTGGAAAATGAAAAGATTAGAGAACTGCGTGATGAAGTATCTGGAAGCATAAGTTGTTCAGGTGCAGGCATGGGAAGTCTTTACTGGGACTGTGAAATAATCTTTAAGGCTTTGTTTTCAGCAGCGACTGCGATTGTGCTGTTGGCATTTAATGCAGGTGTTAAGGGAACTACACTGGGATTTGACAACACTTTGTTTGGATTTGCAAATTCTGTCTGGGGATATTTGGCATTGACAGTTATTATTATCATTTCCGCAGCCGTATCATCGAGAATGACGAGCAAAATATTTGATGTTTCTTTTGATGTATTCAAAAACGGTGCCAGATACAATCGGTATGCAGACTATTACAAGCTGGAATACCTTTCTGACGATAAGTCAGCCAAAGATGTTCGTCTGTATGCTCAGAAAAATCTGATTTTGGACGAGGTCTTGGATAAGTGTTATATTCCGTTTGCAGAGGGTGATAAGAGAGAAAAAGATGCTTCGAGCAAAAATAACGGAATCATGCTCTTGTTAAGTGCCCTTACAGGCGGATTTGTCTATATCCTTGTTGGTGCTAAGGCGATAAATGGCAGTATAGGGATAGGTAATGTATTGCTTACATATTCTGCTGTTACAATGCTTATCAAGGCACTGACAGATTTTGCGATGACATTTACTGACCTTAGAAATAATAATGAGCATTTGCTAAGATACTTCGATTATATTTCTTTGGGAGAAGAAGCCGATGCTGCGGATAAATCTGTTGCTTGTAATTATGCACAGGTAAATATTGACAATGTATCGTTTCAGTATCCGGGCTCTAAGAATTATGCACTTAGAAATGTATCTCTTTTCATAGAAAATGGACAAAAGATCGCAATAGTCGGAGCCAACGGTTCGGGCAAGACAACTTTGGTAAAGCTGATATGCGGATTGTACGATGTTACAAAAGGTTCTATTAAGATTAATGATACAGTGGTAACAGCACGAAATAGAAATGAATGCGGAAAGTGGCTGTCGGCTGTATTTCAGGATTTCAGCTTGCTGGCTCTGCCGATAGGTAACAATATTTCAGCAGGCAAAGTATATGACGAGTCAAAAGTTTGGAAAGTGTTGGAAAAAGTCGGAATCAGAGAAAAAATTGAGGAGTACCCTGAGAAATTAGAGCAATCCCTGTTTAAGGATTACGATGATGAGGGCGTGGAACTGTCCGGTGGTGAGGCACAGAAGATAGCCATAGCGCGAGGCATTTATAAAGATGCGGCTTTGATTATACTTGATGAGCCAACAGCAGCACTGGATCCGTTTGCAGAGTATGAGATTTTTACAAAGATGAAGGATATCTCTCAGGATAAAACGACGATATTTATAAGTCATAGGCTGTATTCATGTAAATTTTGCGATAAAGTAATCGTTATGGATGGCGGTGAGATAGTACAGGTGGGAACGCATGATGAATTAGTTAAAATCAAGGGCAGGTATTCAGAAATGTGGAATGCTCAAGCAAAACATTATGTAAATAACTAAAAATATCAGAAGAAAACAAAAAGCGAAAGGCATCAATGTTTTATGATATGTTGGTGCTTTTCGTGGAAAGGTGGATTATAAACAAGGAATACCGATTGAAACCTGTCTGGATGAGATTGATTGATGAAAAGACCGAAGGCTCTGCATAAGGCAATGAACTAAAAAAGAAACCAGCGTTTTGCCCTCTAAGAATTGCTTTGCAATTCTTAGAGGCTTCTCACAATGTTACGAGCACTATAACATAAAAAAGGAACCTGCATAAAAACAGATTCCTTAAATGAGGGGAAATCCCTGTCGAAGAATGGAAGTCCAGTTACTTTTCTGATAGAGAAAACGGACGATGATTACAGTCTGTTTTTCTTTATCAATAGTATAAAAGGCAAGGTAATTATTGATTATCACAAAACGAATGCCCAAGCTTGCCAGTAACGGATCATCTACCAGACGGAACTTCTGTGGCAGATCGGCTAATGAGCCTATCTGTTCAGTCGCAACATCTAACAGATTATCTGAGGCAGTGGGATTTTTGAGGGTAAATTCGATGTAATCCGTAGCACGCATAATATCATGCTCTGCGGTGGAAGTGATATGAACCTGATAGCTCATCGACTGCGACGGCTCCTGATATCAGCCATAGCTTCGGAAAATGGTCTTGTACTGCCTGTGGCAATATCGTCCATTCCTTCCTTAATCTTGCTGTAAAGTTCAAAGCGGCTGTTCATTTCTTCGTAGGCTTCAATGCTCATAACAGCAAGATCACCTTTTCCATTCTTCGTAATAAAAACTGGTTCAGAATAATTATGACAAAATTTAGAAATTTCATTGTAATTATTCCTTAAATCAGCACTTGATTTGATTGTGGGCATAAAAACACCTCCTAGTATGATAACAAAATTATACACAAATTTTGTTATGGGGTCAACAGATATATCATTAGCGTTAACATTATGCGGCTATGGGGATTGCGACAAATTTATTACACATCAGAAAGTCCCATGTACGACATTTTTTATGAAAAAGTTGTACATGGGTGTCTATAAATATCAGAACAAAAGTTTATTTCTCAAGTAGATTTATGATTTCTTTATATGATTCCAAATCACTGATACTTTCATAAAATTCATTTCCTGTTTCAAAATCATGTTTTTCCAGGTTACTATTGCCCTTGAAATATCATTGCCAGATATAGAAATATTTGGCTATACAGCATTTAAAACGATTTGTCAGGAAATGATCGCAAGTCTGCAATTAGCGGTTCAAAGAAAAATAACAGACAGAGAACAAAAACAACGAGCTCAGAAAACAATGATAGCTCTAAAGAAGGATGCTCAGTTTTTAATTAAAATACCTAAAACATATAGTGGCAAAATCGTTTTACAGACAAAAGAAGAAATTGTTCATGTGACCGATGTTGATTTTTAGGGAAATCTTGGTATTTCTACAAATACAGGCGAAATTTTACTGGAACAAGATATGAATTAAGGAGGACGCAAGTGAAAATTATAGATATAATTGGAGAAAATTATTTAGGTTATTGGGATGAAACCAGAACCGCTTGTAGAGGTATAGTTATAGATGGGGAACATATGTTACTTTCATATGAAACAAAAACAAATCAGTGGATGATTCCGGGCGGAGGTGTGGAAGATAATGAAAGTGATGAAGAGTGTTGTATTAGAGAAATTGCTGAAGAAACAGGTATAGAAGTGGAACCTTTGCGTTTTTTGTTAGAAATTGATGAATACTATGAAAATTGGAAATGGGTTAATAAGTATTTTATCTGCAAAGCAGTAGGTACAACTCAAATAAAACAAACGGAGGAAGAGAGGCAAGCAGGTATGGAACCAAGATGGCTTCAAACAGCTGAAATTAAAGATATCTTTTCAAAGCATAATCTATATAATGGAATAGATGAGATGCGTAGAGGAATGTATTTGAGAGAGTATACGGCATTGCGTGTTATGCAGATTCCATGATATACTTATAGCGTAATTATGTCATGTGTAGCTATGTAAAATTTAGAAAATTATTAGATATTCAATCAATAGAATTTATAAGGATAATGGGAGAAATAGATATGAACGAGAAATGTGTGGTATTAAATGCAAAGAAAATGAATTTTGATGGTAAGTTGGATTTTTCCATTTTATCTTCTAATGTTACAGTATATGATGATACAACCGAAAAGCAGTTGTTAGAACGTATTCAGGGTGCAGAAATCATTGTGACAAAGGAGATGGCTGTGAGTGAAGAAATGATACAGAGATTTCCGGAATCTGTTAAACTGATTTGTGAGGCAGGTACAGGATATAATAATATTGATCTTGATGCAGCACGAAAGAAGGGGATTACAGTCTGTAATATTCCATCATATAGTACAGAACGTGTAGCACATACTGCAATCATGATGATATTGAATCTGAGTTCTGCAATGCAGGTACAGATGAAGATGCTGGCATGCGGAAATCATGACAATTTTACCAGAAATCTTCAGGTTCCGCATGTTGAGGTAAACGGAAAAACACTTGGTGTTATAGGTGCAGGACACATTGGCAGGAAAGTTATCCAGATCGCACAGGCTTTGGATATGAACATACTTGTATATACCAGGACACCGAGAGAGGATGAGAAGGGGATCCGCTATGTATCGCTTGAGGAATTACTCAAGAATAGTGATTATATTTCCATGCACTGTCCATTGACGGAAAGTACAAAACATATGATAAACAAAGAGTCTTTATCACTTATGAAGCCCTCAGCATTTATCATTAATACTTCAAGAGGTGCACTTATTGATGAGGCTGCTCTTATAGAAGCATTGGAAAATGGTACGATTGCAGGAGCCGGACTTGATGTTCAGGAAACTGAACCACCTGAAGAGAACAGCCCTCTTTATACTATGGATCAAGTCCTCTTGACGCCACATATGGGATGGAAAGGACTTGAGACAAGACAGCGGTTGGTTTCTATTCTGGCGGATAATATAAAGAAGTTTATGGAGGGAACTCCAATCAATGTAGTATCAAGTCTATAGTATCCGGCAGAATAGTTATAAGTAGTAAATGTGCTGTATGGTGGATTGCAAAGGGGAACAGATAAAGAATGAATGAAAAATTTAATGTAAGAAAAGCAACTGAAAAAGATATATCAGAGATACAAAATATGATAAAAGGTTTGGCAGTTTATGAGAAAAGACCTCAGGACATGACGGCTTCAAAAGAAGATTTGTATTATTGGATTTTTGAAAAGAAAGTAGCGACAGTATTGCTCGCTGAATACAATAATGAGATAATAGGATACGTTATTTATTATCCGGTATTCGGCTCGTTTGCCGGGGAGGCAGGAGTTCATTTGGAAGATTTGTTTTTGGATGAAAAGTACCGTAACTGTGGATTGGGAACAGATTTTTTTTCAAAAATAAAAGAATTTGTCAGGCAGGAGGGGTACTCAAAAATAGAATGGAATTGTCTTGAATGGAATATACCGTCAATTTGTTTTTATAATAAAATCGGTGCTGTACAAGAGCATGGAAGAAAATATTTTATTTACAGCTGCAAATAAAAATTATACAAGGGGATGTTAAATATTTTACAGAAAAAAATCAAAAGAACAGTAGTTTTGTTTTTAGTATTTGTTCTGCTTTTTACTATGATGGGTTTCTTAGCAAAAGCTTATAAGACAAAGACGTTGGCGAAAAAGGAGTATGGTGTCTTTTTGAGCGCAGATTCCTCAGCAATGGAGCAGATAAAAAAATATAAAACGGTTGTGATTGACGCACAATATTTTAAAAAAAGGGATATTGAATCACTTCATAAAAATGGAACAATGGTATATACATATCTGAATATTGGATCTATTGAGAATTTTAGAAAATATTATACAACTTATAAGAAACTGGCAATTGGTAAGTATGAGCATTGGGATGAGGAACAATGGGTGAATGTAGCCAGTCCGGATTGGCAGAAATTTATGACAAAACTGGCACGGGGACTATATAAAAAAGGTATTGATGGTTTTTTTATTGATAATTGTGACGTATATTATTATGCTCCACGAAAGAGCATTTTTGATGGACTTACAGTGATTTTGAAAAATATCATGACATTTGGGAAAAAAGTCATTATCAATGGTGGAGATACTTACGTCATGAAATATAAGGAACATTATGGTACAATTAATAATATTATGACAGGCATAAATCAGGAGACTGTATGGAGCCGTATTGATTTTGATAAAGGAACATTCAGTGAGCAGAAAAAGCAGGAGAGAGATTATTTCTGCAAATATCTTAAAGCATGCAAAGCAGATGGTGTTGAAGTGTATTTGTTGGAATACACAACCAGCCGGAAATTAACTCGTAAAATAGAAAAATATTGCAAAAAACATGGGTATTATTTTTATATTTCAGACTCCCTTGAATTGGATTAGGTTTGGCTTTAGCATTATCAGGTATTATTTTTGCCGGAAATTATTTATTTGAATAGATTTCGCGACAGCGAAATCTATTCAGATAATGTGCAGGGAACCTTTGATGTAATTCTCATGGACATCATGATGCCTGTGATGGATGGTCTGACTGCTTCTAAAAAAATACGGGCAATGGAGCGTCCTGATGCAAAGACAATTCCTATTATAGCAATGACAGCAAATGCGTTTAAGGAAGATGCAGAGAGGTGTATCATAGCAGGAATGAATGCACATCTGGCAAAGCCATTGGAGATTGATAAGATTATTAGTGCGATTCATGAAAATTTAATCTGATTCTGGCAAAAGAGAAGATAACGGAACAGCAGCAGTTTTCGCAGGAAGAATAAAATTTTGTACAGACTTATATTTCATGAGAAGTTAGATTTAGACAGTAAAGGATATTGTGATTGTCTGAGCATACCTGAATGGAAGTATGGGTAAATACTTGAGTGGTTTGTACACATCAATCTCTGCGTTAAAGTGCCACAGCGAAAATAATTCTTCAAAAAAAAGTCTTGACATATAATTGCTGAGTATTATAATACATTAGTAAATAAAACAAAATATGTTCACCGAAATTCGTTGATGAGAACAAAGCCTGATGTGGATTTATTTACAGAGAGCCTGTGGCTGGTGTAAACAGGTAATGACCAGATTAGGATATCCTCTTTGAGAAGCGGGTTGAAAGCTTTATAGAAGTTTGTAGACCTCGCCGGTATCCGCCGTTATATGGATGGCATATGTTGGTGTGCTTGAGAGTTGTAGTTTATTACTACAAAATTAGGGTGGTAACGCGGATGATATTCGTCCCTTTTTTAGTCAGATGACTGAAGAAGGGACTTTTTTAGTGGACATATATAAGGAGGAACAAAATGAAAGTATTACAAAAGACTAGCAAATTTTTATCAGATTACACTTCAATTGTTGTAATAGCAATCGCTGTTATAACATTCTTTGTACCGGGCATTATGTCTTGGGTAAATTATAAGTTGTTTGTAGATTTTGCAGCAAATAAATTTACAACTCAGTCGATAATTATTGGAATTATTATGTTTAGTATGGGTCTTACACTGACTGCACAGGATTTTAAAATATTGGCAAAAAGACCGTTTGATATATGTGTCGGTGCAATTGCACAGTATCTTATAATGCCGTTTCTTGCATTAGGAATTACCAAGGTACTTGGACTTTCAGATGCGATAGGACTTGGTCTTATTCTTGTAGGATGCTGTCCTGGAGGTGTGTCATCAAATATTATGTCTTATCTTTGTGGTGGAGATGTTGCATTTTCGGTTGGTATGACAACTGTATCAACAATCCTTTCTCCGTTTATGACACCGCTTTTAGTATCTTTCCTTGCAAGCGGAACACATATCTCAATTAAGGCACTTCCTATGTTCGTGTCTATTGTTGAGACAGTAATTCTTCCGGTTGCACTTGGATTTTTGCTCAACTACTTATTTGGCAAAAAGAAAACATTTGTTGAGTTACAAAAGATTATGCCGGGAATAGCAGTTCTCGGTCTTGCATGTGTTGTTGGAGGAGTTGTTTCGTCACAGGGTTCTAAATTCTTTGAATCAGGTGTTGTAATCTTTGTGGCAGTTCTCTTACATAACGGACTTGGCTATTTGCTTGGATATGGTGCAGGTAAGCTTGTCGGAATGAATACAGCAAAGAAAAGAACAATCTCTATTGAGGTCGGTATGCAGAATGCGGGACTTGCCACAAATCTTGCCACTACAACAGCACAGTTTGCATCAACACCTGAATCTGCTATAATATGTGCAGTATCATGTACATGGCATTCTATTTCAGGAACATTGCTTGCCGGAGCATTTGCGCTGAAAGATAAATTAAAGGAAAAAAATAATGGATAAAACAGCTGAAAACGAATACCGCGTGACGGTAAATAACAGTATTTTTCATACAAAACTAAAAGGAACTCATGTTGTAATTTTATTTATTGCATGCTTTGCTGCACAGTTTTTAATTTATGCAGTTACCCAGAGAATTTTTAATATTCAAAATTATTATGTTGAAGAATATCTGCCTGAGGCTGCCTTTATAATTGCTTTTTTGGTGGTATGCGTTTACTATTATATTGTAGATAAACGGACAAACGGTGTTATGCAGATGACAATACATTTTCTGGATAATTCGATGGAAATATGTATTAAAGGAAAGAAGAGTATTGTAAAGTATAATGATGTTATTGAGGTCAGCAAGATAATGGTGATTGACCGTATACATACTGAAAAAGGCTGTTACAGGATGAAGATAAAGTGTCATGGCAGAATAAGTCTTGAGTTTGAAACGACAGGACAGGAGTATGATAAGCATCTGGATTTTGAAGAGACAGAATTGTATGTTTTTTATAATGCATGCAGTAAAAACGGCTTGAAATGTTGCTAAAAATAGCTTATTGATTATTTATCAGGGAAATCTAAAAAAGATAACCTGTATTCGGCAGGGGTATTTCCAGTAATCTTTTTGAATACACGGGAAAAATAAAATTCGTTTATAAATCCGTTTTCTAAAGCAATTTCACGCAGTGTGATATGGCTTGAGCGCAGCATTTCTTGTGCACATATGATGCGGAATTCATTTAAATACTTAAAAATCGTCATGCCGGTATATTTTTTAAAACAGCGGTTAAGATAATCAAAATTGCTGTGCAGGGCATTTTCAATGTCTCTGCCGGTAATTTTTTCTTTGTAATTTTCTTTTAAATATTCTAATAGATTTGTCATGTTCTGATTTCCGGATTCACGTTTTGCTGAGACGAAGGAATCATCATATAATCTCGTTATCTCCCCAAGTAATTCTATCAGTTTTGCGGCGGTAATACATTGATAATATTCGAGCATTTCATGATATGATTTTTTCATTTCACGACACATTCTGAAAATGTTTTTGTAGTTGGAACTGCCAGACTTAAAATGTTTGGGAACAATTAAATGCTTTTCAAGTGTATTCTGGCGTTGAATCATATTCATGGCATTTGTACGACTTGATTTTGCCAATTCCATATATTCTGTTTCTGTCAACGTTGTTTCTGTGGCATTTTCCCATGTGAAATGTATATAAAAGTAATGGACGGCTGATGTTTTGTAACCTTTATGACATCTTTTAGGGTCTAAAATAATATAATCGCCTTGTGTGAGGTGATATTTTATGCCATTTTCTTCCATATACATATTGCCTTTTACGATGTAAAACAGGACAAATTCCATGGGCTGACGTTGGAAATGTATAAATTCATAATTGTTATCAATGTCATTTGCGTATATTATTTTTGGTAAAGTATTTAATGGGAAATGAAATGCAATCATGTCTGTCTCCTTTGTATCTGAGTGCTCTTTGAGGTTTTGGAAACAGTATATCTTATTATTTAGAATATATCAATAAAAAGTCGCTAAAAGACAAAAGAGTGTCGCCCTATTTAATGGAACAATACATAGAAAGAGTTAAAATAAAATCATAGGTGCTTGCAGGATTGCGAAAATTGCAAGGCAATAGGGCAATCCGTAGCATTATCACAGGATTTATTTATAAGAAATAAGAAAATGGAGGAAATGTATGAGAAAACGAATAAAACAAATTCTTGCAGGTGCATTATGCCTGGGTCTGGCAATTTCTGATAAATCAGCATTGTCGTTGGGAGAAACTAATATGGATAAAGTGACAGTTCAGGCGGCTGAAAATGTAAGTGATATTACAATTGACGGAAATAATATCAATAAAGAGAATAAAAACGGTCTTACTTATAAGGGATTTGGTCTTTTGACAGCCAATTCCACATCTGACCTTTTGATGGATTATAAGGCTGAGCATCCCGAAAAATATCTTGAGATGCTGCAGTATTTATTTGGCGGTTCCAAGCCGCTTATGACTCATGTAAAAATTGAAATGGGTAATGACAGAAACAATTCTACAGGTGCCGAGAGCTGTACAATGCGTACGGAGGATGAGACTGCAAATGTAAAGAGAAATGCGGGATTTCAGTTGGCAGCAGATGCTAAGAAGATTAATCCGAATATTAAAATAAGTATCTTAAGATGGAACACACCAAAGTGGGCAAATACTACGGAAAAACAGTATAAATGGTATAAAAACACCATTATGGCTGCCTATGAGACATATGGCTATATGGTAAATTATATAAATCCTAACAGAAATGAGTCATGGAGCGATAAGACTGACATTGAGAATGTGAAGAAATTTGCAAAGTGGATTCAGGAAGAAAACAGCGATACCATCAAAGATGCAAAAGCGTTAGAATTGTATAAAAAGATTAAGTTTATTGTATCAGACGAGGCTGAGATGATTGCAAAGACAGCAGTAAATACTTTGTATACAGACGAGGAATACAAAAATGCAGTAGCAGTGATAGGCTGGCATTATCCGTATGCTGTGGCAAGTAAAAGCGGGGACGGTGCAGATATTATCATAAAGGATGATATTATAAAAGTTGCAGACGAGATGGACAAGGAAGTTTGGAGCAGCGAGAATCAGGCTGTATTTTCTGACAGTGCATTCCGTCCTGCAAACAATACAACATTTAAGGATGACAGCGGAAATATAATTGCCGGCTCATCAGGACTTGGTGGAACAGGCAGTGCATTGGAGATGGGAAACTACATTATAAAGAGTTTTGTTGAATCACGTAGAACACATGTCATATATCAGCCTGTAATTGGTGCGTTTTATCAGGGAGGACAGTATTCCTCTAAGGAATTGATTGGAGCAAAAGACCCTTGGTCAGGTTATGTCAGATATGATGCGGGTGCTGTTATTTTGAACCATTTGTCAAAATTTGCCGTTACAGGCTGGGAAAATGAGGATAATACAGCCGGCATCTGGAGAGTTATACCTCAGTCAAGTTATTGTGGTGAGGATGATGCAGGTGGAGGTAGACGTGTGGTGAACAGTATGACTGGTGCTGACAGTTATATGACATTGGCATCACCTGATAAGGATGAGTTTAGTACTTTGATGGTTAACAACAGTGCAAAGACAAAGAACTATCGTATTTCAGTTAAAAATATGCAGTTAAAAGAAAAACAGACATTGCAGTGCTTTGAAACAAAGGCAGCAGGTGACGGTACTTTTGACTCAAATTATATGTTGGATAAAGGTGATATAAAGGCAGATGAACAGGGATATTATAATGTTACAGTTTCACCGTTCTCTGTTGTTACGGTATCGACATTAGAACAGAATAAGGATGAATTGAAAGGTGAGTGCAAGTTACCTGAAAATCCAACAGACAGAACTGTATTAGATACTGATGAGAATGGAAACGGAACAGTTACGGATAACGAGTATCTTTATGCGGATAATTTTGACTATTCAGATAAAAAGGTTAGTGTGATAGGCACAGACGGAAAGCTCAGTGATGAAAAAGAAGATTATATTGAGTCACGCGGTGGCAAGACAGGTGCAATTGCACGTTATACAAATGTTATCAACGGAGCATTCGAGGTGGTTAAGCTGGCAGACGGAAATTATGTACTGCGTCAGCAGTTAGATGAGAGTGTGCAGGGTATTGGTTCAGCTTGGAAAGGCTCTGATGCAGAGGTGCTGATAGGTGATTACCGCTGGATGAATTATCGTGCAAATGTTGATGTGCAGTTTGAACAGACAGAGGCCAAGAGTTCATCTGCTGCCATAGCAATTCGTCAGACAGGCGGCGGAACAGCAATTAAAGATTCTTCAGGTTATTCTTTTGAGATTGATAAAGATGGTGCCTGGAAGCTGTACCGCAAAAAGGTAATCATTTTAGAAGGAACAATTACAGGTAGCAGCATATTTAAACAGGGTTTCAATCAGTGGAATACATTGTCACTGGAAGGCAGGGAAAATCAGATTACAGCATATGTTAATAATAAAGTGGTTGCTACATACACTGATACAAACCCTGTGACATCAGGAAGAATTGCTTTAGGCGGTACATACGCTGCGATGGATTTTGACAATCTCACTGTTAAAAAGATTGAGAATACAGCTCCGTATTACGAAGAATTTATTGACAATATGCAGCAGTACGAGTTAAATGATGTAACAAAATCTAAATTAGTATTTAATGACAAGTGGTCACACCAGTGTTGCCAGGGAATGTATGTATATGATCGTACAGCATCATACAGCACAGGCACAGGAGCTTCTTTGACATACACATTTAAAGGAACTGGAGTAGATGTTTTAGGTTATATGAAAGCTAACAAGTGTAAGATAAGGGTGACTGTTGATGGTAAAGTGGTCGAGACTGAGGCAGCAGTTAAGCAGGCGGAGGACAGCAGAACAAATTATTCTCTCCGAAATTTGAAATACAGAGAACATACAGTTACATTTGAAGTTGTGAGCGGAAAATGGTGTATAGATGCTATCGGCATATGTTCGGCAATATACAAAAAAGACTTAAAGAGGGGCACAAAATTTGACGTTACAAAAGTGACATACACAGTTAACGATGCTGCGAAAAAGACAGTGACATATACAAAACTGAACAAGAAAAAGGTAAGTGCTGTAGTTCCTAAGACTGTAAAATACAAGGGAGTTTCTTATAAAGTTACTGAGATTGGAACTAATGCATTTTCAAAGTGTCAGGATTTAAGGAAAGTTACAATCGGTGTAAATATAACAAAGATTTGCAAAAAAGCATTTTATAACAGAAAGAAATTAACACAGATTACAATAAACAGTAAGCTGTTAAAGAAAATTGAGTCTAATGCAATTTCAGGTATTTCAAAGAAAGCTGTTATTAAATGCCCTAAGGCAAAGAAAGCTGACTATAAGAAAATGCTGAAAAAATCGACAGGATACAAGAAAACGATGATAGTCAAATAGTAAGCGATAAGCGAATAAGCCCATTCATTTTGAGTGGGCTTATTTTATGCCTTGCGGTGACTATAACTGCAATTCAATAGTCCTGTTTATAGGTTTATATGGAGTAAATTTAACACCGGCAGAATTCATCATTCTTTTTGCTGCTATGACAGAAGGTGTATCAGAATACTTATCTGACATATAAATGACTTCTTTTATTCCGGATTGAATAAGAGCTTTTGTGCATTCATTGCATGGAAAGAGGGTAGTATATATTTTTGCATTTTTTAAATTTGTTCCTGTATAGTTTAACAACGCATTTAACTCTGCATGGCATACATAGAGATACTTTGCATCCAGCTCGTTGTCTGAGTTTCGCTCCCACGGATATTCATCATCAGAACAGCCAAGAGGCATACCGTTGTAACCGACGGATAAGATTTTGTTGCTTTCGCTGACAATACAGGCGCCTACGCTTGTATGGGGGTCTTTGCTCCTCTCAGCAGATAGGAGAGCAATACCCATAAAATATTCATCCCATTTTAAGTAATTTTCTTTCTTCATTGTTTGTCTCCTGTTAGATCTTAATTATATGATGCAAGGGTCAAAATACCTTTTGTCCCCAACATCATTATGTGTATATGAAAAAAGAGCTGCCCACACCATTGGCAACTCTTTAAGTTTTAAATAGATTACGCGATTTTATTTACAGCAATTGTAATACGAGAAATCTTTCTTGAAGCTGTTTTCTTGTGGAAAACACCTTTGCTTGCAGCTCTATTGATTTCAGAGATTGCTGTTGTTAAAGCCTTAGAAGCAGCGTCCTTGTCTCCTGCTGCGATAGCAGCGTCAACACCTTTGACAGCTGTCTTAACTTTAGACTTGATTGCTTTATTTCTCTCTGCATTTCTGCGATCAACTAAAATTCTTTTCTTTGCTGATTTAATGTTAGCCATTCTCTTTACACCTCCCAATCGTGAAATCTACTGTTTCATCAATTTGTGGACACGGTCACTATGATGTAAACATACTCATATATAATAGGGGATTCTCGATTGCTTGTCAATACATATTTTTCATTTTTTTACAAAAAATAGAATATAGCGTGTGCAGAGAAAGGTAAAAAGATAAAAAAAGTAAATAAAAAGGAGAAAAGGTATATGGAAAAGAGAACAGACCTGGCACTGGAGGTACGGGAAAGCTTTCCGGAGGATGATGTTGAGGTATCTGGTGTTGTTCTGGAAGAAGAAACCTATCTGGACGGACGGATCCGGAAGAGCACGGTGGAGATCAAAAATGAACAGGGTGAGAGACAAATGAATAAGCCCATTGGAAATTATATTACTCTGGAGTTTACTGACAGGGGAAAATACGATGATCCGGAGGAGAGGGAGAAAACGAGAAAAACTGCAGCAGGAATGATTGCGCAGATTATTGAAAAACTGGCTCCGGAGAAGGGAGAGGTATATCTGGCAGCGGGTCTTGGAAACCGTTTTGCAACTCCGGATGCTCTGGGTCCTTTTGTTTTGGATGATGTGATGGTAAATCGTCATATCAAAAAACATTTTCAAGATCTGTATCCGGAGGGCAAAAGAACCCTTTGCGCTGTGACACCGGGTGTGATGGGGCAAACCGGAATGGAAACAAGAGAGATCCTGGGCGGGGTGGTTGAATCGGTCAAACCCTGCTGCCTTCTGGTAGTAGATTCTCTTGCTTCAAGAAGTATTAATCGTCTCTGTTCCACGATTCAGATCACAGATACGGGAATCTGTCCGGGAGCAGGAATCGGAAATAACAGGAATGCATTGAATGAAAAAGAATTAAAGGTACCGGTCATTGCGATTGGTGTCCCTACAGTTGTGGATGCTTATACGATCGTTTCTGAGTGTATGGAGAAGAGTCTGGTTCAGGAGGGATATACTGCAGAACAGATTGAATTATTTCTTCGCAGCTTTGCAAATGAATCTATGGGAGAACTGTTTGTTACTCCGAAGGATATTGATGAACAGATTCGTGATATTGGAAAGCTGGTGGCTGAAGGAATCAATCTTTTTGTGAAGGAGGAGGGACCGTGAGACATATCTCTGCGGATCACAGCATACAGTGTAATTAGTACAGTGAATTTTTGATATGGGAAAGTGATTGTAAATCATAACATTCACTATGCTGATGGAGACACAGGAGACAGTGCGTGGGAAGGATATGTGAAATCGTATGGGAACAGTTATGACGCAAAAAAGGAAAGCGGGCTTTCTTTTTTTCTTTGTTCTGGGGACAGGTTGTCTCCTGGCGTTATTGTGGAAGCAAAATACCATTCTGGATCGAATGAACCGCCAGAGCATAAAATGGCTGGTGGAAATGGGGGCGGATGGAAGTGATACCCTGGCATATTTGCAGAGGAGTGATCTGGATGCAAAAGAAACCTGGGCGTTAAAGGCGGTGCCGGTTCTGTCTTATCTGGCAGGAAGTCAGGAGGAGCTGACTCTTCGGGAGGACAAAAGCATGAGTGAATTTGCCATGATATATCCGGGGAAAAAATGCGAAAGTGGTGTGTGGAGCGGTGCGGCAGGTCATTGGAGCAGGGGAACAAGATTTCTGGAGGAGACGGAGTCTGCTCAACAGAGCAGGCAGGACAGTACTCCGGCGGATTCCGGCAAAGAGGAATCGGAGGCAGTGGAGACTTCTCTGGAATATGATGCGGATGCTGCGGTTCTGGATGCTGCATTACAGGAAAATGAAACCTACAGGGAAAAAAGTACAGAGGAAGCCAAAGAGGAGCTGATCATGTCCCAGAGCGGTGATAACCGCAAGAAAATTCAGTATCTGCAAAGGACGAAAAGCCTGAATTATCTGCTTCGCAATTTTTATATTGTAGATTCCTCTACGTCGATCAATAAAAAAATCTTTGATGTTGAGACATTATTAAACACAGAGCTTGCTATGAAAAAAAGCAGCGAGCCACAGATTTATATTTTTCACACTCACGGGGCATCGGAGCATTTTGTGGATAGTAAGCCGGGGGACAAAGCGGAGTCTGTCGTGGGAGTCGGTACATATCTGACAGAGATACTGGAAAAGAAATATGGTTATCAGGTGATCCATGATGAGACAGAATATGACAGGATCAATGGAAAGATTGACAGAAATAAAGCATATAACAAAGCGGCAAAAGGATTGAAAAGCGCATTAAAAAAATATCCGTCCATTCAGGTGGTGATCGATCTTCACCGGGACGGGGTAGGAAATAAGGTGCACAGGCTCACAAAGGTCAATGGAAAACGAACGGCACAGCTTATGTTTTTTAATGGGTTGTCGAGAAACCGGAAGGGAGAGATCAAATATCTGAAAAATGATAATCTGCAGGCAAATCTGTCCTTTAGTCTGCAGATGAAGCTGAAATGTATGGAACTTTATCCGAATCTGGCAAAGCCTGTTTATCTGAAAAGCTACCGATATAATCTTCATATGAGAAAGAGATCTTTGTTGATCGAGCTGGGAAATGAGAATAATACCATGCAAGAGGCAAAAAATGCAATGGAACCATTAGCGAAGGTACTCAATCAGGTGTTGTCGGAGGATTAGTTTTATGTTACAATGTGCGCGGAGGTAACGTAAATTATGGAACGAATTGATCAATCACATATCAGAAATTTTTGTATTGTAGCGCATATTGACCATGGAAAATCTACTCTGGCAGACCGTATTATTGAGAAAACAGGACTTCTTACCAGCCGCGAGATGCAGGCGCAGGTTCTGGATAATATGGATCTTGAGAGGGAGAGAGGTATTACCATTAAGGCGCAGACGGTGCGTATTGTATATAAGGCGAAGAATGGCGAAGAATATGTATTTAATCTGATCGACACGCCGGGGCATGTAGATTTTAATTATGAGGTATCACGAAGTCTTGCAGCCTGTGAGGGAGCAATCCTTATTGTAGATGCTGCGCAGGGCATTGAGGCACAGACTCTTGCAAACTGCTATCTGGCACTGGATCATGATCTGGAGATCATGCCGGTGATCAATAAGATCGATCTGCCAAGTGCGGAACCGGAGCGTGTTAAGGAGGAGATTGAAGATATTATCGGACTGGACGCTTCTGACGCTCCGCTGATCTCGGCCAAGATGGGAACAAATATTGAGGAGGTGCTGGAGCAGATCATTACGAAGATCCCGGCGCCGTCCGGAGATATCCATAAGCCGTTGCAGGCATTGATCTTTGATTCTTTGTATGATGCATATAAAGGAGTTATCATTTTCTGCCGTATTTTTGACGGCTCTGTCAGAAAAGGACAGGAGATCACCATGATGGCGACCGGAGCGAAGGCGGAGGTTGTGGAGGTCGGTATTTTCGGTGCCGGCCAGTTTATTCCTGCTGAAGAGCTGTCTGCGGGCATGGTAGGCTATATTACGGCAAGTCTGAAAAATGTCGGTGATACCCGTGTGGGAGATACGGTGACATTGACGGAGAATCCATGTGAGGAGGCACTTCCGGGCTACAAAAAGGTTCAGCCGATGGTATACTGCGGATTATATCCGGCAGACGGTGCCAAGTACGGGGATCTGAGAGATGCATTAGAAAAACTGCAGCTAAACGACGCTTCCCTTCAGTTTGAGGCAGAGACATCTGTTGCTCTGGGCTTTGGATTCCGATGCGGTTTCCTTGGACTTCTTCATCTGGAGATCATACAGGAACGTCTGGAAAGGGAATATAATCTTGATCTGGTAACGACAGCACCGGGCGTTATTTATAAGGTATATAAGACAAACGGAGAGGTTGTGGAAGTGACCAATCCATCTAATCTGCCGGATCCATCCGAGATTGAGCATATGGAGGAGCCTGTGGTTTCTGCAGAGATTATGGTAACTACGGAGTTTGTAGGCGCTATTATGAATCTTTGCCAGGAACGCAGAGGTGTTTATAATGGGATGGAATATCTGGAGGAAACCCGTGCGGTATTGAAGTATGATCTTCCGCTCAATGAGATCATTTATGATTTCTTTGACGCACTGAAATCCCGTTCCAGAGGTTATGCTTCCCTGGATTATGAGATGAAGGGCTATGTACCGTCACAGCTTGTAAAGATGGATATCCTGATCAATAAAGAGGAGATTGATGCGCTGTCCTTTATTCTTCATGCAGATACTGCTTATGAGCGTGGCCGCAAAATGTGTGAAAAACTCAAGAAGGAGATTCCGAGACAGCTCTTTGAAATTCCGATCCAGGCAGCTATCGGCAGCAAGATCATTGCCAGAGAAACAGTTAAGGCGATGCGTAAGGACGTGCTTGCCAAGTGCTATGGTGGTGATATTTCCCGTAAAAGAAAGCTTTTGGAAAAGCAGAAGGAAGGAAAGAAGCGGATGCGTCAGTTTGGTAATGTCGAGATTCCGCAGCAGGCATTTATGTCTGTATTAAAGCTGGATGAAGAGTAAAAAAAGATTATCCTTATATATTCATATTCCGTTTTGTGTGCAGAAATGCCGTTATTGCGACTTTTTTTCGGCAGCAGCCTCAGCACAGGAAAAGCATCAGTATACAGAGCTTTTATGCCGGGAGATCCGGTCCTGGGGGAGGATGCTTCGAGAGAAGTATTCTGTGTATACGATTTTTATAGGGGGTGGAACCCCCACATGTCTGTCTGCGGAGCAGCTTCAGAAAATCGGTGCAGCAATACGGGAGAGCTTTGATTGTGATGCATTGACAGAATTTACGACGGAGGCAAATCCCGGTACGGTTATGCCAGAGCATCTGACCGTATGGCAGCAGATGGGCATTAACCGGATCAGTTTGGGATTACAGTCAGCACAAAACAGGGAACTGCAGATGCTGGGAAGGATTCATTCCTATGAGGAGTTTTTGACGACGTATCAGATGATACGTCAAAGTGGGATGGATCAGATCAATATTGATGTGATGGCAGTGATTCCTGAGCAGACCTTAGAAAGCTATCAGGATACGCTGGAAAAGATTGTCTCGCTAAATCCGGAGCATATTTCTTCCTATAGTCTCATCATAGAGCCTGGGACCGTATTTGGGGACTGGGAGAAAAATGGAACACTAAAACATGTGGATGAGGATGTTGACCGGCAGATGTATGAATGGACCGGAAAATATTTGCAGCACATGGGTTACCAACGTTATGAAATTTCCAATTACTGCCGGGATGGTATGGAATGCAGGCATAACTGTGTCTACTGGAGCGGAGGAGAATATCTGGGGCTGGGGGTAAATGCGTCCTCCTATTTGACGGGATACCGCTTCCATGTACCTGTGTCCCAAAAGACGTACAGGTCTTATGTGGATCGGATCTGTGTACTGGCCGAAAAGGAATCAGAAGGACTTAAAAAGGCTGTTCAGGAGATGGATGAGCTGGAGTTTATTGATCAAAGGGCACAGATGGAGGAGTTTATGTTTCTGGGACTTCGTATGATGGCAGGAGTGTCAGAGCAGGAGTTTTATCAGAGATTTGGCATTTCCATGATGGAAGTGTATGGAGATATCATAAAGAAATATCAGAATATGGATCTGCTCTGCCGCAGAGATACCGGGAGAGTGGCATTGACAGAAAAAGGAATTGATGTGAGTAACAGTATCTTATCGGATTTTTTGTTGAATTAGAAAACGGCAGATATTGGACAAAGAAACAGAAAAACATGGCGTATATCTGATAACGATATGCCCCATGTTTTTATTATGCAATGCATCCGGTTAATCAAAAGATCCGGAAGTACCGTAAAATATTGTTTTCTCTTACAGTGTATATCCGTTCTGTTGTAAAAGAGCTCGTGCACTTTCTACAGAATCTACGCCCGTTTTATTTTTGACCGGAGCAAATTCCTTTTCCCGTACCACCTCATAAGGAAGACAGGTGTCAAGGAGATGGATCATATCAAGGATCAGGGATTCAAATTTGTATCCGTTTGGCTCCTCCGGTTTGATGAATGTGCCATTTTCATCAATATAAGGAATTTTCTTTTCTACAATATGGAGAGGGAGCGTGGTATCACAGATCTCTTCCAGAGACTTTTCATGGAACAGATAATTTAAGATTACGCCAAAATTGTAAGCCGGTTCTCCATCTGCATTTTTCGTGTTGCGGAGCTGCTCGGTCTGCTCATAGTATTCTACGATTGATGGTCTGCCATCCTCCAGACACATTACACCGACTTTTTCGTCCGGATCTGCCTTGCGTACCACCTTAGCACCGACCTTGCAGTTTCTGGCAAGTGTAGCTCCGATAAAACAAGGATCTGCAATACGTTGCAAAACATTGTCCACAGCGAAAACATTGAGCCATTCAATTCCCGCTTCGTGGATCAGGGAGAGAAGACCTGCCTGCTTCATAGAAGCAAACCAGCCGCCGTTTCCATTTGGAGAGGTGGCAATACGGCTCTTTGATTCCATATACACTTTACCCTCGTAAGTGGCTGCAGGAGCCATTTCCTGACGGAAAAAGTGGATGTATTCCGCATTATAGCCAAAATAATTTTGCTTTTCGAAGAAAGTAGTAGTTGCCTCATGGTTTTTATCGCTTGTCATAACAAACAAATGAATCCATGTTCCGGACTGATCCACAACATCAAAAAGATTGCGGACGATCCGTTCAAAAATATAAACCGGTTTCGTAAGTCCGATGTCGTACATTCCCTTCGGATCATCAGATCCAAGGCGGGTTCCCATGCCACCGGCAAGTAAAACAGCAGCAACCTTACCGGCACGGATCGCTTCCAGGCCATTTTCTGTAAAGGCTTTTGCATTTGCCTGGATCTCCTGGAGAGTCATGGCATCGATCGGGGTGATCACGCCGCGGGTCTGTTCACTCTGGCTCGCTGCGATCTGCTTTGTGACAGAAAAATCTGTCTCATCAATCTGCTGTAAAAGGGAACTTTTTTCTGTTTCGGAAAGTGTATCAAAATATTGGAGGACATGCTCCTGACCATAAGTTTTCAGCTTTTCTTTTGCATTTTCAAATGTCATAGGGTATCCTTTCTCTGCTCTTGCCATAGGACAAAACAGTATAATGTAATTTATAAAATTAACATATTTCGATATTATTCATTAGTATACAAAAAAAAACATAAATAATCAAATGTTGTTCAATATTTATAGGATGTGGTACAATAAAGTAATCAACCGGAAAGGAGAAAAACTATGGGAAATAAAAAAAAGCGACAGGAAGATGAGATCATGACAGAATATTTTCTGGATGCGCTGGCAGGAAAAGAGATTCCTTTATTACCTCTGGATGCCCGATGGCATGAACTTTTCCCGGATTTTCGGAAGACACGCGAGATAAAGACATTGGAAAAACAGCTAAACAAACTGATCCAGAAGCAGGGCCAGACCAATAACGACCTGAAAGAGTACGAAAAGGCCAAAAAGGTTTTAATGAAAAATATCGTAAATAACATGACAGATGGTCATGAGGTGGATAGTCCCATTCGCTCCATGAAGCAGGATCGCAATCAGAAACTTCTGGCGGATCTGAAAGAAAAGAAAGAGCAGGCAGAGCAGGTGAAACGGGAGATACCGGGACAGATTGAGGCTGCCAACAGAGAGCTTCTGGTGGAGTGCATGAAGGTCTGCTATCAAGAGCTGATGGACAATACATATGAGATTGAAGAAATTGAAGAGTGGGTTAAGGCAACCAGAGAGAGGTTAAAGGATGAAATCCTTAGAAAACAGGATATGGAAATGAGAAATACCCAGATGTATAAGTATATGCATAATCTTCTCGGGGCTGAAGTGGTTGAGATCTTTGACCGGAAGCATCAGGTCTGGAAGGGCAACATGGAAGAAAATCAGTTTGAAGATTGATGAAAGCCGGTATAAATGTGGGGGTACACGGATCAGATAACATATTTAGAAAGGGTTGATTTGCGATTATGATTTATGGAATTGGTACTGATATTGTAGAAATTGCAAGGATCCAAAAAGTCTGCGAAGGAAATAATCGCTTTCTAAAAAGATATTATACAGAGCGGGAGCAGGAAATGATCTGCCAGAGAAAGCAAAGAGGTGCTGCCTGTGCCGCTGTTAATTTTGCCGGAAAGGAAGCGGTTGCAAAAGCGTTAAAAACCGGAATTTGTGTGAAGGTCAGACTGGAACAGATTGAAATTCTCAGGGGAAAGGCAGGAGAACCATATGTTGTACTATATGGGGAGACAAAAATCTATGCGCAGGAGTGTGGTGTTGAGAAGATCCATATATCATTGAGTGATTCTTCTTCTGTTGCGATTGCGTATGCCGTGGCAGAAGGAAAAGAGAATACATGTCAGAGTGATGTCAGGAGTCACAAGGATTATGAAAGCGCACAAAAATGAAAGCACAAAGAGTTGAATGGAAAGGAGAGTTGCAGATGCAGTATATTACAGATGTTCGGGAAGCAAAGGAAATTGACCGTATGACAATACAGGAAATCGGAATTCCGTCTATGGTTTTGATGGAAAAGGCGGCACTTGCAGTTGCCGGGTGTGTGAAGAGTAATGCCGCACCGGAAAGCCATGTGCTGGCAGTCTGCGGTATGGGAAATAATGGCGGTGACGGCGTTGCTGCTGCAAGAATGCTGTGGGAGGATGGATATCCGGTAACCGTCAGTCTGATCGGAAATGAAGAGAATGCCAGTGAGGAGATGAAAAAACAACTGGATATTGCAAGAAAGCTTGGAATTCATATATGCACCGGACTTCCTTCCGGCGAATATGATGTTATACTGGATGCACTTTTTGGAATTGGACTTTCCAGAGAGGTAACAGGGGAGTTTGCGGATGCTATTAACTGGATCAATGAGCAGGATGCTCTGCGGTTTGCCGTGGACGTTCCCTCCGGAGTCAATGCATCTACGGGAGAGATTCTTGCAGTGGCGGTCGTGGCAGACTTTACGATCACCTTCGGAACCAACAAACGGGGAATCGTTTTGTTTCCGGGATGTAATTATGCGGGAAATGTAGTGGTGGCAGATATTGGTTTTCCTAAAAAAGTAGTCGAAAAAGTATTGCCAAGAACCTATACCCTGACGAGAGAGGATGCCATGGAGATGATGCCACCACGTATCCTTCGTTCTAACAAAGGAAGTTATGGAAAGGTACTTGTCATTGCCGGATCGCCGGAAATCAGTGGTGCCTGCTATCTCAGTGCGGCGGCGGCATATCGTATGGGCTGCGGACTGGTCAAGGTGTTTACGGCGGCGGAGAACGGTCCCGTGATCAAGAATCTTTTACCGGAAGCATTAGTAAAGACATATGACAGCGAGCTGGACTATACCCAGTCTCTGAATCGCTTTGACATCACAAAAAGTCTGCAGGAGGAGATCAAATGGGCCACCTGTATCGTTATCGGTCCCGGAATTGGGACAGCGGAGCCTGCAGGAATTATGCTGGATGAAGTGTTAAAAGAGAAAAATAAAGCTGTTGTCATAGATGCTGACGGACTTAATGTTTTGGCCAAAAAGGAAACATATTTTGTAAAGAGAGAGGACGGCACAAGAAAAATCTGCCTGCCGGAAAATGTAGTCCTGACACCGCATCTGCAGGAGATGACCAGATTAACACGGTTTGAGCTGCCGGTGATCCGTGCAAAGATCGTGGAACAGGCACTTTTGTCTCTGGAAAGTGCAAATTGTCAGACCTTGGTATTAAAGGATGCGAGAACGGTTGTCACAGACGGCGGCGAGGTGTATATTAATACTATCGGAAATAATGCGCTGTCCACAGGAGGCACCGGTGATGTTTTAAGCGGCATGATCGCCGGTCTGCTGGCACAGGGAATGCGCCCAACGAAGGCGGCTGTGCTGGGCGTCTGTCTTCATGGCCTTGCAGCGGAGGAGTATGTCCGCAGGAAGGGGGGGCGTTACAGTATGATGGCAGGTGATCTGCTGGATATGCTGCAGGAAATATTACCAAAATAAAGAAGGACAGTTTGCGGGATTCCGGGAAATGGAAAGTTAATCAAAGATTACGATAAAAATGGAGAATACGAGTAAAATGAGAGATTATTATAGAGTATATGCAAATATTGATCTGGATGCCATTCATGAAAATGTGGTCAACGCCAAAAAGCTGACAAAGCCGGGAACAAAGCTCATGGCGATCATTAAAGCGGATGCGTACGGACATGGAGCTGTGGAAGTAGCAAAAACTTTGGATGATGTGGCAGATGCTTATGGTGTGGCAATTTTAGAAGAGGGAATTGAGCTGCGGCAGGCAGGAATTCAAAAGCCTGTCCTGATTTTGGGATATACCCCGAAGCCGTTGTATCCGGCAATGATCCAATATGATATTGCGACGGCTGTTTTTACCTGGGAGATGGCAAAGGAAATCGATGTGGAGGCAGCTAAGCTTGGTAAAAAGGCGAAAGTTCATATTAAGCTTGACACCGGTATGAGCCGAATTGGGTTCCGGCAGGATGAGGAAAGCTTTGAAACGATCTGCCGCATTGCAAAGCTGGAAAATCTGTCCATTGAGGGCTGCTTTACTCATTTTGCCCGTATGGATGAGACGGACAAAACCTGGGCCAGAAAGCAGTTTCAGCGTTATGAGAGCTTCGTAAAACGTCTGGAGGATGCAGGCGTGACATTTCCTGTCAAGCATGTATCCAATAGTGCCGGCATTATTGAAATGCCGGAGGTTAATCTGGATATGGTCCGTGATGGTATTGCCGTTTACGGAATGTATCCATCGGAGGAAGTTGATAAGACAAGGATCGCACTTCGTCCAGCCATGGAATTAAAGGCATATGTTTCTTATGTCAAGACATTGGAGCCGGGAGTGCAGATCAGTTATGGAGGAACCTACACAACAACTAGAGAAACAAGAGTTGCCACGATACCGGTTGGGTATGCCGATGGGTATCCGCGGGCGTTGTCCGGAAAGGGACGTGTCCTGATTCACGGACAGTCTGCACCAATCCTCGGCCGGGTATGTATGGATCAGTTTATGGTTGATGTCACAGATATCCCGGATGTGGTACAGGGAGATGATGTGACATTAGTGGGACACGATGGAGATGGCTATATTTCCATTGAGGAAGTGGCAGATATGGCATATTCCTTCAATTATGAATTTGTCTGTGATGTAGGAAAACGTGTACCAAGGGTTTATTATCGTCATGGAAAGAAGGTTGAGACGAAGGACTATTACCCGGAGTTTGAAATTTAATTACCGGAACTTCTGATGTATTACAGAAGCGTCAGGGATAGAAATGTATAATCATTCCATTTGTGGGTAATACTGGAAATAACAATTCCATGCGGGTTTACAGCACAACGAACCTGCCAGGTTACATAGTATGAAATGATCACAAGGGCAAATTGCCATGGAAGATAATTGTTTTCATACTGAAAATGATAACGGTACGGTATTGAAAAGACACAGGCTTCAAAGCCCGTATGGGATATGAAATTTTCAGAATGGAGAGTGGAATGGTTTGAATATTAAGCGCGGAGATATTTATTTTGCAGATCTCAGACCGGTAGTCGGCTCGGAACAGGGAGGCGTCCGGCCGGTTCTGATCATACAGAACGATATGGGAAACTGCCATAGTCCCACAGTGATCTGTGCGGCGATTACATCAAGAATGAACAAGGCAAAGCTTCCAACGCATATTGCACTGGATGCAAAGAAATATCATTTAATGAAGGATTCTGTAATCCTTCTGGAACAGATCCGTACCATTGATAAATCGCGTCTCAAGGAGAAGGTGTGTCATCTGGATGAAGCCATCCTGAAACGGGTGGACTATGCCATCTCGATCAGTCTGGCGCTGGAATAGTATGAAGCGAGGAAAACATTGAAGATAACAATTTTAACAGTAGGAAAAGTAAAAGAGAAATATTTTACCGGGGCCATTCAGGAGTACAGCAAACGTCTGAGCCGGTATTGCAAGCTGGAGATCATAGAGGTTGCTGATGAAAAAACACCGGACCATGCAAGCGAACGGGAAGAAGAACTGATCCGCCGGAAAGAAGGAGAGCGGCTGACGAAGTATATCAGGGAGGATGCCTATGTGATCGCTCTGGCAATCGAGGGAAAACAAATGCCCTCCGAAGCGTTTGCTAAAAAGCTGGATCGACTGGGAATCGAAGGGAAAAGTCATATCATTTTTATTATTGGCGGCTCCATCGGACTTGATCCGGATATCTTGCAAAATGCGGATGAACTGTTGAGCTTTTCTCAAATGACATTTCCGCACCAGTTGATGCGGGTGGTGCTGCTGGAGCAAATTTACCGGGGGTATCGGATCATACACGGGGAACCATACCACAAATAGGGTGCAGGACATCCGGTGGATGTCCGTTTTGCACCGACCGAAGCGGAGACATTGAAAACCTCAGAGGTATAGAATTGACTGAGTTTTTTAGAATGAGGGATGCTTCTTGTCCGAAGGGCAGGAAAATACAATTTAGAAATATTAAAAATGGAAAGTGTAAGGAAGAGTAGTTGATTGGGCTGCTCTTCTAATTTTTTGCACGAAGGCAAAGTGAGAATGTTTACAGGAAAAATGGATGTATGATAGAATATTGAAAAACTTGAAGTTGCGGAGGAATAAAAAAATGAACAAAAGTGAAATTATTAAAAAGGTTGCACCATGTTCTTTAATGTGTCACACTTGTTCGGCATATAATGATGGTACCATTTGTGTGTCGGCTAAAACATTATTAAAATATTTAGAGGGCATAAAAGAATTTTATGAGGTACATATGCCCGATGCCGTAGAAAGTTATAACAACTTTGAGGGAGTACTTAGCATATATGCGGACGCTTCTTGTTCAGGCTGCCGTAGCACAGAACATAATGGTTGTAGCATCGAAGGGTGTTTTTTGCTTGAGTGTACAAAGAACCATGGCGTTGATTTTTGTGGAGAGTGCAATGAATTTCCATGTAAAAAAACGCAGGGATTGTTTGAAGAAACAGTATATCGGCAGTGGTTGGAAGGAAATCAACAAATTAGAGAATATGGTATAGAGGCATTTTGGAAAAATAATTCCGAAAATCCGCATTATAAACCGTATAAAAAGTAATTAAAAATCCGGTTTTGAGAACTGGATAGCTTGGGATTTGGTGAAGTCAGTGAAAACTTGAATTATGGAGGAAAAATAGATGATTTCCATTGAAACGAAAAGACTACATCTGCGCAATGTATCGCAAAATGATGTACAGGCAATGTTTGATTATAGAAATAACGAAATATGTGCCCGATATCAGAGAGGGTAGATAAAAGACTTTAAAGAAATTCAAAATTTAATTGAACGTAGAAAAAATGATGAAATATCAATTGATTCGCCTTGTATGATTGCAGTAGCCCTAAAAGAAACAAACGAACTGATTGGTGAAATAATTGTTAAGCCAAAGGATAATACAATTTCCTTAGGGTATACGTTTTCTTATAAATATCATCGGCAGGGATATGCTTTTGAGGCTCTGACTGTTTTGCATGAACACCTGCATAAGGTGGCTCCGGAATGGGAGTTTATTAGTTATACAGAATGCGAAAATATAGCCAGTATCGAATTGCTTAAGAAATTAGGGTACAAGGATCTCGACTATGTTCCAAGTATGGATTCTAAGGCATTCGGCAAGTGGACAACATTGGTTACAGAGGAGAAATTTGTCTGATAAAGTAAATAACTTCAAGTTTGTTGGAATGAAGAATATTTACAGTATTTAGATAGGCAATTGGCAGAATTAGTAAAGTTACAGAGTGCAATTCACCATTTTTATATGAATATATTCGTGCAATATATTGAAATTTTTGTGCAAACAGCATATAATATAAGTGAAAAGGAGCGTGATATTATGGCTAAATCAAACACAAGTAATATTAGTATTCGCATGGATAGTAATTTAAAGGCTGCTGCTGAGGAATTATATGAAGAACTTGGTATGAACCTAAGTACTGCTTTTAATATTTTTGTCAGACAATCTTTGCGTGAAAGAGGAATTCCTTTCAAAATCACAGAGGGAACTCCGAATCAAGAAACCGTCTCTGCTATGTTGGAGGCAGAAAGGATTGCAAAGAATCCTAATGTGAAAGGTTATCGTGATGTGGATGAATTCTTTGCAGATCTTGATAAATGACAAAGTATGAGATTAAAAATACAACCCAGTTTAAGAAAGATTATAAACTTGCTAGGCGTCGAGGATTAGATATTTCATTGCTCAAAAGTATTGTAACAAAACTTGCAAATGGCGAATCTTTAGATCCAAAATATAAGGATCACCCTTTGACTGGTAACTGGATTGGTCATAGAGAATGCCATATTCAACCTGACTGGCTTTTGGTATATCGTTATGAAGATGATGTATTGGTTCTTACACTTGTTCGTACAGGTACGCATAGTGATTTGTTTGATTTATAATCAGGTTATGGCAAAATAAACTTCGTAATCCTCAGAGAACAAAATTTTCAAAATTCCGCTGAGGAACAAAAATCTGAAATGGCGTTACGGTGAACCATACCACAAATAGGGTGCGTTATTGAAATTATAAGGGGGTGGCACGGAATATGAAATATGATCTGTCAGATCGAATATTGAGGGAACTTTCTTTTTTGGCACACAAATATTCTGTCACCAAAATTGTATTATTTGGTTCCCGCGCACGGGGTACAAATTGGTCCTATGTCAAGATTTAGTACAAGTTAAAATGAGTTTTTCTCATTCTAACC
>ERZ772897.184-NODE-184-length-77168-cov-11.652795_pt1 | contig 77168 bp, 75 predicted proteins | sample MGYA00512125_ERZ772897 | MGnify/ENA primary metagenome ERZ772897 (study PRJEB29015, sample SAMEA2737660) | human gut metagenome | biome: human gut; feature: human-associated habitat; material: faeces | place: China | collected 2012 ... | reverse complement strand
ACTTCCGACCTCACGCTTATCAGGCGTGCGCTCTAACCGGCTGAGCTACAAGCCCATATGTATTTCTCACGCTTTTTGTATACTACAATATTTTTTGCCATTCGTCAAGAGAAATTTGTGAAAAACTTATTGACATAAGTTGAGGGAGTCTGTATAGTTAATTAGTAACGTTATACACTACTCTACAAAACTTTATAACGAACAGCGGGCATGGCGGAATTGGCAGACGCGCTAGATTTAGGTTCTAGTGTCTACGACGTGCAGGTTCAAGTCCTGTTGCCCGCAGTCAGAGACTAACATTATGTTAGTCTCTTTCTTTCGCCAATTATTTTATGAGAATGTTTGTTATTTGAAAGAATATTTTCAGGAGAAGGAACTGAATGTAGTGTATGGAGAGAGACTCTGATTAAGACTTAGTTGATAAGGAGATTACGATGAGAAAGGACATGACAATCGGGAATCCGATGAAGATTATTCTTCTCTTCTCGATTCCGGTTTTACTCGGAAATTTGTTTCAGCAGTTCTATAATATGGTAGACACGGTCATTGTTGGTCAGTATCTCGGCGAAGATGCACTCGCTGCTGTGGGTTCGACCGGTTGTCTGATGTTTCTTGTACTTGGATTTGCCAACGGAATTGCACAGGGATTTGGAGTTATGGTATCGCATGCGTTCGGGGCAAAGGATTTTAAGCTCTTGAAACATTATGTTGCGTTGTCGCTGATGCTGACGGCAATTGTTTCTGTGGTACTGAGTGTGATCACGGTCATGGGATCGCGTCAGCTTCTGATCTGGTTAAATACACCGGACAATATTCTGACACTTGCGGACAATTATATCCGTGTTATTTTCGGTGGAATTCTGTGTACGATGGCATATAATGTGGCATCCGGTATTCTGCGAGGAATCGGGGATAGTAAGACGCCGCTTTATTTTTTGATCTTTTCATCGGCGTTGAATATTGCGTTAGATATTTTTCTGATCGTAGTGGTCAAGCTCGGAACAGCAGGAGCTGCTTATGCGACGGTTATTTCACAGGGCGTGGCTGCGGTACTTTGTTTTATCGTGATGTTCAAGAAGCATGATATTCTCCGTACAGGAAGAGAAGATTATTATTGGGATAACCAGGGTATCTTAAGAATGCTTTCCATTGGAATCCCGATGGCACTCAATTATTCGATTACTGCGATCGGAACGATGATTCTGCAGAGTGCGATCAATGTGTTTGGATCGAGCACAGTTGCCGCATTTACTGCCGCATCGAAGGTGTCAAATATTGCGACACAGACATTCCCGACACTTGGAACGGCGATGGCTACTTATTGTGGTCAGAATCTCGGTGCCGGAAAATACAAGCGAATCACGCAGGGAATGCGTCAGTCCTTTTACCTGTGTTTTGTGGCAGCGGCGCTTGCAGCATTGATCTGCTGTTGTGCAGGACCATTCATGGTAAGCTGGTTTATCAGCAATCCGTCGGCAGAGACGATGAACGCTGCGATGCAGTATCTGTATACGATCAGTGCGTTTATGATCCCGCTCGGCTGGATCTTCATTTATCGAAATGGCTTACAGGGACTCGACAGAGGCTTTCTTCCTATGTTAAGTGGTGTTGTCGAGTTAGTCAGCAGATATGTGGTTATTCTTATCGCTGCGAAGCCTTACGGATACCTTGGTGTGTGTTTTGCGGATCCGGCAGCGTGGCTGGTTACGGGAATCATGCTTCTGATTGCATATCTTGCCTGGAAGCATCAGATGTCTGAGCAGATCAAGGCTTGTGAAGAGTAAAAAATTACTGCGGATACATCGGCTTGCGCTCATGTGACCACAGATCGGGATTATCCTCATACTGTGCATTGATCCAGTCGACGACCTGCTGCTTCCCTTCATTGGAAAAAGGTGCAGTAAAATCGTACTTCTGTGCATCATCGACCAGGTCGAAGATAAGAGGTCCCGGCCATACCCAGGCGTGAAAGAAGGCATCGCCCTCTTCCGGCGCCTCGCGTTTGATCAGAAAACGCATGCCGTTGATCCAGCCGGTGTAGGTTGTTTTCTTATAATAATTCAGATTTAGTACTTCGTCTGTTGTAAGCATATAGGGATTCCTTTCTTATCGCCGTGCGTCACTCGGAAAATCGAAGATTTTCCGAGTGGCTTATGTTTAGTATATCACATTACCATAAAAAGTTCGCCCAAAAACACAATGAATAAAAATACACTAGAACATGCGAAAAAAACGTAGAATAGTAGCAAATTGTGTATATAGATTCAAAAAAACGAAATATGTAAAAAAAATATACAAGGATCGGAAGACGATTTTTGTTGACAAATTATTTTCACAAGCTATAATAGGTTTGTTCGCACGACAAAAACAGTTGTGTTTCGGACGAACAGAAGAATGAGTATTTAGGAAGTGCAACGGACAAAAGGATTGGTTGGACTTCTTTTTCGTTTAAACAGAAAAAATTTAATTTGGTAAAGTGCTAACACGTTACCACGAATGGGATGAAGGTAAGGGAGGAAAGATTGTATGAAGTTTTCGGAGATGCCGTATAAAAGAGTAGAACTTGCGGATGTGGAGGCTGGATATAAAGACATTATTGCAAGAACAAAAGCGGCGACCTCGGGGGAGGAGCAGTTTGCGATTCACCGTGATTATTATAAATTTTTTGCAGATATTGAGACGAATATCGTACTGGCGACGACGCGCCACGATATTGATACAACAGACTCCTTTTACGAGAAAGAAAATGACTATTACGATGAAATGATGCCAATTCTTGAAAATTATCGGAATGAGTATTCGAAGGTTCTTTATGAATCACCGTACCGCGATGTATTGGAGGAGAAGATCGGACCGGTTATGTTTAAGAACATTGAGATTGCGTTAAAGTCCTTTGATGAGAAACTGATTCCTTTGATGCAGGAAGAGAACGCTTTGGTCAGTCGTTACGGAAAACTGATTGCGACAGCAGAGATCCCGTTTGACGGAGAAATCTACAATCTGTCGCTGATGAGGCCGTTTATGACCGCGGAGGATCGTGCTACGAGAAAACGCGCATGGGCTGCGGTCAGCGGATATTTCCAGAAGGTTACAGGTGAAATTGACGAGATTTATGATAAGATGGTGAAGAATCGTACCGAGCAGGCAAGAATGCTTGGATACGAAAATTATATCGAGCTCGGTTACTATCGCATGAACCGTAATTGCTATGATCAGGAGATGGTGGAGAATTTCCGCGCACAGGTTAAAAAGTATTTTGTACCGTTTGTCAATCGTCTGCATGAGCAGCGACGTAAAGACATTGGAGTTGATTCCTTAAAATATTACGATAATGACGTATATATCAAAGGTGGAAACCCGAATCCGATCGGAACTCCGCAGGAAATCCTCGAAGCCGGACAGAAGATGTACCATGAGCTGTCGCCGGAAACAGGAGAGTTCTTCGACTTTATGATGGAACATGAACTTTTTGATGTGCTGGGACGCAAGACAAAACGCCAGGGTGGTTATATGACCTATCTTCCGAATTATAAGGCGCCATTTATCTTCGCAAATTTTAACGGAACGAGCAGTGATGTCGATGTGATTACGCATGAGTGCGGACATGCTTTTCAGGGATATCTGCTTCGCGACGATGAGATTCGTGAGCATGCAGACATTACCATGGAGACCGCTGAGTGTCATTCTATGTCCATGGAATATTTCACATACGGATGGATGGACAAGTTTTTCGGAGACCGCAAGGATGATTATCTGAAGATGCATTTTGAGGATGCGGCAATCTTTGTACCATACGGATGTATGGTGGACGAGTTCCAGCATATCGTATATGCAAATCCGGATATGACACCACAGGATCGCAAGGATGCCTGGGCAAAGCTGGAAAAAGAGTATCGTCCACATCTGGATTATGAGGATGATCCGTTTTTTGCAAACGGTGGCTACTGGCAGAGACAGTCACATATCTTCCAGTCTCCGTTCTATTATATCGATTATGTACTTGCAAGTATTTGTGCGATGCAGTACAAGGTGCAGATGGATGAAAATTTTGATGTTGCATGGAACAACTATCTGAAGCTTTGTAAGCTGTCTGCAAAGGATTTTTACGTCAATGTGATCCGTGAGGCGGGATTAAACAGCCCGTTTGAGGACGGATGCATGGAAGAACTTGTTGGAAAATTAGAAAAGAAAGTCAAGTTTGATGATTAAAAACAATAAGTATCTGAACGATCCGCGCGTATATGTTCTTGCGATGAGCGATTCCAGAAAAAAGCAAAGTTCCTGTGTGAATCTGGCATTTGTTTTGGGAATCAGTGTATTCCAGCTTCTTGCGGGTATGGTCAATCAGGATTCTTCGCGGACCGGTTGGATTGTATTTTTATATCTGTTTACGTATCTGCCGCTGATCTATGCCTTTTTCGGTGTGTTTACATACTGGGAGGCGGGGACAACTATGAGCTGTCTGCAGTATCAGCATGGACTTATGCGTATCAGAAAGTCACTTTTTGCGGTGCTGGTGATGGATGTGATCGGCATTGCATTTGAAATAATATATATGGTATTGCACCGGAATGGGATGGATTTTGCCCCGGAACTGATGTATTTACTGCTTCACCTTCCCCATATTATTTTGGTTGTCGTATATGGCCGGTACTATGACCGGACATTCGCTTCCTCTGTGAAGGAGAAAAATATGAATTAGGTTTTATCCTCGAATGGAGGTTAGAACATAGATTAACGGAAGCTCCCACTTCCGCGTTCAATAATAGGAGGAAAAAATATGAAGAAAATGAGACAGGCTCTTGCTTTATTATTAGCAGGAACAATGGTTGCAGGTCTTGTTTCCGGTTGTGGCTCTAAAGGTCAGAATGGAACGGAGACAGGAGAAGCAACATCCAACACTCCGCTCGTTATCGCATCTCAAGATATGAGCGAGAAGTTTAGCCCATTTTTCGTACAGTCCGTTCCGGATCAGCGTCTGGTTGACCTGGTACACCCTTATCTGTTGACGAATGATCGTGCCGGAGAAATTATCATGAATGGTATCGAGGGCGAGACGAAAGAGTACAACGGAACCGATTACACTTACAAGGGAATTGCAGATTGCAAGATTACCGAGAATGATGACGGAACCGTAGATTACGATTTCACACTCCGTGATGACATTAAGTTTTCTGACGGAGAGCCAATGACAGCGGATGATGTTATCTTCTCTATGTATGTATTCCTTGATCCGTCTTATGATGGATCTGCTTCTACATATGCTTTACCGATCAAGGGTCTTGAAGCGTACAGAAGCGGCTCGGAAGTATTATATAAGTTAATGCTCAAGAACGGTGCGGATAACACAGATTTCACTTACTATACACAAGAGCAGCAGAAGCAGTTCTTTGATACAGACCTTCCGGCAGCAGGTGAGAAGTGGGCACAGAATATTGCAGATTTCTGTGCAGCACAGGGATACAGTGAGGACAATACTGCAAAAAGTGCTATGGCTGCATACGGATATGGTGATGTAGATGATAACGGAGTTCTTACCGCTCCTTCAGGAAAGACATACGACGATCCTACGATGGCAGATTTCTTCAACGAAATCGTAGCCAATTATGACGGAGACTATCAGACGGCTTCCGACACAGAGACAGCGGATGCTTCTCTGTTTGATTTCCTGGATGACAGCTATAAGGCTACTGTAGAGACTGGTTCCTCTGCTGATCACATCGAAGGAATTCAGAAGACCGGTGATTACAGCGTTCGTGTTACTTTAACAGACGTGGATGCAACCGCCATCTATCAGCTGGCAATCCAGGTAGCTCCAATGCACTACTATGGTGACACAAGCAAGTATGATTACGATAACAACAAGTTCGGTTTTGACAAGGGTGATTTGTCTACGGTTCGTGCAAAGACAAACGATCCGGTTGGTGCAGGACCTTACAAGTTTGTAAAATACGAGAACAAGATCGCTTACATGGAAGCAAATGATACTTACTTCGAGGGCGCTCCTAAGACAAAGAACTTACAGTTCAAGACAACATCCGAGGCAGATATGACTCCGGGTGTTCTTCAGGGTTCTGTTGATGTGGCAGATCCTTCTATGTCAAAGGCTGTGCTTGAGCAGATCTCAGGAGAGAACTCAGATGGAGAAATTAGTGGAGATAAGCTTACAACCGTTCTTACTGATTACAACGGATATGGATACATTGGTATGAATTCACAGAATATCAGTGTTGGCGGAGACGGATCCAGCGAGGCTTCCAAGGATTTAAGAAAGGCTCTTGCCACTGTTATCGCAGTATACCGTGACGTAACAATTGATTCTTATTATGGAGAGGCAGCTGAGGTTATCAACTATCCGATCTCTAATACATCATGGGCAGCTCCGCAGAAGTCTGACTCGGATTACAAGGTGGCATTCTCCGTTGATGTTGACGGAAATGATATCTACACAGATGATATGTCAGAGGATGAGAAGTATGCAGCTGCATTAAAGGCAGCTTTAGGCTACTTTGAGGCAGCCGGTTATACGGTAAAAGACGGCAAGGTTACAGCAGCTCCGGAAGGTGCTAAGATGTCTTACGAAGTAATGATTCCGGCCGGCGGTAACGGAGATCACCCATCTTTCGGTATCTTAACAGAGGCTTCCAATGCATTGAAAACGATCGGATTTGACTTAAAGATCAACGATGTTGCTGATTCAAATCTTCTTTGGAACGGTCTTGATGCAGGAACGATTGATATGTGGTGTGCAGCTTGGCAGGCAACTCTTGATCCGGACATGTTCCAGATCTATCATAGCAAGGGCGGAGATGCAAACAAGTATGCAATCTATTCTGACAAGCTTGATAAGATGGTTATGGATGCCAAGACAAACACAGACCAGTCTTATCGTAAGGCGAAGTACAAAGAGTGTCTTGATTTCGTAGTAGATTATGCTGTTGAGATCCCTGTATACCAGAGACAGGAGGGATTTCTCTTCAGTACCGAGCGTGTCAATGTAGATACACTTGCAAAGGATCAGACAACCTACTACAGATGGTTCAGTGAGATCCAGAACGTAGAAATGAACTAATCTTAAGCACATAAATGAAATACTGCTAAGCATTGAAGGGGGATATCCCCCTTCAGTGCGAAAGGTATTTCGCAAGCAGAGGAAAAAGACTCTTCTTACGAAATACCTTTCGCGTTATCGCTTTGTAAGAAAATTAGAAAAAGGAGAGAACAAGATGAAGAAATTTGTTCTAAAGAGAGTTTTAATCTCAATCGTATTACTGTTCTTCGTTACGATGATCATCTACGGCATCATGCGTTGTATGCCGACTTCATTCGTCGAGAACAAAGCGAGAGAACTTGCACAGAAGCCGGGTTCGAAAACCTATCAGGAATGGAAGGAACAATTGGATGAAGCATATGGTCTCGACAGCGGCGTGGTTCAGGGATATTGCCATTGGGCATCTCAGGCTGTCAGAGGACAGTTCGGAGATTCCTGGTATTGGAACAAACCGGTACTTGATAAGTTTGCCGAAGTTATCTGGTATTCCTTTGCATTAGGACTTGCATCCTTTATATTGGAAATTATTATTGCGATTCCTGCCGGTATCGCGGCAGCAAGGCGGCAGTATTCCGCTTTGGACTATACGATCACGGTCATCGCTTTGATTGGTATCTCTTTACCGAGTTTCTTCTTTGCGACCATCTTAAAATGGGTATTCTCCATCAAGCTTGGATGGGTTGACCTCTATGGAATTGTCGGTCGTATGCACGATCAGATGTCTCCGATCGGACAGATCCTTGATATGGCACAGCATATGATCCTGCCGACGATTACATTGTCAATCGTAAGTATCGGTTCGCTGATGCGTTACACCCGTACGAATATGCTTGAGGTATTGAATGCGGACTTTATCCGTACCGCACGTGCGAAGGGACTTTCCGAGAACCGTGTCATCAATCACCATGCATTCCGCAATACGTTGATTCCAATCATTACATTGCTTGGTGGATCTCTTCCGGGATTGTTCAGCGGTGCAATGATTACAGAAACACTGTTCCAGATTCCGGGTATCGGATATACGTCATACCAGTGTATTGTACAGGGAGATATCCCGTTTGTTATGTTTTACATGTTGTTTCTTGCAATCCTGATCCTTCTCGGAAACCTGATTGCGGATATCTTGTATGCAGTGGTTGATCCACGTGTGCGTGTAAACTAGAAAGGAGGGAACTATGGATAACGAAAAGAAAACAAATCCGTCAACGGAAGAAGTAAAGTTGGACGATGCAAAGCGTGTTCAAGTACTCTCTCCGGGAATGATGGTAGCAAAGCGCTTTTTCCGTAATAAGCTTGCAATCGTAGGACTTGTCATTATCGTGTGTATGTTTTTATTCGCCTTCGTGGGCGGTGCGATCATGCCATATAGCCAGAGCAAAGTCTTTTACCGTATGGATGAGATAAAAAAGGATTATGCCGGCGCAACTTATATTGAAGATTATCAGGTTATGATGAAGGATGGAGGTAAGATGCCGAGTGACGGCTATTCCCAGTCCATTCTTGCAATTTCGACCAACAAGCTGAACTTTAAGACTGCGGATAACGATATGATGTGTCTTGACCAGATCGGCGAGGGGGTTTATCTGTTATACAAAGGAAGAGTCCCGATTGAAAAAAATGAGATCGGTATGCTTTATGAGCGTTCTTTTACGGCATATTCATCGGAGGTTAAGTTTTCTTATGATTTCTGTCGTAATGTAATGGTTGCAATCAGTAACGGAGAGGCTTCCGTAGATGCGGATGGCAATGCATATACCATTCAGGCAGAAGGAGAAGGAGCTACAATGGTATATGATTCCGCTGGAAACACATATGCTTATGTTTCCGATATGAATATTAATGCAGTATCCGACAGCGTTTACCTGTCACCTGAGTTCAAGGAAGCTGCAAAAGCAGCAATCGACGGTAACGAGGATTCCTTTACTTTTGCCAATGCGGACGGAAAGGACGAAGAGTATCTGTTAAGCCGTAAGGATGGACAGTATATTATTAAGAGGTATCAGCAGTCAAAAGTGATGGATACCTATGCATCTCCATCATTTAAGCATCCGGTGGGAACCGATGCCAATGGTATGGATCTTCTGACCCGATTGATGTATGGTGGACGGATTTCCCTTTTGATCGGTTTTGTTGTTGTGCTGATCGAGTTGATCCTTGGTGTATTGGTCGGCGGTGTTGCCGGTTTCTTCGGCGGCTGGGTGGATAATCTTCTGATGCGTCTGGTTGATATTGTTTACTGTATCCCGGCGATGCCATTGTATCTGATCCTCGGTTCCGTCATGGATTATATGAAGGTATCACCGACAATTCGTATTTATATGCTCTGTGTGATCATGGGTGTTATCGGATGGGTTGGAATCGCGCGTATCGTTCGAGGACAGATCCTTTCCCTTCGCGAGCAGGAGTTCATGATCGCGGCAGAAGCCACGGGAATCAGTATTAAGCGAAGAATTTTCAAGCACCTGATTCCGAATGTTATTCCGCAGTTGATCGTATTTGCTTCCATGGGAATCGGTGATGTTATCTTAACAGAGGCTTCCTTAAGTTTCCTGGGACTTGGTATTAAGTATCCGGCAGCTTCATGGGGCAGTATCATCAATGCTGTAAACGATTCCTACGTTATGACGAATTATCTGTTCGTCTGGGTACCGGCCGGACTTTTGATCCTTCTTACGGTACTTGCATTTAACTTTGTTGGTGATGGTCTGCGAGATGCGTTCGATCCTAAGATGAAACGGTAGGTGGCAAAGATGGGATTATTAAAAAAAGATAAAGACAACGGATATATTTCCGCGAAGGAGTCTCACCGTATTGCGAAGGAGAATCGCAAGATCACCGGAGAGATTGAAAAGAAGAGAAACAGAAAACATATTCCGGAAGAGGAATATATTACCAAGATGAAGAATCCGGATAACTGTGTTGAGTTTGACAATGTCCATACGTATTTCTTCACGGATATCGGAACGGTTAAAGCTGTTGATGGCGTATCGTTTGATGTGCCGCAGGGGAAGACCGTCGGCATCGTAGGAGAGTCCGGTTGCGGTAAATCCGTAACCAGTCTTTCTCTGATGCAGCTTGTACAGCGCCCGACCGGACAGACGGTAGAAGGCGAAATCCGTTTCGACGACGGAAACAGAACCTATAACATTGTAAATACTCCGACTTCTGTCATGCAGAAGCTTCGAGGCAACTATATGTCTATGATCTTCCAGGAACCGATGACTTCTCTTAATCCGGTATTCCGTATCGGAGATCAGGTGGATGAAGTTATCGCTCTTCATTACCCGGAAAAGAGTAAGGAAGAGGTAAAGGCACGTACACTTGAGATGCTTGAAATGGTTGGTATTGCTAATAGGGAAGGTGTTTATCGGATGTATCCGCATGAGTTATCCGGTGGTATGAGACAGCGTATTATGATCGCTATGGCTCTGGCTTGTGATCCGAAGCTGATCATCGCCGATGAGCCTACGACGGCATTGGATGTTACCATTCAGGCACAGATCCTGGATCTGCTTCGAAGTCTGAAAGATCGTATTAACAGTTCCATTATGTTGATCACGCATGACCTTGGTGTGGTTGCTGAGATGGCGGATTATGTGGTTGTTATGTATGCCGGACGTGTCATTGAGAAAGGAACTGCGCAGGAGATTTTCAAGGATCCACGCCATCCTTATACGATCGGACTTATGAATTCAAAGCCTGTAGTCGGTAAACATGTGGATAAGCTTTACAGCATTCCGGGAAGTGTGCCGAACCCAATCAATATGCCGAATTATTGCTACTTCAGAGATCGCTGCGAGATGTGTGTGGACGGATGTGAGGGAGCATACCCGGGTGTCTACAAAGTATCGCCGACACATGAAGTGAGCTGCTATCGTTGCATGGAAGGAGACACAAAGAATGAGTAATGAACAGATCAAACACAATGATGAGAACATTCTTGAAGTGTCTCATTTAAAGAAATATTTCCCAATCAAGGGAGGCTTTTTCGGTGGTGTGACAGGACAGGTAAAGGCAGTCGATGATGTCAGCTTTAACATCAAGCGTGGAACTACCATGGGACTTGTAGGAGAGTCCGGATGCGGCAAGTCCACAACGGGACGTACGATTCTGCGTCTGATCGAGAAGACGGACGGCGAAGTTCTCTTCAACGGAGAGGATGTCAATTCCTGGGATAAGAAAAAGCTTCGTGATATGCGAACGAAGATGCAGATCATTTTTCAGGATCCGTATTCATCCCTCTCGCCAAGACTTCCGGTCGGTGAGATTATCGGTGAGGCTGTCCGCGAGCATGGATTGGTTTCAAAGGAAGAGTACGATGATTATGTAACCAAGGTTATGTTAGACTGTGGACTTCAGGAGTATCACAAGGATCGTTATCCACATGAGTTTTCCGGCGGACAGCGTCAGAGAATCTGTATTGCACGTGCACTGGCACTCAATCCGGAATTTATTGTATGTGATGAGCCGGTATCGGCTTTGGACGTATCAATTCAGGCACAGATCATCAATCTTCTCCGTGAATTACAGGAGAAACGTAATCTGACATACTTGTTTATTTCGCATGACTTATCGGTTGTAGAGCATATTTCCGATACGGTCGGCGTTATGTATCTTGGTGGTCTGGTAGAGACCGGTAAGACAGAGGATATCTTTGCGAATCCGCTTCACCCATATACCAAGGCATTGTTCTCGGCAATTCCGATGCCGGATCCGGATGCTAAGAGAGACCGTATTCTTCTAGAGGGGGATATCCCATCTCCGGCCAATCCACCGGCAGGGTGTAAGTTCCATACACGTTGCAAAGAGTGCATGGAGATCTGCAAACATGAGGATCCGAAGCCACGTGACATGGGCGACGGGCACAAGGTAAAATGTCACCTTTACGATGAGGTATAAATATGAATTATGATTTTATTCGCAAGCTTGCGGTTAAGGTCAGTGAACAGGAAGCAGGAGCAATCATAAAGCTCCTGCTTTCTCACAACATTGAGACTTATGCCGAGGGCACATCGGAAGAAAGAAAAAGAGGAAGAATGTATGTGGCAATCCAGAGCGAGCCTGTGAATGCAACAGTACTGTCGAGCGGAAATCTGTATGTCGCGGCGGCGGATCACGCCCGTGCGATCGAGATTCTAGGAGAAAACGGATATGATGCGGTAATCTGCCACGATGAGCAGGAAGCAGCAGTACTTACCGAGACGGAGAGAGCGATGCAGGAATATTACCGTAAGAGAAAACAGAACAATCTGGTTGCGCTTGCAATCGTTATCGTGGTATTCATTTTTCTTTTTCTGCGAGGACTTGTTGGCTAAAACTACCAAATAGGTTATAATGGACTCGATATGATATAGGAAAAGGTATCTGTAAAGGGCGAGGTGCAATTGTGGTATGTTTGGCAGGGATGAGGCATTTGATAAAATAAAAGCGGCTTTGGTGGCAACGGATTCGGATATGGCTGCATTCAAAAGCTGGCAAAAGAAGTATGAAAAATTAAGCCGTCAGTGGCAGAATGTACAGACCCAGTATGAGAATGCGCGCGCGGCAACGGAGTGGGTGAACGATGCTGCCGGCCAGATGGAGCGCATGATCACCGGAGAGAAAGCATATGATAAGAAGGAATTTGCGCAGCTCATCAAGGAGATGAAACGCAGACAGAATGGGTTTGATCATGAATTTCTGATCAGTGCAGAGGATAGCGAGTTCCATTCTACCTATGATACGATCGTTCGTCTTGGACAGAAGGCGTATGAGACAGCAGACCAGAGACTGATCTTACAGAGTGAGATTGAGAATCTTCTTGCTTTGCTACGGGAGAATTTAGAGAAAGAGAGACCGTCCGCATGGAAGCTTGCGTTCTATCTGATGGATCACTCTGAGAAGGATCTTGCAGACCTTCCGGCAGGCGGGAAAGTGACCTGTGTCAATCAGACTTACGAGGAACATTTTTTAAAACCGATCGTTAATCTGGTGGCATCTGCGATTGAGAGCGCAGACCGGAAACGGATTGAATACAAAGGTGCAACGGATCGCAGGAGTCGTAAGTTTATAGAGGCAACAGAGTTACTCGACAATAAGGAAAACGATGAGGATACTTCGCGTCAGAGAGCGGAGCGCATCGTGAGCAAAGTGGCAGAGTGCAGATAGGAGGGGTAGAATGTCAGGATTAATTGGTGTTATTATATGGATTGCCATCGTTTGTTATATTATGAAAAAGGCAACGAAAAACGATGCTGCAAAGAAGAATCAGACGAATATCAATGGACAGCCGCTCAATAGACAGAGTCAGACCTTCGAGAAGGTGGGAAGCCTCGTTAAGGAAAATGTGGCGAAGTTTGAGAAGCAGGCAGCACAGTGGGTGGAGATTGCAAGTGCGCAGAGTTCGCAGGGAACGAATACTACTTCTAATGCGACAAGACAGCAGACTACGACGTATCGTGCCTCATCAGGCGACAGTGGACAGCGGGCGGCAGATCGTAATCGGTCAACGCAGGCATACCAACCGACAACAAGATCCGCAGCCGCATATGGTGCTGCGCCGAGTCCGAAGGGACAACCGTATCGCGCCACGAAGGAGCCGACACCGGATATCGTGCAGCGTGCGAAGGCGAACACGAAGAAATATGAAGCGGATGAGACACTTCATGAGCTGGAAACCGAGCATAAACATTCTGAGAAGGTGTCTTCTGCGGAGGCGGCTTATGTTGCGAAGGATCGCGCTGAGCATTTGAAGATGCACACAGAACCGGCTCCTCGCGTGGAGGATGAGAATCTTCTTGGAAGTATTGAGGATCTGATGGTCAAGGGATATGACGGTAATTTAAGCTTTGAGAGAGATTTCCTTGGAGAGGCGATGGATATGATCAATCGATTTACGTTGGCAGATTAAGGACGAGGAGAGATACATACAAGTGATTCATGATACAGCATTGATTCGCGTGATCATGGAAGAGAAGAGGCATCTAAGGGATGACAGGAGGAATAACAGTTGGAACGAAGACCGAAATCCGGTGAAATTTACCGGCATTTTAAAAACAAATTATATCAGATCGTGACAGTGGCAACCCATTCGGAGACGAAAGAGGAGTTAGTGATCTATCAGGCGCTGTACGGAGATTTTGGCGTGTATGCAAGACCACTCTCCATGTTTGTGAGCGAAGTAGATCATGTGAAATATCCGGATGTGCAGCAGAAGTATCGCTTCGAACTGGTGGACAGGAAAGAAGCAGGAAATGTTGAAGTTGAAAGAACTACAAAAGCAAACGAAGTGACCGTTACCATAGAGAGAACGGATACATCAGGAAGCGGTCAGGAAGACAACGGAATTCGCAGAAGAAAGTTTGCGGTCAACCGGTCATCGTCCGCAACGGATTCCTTCGCGGGTACAAGGACAGAAAGTAAACGAGGCTCTGATCGTGCAGCAGCTTCCCGCAGTGAGAGAAGCCAGTTCGTGAAGCAGCCTGAGGCAGTGAATGAACATGGTGGAGATCGTGCTGTTGCCTCACAAAGTGAGAGAAGTCAGTTTGCGAAGCAGCCATCCGATAACTCGTGTATGACACAGGATCCACAGGTCAGCCCGAAACTGATGGAGTTTCTTGAGGCAGAAAGCTTCGAGGAGCGATACAACATTCTTGTGACGATGGCAGATGATATCACGGACAGCATGATCGATACGATGGCTGTTGTTATGGATACTGTGATTCCAGAGGGACCGATCGAGAAGCGTTTCGAGGATCTCAAGTACACCATCCGTACAAGACAGCAGTACGAGTTTGCAAACAGGCTGCGTTAGAATACAAGCATTGAGAATAGAATGAAATAGGATAAAAAGTGGGCAATACTGCCCACCAAAGAATCCCCTTCCTTTGATAAAATGTAGGTAAGAAAATCAAAGGGAGGGGATTTTTATGATTGGTGGTGAAAATGGAGGATAATGGGAATATCTTATGGTAATCTACGCAAGACCGTGCTGGCTGAGATAACTGTTGTGGTATTTGCCGGAATTGGTGACGTCTTCTCCGAACCAGTCAGGTGCTGAGAAGGCGTTTGCTTCTTCTACGGAATCAAATTCAACCTCGACGATGACCAGTCCCTTGAGATCTTCCTCAAAGATATCAAGCTCAGCGGTCAGCTTATCGTTAAGTGGGATCAGGTAACGCGTCTTGGCGATTAAGAGACCGTCAATCTTTGGACGAAGATGCGTGTATGCTTCTTCGGTAAGCGGGAGATTATATTCTTCGCGCGCCATAAGTCCGTCGCCTTTGTACGTCATATAGTAATCATTGTTTGAGCGGCGGATGCGTACCACGGGTTCTGTGCACAGGTAGCCCTGTGCAATTTTTTTACTTTCGTATTGATCCAGGTTTACCGGAATTTCTTTTACTAAATATTTGCGTTCGATTTCCATAGTGATTTCCTTTCAGGATATTTTAAAGTCTGTGGTTGCTGGTTTGGACTATCAAGCGGATGCTTGGTGACATACGATAGATCCATGATTTCCTGCTATGATTATAACAGAAGAAACAGATGGGGAAAAGAGGTTGCGCGGTTGTTGAATTAGACAGAATGTGTTAAAATAATATTAATTATAGAGGGCGTGAAATATAGTTTGAGAAAGCCAGCACAAAAGTTGAGAAAGGGGAATTGTTATGACATATGAAGAGATTGTATATAAAGTACAGAAGCAGGTGATCAAGAGTAGGGCAAAGACGGATCAGCACATTGCGGTACAGTTTAATATTGTAGGAGAGGGCGAAGGGGCTTTCTACATTGAGATTGATAGTGGCAGAATTTCGGTACAGCCGTATGAGTATTACGACAGAGATGCGGTCGTGTATGTGGATGCCGAGACTCTGTTTGATGTCTTAGAACAGAAGATCGCAATCCCGGATGTGACCGGAAGTGGTAAATTTGTCGTTCAGGGAAATTATGATGCGACGATGGCGCTTCTGGAATCTTTGATCACCAAGAGTAAGAAAAAGGAGAGCAAGCATGAGTAAACTTGGAATATTTATGGCAGACGGATGCGAGGAAATCGAGGGACTTACGGTAGTTGATCTCGTTCGCAGAGCAGGCATTGAGATCGAGATGATCTCTGTCAGCGGAGAGAAAAACGTGACGGGATCACATAAGATCGCTTTTCAGACAGACGTAAGTAAGGCAGATGCAGATTTCGCTTCCTATGATGGAATCGTGCTTCCGGGAGGAATGCCGGGAACGACACATCTGATGGAAGACGAGACAGTCAATCGCGTGATCAAGGAATTCGCACAAGACGGAAAACTGGTCGCAGCCATTTGCGCAGCACCGAGTGTGCTCGGCAATGCCGGTTTGCTCGAAGGCAAGACCGCAACCTGTTATCCGGGCGTGGAAGGAAAACTGACCGGAGCAAATTTTGTCACAAATTCTGTTGCGAAGGACGGCAATATCATCACAAGCCGCGGACTTGGCACCGCGATCGATTTTGCGGCGGAAATTGTGGCTTATCTAAATGGAAAAATTGTAGCAGATAAATTGAAAACTAGTATTATTTATCGGCTCTAAAATAAATGTTGGGGTAACGAATTATATTTGATATTCGTTACCCCTTTTGTTATGATAAAAGACCTCCTAAGCGCAAACGTTTCACAAACAACACACTTGGAGGTGAAGTAAAGATGTATAGTTATTATAGCAATAATCTCATAATTATTAAGAATACTTTTGAGAATCAAATATTAAAATACGAAAACAATCAAATTCCAAAAGAAATATATAACAAAATACTTGACATGGAGATTATTTATGGATAGCATATTGTTGATATAAGGACAAGTTTTAATGCGTTTATAATAAAAAAGTAATTTGAATATGTAAACGCACCATAGTGGGTGTGGCTTTTTGATTAGCCGCTCCAAAGAGCGGCATTAGTTAACGAATTACTTTCTGCATTCTGCCGGCAGATTGTCTGACCAAGGAAGCAGATCTTCACAGAAACTAACATCATGGTCATCCATGTGTTTCGGTATCTCTGTCAAAAGATACTCGAAATAATTGTAAGGCTTTAGGTTGTTTGCCTTTGCTGTTTCGGCAATGCTATAGATGATGGCACTGGCTTCTGCCCCAGCTATGGTATCGATCATAACCCAGTTTTTCTTGCCGACACAGAATGGTCGGATTGCCTGTTCCGCGGAATTATTATCCATCGGCACTTCTTCATCTTCAAGGAAGGTTCTTAGATACTTCTCTTGATTCAGAGAATAGGTAAGGCCTTTTGCGGTCTTGCTCTTAGGCGTTACAGACAATAGATTCTGTTTGGCCCACGTAAAATAAGCATCAACCAGCGGTTTTACTGTTAGCTGACGATGTTCTAGACGTTCTTCTGTGGTCATGGATGCAAGTTTGTTTTCCTCGCGATAGATTGCCTGGATCTGTTTTAACGCCAGATATGCGAGCGAACTTTTTTGCCTGTCCTTTGGCAATGCTTTAACTGCTTCGTCAAATCGGCGTCTTGCATGGGTCCAGCAGCCGGCAATCCGTAGGTCTTCACGTTCTTTTTCAATAGTGTGATAGACCTGATATCCATCCGTTACGCAGATTCCTTTGAAATCTTTTAGAAATGCTCTTGGATGGCTTGCATTACGAGATGGTTAATACTCGTATAGAACGATCTGTTTATCCGGATACATTTTGCCGGTTCGATACACCCACATGTAATGCTTGCTTCCCTTAGTTCGGTTCTCTTTTGAGACCAGAACTGGGATTTCATCTGCCTGAAGTACATGATAGTCATATATTCTTTCATGCAGATAATCATAGAAGATGGATGGTTTGCTTTCTTGAAGTGGTTATCTTTCTTGGATTTGTAAACACCTACATGGTGCTCCTCGATTTCTACCTTCATAGGAGTAAATCGATAGCGATTGTAGATTTCATCCTCAAGCTGATACCAGCCGTCTTCGCCGAATTCAGAGACGAGTTCTTCCTCTGTCATCCTGTGTTCAACAGGAATAACCGGAAGGCCTTGGATATCGGCAGCCCGCTTTCCTTTGGCTTTCCTGCCTCTGGATTTTGTTGTTTCATCTTCTTCATACTCGGCAAGGCTTTCAACAGCCTCTGCTTCATTGAAATAAATGATGTTGCCATCCACCTCTAAGAAACTGATCTGATTTTCAGTTTCCAGTTTCTCGGAGGATCTGCCAAAACGGTTGTTGTTCAAAACAGCGACCTGTTCCAGCAATAGCTGAAGCTTCTGATCAATGTCATGAAGCTGCGATTGCTGGGCAAGAAACAGCTGAACAAGCGTAGCCTTATCGAAATTATTCAGTTGTTCTTCTGTGTATTCCGTCGCCATAATGAACCTCTTTTCTTATGAGATTAATTATAGCGCATATGGTCTTAAATAGCGAATACCTCTCATTTCAGAGTTCGTCATAATGGCTATGCTTGTTTGCTTCCACAAAGAGCTTATGCCCAGCATAATACTGATGCCATATGTTCTAGAGGCTTGACTTCCTGAACTGCTTTCTTTGGCGCAATGGTTAATCCTTCCATCAGCCAGCGGAATTGTTGGCCGGTTATAGCCTGGACTTCTGCTTCGTTTCTAGGCCATACAAATTTTCCCTGCTCAAGGCGTTTGTATAAGGGGAGAAAACCATCCTTTTCCCAAACAAGGCCTTTGATGCGGTCTGACTTGCGTCCGCAAAAGAGATAGAGTGTGTCAGGAATAAATGGACTGTTATCTGTCTTGGCATCAATGATTGATGCCAAAGTATCTATTCCGGATCTTAAATCTGTGTATCCGCAAACGATATAAATCTGTTTGAAGCACGTGGCATCATTCAACATGGGCAAGCACCCCAAGTACTTTGGCCAGCAGCGTCTCTGAAGTTGCTTCTGTTACACGAAGCGTCACTCCATGGGCGTATAATTCAAGACAAGAATTATCATTCAAAGATACAGTTGAAATACTTGCTGGTTCTTCCATTAGTTTTAATGGAACAGAAACCACTGTATTTTCTAACTTCTCTGATGGTAATGCATCAAGGCAGGCAACTCTGACTTGTTTCATTCGATAATAATAGTTGGCCTGTGTGATAGAATTAAGCTCGCACCATTTATCAACGGACATGCCCGCGGGGCGATTCTTACAATCGTGAACCATTCTAGCCCACTCGTTAAGTCGACAATGGCGCGCAACCAATGCTGTTTGAGATTTCATAGACTTCCTCCATCTGTCTCAAAAGTTTAGCCTAAACTTTTTGGACTACACTTTTTTGACTGTCCTAATGTTTTAGTCTATTTTCTCAAATTTGCTGTTGGTATTCTATGTATGGACTATGGAGCGTTTACTTGAATATTATGATTGTTAATTTTTACATTATATAATGAAAAAGAAATGAGGGTATGAACATAAAACTGTGTAGTTGTGAAGAGAATAAGGGTAGAAAGTCGTATGTTGAAAAAAAAAGCGTTTTGTTTCGCTTTTTTACAATGATTTTCAAGTGTATTAAGAGAGATCCGTTGTTATTCGTTCTTAGTATGATGACAGTTTTCTTGGACGTGATAAATGGCACATTGCTATTACTTTTGCCCAAGTATTTATTACTGTTCTTAAATAGGCAGTATATGAAATCTTTTATAACTTGTATAGTTGCCTTTGGGGGAACTCGATTGCTAATCTCAATTTTGATTTTGAAAGTTACTCCGTGCATTTCAAAAAGAAAAGAACATTTAAATGCAATTGTAATAGACGATTTTTTGCAGAAAAGTAAAGAAATTAAATTAGAAAAATTTGAGGAACCTGGATTTTATAATTTGTATTTGCTTACATTTAATAAATGTTGTGATATTTTTCAAAATACCATAGATATAACTATCAACATTGTTCAATCGTTATTTACAATTATTGTTACACTCGCAATTTTATCATGGATAAACCCATTAGTTATTGGTAGTATGTTTTGTTTCATTTTATTGCAGACTTTTATTTCGGGCAAGATAAAAAAGATAAATTATGATTTTAATAAGAGAGTTGTTGAGCATAATAAAAGATTGAATTACATTTATAAGTTATTTTATATTCCGGAGTACTTAAAGGATATTCGAATAAATAGTATATTTGAGTTCATATTTTTAAAAAAGGATAAAGAAGCAAATGAAGTGATTGATCTGACCTTTAGTTCCCAAAACAGCATTGCACATTGGTCAATTATCAGTGCTATATTTTCTTTTTGCGAAATGATTATAATAAACGGGTATTTAGGATATATGGTCTTTAAAGGACTTATTTGGATAAATATGTTTGTTACATCTCAATCTTCATATTCCCAATTGGAGACTTCTGTGGGAAACATTTTGGATACGTATACTCAAATATATGAAAATGATTTATATGTAAAAGATTATCTAAAATATATGGCGGCTGAAACAGAAGGAATGGCACAGGGGATAGATATTCAAGCGGAAGATATTCGGACTATTTCGTTTCAAAATGTAAGTTTTGTATACCCAAATACAAATACATATGCACTTCAAGATGTTTCTTTTACCGTAAGATGTGGCGAAAAAGTGCTTATAGTAGGTGAAAATGGTGCAGGAAAAACTACAATTTTGAAATTGTTATTACGGCTTTATGATCCATGTTCAGGGTGTATTAAAATAAATGATATAGAAATAAAAGAGTATAGTATTGTTGCGCTGAGACAAGTGTTTTCAACCTTATTACAGGATTCAGTTACATATGCTTTTTCAATACGAGAGAATCTATGTTTTGGAGAAAATGTGGATCCCGAAACAGTTCAAGAAGTTATAAGAAAAGTGGAATTGCAAAATAAAATTGATGGTTTGGATAAAAAAGTTGAAACACCTATTTCAAGTCAATTAGATGACGGAGGGATTGAGTTATCTGCAGGGGAAAAACAGAAGTTGATTTTAGCACGAAATCTTCTTAAGAAAAACAAAATTTATATTTTTGATGAACCAAGCAGCAATTTGGATGCTATTACAGAAAAAAATATCCTATTACCCATTTTAAATGAAAGGCAAAATTTGTTGATCATGATATCCCATAATTTAAAATATGTTGAATTGGCAGATAAAATTATATGTTTAGAATGTGGAAAGATATCAGAAGAAGGAACAAAAGAAAAATTGTTGAAGAAAAAAACGGGGGGATTTTTCAAATTGTATAATGCTTCGCTCGATAATTTTTAGTTGGAGGAGTTTATGACTGTAATGATCAAGAAGAAATATAGCCGTGAAATATTATATTTAAGTATTTTTGTAGTTTTATTAATGATTAGTAAATTGCTAATTGATGAGTTATTGTATGATATCGGAGCAAATGTTTTACTTTTAATGTTGAGTTTGTGGTATTTAAATGGTTCGAAAATATTTTCATTAAAAAAAATATGGTTACAAGTAGTAGAAGGGGGGTGTAGTGCTGCTGCTATTTTATTTATAGTGATAATGACATATTACTTTCTTTTTGATATCTATACAAAGCTGGATTTTAGTAAGGAATTGTTTTTAGGATACTTTCTGTTTCAAATTTTAGTTGCAATAACGGAGGAATTGGTTTATCGAGAGAGCTTATATAAGGTGTTTTTACATTTTGATATAAGTATGAAAATGTCTGCACTTATAGCATCATTTGTGTTTGCAGGAGTGCATTTTTATTTGCATTTGTCTTATGTTCAATTTGCAAGTGCATTTGTTTTTTCTGTGGTTTTATTTATACTAAAAACAAGAGTAGAAAGTTTTACGTTGATTTCATGTATGGTATCCCATTTGGTATACAATGTATTATGTTATTATCTTGCTTTTTCATGAGTTTTATAGTGGAAAGGTTAAACATTTTGAAAATTATATTTTGTGGTTTGACAATTGGAGGAGGGTTATGAAACTTTCGAAATTTACAAATTTGATAAGGAAAGAAAATGTTTACTTGTTGCACAATGCGCTAACTGACAGCGTGTTGAGAGTAAATAGTTCTGATTTGCAAAAATTGATTGATAATTTATGTTCTCAAAGACATCTGGAAGATGAAGTGGTAGATCAAAGTGAGTTTTTGATGACATTAAAGAAATTAAATTTTATTGTTTGCGATGAAGAAGACGAAGATGCAACCTTGAATTCAAGTTTTTTTCATTTTGAACATTCGGCGGAGTTATACGTTATGCTGATTGTAACTCGACGATGTAATTTTAGATGCACATATTGTTATGAAGAAACAGAGATGAGGGATATGTCTCCTGATATATGGCGAAATGCACTTGATTTTGTGATTAATCAAATTCATGAGAAACATTTTCAGAACGTGTATATTTCTTTTTTTGGTGGTGAGCCAACACTAATGAGCAAAGAGATTTTGCAATTTATGCAAAAGCTAAATTACGAAAATGAAAAGCTTCGGTATCCTGCAAACATAAGCGCAATGATGACCACGAATGGATACTTACTAAGTGAGGAAATGATTACTTCTTTTGTAAAAAATAGAATAGTACGTTATCAAATTACGGTAGATGGATTGGCAGAATCGCATGATAAAAGTAGGTATTTAGCTAATGGACAAGGCACGTGGCGTGCTATTATAAATAATTTAAAGTTGTTTGAAAAAATTGAAGATGCTTCTGTTTCGGTTTTGATAAGAAGTAATATTACACCTGAAAGTTATGCGAATATTGATGAATGGTTAAAATACTTATATGAAAATTTTTCGGATCCAAAATATAAATTTCATTTTGAAGCTGCTAAAAATTATGGAAAAATGAATGATGATAATTATCCTCTGATTGATGACGAGAGCGCAACAATTGTTGATGTGATCAAACGGGCAAAAAGGTGGAAATTGCCTCTTGAGGTGATTGGATTTGGTACAACACCATTTTCGGCAGTATGTTATGCTGCGCGACAATTTTCTTTTATAATTGATTGTAATGGAGAAGTAAAAAAGTGTACTTCTGCATCCTTGGATGAACCATATAACAGTATTGGGCGATTATCGTCTGATGGTATGGAAATTGATTTTAAAAAAGCGGCGCAATGGACATCTTATGATCTTGATGAACAATGTAAAACTTGTGATATTTTACCAATATGTTACATGCGGAAATGTCCTGCGTCTAGAGGAAATTATGACAATTGCGATTTTTTGCGCAGAAGTTATTATAGTGGGTTAGAATATTTTTATTTAGATTAGGAGGAATGGATATGGATTACGAAGTATTAAATGTTGGGAGAACTACTGTATCTCCATATGTGGCAAATCCGGTTTGCCCGAGTGTTAATGGAATTTGTCCTGGCGTTAATGGGTATTGTCCAGGAGGGAATAAGGTTTGTCCGGGAACCAATTCTTCTTGTGGTGGAACCGACAAAAACTGCCCCAATGTGTTTCCGTGTGCGAATCCTGGTTTTGGATGCAGGAGTGGATGCGGTGGCTCAAAATACACTAACTGCGCTGTTCCATATTCTTTGCAGCAAAAGTAGATATGGAAGAAGGTTTATGTAAGGGAGGAACGAGATGTTCCTCCTTTTGAGTTTCAAACCAGAACTTATTTCATCTGCTCTTCCTGCTTCATGATCATCTTCTTGACCATCTCTCCGCCGATCGAGCCAGCCTGCTTAGAAGTTAAGTCACCGTTGTAACCGTCCTTTAAAGGTACTCCAAGCTCGCTTGCTACCTCTTCCTTGAAACGCTTCATCGCTTCCTTTGCCTCCGGAACAGCCATACGTCCGGAATTGTTTGAAGAATTTGAAGAATTGCTTGCCATATCTTTCACCTCCTTAATTTACTTTTCGCCAACAAAGAATTGCCGACGCGCGCATGATACTTGGCGGGTCGGCAAATTCCTTTGTCAACTTACTGTTCTCATGTGCTTGAGTATAGTGTGACCTCAAAAAGCCAAATTATGAAGGAATTTGCTTGACAATTATTGGAAGCTATGATTTACTTGAACAGTAAACCAAAATATAAAAGAAAGCGAGGTAAAAAGAATGTTTGGATTTGCACTTTATAAAGATTTGAATAATCTGAGTCATGAAATTACCTCGGTTGCGCATTGGGATTAGTTTTTACTGAGAAAATGCAGATAGAACGTGAAGCCTTCGGTGATTTTGTGGCGTACTTTTGTGTGCGGACAAGAACACCGGAGGCTTTTTTGCGTTCCAAAAGCAATCGGGGGTAACAGAAAGGGGAATGAAAGTGAAGAAAATTAGCACATATATGCTGAAATACTGGTACTACTACTTGATCATACTAGTATGTATGCTGCTTGCAATCGGACTCGACATGTTCTATCCGATGATTACAAAAGAAATTGTAAATAAAGTATTCACGAGCGGAGATCTCGCGCTTTTACCGAAATTACTGGCAGCGATCGTACTGATCGGAATCGGTCGCAGCGTGTTTGGATACTTTAAGGAATTTACAGCAGACAAAGTCGGAGTGACGATCGGCACGGAGATGCGTAAGGAACTGTTTACGCACATTCAGGGATTGTCCATGGATTACTTCGGCAAGACGAACACCGGAGAACTGATGGCACGTGTGAAGGATGATGTGGATCATATTATGTTTGCACTCGGCTTTGTCGGAATGCTGGTGGTACAGGTCATCATCCATGTGGTAAGTGTCTTGTACTGTATGTTTCATTTAAACTGGAAACTGACATTTATACCGCTCGCATTCATGACGTTGTGCGGAACAGTTGCAATCGTCATGGAACGAAAACTGGATAAGATCTACGAAGATATCAGTGAGGAAAATGCGGAACTTACCACTGTCGCGGAGGAGAATCTCGCCGGTGTGCGTACGGTTAAGGCATTTGCACGTGAAAAATACGAAATTGAGAAATTTCTGTCGCACAATAAGCGTTACTACGAGCTGAATATGTCCCAGGCCAGGGCGCTGGTTTGTTATTATCCGATCTTTTCGTTTGTCGGAATCCTTCTTCCGATTGTAATGACCGTGCTCGGGGGTTATATGGTGATGAAAGGCGAGATGGATATCGGATCGCTGGTTGCGTATGTGGAATACAGCCGTAATTGTACCTGGCCGATGGAAATGCTCGGCTGGCTGACAAACGATGTATCATCGGCGGTTGCGTCGAGAAAGAAAATCCGAAAGATCTTCGAACATACTTCATCGATCAGGGAAGCGGAGCATCCGGTTGTTCTTGATAAGGTAAAAGGCGAGATCACTTTTTTCGATGTGGACTTCGCGATTGAGGACAACGGGATATTAAGGGAGGTCAGCTTTGTGATTCCGGCAGGAAAGACGCTTGGAATCATGGGCGCGACCGGTTCGGGCAAATCATCGATCATCAATCTGATGCAGCGCTTTTACGATGTGCAAAGAGGAAGCGTCAAGCTTGACGGTGTGGATGTGCGTGAACTGACCATCAAACAGCTGCGTGAAAATATTGCAGTCGTTATGCAGGATGTTTTCCTGTTTTCCGACACGATAGAGGAGAATATCAAGATGGGACGCCGCGATACGATGCCGATGGAAGAGATTAAGGCTGCCGCAGTGTCTGCACAGGCGAGTGGATTTATCGAAGATATGGATCAGCAGTATGAGACGGTTGTCGGTGAACGCGGCGTCGGACTGTCCGGCGGACAGAAGCAGCGGATCAGTATCGCACGCGCATTGTCGAAGCATTGTCCGATCCTTGTGCTGGATGATTCGACTTCGGCTTTGGATATGGAGACGGAGCATGAAATTCAGAAGATGTTAAATGAGATGAAGGAGACAACCAAAGTGATCATTGCGCATCGTATTTCAGCGGTCCGCCACGCGGATGAGATCATCTATCTTGAGGATGGAAGAATTGCAGAGCGTGGAACTCATGAACAGTTGTTAGAAAAGAAGGGGTTATACTATAACACCTATATGGCACAGTACGGAGGTGAGATATATGGCGGTTAACTCTTATCGAGAAGACGAACATATGGAGAATTCGGATAAGAAGAAAATCATTATCCGGCTGTTCTCTTATTTAAAGAATTATAAAAAAAGCGTGATCGGAGTGTTGCTTTGTATGGCAGTCACGGTTGCTATACAACTTGTGAATCCGCTGCTGATCGAGGAAGCGATCGATCATCATATTGCAGTGGGAGATTACAGAGGACTGATGGAGATCGGAATCTTTGCAGTTGCACTTAATATCCTGTTTTTGATCATGGTCAAGGTGCGTATGTATGTGATGTCGAAGATTTCCAATGATGTACTGATGGTCATAAGACAGGAATTGTACGAACACATTCAGACATTGTCGTTTTCCTTTTTTGACAGTCGACCGACCGGAAAAATTCTGGCGCGAATCATCGGTGATGTCAATTCACTGAAGGAAGTATTAACCAATGCGGTCACAACGCTGATTCCGGATTTTGTTACCGTGGTCGGAGTTGTTGTCATTATGGCAGTCAAAGATCTGCCGCTTACATTGGCGGCACTGTGTACGATCCCTGTTATGATCGCAGCGGTGTTTTTTATCCAGACTACAGCACACAAACGTTGGCAGATATTCCGTAAGAAGTCGTCCAATCTGAATGCGTTTGTTCATGAAGATATTGCGGGAATGAGCGTCGTGCAGAGTTTTTCGGCAGAAGATGAGACGGGAAAATCGTTCCGGGAATTGGCGGGAGAACACAGAGCTTCTTTTGTCAGTGCGTGTGCGCGTGCGGACATGTTTGGTCCGGCCGTGGATTTCTGTTGGGGGATCGGAACGATGATGCTCTATCTGGTCGGCGTCAAATATATGGGGGCACCGAGGGTCTCGGTAGGACTTCTTGTGGCGTTTGGAACTTATATTAATATGTTCTGGAATCCAATCATGAATCTGAGTAATTTCTATAATCAGGTAATTACCAATCTGTCCGCAGCAGAGCGGATTTTTGATATTCTGGATACCGATCCGGATATTTGTGATCGAAAAGATGTGGTAGAACTGCCGGACATTAAGGGAACGGTTGAATTTAAAAATGTATCGTTTACCTATGACAAAGGAACGCCGGCGGAGACCAAAGTGCTCTCAAATGTCAATTTTACCATTAGACCGGGGGAAACAATTGCACTGGTAGGCCCGACAGGTGCAGGCAAGACCACCATCGTCAATCTGATCAGCCGTTTCTATGATATAGAAGAAGGAACGATACTGATTGACGGGTATGATCTGACGAAGGTATCCATCGAGAGCCTGCGCCGCCAAATGGGGGTTATGACGCAGGATAATTTCATTTTTCATGGAACAATCCGTGAAAATATATTATATGGAAAAATGGATGCAACCGAGGAAGAAATGATAGCGGCGTCCAAAGCTGTCAATGCGCATGATTTTATCATGAAGATGGAGAATGGATATGATACCATATTAAAGGAGCGTGGCGCAGGCCTTTCAATCGGACAGCGTCAATTGATCGCATTTGCAAGAACCATGATCTCGGATCCGAAAATACTGATTCTGGATGAGGCAACATCAAGTATTGATACACATACGGAACTTCTTGTGCAGCAGGGAATCGAAGCGCTCCTTGCGAGAAGAACAAGTTTTGTGATCGCACATCGTTTGTCTACAATCCAGAATGCGGACCGGATTTTTGTGATCAATAACGGAGGTATTGAGGAGCAGGGCACACCGCAGCAGCTCCTAGAACAAAAAGGAAAATATTACGATCTGTATATGGCACAGTTTGTGGCAATATAAAAATAAGGAATGCTTGCTGATCGGTAAAACAAAAGGGAGTGATTCGTTAGAATCACTCCCTTTTACTGTTATTCGCGTTTTCGGATTAACCTCTCATCAGATAATCCATGATCTTTCTGGAATCCTCTGCTTCGTGAGCAATGATCTCTAATTCCGGAATGGTTGCTGCGGATTCAAAGATTGTGGATAAAGAAACCAGCTGGCATAATTTCGATTTTAAGTTCAGTCTGTCGCCGTCTGCTGTCACAAGTTCAACCTGTCCCTTGCATCCGTCGATTACTTTTAAGAATTCCTGTGGATCCTGAATATTCATTACTTTCATAGTACATCTTCCTTTCGTATTTAATCTAACATCTGTTACTGAAGTTATCATAGCATCGCGTCTGAAAAACTGTCAATACAATACAAGTATATGAGAAAACAAAGTTGTATTGTCAAGAAAGGGGTGAAAACAAGAAAAACCATAAAAACGCACAAAACGACAACAAAACAAGGCAAAAACAAGAGAATAACTCGTCAAAATAACTAAATTGACACAAAATTAACAAAAAATAGTGGGCAAAACGCGATATGACAATACAACTTTAAATGAAAAATTGGTTGTATTCTATTGCAATAAAAGACAACCGGTAATATAATCAAATCATCAAAAACAAATACGTGTGTAAAGGGAGGATAACGTATGAAGAAAATTTTGAAGAAGGTAACAGCAGCAATCCTTGCAGCAACAATGGTAGTCGGCATGACAGCCTGCGGATCAGGCAATGGTGGCTCATCAACACAGGGAGGCTCAGCAAGCAACTCAACAGGTAAAATTAAGATTGGTGTTTCCATCTGGTCATCAACCGATGTACTTGGATCACAGTGTAAGAAGATCCTCGATGAGGCAGCTAAGGCCTTGGATGTAGATGTTCAGTATGTAGATCAGGGACATGTTTCTGAGAAGGTTACAGCTTCTGTAGAGCAGCTTGCAGCAGCAGGATGCCAGGGAATTATCATCTGTAACTCGTCAGACACAGAGATGACATCCGCAATCAAGACATGTAATGACAATAAAGTATATCTTGCACAGTTCTTCCGTATAATCAGCCAGGAGAACAGCGCAGACATCTATCAGGCAGCAACAGATTCCGATTATTACATCGGTGCTGTACATGAGGATGAGCCGGAAAACGGTGAAGAGCTTGTTAACATCCTTTTAAACAAGGGCGATCGTAACATTGGTCTTATCGGTTGGGAGCAGGGAGATGCTACCTGGCTTGGAAGATGGGAAGGTTACAAAGCTGGCGTTGACAAGTGGAACGAAGAGCATCCAGATGATCAGGCTACACTTTCTGAGCCACAGTACGCAGGAACAACTTCTGAGGGTGGTTCAAAGGCAGCTGAAGCTCTTATGGCAGCAGATCCTAACCTTGATGCATTAATCCCAGCCGGTGGTGGCGGAGATCCTCTTCAGGGAGCAATCGCAGCCGTTGAGCGTGCAGGAAAGACAGCAGACATCGATATCGTATCTACAGACTTCCTTCCAGATCTTGGAGAGAGACTTGAGAACGGATCTATGGCTGGTGAGTCAGGCGGACACTTCTGTGATCCACTGATCGCATTCATGATGGTTTACAATGCAATCAAGGGTAACTACTCAGACTTCGGTGGCAAGTTTGAAGATGTTCCATTCCCATATCTGTATGTATCATCTGCTGATGACTACAAGGCATACGAAGAGTACTTCGTAGATCAGCTTCCATACACAGATGAGGAATTAGTTGATATGTCCAAGTTAAGCCTTGACGAATTAAAGAATACAGCTGCAAAGATCTCTATTGAGGATGCAGCAGCTCGTGCAGCCGAATAAAAGGAACTATACACAATGAAAACTGGAAAAGGTGGCATCGCTTGCGACGTCACCTTTTCTTATCAAAGATGACAACAAATTCAGAAATGACTAGAAGAAGAGGTAGATAATATGAGTACTACTAAAAAAATCTCGGGAAAAGCAATGGGCTATCTGATCCTGATCGGTCTGGTTGTACTTTCCTGGGCCATCTTTAAAATACTTTCGCCGCATAACTTTGGATCTTTCGGCAATATGCTTAACTATTTTCAGGCCAGCCTGATTGCAACTGTTGGTGCCGTAGGATTCTACTTTGTAATGGTAATGGGAATGTTCGACTTTTCCATTGGCGCAAACATTATGCTTTCCGCAATCGTGGGATGTGTATTCGCAACAAGATTTAATCTCGGATATTTTGGACTGATCGTTGGATGTATCCTTACAGGAACAATCGTTGGAGCATTAAACGGAATGTTTTATGTAAAGCTTCGTATTCCATCCATGATCGTAACAACCGGTCTTGCACTCATTTATGAGGCATTGGCCAACTATATTGCAGGCGGTGTGGAGCAGACACTTCCATCCAACTTACGTGCATTCGGACAGATGCCTTGGGATATCATCCTGGCTCTGGTAGCATGTGTAGTAGCCTACATTTTCTTAAACTATACTAAAATCGGAACATACACCTATGCAATCGGCAGCGACGAGTTCGTTGCAAAGAACATGGGTATTAATGTAAATAAGTACAAAGTTTTAGCATTCATCTTAAGTGGTGCTTTCCTCGGTGTTATGGCAATCCTGACCATCAGTTATGGTTCATCCATGGTCGCTGTAACCGGTATGGCATCTATGAGCCGAAACTTCGTACCAACCATGGGATGCTTCTTCGGTCTGGCATTTAAGAAATATGGAATGCCACTTCCGGCAATCATCATTGGTGAGTTCGTAATCAACATCATCTTCTTCGGATTCATTGCTTTGGGAGCACCAACTGCTATTCAGGACGTTATCACAGGACTTGCACTGCTTATCATCATTACTGTGACAACCAAGGCTACCAAGGGCGAGATCGTCAAGTAATGAAAGGAGGAAGACAGCAATGAGTGAAGTTAGATTACAAGTTAAAAATCTTTGCAAGAACTTTGGTATTACCAAAGCCGTGCAAAACGTATCCTTCAACGTAAACAAAGGAGAGGTTCACGCTTTGATCGGTGAGAATGGATCCGGTAAATCCACTCTGACCAATATGCTGACTGGTATTTACAGCATCGGAAGTGGAACTTTTATTCTGGATGGCAAAGAAGTTCATCCAAAGAATCAGGTTGAGGCAAATGAAGAAGGCATTTCCATCATCGTGCAGGAGCTTGGAACTCTGTCTGGACTGACAGTTGCAGAGAATATCTTCCTCGGACATGAGGATCAGTTCGTACACTGCGGAATCAAGAATACCAACGCGATGAACAAGAAAGCCAACGAACTGTTGAAACAGTATGGCTTTGACCGTATTAAAGCGTCAGACATGATCGACAATTACAATTTCGAGGATCGTAAGCTGGTTGAGATCGTTAAGGCAACTTACTTTGATCCGAAGATCGTAGTTATCGATGAGACAACGACAGCACTCTCACAGGAAGGTCGTGAGGAACTGTATAAACATATGAAGAGAATCAAAGAGAGCGGCAACACCGTCATCTTTATCTCCCATGACCTTCCGGAGATTCTTGATAAATCTGACACAATCACAATTCTTCGTGATGGTGTATATATTGACACGGTTAAGAGCTCTGATGTGAACGAGAATGATTTGAAGAAACTGATGGTAGGTCGTGAGGTTACCGGTGATTACTATCGTAGCGACTATGGTGAGAAGGTTTCGGACGAAGTTGTTCTCTCTGTTAAGAATGTGACAGTACCTGGTCTGATCGAAGATGTAAGCTTTGATCTGCATAAGGGAGAAATCCTTGGATTCGGTGGACTTTCTGAGTCTGGTATGCATGAGATCGGTAAAGCAATCTTCGGTGCATCTTATGACCGCGAGGGATCTGTAACATTAGCAGACGGTACACAGATCAACGATATTCCGACTGCAATCAAGCACAGCATCGCTTACACATCCAAGGATCGTGATAACGAGTCTGTTGTATTGAATCAGAGTATCGGAGACAATATCTGCCTTCCGTCACTGGATGAATTATCCGGCGCTGCGCATTTGATCAGCGACAAGAAGAAGAAAGAATTTGCCAATAAATTTGCAAAGCAGATGTCTGTTAAGATGGTAGATGTCAATCAGTTTGTTTCGAACCTTTCCGGTGGAAATAAGCAGAAGGTTGTACTCGCAAGATGGATTGGTAAAGATTCCGATATCGTCGTACTTGACAGCCCGACACGAGGCATCGACATCAAGGTTAAGCAGGATATCTATCAGTTGATGGATCAGATGAGAAAGAATGGTAAATCCATCATCATGATCTCTGAAGAGTTGATGGAACTGATCGGTATGTGTGATCGTATCATGATCATGAAAGACGGCAGAATCAGTGGAGAACTTGAGCGTGATCAGAACCTCGATGAGAATGGTCTGATTACGATGATGGTATAAGGAGGCAGCTATGGGAAGTCAAGCAAGTGTAAACACAAATGATAAAGAGCAGCAGCTCAAAAAGGCATCAAAAATGTCATTGATCCGTTCCCTTCTACCTGTTGTGGGACTGATTGTAATTTTTCTGTTATTCAATTTCCTGACTGGATTTCGAATGATAAACAACATGTCACTGGCCTTCTCACAGGTATATGTGACAATGATCTCAGCGATGGGTGTATTCTTCATTATGACAATGGGTGGTCTGGATTTCTCCCAGGGATCCATTCTCGGAATTTCTTCTATCGTTGTATGTTGGGTTTCAAAGTACAGCATTCCGCTTGCAATCCTTGCAGGTATTGCGTCCGGAGCATTGATCGGAGCAATCAACGGTTACTTCTATGTATTCCGTAAGATTAAATCCTTCATTGTAACAATCTGTACCATGTTCCTGTTCCGTGGATTTATCAAGTACTTAACAACCAATGCGCCGGTTGCCGGATCTGCCAAGCTGATCAACTATGACAGCACAGCGTTCAAGGTAATCTGTACCGTTGTTGTTCTTGCAATCGGATTTGTTGTGTTCCGTTTTACCAAGTTCGGAACATACTTAAAGGCAATCGGTGCCGGTGAGAAAGCAGCCATGTTCTCCGGTATCCGTACGGACAAGATGAAATTCCTCATTTATGTCTTAGCCGGAGCAATCACAGGATTTGCAGCTTTCGTCAATGTTATCAAGGTTGGATCCGTTACCTCTTCCGGTGGTAACCAGTTAGAGACACAGATCCTGATCGCACTTGTACTTGGCGGTATGCCAATCTCCGGTGGTGCGAAGGTTCGTTTCGAGAACATCATCGTTGGATCACTTCTGTACGTTGTACTTAACAGTGGACTGACTATGATGGGATTCACAACACAGATGATGCAGCTGATCCAGGGTGTTGTATTCCTGATCTTCGTTGCAGTATTCGCAGATCGTGAATCTATCCAGGTTATTAAGTAAGTATTATCAAAAAGCATAGGAATGTTGCGATATCAAAAGTATCGCGCATCAATAAAGATAAGGAGATTCATCCTGCGTGCAGGTAAGAAGCTCCTTATCTTACTATAAGGGAATGCGGAAATGGAGTGGCTATGCAGAATACCGATCAGGATGTCCTGAAATATCAGAAATTATATCATTGGGCACACACACTGATCACCAGTGGTGTCATTAAAAATATGGATAAATTTCCGTCTGAGACGAGTCTTCAGAAGAAGTTCGGATATTCGAGACAGACGGTGCGTACAGCGCTCCAGCAGCTCGAGGACGAGGGATTGATCAAGCGCGTGAGGGGGAGTGGAACTTATGTCTGCTACGAAGGCGGATCGTCCGATGAAGCGCGTCCGAAGGTCGGACTTCTGCTCAGTTACTATTCTGAGTATCTGTTTCCAAAGGTTTATGACGGCATTGAGTCGGCACTTGCGGAGAAGGGGTACGGAATCGAGGTCGCTGTGACGAAGAACCGTCTGAACGATGAGGCAATCTATCTGGAAGGACTGTTAAAAAGCAATGTATCCGGGCTGATCATCGAGGGATCGCGCTCTGCGTTTCCGAATCCGAATGTAAGGCTTTACAGGGAAATCAAGAAGCGCAACATACCGACGCTTTTTATTCATAACCATTATGAGAATCAGAACTTCGACAGCGTAGAAATGTCGGATGAGCGTGCGGCGTATGAACTGACAAAGATTCTGATCGAGAACGGCCACAGGAGAATCGGAGGTATCTTTAAATACGACGATATGCAGGGACTGGAACGGTTCAAAGGCTTTATCCAGTGCCTCTCGGATTATGGTGTAAAATATGACGATGATTGTGTCCGCTGGTATTCGACGAAGGATATGGCGGATGTGTTCAGCAAAAAAGGCATGCTGCACATTTATCGCCGGACGAAGGATTGTACCGCGATGTTGATCTATAACGATGAGATTGCCGGATATTATCTGGAGTTCCTGACGGAGAGAGGAATTTCTGTTCCGAAGGATCTGTCGGTCGTATCCTTTGATGATGCGGAGCTGCAGCAGGCGCAGGGAGTGAAATTACTCTCGGTTGTGCATCCGCAGTATAAGCTTGGCAGAATTACGGCCAAGAATCTGCTTCGTATGATGGACGATCCGGCGTGGCAGGAGAAAAATTATTCCTACCGTTTTCCGGTCAAATTGAATGATGGTAATTCCGTTCGGAAGGCATAATGAAACCAGCGAATGCTGGCGCATGGTGACATAGTATGATAAAGACCCGGTTGACAGTGTACAGCCGGGCCTTTTTGCGGGGAAAATCTTGTAAAAAGGGCGCAAATTTGAGAATGACGCGTAAAAATGCAAAAAAAGCTTGTAAAAACTGAATTTTGTGTGCTATAATCTCTAAATGACTGTAGTGGTCGCAGTATGCCCTTTTGTCGGAGGGATACGCAGAAGAAAGATTGTACATGGAATTGATATATATTAAGGAGGAAACGTATAAATGAGTGTACAGGTTGAAAATTTAGAGAAGAATATGGTAAAGCTTACCATCGAAGTTCCTGCAGAAGAGTTAGAGAAGGCAATTGATGCCGCTTACAAGAAGCAGAAGAATCAGATCAGCATCCCTGGATTCCGTAAAGGAAAAGTTCCGAGAGCTATGGTCGAGAAGATGTACGGTGTTGAAGTATTCTATGAGGATGCAGCTAATACACTGATGCAGCAGAATTATCCGTCAGCAGTTGAGGAGAGCGGTGTTGATATCGTATCCCGCCCATCCATCGATGTTGTACAGATTGAGAAAGGAAAGCCTTTCATCTACACAGCTGAGGTTGCAGTAAGACCTGAAGTTACACTTGGCAAATACATGGGAGTAACCGTTACTAAGATTGATACTTCTGTAAGTGATGACGAAGTTGCAGAAGCATTAGAGCAGCAGCGTAACAACAACGCAAGAACAATTTCCGTAACAGATCGTCCGGTAGCTGTTGGTGATACCGCAGTGATCGACTTCGAGGGATTTGTTGATGGTGTTGCATTCGAAGGCGGCAAGGGCGAGAATCATCCGTTAGAGATCGGTTCTCATACATTTATCGATAACTTTGAGGATCAGCTCGTTGGCAAGAATGCCGGAGATGAGGTTGAGGTTAACGTAACATTCCCTGAGCAGTATCAGGCAGCAGACCTTGCAGGAAAGCCTGCTACATTCAAGGTTAAGATCAATGAGATCAAGGCTAAGGAACTTCCTGAGCTTGATGACGAGTTCGCACAGGATGTATCTGAGTTCGATACTCTTGCAGAGTACAAGGAGAGCTTAAAGAAGAACCTCGAGGAGAAGAAAGAGAACGAAGCTAAGCGTACGAAGGAAGACGAAGCCGTTCAGAAGATCATCGACAAGTCCAAGATGGATATTCCAGAGGCAATGATCGATACACAGTGTGAGACAATGATCGAGGAGTTCGCTCAGAGAATCGCTCAGAGTGGTCTGTCTATGGATCAGTACTTACAGTTCTCAGGACTTACCGTTGATGGCTTAAAGGAGCAGGTTCGTCCGGAAGCATTATCCCGTATCCAGGCTAGTCTTGTTCTTGAGCAGATCGCTAAGGATGAGAACATCGAAGTATCTGACGACGATGTAAACGCAGAGATCGAGAAGATGGCTGCAAGCTACGGAATGGAAGCTGATAAGCTCAAAGAGTACATGGGAGATGCCGAGAAAGAATCCATGAAGAAGGATCTTGCAATCAATAAGGCTGTTGAGCTTGTAATGTCTAACGTGAAGGAACGCGCTAAGGCAAAGAGCAAGAAGGAAAAAGAAGCAGAAGAGGGAGCAGAAGCATAATTTCAGTTTCTTAAGACGAAATACATGGACTGGTCTGGGCAAAACCAGACCGGTCTTTTACACTTTTATTAAGGAGGCGTTTTTCTATGAGTTTAGTACCTTATGTCATTGAACAAACGAGCAGAGGCGAGAGAAATTACGATATTTATTCCCGCTTATTAAAAGACAGAATTATCTTCCTCGGAGAGGAAGTGAACGAGACAACAGCAAGCCTTGTTGTCGCACAGTTATTATTCTTAGAGTCTGAGGATCCGGGAAAGGATATTCAGTTATATATCAATTCACCGGGAGGAATGGTTACTGCAGGTCTTGCAATCTATGATACCATGCAGTATATCAAGTGTGATGTATCGACCATCTGTATCGGTCTTGCAGCAAGTATGGGAGCTTTCCTTCTTGCAGGCGGAACTAAGGGTAAGCGTTATGCGCTTCCGAATGCAGAGATTATGATCCATCAGCCATCCGGCGGAGCCAAGGGTCAGGCAACAGAGATCGAGATTGCAGCAGAGAACATCTTAAAGACGAAGAAGCGTTTGAACGAGATCCTTGCTGCCAACACCGGCAAGCCATATGAGACCATCGCTGCGGATACGGAGCGAGATCATTATATGTCTGCACAGGAGGCTGCCGATTACGGATTGATCGATGGAGTGATTACGAGCAGATAATTATCTGGATTGTCCAGATTATGCGCCTCCGGCCGGATAAGCCGGAGGCATTGTTGAATCATAGACTTTTTTATATTTTTAATTTCGATAGATAGATGGAGTAATATTTATGGCTGGAAAGAATGATGGAAAAATTCGCTGCTCTTTTTGCGGCAAGACACAGGATCAGGTAGAGCGCCTTATTTCCGGACCGAACAACGGTGTCTTTATCTGTAATGAATGTATTGATATCTGTGCAGAGATCATTGATGAGGAAGGCTTTTCGGAAGAGGATAATGCTTCGGCCAAGGAAGATATCAATCTTCTGAAGCCAGAGGAACTGAAGGCGTTTCTGGATGATTATGTTATTGGACAGGATCAGGCGAAGAAGGTGCTTTCTGTAGCAGTGTACAACCATTACAAGAGAGTTCTCGCGGGAGGAGATCTCGATGTAGAGCTGCAGAAGAGTAATATTTTAATGCTTGGACCGACTGGTTCCGGTAAGACACTTCTGGCACAGACACTTGCACGTGTGCTCAATGTTCCGTTTGCAATCGCAGATGCGACAACACTGACGGAAGCCGGATATGTCGGTGAGGATGTGGAGAACATTCTCTTAAAGCTGATTCAGGCAGCAGATTATGATATTGAGCGTGCACAGCACGGAATCATATATATTGATGAGATTGATAAGATTACCAAGAAGTCGGAGAATGTCTCAATTACAAGGGATGTATCCGGCGAGGGTGTACAGCAGGCACTTCTTAAGATTTTAGAGGGAACTGTCGCTTCTGTTCCGCCACAGGGTGGCAGAAAGCATCCGCAGCAGGAACTGATCCCGATCGACACGACCAACATTCTGTTTATCTGTGGTGGTGCGTTCGACGGATTGGAGAAGATCGTGGAATCCCGTATGGATGCTTCAACGATCGGATTTAATGCGGAAGTGAAGTCCAAGACAGAGATCAACATTGGTGATGCATTCAAGCGTGCACTGCCGCAGGATTTCGTGAAGTTCGGCCTGATCCCTGAGTTTATCGGACGTGTGCCAATCACGGTATCTTTGGATTCTCTGGATCGGAATGCTTTGATCCGTATCTTAAAGGAGCCGAAGAATTCACTGATCAAGCAGTATACAAAGTTATTTGAATTAGACGGAGTTGGTCTTGAATTTGATGAGAACGCAATCGAAGCGATTGCGGATAAGGCATTGGAGAGAAAGACCGGAGCGAGAGGACTTCGTGCGATCATGGAGGCGGTTATGCTTGACCTCATGTACCGCATTCCTTCCGATGAGTCGATCAGCCGCTGTGTGATCGATAAGGATACGGTTGAGAAGAATCTGGCTTTGGAGTCCGGAGAGACCGCTGCGATCGAGCAGAAGGATGAGCCGGAGAAGGAAGAACTTGCGTCTTAATCAGGAGTAGATACAAGTGAGAGATGAAATTAGAATGCTGCCTGCGGTAGCATTACGTGGAATTACGATTCTGCCGGGAATGATCGCGCATTTTGACATCAGCCGCGAAGTTTCCATTAAGGCGGTTGAGCGTGCGATGAAGGATGGAGATTCGATCTTTCTTGTGACACAGAAGGATACGAACAAGGAGAATCCGGAGATCGAGGATCTGCAGTCCATCGGCGTAATTGCAGAGATTAAGCAGGTAGTAAGGTTACAAAATGATATTATTCGTGTGATGGTCGAGGGAGAGCAGCGTGCCGAAGTGTACGAGATTGCGCAGGATCAGCAGGATTACCTCAAGGCGCGTGTGATCGCTTATATCGAGGAGGATGAGAAACATCTTCCGGCACAGGCCGAAGAGGCGATGGTGATGAGCGTGCAGGAGACGTTTGCAAAGTATTCTGCAGTACAGGGACGCATCGGCAAGGAAGTTGTCAGACAGGTGCAGGAGACGACGGATCTGTCGAAGCTTCTGGATTATGTCGGCAACAATCTTCCGGTCAGCTACGACAAGAAGCAGAAGATTCTTGACGCAATCACAATTACGGAGCGTTATGAGGTACTTCTTGCGATGCTTTTGCAGCAGATCGAGGTCCTTGCGATCAAAAGCGATTTTCAGAAAAAAGTGCAGGAGCGTGTGGAAAAACACCAGAAGGAATATGTGTTAAGAGAACAGATGGCACTCATCCGGGAAGAACTCGGAGAGACGAACACAGACTCCGATGCACAGGAATATGAGAAGAAGTTAGAGGAACTTCAGGCTTCGGATGAAGTGAAGAAGCGGATTAAGAAAGAAATCCAGAGATTCCGCGGAATTGCGGGGAACTCTTCCGAGAGCACAGTAAGCCGCGGCTACATTGAGACTCTGTTGGAACTTCCGTGGGATAAGACATCGGTGGACAATCAGGATCTTACCCATGCGCAGGAGATTCTTGACGAGGATCATTACGGACTTGAGAAAGTCAAGGAGCGTGTGATCGAATTCCTTGCAGTCCGCAATCTGACTGGAAAGGGTGAGAGTCCGATCCTGTGTCTGGTCGGACCTCCGGGAACCGGTAAGACGAGTATCGCGCGTTCAATCGCGCGGGCACTCGATAAGAAATATGTGCGCATCTCCTTAGGCGGTGTGCGCGATGAAGCGGAAATCCGGGGACATAGAAGAACGTATGTCGGAGCACTTCCGGGACGTATCGTTTCCGGACTTCGCACGGCGGGCGTTAAGAATCCGCTGATGCTGCTCGATGAGATCGACAAGATGAGCAGTGATTATAAGGGAGATACCGCATCTGCGCTTCTTGAAGTGCTGGATGCGGAACAGAACAGTAAGTTCCGGGATCACTATGTGGAACTTCCGGTGGACTTGTCTGAGGTGCTTTTTATTGCAAGTGCGAACTCACTCAGCGACATTCCGGGACCGCTTCGTGACCGTATGGAGATCATCGAGGTCAGCAGCTACACAGAGAATGAGAAGCTGCATATTGCCAAGGATCATCTGATCGCAAAGCAGCTGAAGAAGAACGGTGTCAATGAGAAGCAGCTTAAGATCAGCGACAAGGCACTCCGTGAGGTGATCGCATTCTACACGAGAGAAGCCGGTGTCCGAGGTCTTGAGCGCAGACTCGGCGAGATCTGCCGTAAGGCGGCGCGCCGAATCTATGAAGGCGAGACGGAGAAAATCCGTGTATCAGGAAACAATCTGGAAGAATTTCTCGGTAAGCCGAAGTATCGTGAGGATAAGAAGAACAAGAAGGATGAGATCGGTATTGTGCGTGGGCTTGCATGGACAAGCGTCGGCGGTGTCACGCTGGAGATCGAAGTCAATGTGCTTCCGGGCAAAGGAGAACTTGTCTTAACCGGTAAGCTTGGAGATGTCATGAAGGAATCGGCGCGTGCCGGCATCAGTTACATCCGTTCCATCAGTTCTGACTATGGAATCGATCCGGAATTCTTCACAAAGCATGATATTCATGTACACATTCCGGAGGGCGCAGTACCGAAGGATGGACCATCTGCCGGAATTACGATGGCACTTGCAATCCTCTCCGCGATTACGGAGCGTCCGGTCCGTGCAGATATCGCGATGACCGGAGAGATTACGATCAGAGGACGTGTACTTCCAATCGGAGGTCTTAAGGAGAAGCTTCTTGCAGCGAAGAATGCAGGCATGAAGACCGTGTGCATTCCGAAGGACAATGAGCGTGACTTAAGTGAACTCTCTGAGGAGATTACGGAAGGTATGGAGATTCTTCCGATCGATCACATGAACCAACTGATAAAGGCTGCCTTTGTATAGCGCGGCCTTTATTTTCTAAAGCGGCACTCCTGGATCCTCAAAATCTGCCGCGGCGTCTTATTTTGCGGGCGCCGCCAGAGTGTCGTGTGGATTTGCCTCGATCTGCCCATGGTGTGTGCGCCTTTTCACTAAATGATGAAATCTGCTTCGAATCATATGCATGTTTTTGAAGGCTAGTCATTCAGAATTGCGAATTTAGCGCATCGCCCGTTTCGCTTATTTTATGATTTATGTCCGCCAAAGTTTGGACAATTCCGAAGGCGGCTGTTCGCCGAGACACAGAATGCGTCCGATGGATTTCGTGTCTGCCTTACGCGGAGTGCTGAACAATACCGTGCCCGCGGGTCGTGTTTGCGACCACATAACTTAGTGGCATTCCATAATTCTATGAGGGGAGACATTAACCGAGAGCGGGCACAATAAAATTTGTGAAGTGCTCCGCTTAGGCAGACTAGAAATTTTGAGCGCATCTGTGTCCGGCGGACACCGCCACGGAATCGTTCAAACGTTGTCGTACACAAAATTTAAGCGAAACGGGCAATGCTGCTAAATTCTGCGATTCTGCCTGAAACCGCCGTTCAAAAATATGCATATGATTCGAAGCTTGATTTCTGATTTGTTTTGAAAAAGGCGCACACACCAAGGGCGGATCGAGGCAAAACAGGACGAAAATAGATGGCGCCGCATAAAATGAGACGTCGCGGTAGATTTTGGAAATGAGTGCCGCAGAATATAAAGGAGGATACAAAGGTGGTAATTAGAGATGTGAATTTGGAGACGGTATGCGGAATTACGAGTACGATTCCGGATAATTTACTGGATGAGGTCGCTTTTGCCGGTAAATCGAATGTGGGAAAGTCTTCGCTGATCAATGCGTTGCTGAACCGTAAGGCTCTGGCCAGGACATCTTCGCAGCCGGGTAAGACGCAGACCATCAATTTCTATAATGTCAATTCCGCCTTGTATCTGGTGGATCTGCCGGGATACGGTTATGCGAATGCGAACGTTGAGATCAAGGCAAAGTGGGGACAGATGATCGAGAATTATCTGCACACGTCAAAGAAACTGAAGGCAGTGTTCCTGCTCATTGATATCCGCCACGAGCCGTCGGAGAACGATCAGATGATGTATGAGTGGATGGAGCATCAGGGCTTTGCACCGATCATTATCGCGACCAAAGCGGACAAGCTGAAAAGAGGTCAGGTGATCCGGCATGTCCAGATGATCCGTGAGGTACTTGGTGTAGAGGAAGATACAATCGTGATTCCATTCTCTGCGGAGACCAAGCAGGGAAGAGAGGAAATCTGGGATCTGGTGGAGTCTCTGGTCGAGATGCCGGAGGATCCGAAGGCGATCCTGAAGGAACAGCAGAAGGCAGCGGCGCAGGCGACAGCCGAATCCACAAGAAAGCCACGCTGGAAGGCAACGGATCGTCCCGTGGCAAAGAAAACACTGAACAAAGAGAAAGCAAAGAAAGCTGGCAATAAGAAGGCAGCATCGAATAAAAAGAAACCAAAGAAGAAATAGATAAGAAGTGTAGCTTTAAGAGACTGAGAAAGAAAGAGAAGAAAATCGAGTATGAAGAAAAACAAGTATGTTTTTGTACTGGTAATGCTTGTTGTCATTACAGTGGTCAGCGGGCTGCTTACGAATATTTACGTCAGAGAGAGCGGCAGTAAGCAGGAGGAACAGACACTTACCGTTGTGACATCTTTTTATCCAATGTATATTGCAACGCTCAATGTGATCGGTGACACAGACGGTGTTCATCTGCAGAATCTGAGCGAGCCACAGACCGGTTGTCTGCATGATTTCCAGTTGACACCGGAAGATATGAAACTTCTGTCGAAAGCGGATGTATTCATTATCAATGGCGGTGGTATTGAGTCGTTCATGAAGGATGTGGCGAAATCCTATCCTGACCTTACCATCATTGAGGCAAGCGAAGGCATTGATCTTCTCGAAGATGAAGGAGAAGAGAATGCACATGCGTGGATGAGCGTTGCAACGTATGAAGAACAGGTAAATCATATTGCCGAAGGACTTGCAGCGGCAGATGAAAAACACGCATCGGATTATCAGAAGCATGCGGATGCTTATGTGGTGAAGCTTGATGCACTCAAGGAGCGTCAGCAGAAGGTTGCAGAGAAGATCAAGGGACAGTCGGTCATTCTGTTTCATGAGGCATATGATTATGTGGCAGATGATTACGGCTTGGATGTCGCTTATGTATTGGATCTGGACGAGGAGCGACAGGTGTCTGCGGGTGAAGTCGCAGATGTACTTGCGGCAGTAAGAGACGATCATGTTAAGTATATTCTTGCGGAAGAACTGTACGGTAAGAGTATGGGAGATACCGTTGAAAAAGAGACCGATGCAAAAGTGATCTATCTGGATGCGCTCAATCGTGGTGACTACGATGCGGATAGTTATATTAAGGGAATGTCTGCGAATATTGATCTCATCGAGCAGTATTTAACGCAAAATTAGCAGCTTACTGCGGAAAAGCATGACAGGTCGTGCAATTCTGCGAATGAATGGGAAGGCTGATAGACGAAAAAGAAAGGAAGCATGGATGCGTAAAATCATTAAGCCCTGTGGCTTTCATTGTATTAAAGTAAATCATCTGGGTGTGCAGTTCAACGATCAGGTTGTACTTGAGGATGTGAATCTGCATATTCACTGCGGTTCCTTAAACGCAGTCATCGGTAAGAATGGTGCGGGTAAATCGACATTGATCCGTGCGATGCTGGACAATGTAGAGCATACCGGAGAAATTGAGTTTCGCGATACGAAGGACGGCAGGATGCAGAAGCTGAAGATCGGCTATGTGCCGCAGTCTGTCAATATCGAGAAAAACACGCCGGTCAGTGTGTATGATCTGCTGGCAAGTTACGAGTCGCGCTATCCGGTTTTTCTGCCGAAGAGCAGGAAAGTATATGAGAAAATAAAAGAGAGCTTACGCATTTTCGAGGCGGAGGATCTGATCGACAAGCAGGTATGTAACCTCTCCGGGGGACAGCTGCAGAGAGTGCTTCTGTCGCTTGCAATCATGGATGAGCCAAATCTGCTCCTGCTGGATGAGCCGGTGTCAGGAATCGATCAGAATGGTATGGAACTTTTCTACAAAACGATGACCTATCTGAAGGAACATTATGATCTGGCAATCATTCTGATCTCCCATGATCTGGACTATGTTGCAAAATATGCGGATCATGTTGTACTTCTGGATAAGACGGTCTTAAAGCAGGGATCCGCAAAGGAAGTGTTCTCGAGTCCGGAATTTGAGAGCGTCTTTTCTGTGGCAAACGAAGAAAAATGGATCAAGGAGGATGACAAAAATGATTAATTGGTTATCCTGGCTGGATTTTGGATTTATGAGGAACGCGCTGATCGCAATCCTCATCATCACACCGCTTTTCGGACTGATGGGAACGATGATCGTCAATAAGAAGATGGCGTATTTCTCGGATGCATTAGGGCATTCGGCACTCACCGGAATCGCTGTGGGCGTAGTGTGCGGAGTTGTGGATACGAATCTTTCGATGGTCATTTTTGCAATTATTTTTGCGCTGCTGTTAAACCAGATTGGTAAGGCAAATATGGCATCTGCCGATACGATCATCTCTGTGTTTTCGTCCTGTTCGGTGGCAATCGGACTTGCAATCCTTTCAAGAGGCGGTAATTTCAGCAAATACTCAAGCCTCCTGGTCGGAGATGTGCTTAGCATCACAAAGAAGGAAATCGTATTTCTCGCGATCATCTTTGTTGTGACGATTATATTCTGGTTATGTTGCTTTAACTGGCTGAATGCAAGCTGTATTCACCGGGCGCTGGCGGCGAGCAAGCGGATTCCGGTGCGGCTCATGGATAATTTATTTGCGGTGCTGGTCGCTTTGATCGTAACATTGTCAATTAAGTGGGTTGGTATCCTGATTATCAATGCGCTTTTGATCCTTCCGGCGGCAGCAAGCCGGAATCTGTCGGAGAATATGAGGGAATATCATTTCTTTTCGGTGGTGTTCTCGCTCTTTTCCGGCGTACTGGGACTGATCCTGTCGTATTACACGAATGTGGCGACGGGACCGATGATCGTCATTATCGCATCGATCATCTATTTCAGCACCTATCTGTATGGGCGAAAGAAATAAATAGGAGGAAATACGACCATGCTATCCATGATCGAGAAAGTCAACAATGTAGTCAACAACTTTATATGGGGCGTTCCGGCGATGATCTGTATCATCGGTGTCGGACTGTTCCTGAGCTTTCGGACTCACTTTATCCAGATCTGCAAATTCGGTTATGCGATGAAGGTGACCTTTGTCCGTATGTTCAAGAAACGTGAGGCATCGGACGGAGCACTCACACCGTTTCAGGCAGTGTGTACCGCTTTGGCGGCAACGGTTGGAACCGGAAATGTGGCAGGCGTTGCCGGTGCGATTGCGATCGGTGGTCCGGGCGCGGTATTCTGGATGTGGATTTCTGCACTTCTTGGAATGTGTACGAAGTTCTCAGAAGTTGTGCTTGCAGTGCATTTCCGTGAGACAAATGCGGACGGCGAGCTTGTCGGCGGCCCGATGTACTACATTAAGAATGGACTTAAAAAGCATTGGCACTGGTTGGCCTATCTGTTTTCCCTGTTTGGTGTACTGACGGTGTTTGGAACCGGTAATGCAACACAGGTCAACACGATCACGACGGCAATTGATTCTGCTTTATACAATTACAACCTGCTTCCGGAAAGCTTTGCGCCAACGTTCAATCTGATCCTCGGAATCATTTTGGCAGCGTTGATCGCTTTAATCCTGATCGGTGGAATCAAGCGTATCGGACAGGTTACGGAGAAGCTTGTGCCTTTTATGGCAGTCATCTATATTCTTCTTGCAATCGGTGTGGTTGTGATCAACTTCAAGTCGATTCCAACCGTCTTTGGTGCAATCTTTGAGGGCGCATTCAACCCGTCTGCAGTGACCGGAGGCGCAGTAGGAAGCTTCTTCATGAGTATGAAAAAAGGCGTATCGCGTGGTATCTTCTCAAATGAGGCGGGACTTGGTACCGGTTCGATCGCGCATGCCTGTGCGGATACGAGAAAGCCGGTAAAGCAGGGCTTTTTTGGGATTTTTGAGGTGTTTGTGGATACGATCGTAATCTGTACACTGACAGCGCTTGTCATTCTGTGCAGCGGCGTGCCGGTTGGATACGGCGATGCGGCAGGTGCGGAGCTTACCATCAGCGGATTTACTGCAGTATATGGCGGATGGGTTTCCATTTTCACTGCTGTTGCGATGTGCTGCTTTGCTTTTTCCACAATTATCGGCTGGGGACTTTATGGAACAAGATGTATTGAGTTCCTGCTCGGATCACGTGCGAATAAGCCGTTCATGGTTGCATATGCATTGGTTGCGATCGTCGGTGCGACGATGAATCTCGGTCTGATGTGGAGCATCGCGGAGACCTTCAACGGACTGATGGTAATTCCGAACCTGATCGCGGTATTCCTGTTGTCCGGCGTGGTTGTAAAGCTGGTGAAAGAATATTTTGCCGGGGAAGGCAGCGAAGGATAAGCGTGTTTTTCTTTTACATGATGTAATTTTTCATTAAGTGCATCGGGTTTGACCGGTGCACTTATATATGGTATAATTGTTGTATACAAAATACAGAGGGATAATACATGGATGAGATAACACTGAAAGCATTGGCCAAGATTAATCTTGGACTGGATGTGATACGCAGAAGAGAAGATGGCTATCATGAGGTAAGCATGGTGATGCAGACGATTCATCTGTATGATCGGCTGGAGATCGCTAAGAGTCATGAGCCTGGAATTCATATACGATCGAATCTGAATTTCCTGCCGGTAAATGAGAATAATCTTGTCTATAAAGCAGGTAAGCTTCTGATGGATGAGTTTGGCATTACGGATGGCGTGGATGTGAATCTTGAGAAGCGCATTCCGGTGGCAGCCGGTATGGCGGGGGGAAGCACAGATGCGGCATCGATGCTTTACGGAATGAACCGGATTTTTGATCTTGGCTTGTCACGCAGACAGCTGATGGAGCGTGGTGTACAGATCGGGGCGGATGTGCCGTATTGTATTATGCGCGGTACCGCTTTGGCCCAGGGAATCGGGGAGAAGCTTTCTCAGCTTCCGCCGATGGTCAAGTGTCCGGTACTGATCGCGAAACCATCTGTCTCGGTTTCGACCAAGTTCGTGTATCAGAATCTGAAGCTGGATGAGAATACCAAGCATCCGGATATCGATGCTTTGATCTCTGCAATTAAGAAGAAGGATTTTCCGGAAATCTGTGGAAAGATGGGCAATGTCCTTGAGAGTGTGACGATTCCGAATTATCCGGTGATCGCTGAGATCAAGGAGAAGATGATGGAGGCCGGCGCGGCGCATGCGATGATGAGCGGAAGCGGTCCGACGGTGTTCGGTCTGTTTGAGGATGAGGAGACGGCGCAGCGTGCACGCGATGTCATGAAGGCGTCCGGACTGGCGCGGCAGGTATACCTGACATCAATCTATAATAACAGACGGAAATAGAACCATGATGTATCATCTGGTTCGTGTAGAAGAATGGAAACAGAATTGGAGAAGATATCGATGACCGATGATTTGACATTAAATATGAATGCATATTTACCACTTAGAGATGTGGTGTTCAACACACTTCGCGAGGCGATTCTAAAAGGGGATCTGAAGCCCGGCGAGCGTCTGATGGAATTGCAGCTTGCCTCGAAGCTTGGGGTAAGCCGTACGCCGATCCGTGAGGCCATCCGTATGCTTGAACAGGAGGGACTTGCCGTTACAATGCCGCGCAAGGGAGCAGAAGTTGCGAAGATGACGCTCAAGGATATGGAGGATGTGTTGGAGATACGTGAGGCTTTGGACGAGCTTGCGGTGCGCATCGCCTGCGAGAAGATTACGGACGAGCAGTTGAAGCGCCTGATGGATGCGAAGGATCTGTTTGAGACGAGCACAAGAACCGGTGATGTGAAGAAGATTGCGGAAGCGGATGTCAGTTTTCATGATGTCATCTATGAGGCAACCGGTAATCCGAAGCTCGAGACACTGCTTAACAATCTGCGTGAGCAGGTGTACCGGTACCGTGTGGAGTATATCAAGGATCCGATGAACTATCCGGTGCTGATCAGGGAGCATGAAGCGATTCTTTTGGCACTGGGGGAGCGCAATGTGAAGAAGGCGGAGAGTGCGATGCATGAGCATGTTGCCAATCAGGCTGCGGCGGTCAAGAATGTGATCCAGCAGCAGGAGTAAATGTATATATTTGTAAATAATGAACATTCTAAGGGATGAACGTGTGAGCGTTCATCCCTTTTTGTGTTGGGGATGAGGACAACATCACATATACGAAAAAACAAAATAATAGGGCATGAGGAAAAATTCAGCATGAACGAAAAAAAGACGAAAATATCGGTAAACATAGATGAAAACATCGCACAATATAAGAAAATCTTCGCAGACTGCGCGGACATCAAGATGCGCCCGATGTGGCTTGGCGCAGAACATGGCACACTGTGTTTTCTTGCATACATTGAGGTTGCGGTAAGCAACACACTTCTTGAGAATACAGCACTTGGAAGACTGCTCGCAGCGCTTGAGAAGATTCCGGAAGATCAGATGCGTCAGGTGTTGGATACGAATGCGCTTGGCATTGTGGATGCGACACCGTATGAATATGTGGAGGATGCAGCAGCCGGCATGCTGACCGGAGATGCGATTCTGTTCGTAGATGGATATGATAAGGCATTAAAGATTGCCGACAAAGGCTATCCGGGGATGGATGTGCAGGAACCGGATTCCGAGAAAGTCATCCGTGGCTCAAAGGAAGGATTTACCGATTCTGTGAAGACCAATACCGCACTCATTCGCAAACGTGTCCGGTCCACAAGAGTCAAGGTGCAGGAAATCAACTGTGGCATCCGTTCCCACACAGCGATCGATCTTGTCTATATGGAAGATCTTGCCTACCAATCCGTGATCGAGGAAGTAAAAAGGCGCCTTGCGGATTACGAGATCGACGGAATTATGGACAGCGGTATTGTGGAGCAGCTTGCGGAAGAAAAGTGGTATTCCCCTTTCCCACAGTTTCAGACCACGCAGAGACCGGATCGTGCGGCGATTGCGGTCATGGAGGGACGCGTGGTGCTTCTGTCCGACAACTCACCGGTTGCTCTGATCCTGCCGACAGATCTCAATTCCTTCTTAAAGACAAGTGATGATTATTACAACCGGTTTGAGGTTGCGACCTTTGCAAGAATTCTGCGTTATATGGCAGCATTTTTCTCGATGACTTTGCCTGGACTTTATCTTGCTGTCACGAATTTTCATACGCAGATCCTTCCGACACCGCTTTTGCTTTCCTTCTGGGAGGCTCGGATCGGGGTGCCTTTTCCGGCAGCGCTTGAGGTAATTCTGATGGAGTTATCGTTTGAACTTCTGCGGGAGGCAGGTGTGCGGCTGCCGGGAGCGATGGGAAATACGATTGGCATTGTCGGTGGACTGATCATTGGTCAGGCGGCAGTGGATGCAAATCTTGTCAGTCCGATCGTCGTGATCGTTGTGGCGTTTACCGCACTCTGTTCGTTTTCCATTCCGAATGAGGAGTTTGCCTTTTCGTTCCGGATATTGAAATTTTATATGATCCTCATGTCTGCGTGGCTTGGATTCTTCGGATTCCTGCTTGGATTACTTACAGTGCTAATCCATCTCTCAAGACTGCGAAGCTTCGGAATTCCGTATCTGATGCCTTTTACCGGGGCGGATCTGAATGGGTATGAGGATATGCGTGATACGATCTGGCGGGCACCGCTTCGCATGATGACAAGCAGACCCATTTACGCAAGACGCGGTGAGCGGGTGCGGCTACAAAAAAAGACACAGAGTATGATGCACCCAAGTAATCATAGAATTAGATGATTGTGAAACGATTGCCACGGAGCTCGCCGACCGGAATCGCCACAATCGCCTGATAACAGAATTATAAAAAGGAGTGGAATGCAATGTTTTCAAATAATAATCGGATATCGACAAGACAGGTGTTCCGCTTATTCGTGTTTGATTTTATCGGAATGAGTACGCTCGTTCTTCCGGCGAAGCTTGCGGGGACTTCCGGCTGCGATGGCGTCTTTGCAATCGTTGCAGGAGGTCTGTTTGCAAGCCTGTATCTGTGGTATCTTGCGTGGATCATGAACGGGATGGACAACGATCTGATTGCCTATGTACGACAGTCCCTGCCGCGGTGGGGCGCGCTTGTGATGCTTTGTTTCTTTGCAGCGTATTGCATTCTTGAGGCTTCCTACGGTGCGTATATTTTTGCGGATGTCATGAAAAAAGGCCTGGTCGGCGGCGAATCTTATACGTTGCTTCTCTTGTTGATTCTTGCGGTGGCGGCGTATGCGATCCAGTCAGGAATCGAGAGCCGGGCGAGGGTGTATGAGAGCTTGTTCTGGGTATTGTTTGTTCCTCTTTTTCTGCTTCTCTGGATTGCGGCGAGTGATGTAAATACGGTTTATCTGCATTCCTTTTTTACAACCCCGGTGTCTGAGGTGGCAGGGGGAGGTCTGCTTGTGTTTGAGTATCTGATGCCAATGTTCCTCGTCTTATTTTTTCCGGCGTATGTGAAAAAAGATGCACAGAAAAAAATGGTGGCGGCGGTGTATCGGGCGCTTTGGGTGGCTGTCCTTGTCTTTATTGTATTTGATCTGATCCTGCTCGGCAGCTTCGGAGAACGGGCGATGGCTAAGATGCGCTATCCGGCGCTCACACTGATGAGTAACATTCATTTGCGGGGAAGTTTTCTAAAGCGGCTGGATGCGTTTCTGCTTGCGATATGGTTTTTCACGCTTTTTGCATTCATCAACGTATTTTTGTTTTATGCGAAGCAGCTGATTGCAGCGATTGGCGGAGAATTTACAGGACATGGAAATGCAGAACGTCAAGGCGATGGTCTGAAAATACAGAAAGAAAAAAATGCAAAAGTATGGTCAACGATCATCGCTTTCCTGCTGGTGTTTGTTGTGGCGGAGGGCTTCTGTTACGGATCGTTTGCGGAATGGTTCGAAGGTTATATGACATATGTTGCGATACCGCTTCTGATCCTGCTTCCGCTTATAATCGTCGTGTGGGGAAAGTATAGAAAAACAGGAAATCGTTCCTTACAATAGAAGAACGTTAGTAGGAAATCGTGTGTTTTGGAAGGAGAATTTGTGACAGGGATGGATGGTAGTACGAACAGGAGCGCTTGGAAGCAAACGAAAGCTGGTAAAAAGAATACAATGGGAAAATGGCATTGCTTTCAAACCATATTGCAGAAAAGCGTAAGTGTGATCGGCTGTATCGGCATATTATGCTGTCTGTGTGCCTGCGGTGCAACGGAACTCGAAGATCGCTGCTTTCCGATGATGGCGATCGCGGACGTGCAGGAAGAGCGTATCCGATTTGCCTATGGCTTCCCGGAACTGAGCCAGAAGGATAACACAGATATGGAAGAGGCGAATGTCGGGGTGCCGCTCACGGAAGGCGGAAATTTTGCAGAAGCGCTGACTGCTTATGAGAAGAAACTCAGCAACCTTGCAGACTGTAATCATATGAAAGTGTTTGTGATCGGTGAATCTCTGCTTCAAGACAGAGCGCGATTGGGCGAGACTCTGGATTACCTGCGGGAGAACGAGGTATTCCCACGAAACAGTTATGTCTGTGTGACGGGAGATATTGAGGCTATGCTCGGACTGGCGGATTCGCTGCCAGAGGATGAAGGAAGCTATCTTGAAACCTTTCTGCAGCACCATGAGCCGGATCATGAAATCGAGCTGACCAATCTCGGGACACTCCTCGACGAACAGATCAATAAGCGGCTGGATCTCGAACTGCCTTATATTTCAGTGGAAAATGACACGATTGCTTGGACTCGGAATGTGGAGATTTCTTTTGCCAGGTAGTGTGTGGGGCGAAAAAGCGGAAAAAAGAAGGAAAAAGCCCCGGAGCGAGAAAGAAGCGGGGCGAAAAAGCGGAAAAAAGAAGAAAAAAGCCCCAGAGTGAGAAAAAAGTGGGGCGTAAAAGCGGAAAAAAGAAGGAAAAAGCCCCAGAGTGAGAAAGAAGCGGGGCAAAAAAGCGGAAAAAGAAAGGAAATAGCCCCGACACGAGAAAGAAGCGGGGTATAGAAAAACAAAATGAATAAGTTGCGCCCCGCGGGACATCCTTATGATAAAAGATTGATTGCGGAGGGCGAAGGATGCAAAAAAATAGAGTAATAAAACATGCAGGGAAAGTAAGCTTCATCACGTTATATCTCATCAGTTTGTATATCGGAAGTCTGATCTCACCATGGGTAAATAATTGGAACCCGGAAATACATAGAACTAGTATTATTGAGACCGTAAAAAGAGCGTGTGAGAACCCGTGGAAATCAAACGCGATAACAGATCCACTCCAGCCGGGGATTGCCGACAAAATCCTGCGTTTTCATGTGCTTGCCAACAGTGACAGTAAGGAAGATCAGGAGGTAAAGAAGAAAGTAAGGGATGCAGTCGGTGCCATGATGGAGCCGAGGCTTGCAGGAAGCAGAAATCTTGAAGAGACGGAAGCTATTGTGCAGCGGTCGATGGAGAATATTGTGGAAGTGGCAACGGAGACACTGGAGGAAAATGGATATTACTATGGCGCGAGAGCAAAACTTGCCAATGTGGAATTCCCGGTCAAAAGCTACGGCGCGTATACCTTTCCAGCGGGCGAGTATGAAGCGCTGCAGGTGACACTCGGAGAAGGAGAAGGCCATAATTGGTGGTGTGTGCTTTATCCGAATATGTGTTTTCGGGGAAGCGTGTACGAGGTTCCGTCAGATGAAGCGAAGCATGCTTTGCGCGAAGTCCTGACACCGGAAGAATATGAGGATATTTTTCGTCACGGAAAGTATCAGATCCGCTTCAAATTTCTTGAATATTTCCGATAAAACAGTTATGATATCTGTTGAATTGCAAAGGAGAGATTATGACCAAAGAAGTATTGTTATCAATCAGAGGCTTGCAGATTGCACCGGATGAACAGAAAGACACGGTGGAAGTATATACACCGGGACAATATTATTTTCGCAATGGCAAGCATTTTTTCTTATACGAAGAAGTGGAAGAGGGAAGCAAGAAGGTGACCAGGAATGTCATCAAGGTGACGGATGACTATATGGAGCTTACGAAAAAAGGCTTAGTCAACGTACATATGGTATTTGAACGTGACAAGAAGAATGTTACCTATTATTATACGCCATACGGAAGTCTGCTTGTCGGCATCGATGCATATAAGGTAGAAGTCAGCGAAGCGGACAATGAAATCCAGATTGATGTGGAGTATGCGTTAGAGATCAACAATGAGCATCTGGCGAACTGCCATATCGGAATCAAGGCGAATCCGCAGGGCGGTGCAGAATTTACGTTGGTGAAAGAAGAAAAATAAAGAATTTATAAATTATTAGCACTCACTATTGACGAGTGCTAATAATGGTGCTATAACATACTTGTAAACAAAAAGAACATCAATTTCAGATACAAAGAGTTGTCATCCGGGACAACAAAGTGATTTGAAATTGCACAGTATACAAGGAGGAATGACTTATGTTATTAGCAAAGAACAACAACGTATTTGATACATTTTTCGGTGATCCTTGGTTCAACGATCCATGGTTTGATGACAGAGACATTCAGAAAGCACAGAAGAAATTATATGGACATAACGAGAAGAAGCTGATGCTCACCGACATAAAGGAAAGTGACAAGGGGTATGAACTTGAGATGGATCTTCCGGGATTCAAGAAGGAAGAGATTAAAGCTTCCATCGAGAACGGATACCTGATCATCAGTGCCGAGAAAGGCTTAGAGAAAGATGAGAAGGAGAGCGAAGGCAAGAAGTACATCTGCCGCGAGCGTTACACCGGAAGCTGCCAGAGAGCCTTCTACGTAGGCGATGACATTGAAAAGGATGACATTAAAGCATCCTTCAAGCACGGAATCCTTCACCTGGACATTCCGAAGAAACAGCCTAAGCCACAGGTTGAAGAGAATAAATTTATTTCCATTGAGGGATAAGAGTTAGCGAGCGGGCTGCAGATGCAGTCCGCTTGTGCGTTGTATAAAAATGAAAGTGAGAGGTAGGTGAGTCATATGGCAGCAAAACGTGATTATTATGAGACGCTCGGCGTCAATAAGAGTGCAGATGCGTCAACCATCAAGAAAGCATATCGTAAGCTTGCAAAGAAGTACCATCCGGATACGAACGCGGGTGATCCGCATGCAGAGGAGATGTTCAAGGATGTGACGGAAGCCTACAATGTATTGAGTGATGACAAAAAGCGTAAGCTCTACGATGAATTCGGCTTTGCAGGATTGCAGGAAGGCTTCTCGGCAGAGGCGGCAAGAGAGGCGCAGAATGCAGGATTTGGCGGCTTCGGAGGATTTGGCACGGGAAGCGGCAATCCGTTCGGAAGCGGAGGTTATGCGGGCGGTTCGTTTGGCGGAGACGGTCCTTATATGCACAGAGAATTTCATTTTGAAAACGGATCGGGCAATATGGATGATCTGTTCGGTATGTTTGGCGATATGTTCTCGCACGGTGGATCTTCTTCTGGATGGAGTGCAGCAGAGGATTCCAAAAATCATAAGGGTTCCGACGTAATGGCAGATCTTACGGTTTCGTTCGAGGAAGCTGCATTCGGTTGCGAGAAGGAGATCATGCTGCGTGATCCGGCAACCGGCAAGACATCCAATCTGTCAATCCACATTCCTGCCGGTATCGAGTCTGGCAAGACGATCCGGCTTAAGGGACAGGGAAATCCGGGTAGAAGCGGCGGTGCAGCCGGCGATGTTTTGTTGAAAGTAAATGTTACACCGAGCAAAGAATTTGAGCGTAAAGGATTGAATGTATACTCTACGGTGCGAGTCCCGTTTACAACCGCAGCATTGGGCGGCAAAGCGCGCGTTCACACCCTTTACGGAAATGTGGAATGTTCCATCAAAGCCGGAACACAGGCGGGAAGCAAGATCCGTCTGCGTGGAAAAGGTATTGTAAACGTCAAGAATCCGTCGGTTAAGGGAGATCAGTATGTGACGGTGGAGATTCTGGTGCCGCGTGAACTCTCGCCGAAGGCGAAGGAAGCACTCGAAGCCTATAAGGCAGTCAGTTGATTGGTAAATTTTGTGTTACACGTTGCTTTTTAAGACAAACTTTGCTAGAATATATTTCAGTAAAAATAGGAGGAATCCAACGTGAAACCATTAGGAATTGTATTACTGGTCATCCTGCTGGTGCTGATCGCAGCGATGATCGTTCTGTATTTTCTTGGTAAGAAAGCACAGAAGAGAAAAGACGAACAAGACGAACAGATTAAGGCAGCAGCGCAGACTGTGTCCATGCTGATCATTGACAAGAAACGATTGCGGATGAAAGATTCGGGACTTCCGGCATCCGTATTGGAGCAGACACCGAAGTATTTACGCCGCTCGAAGCTTCCAATCGTTAAGGCGAAGGTCGGACCGAGAGTTATGACATTGATCGCCGACGAACAGATCTTCGATGAGATCCCGGTTAAGAAGGAAGTTAAGGCAACGGTAAGCGGTCTCTACATTACCGCCGTACGAGGACTTCGCGGACCGATCGAGAAGCCGGAGAAGAAAAAGAAAGGCTTCCGTGCTAAGCTTCAGGCAAAGTACAATGAAGCAAACGAACAGCTGAAGGCAGAGAAAGCTGCCGATGCTGAACGCAAGGCAAACAAAAAGAAGAAATAAGATGCAAAATGGAGTGTGAAAATTCACACTCCATTTTTGACACTTACCGTATTTTATGGTATGTTAAATTAGTTAGTTCGACTTCAAAAGAAGTCGTAGAAAGGAATATCTTATGAAGAAAAGAATCATTGCACTCTTACTGTGCATGACAACCGCTTTTTCCATGGTTGCGTGCGGAAGCGGATCAAAGAATGGAACAGAGAGCACGGAAGGTGTTGCACAGGAGACATACAACGGCAAAAGCAGTGCGCAGATGGATATTGATCTGTCGAAGCAGGTAAAGAAACTTGCAGATTACAAAGGAATCGACGTCACAATTACCGGTAATTATGACGTGACGGACGACCAGGTGAACGAGAGAACATTAGCACTCCTTAATTACCGTGGGGTAAAGGGACCGGAGGTCACAGATCACGATACGGTACAGGATGGAGATCTGGTTTTGGTAGATTTCACCGGTTACCATAATGATGAGGCTTTTGAGGGCGGTGCTGCAACGGATGTGCTGATCGATGTCAGCAACAACTGTGAGGCAACCCAGCAGACCGGATATATCGATGGATTCAGTGACGGACTTCTCGGTGCGAAAGTCGGAGAGGAGACAAGCTCCGATGTGCGTTTCCCGGACGAGTATCCGAATAACCCGGATCTTGCCGGAGAGATGACAACCTTTAAGTTCAAAGTGAAAGGAATTTATAAGGCACTGACGTTAGATGATCTTACCGATGCACAGGTCAAGGAAAATTTCTCGGATGCACAGATAGAAACAAAGGATGACCTGATCAAGAATGTGCGTGCGATGATGGAGCAGCAGGCTGCATCAAGCAAGTCACAGGATACGATCAACGAAGTACAGAACTATATGATCGACAACAGTACGGTTGAGATTCCAGATGATTACATGGAAGCAAGACTTGCTGAGTATCAGGCACAGTTCACACGCGACAATGTCGGCGAGACACAGACACTTGAAGAGTATCTGACCGCAAATAATACAACACTTGAAGATCAGCAGAAGAACTGGAGAACTAGTCTTGAGAAGCAGATTAAGCTTGAGTTTGTCTTCGGTCGAATTGCAGAACTTGAAGGGCTTGAAATCGATCAGGACAAGTATGAGCAGTTTATCGACTATATTATCAGTTCGGGCAACAGTGAACTGTCAACAGAGGCTGCTATTTATGATTATTACGGAAACGGCAACAAGGAAGATGGTAAAAAGAATTTAAAGCGGCTGTACCTTACGAACGATGCACTTTCATTTGTTATTGAGAATGCCAATGTTACGGTTCAGAAAGCGGATTCAACAGAGAACTAGATATCTATTTGAAATCGAAGCATGCACGATTCGAAAATCGTGTTTGAAGATAAAAATACAAATATAAAGGGATTAGATTTATGTGGCGATTAAGAAAATCGGCACAGAAACGGAGGCAACAAAATGGATTTAGTAAATATCAGGGACATATTCCGCAATCAGGCGCAATATGAGAATCAGGTGATCACGATCGGAGGTTGGGTGAGAAGCAACCGTAATTCCAAGAATTTCGGGTTTATCGTTGTGAACGACGGTACATTCTTCGAGCCGATTCAGGTCGTATATGCGGATGGGCTTGCAAACTATGATGAAGTGTGCAAGATCAATGTCGGCGCAGCGATTATCGTAAAGGGGCAGCTGGTTCCGACACCACAGGCGAAGCAGCCATTTGAGATCCAGGCAGAAGAAGTGACGATCGAGGGCGCATCCACACCGGATTATCCTCTCCAGAAAAAGCGTCACACATTCGAGTATCTGCGTACAATCTCACACCTTCGTCCGAGAACGAACACGTTCGAGGCCGTATTCCGTGTGCGTTCACTCTGTGCGTATGCAATCCACAAATTCTTCCAGGAGAGAGGATTTGTCTATGTACACACGCCACTCATCACAGGAAGTGACTGTGAGGGTGCCGGAGAGATGTTCCAGGTTACCACAATGGACTTAAATAACGTTCCAAAGAAGGAAGACGGAAGTGTTGACTATTCCAAGGATTTCTTCAATAAGCCAACCAACCTGACTGTATCCGGACAGCTGAATGGTGAGACTTATGCGATGGCATTCAAGAATATCTACACATTCGGACCGACTTTTCGAGCTGAGAATTCCAACACGACCCGCCACGCGGCAGAGTTCTGGATGATCGAGCCGGAGATCGCTTTTGCGGATCTTGAGGATGATATGATGCTTGCAGAGAGCATGCTCAAGTATGTGATCAATTACGTACTGGAGAATGCGCCGGAAGAGATGGCATTTTTCAACAATTTCGTAGATAAAGGACTGCTTGACCGTCTTGAAAATGTGGTAAGCAACGATTTCGCACGTGTGACTTATACAGAGGCAATCGACATTCTGTCTAAGCATAATGACAAGTTTGATTACAAGGTTTCATGGGGATGCGATCTTCAGACCGAGCATGAGCGGTACCTGACCGAGCAGATTTACAAGCGCCCGGTATTCGTAACAGATTATCCGAAGGAGATTAAGGCCTTCTACATGAAACTGAATGAGGATGGCAAGACGGTTGCAGCGGTTGACTGTCTGGTTCCGGGAATCGGAGAAATCATCGGTGGAAGCCAGAGAGAGGACGATTACGATAAGCTCCTCGCAAGAATCAATGAGCTGGGACTGAAGGAAGAAGATTACAAGTTCTATCTTGATCTTCGTAAGTATGGTTCTGCAAGACATGCGGGATTCGGACTTGGATTCGAGAGATGCGTGATGTATCTGACCGGTATGGGCAACATCCGTGACGTCATTCCGTTCCCAAGAACCGTAAACAACTGTGAACTGTAAGAGTTTATTCGAAGCTTGTGTCTGCTGATCTCCTGATTTGTGAAGCCGGCGTATCATAAAATGCGTTCCGGTTTCATATAGATAGAACATGGAGCAGACAGATTTAAAGCAGAGTGAAAACGGAGAACAGAATAAAGAAAAGAAACCGAATTGCGTAGGACGATTTCTTGCGGTCGCGGTATTGGTGGTTATGCTTGCCGCAGGATGGTTTCTGCTTTGGGCGTATGTATCGTATAACCTGCGTCTGTCCGCAGATGTCATCCGCGCGGGACTCGTCCTGCTTTATATTCTTCCGTGCTGGATCGGCGGCAGAGTGCTGCGCCGGTGTATGCAAAGGTATGCAGTCATTTATGGAGCGGTACTGGGAACGGTGTTTTATACAATTCTTCTTGCACTGACTGTGACAGATAGCGGTGTGGTGCAGATGACACAGACCCATGTCATGAATGCCTGCATATGTGTACTCAGTGGAATTGCGGGAACCATCCGCCTGAAGCGTGAAGTGAGGGGCGGATAGGCAGCAGGGAGCGCATTGCAGGTGTTACATTGGTGGAGTTGTGGATATAACAATTGCTCAAATTGAGCAAAGTGCCTATAAAACACGATTTTCAGCAAAAAAGCTTTGCATATTGAATATGCTGTGCTATAATAGCATGGATAGACGGGTCATTCCCAAAATAGGAGACAAAGGAGAGATTCTAATGAAGCATGTAAAGACATTAAATACAAGAAAGTTACAGAACACACTTAAGAAGGGTGGATGCGGCGAGTGCCAGACATCCTGCCAGTCCGCATGTAAGACTTCCTGCACAGTAGGAAACCAGACTTGCGAATCTTATAAGTAATCTTTTCATAATTAAGGTTTACTTGACCGCGTGCCTTGCGCGCGGTCTTTGTTTTGTGTAACAGAATAGATAATAGAGAGGAGAAATATTGTAGTGGTTCATCAATTTAAGAACAATGGCTATGATATTGTCTTGGATGTAAACTCAGGAGCGATCCATGTGGTGGATGATGTGACGTATGACGTCATTGCGATGTTTGAAGAACACACACCGGATGAAATCGTGCAGCAGTTGAAGGAGCAGTATCCGGAAGCGGAGATCAAAGAAGCAATCGATGAGGTTCTTGAACTTAAGAAGAACGAAGAATTGTTCACGGAGGATGTGTATAAGAGTCATATCCTTGACTTTAAGAAGAGACCGACAGTTGTGAAGGCGTTGTGCCTGCACATCGCACATGATTGTAACCTTGCATGTAAGTATTGCTTTGCAGAAGAAGGCGAATATCATGGACGCAGGGCACTGATGTCCTACGAGACAGGAAAGCAGGCTTTGGATTTCCTGATCGCAAATTCGGGAAGCCGTAAGAATCTGGAGGTCGATTTCTTCGGTGGCGAGCCGCTTATGAACTTTGATGTGGTAAAGCAGCTTGTGGCTTACGGACGTGAGCAGGAGAAGCTTCACGATAAGCATTTTCGTTTTACACTGACAACGAATGGTGTGCTTCTGAATGATGAGGTTATGGAGTTTGCCAACAAGGAGATGGACAATGTCGTCTTAAGTATTGACGGACGTAAGGAGGTCCATGACCGTATGAGACCGTTCCGCAAGGGTGCGGGAAGCTACGATCTGATCGTCCCGAAGTTCCAGAAGCTGGCAGAGAGCCGTAATCAGGAGCGCTATTATGTGCGTGGAACATTTACGCATTATAATACCGATTTTTCCAATGACGTACTGCATCTTGCGGATCTTGGATTCAAGCAGATTTCCGTTGAGCCGGTTGTTGCACAGCCGAGTGATGATTATGCTTTGACCGAGGAAGATCTGCCGGTGCTTTTTGCGGAATACGATAAGCTTGCAGCGGAGATGGTTCGTCGCAAGAAGGAAGGAAACGGATTTAACTTCTTCCATTTTATGATCGACTTAGAGGGCGGTCCTTGTGTGTACAAGCGTCTGTCCGGTTGCGGATCGGGAACCGAGTACCTTGCGGTAACACCGTGGGGAGACTTATATCCTTGCCATCAGTTTGTTGGTAACGAGGATTTCCTGATGGGCAATGTCTGGGATGGTGTCAAGCGCACCGATATCCAGGACGAGTTCAAGTGCTGCAATGTCTACGCGAAGGAGAAATGCAGCAAGTGTTTCGCAAGATTTTACTGTAGTGGTGGATGTGCCGCAAACTCATACAATTTCCACGGAAGCATCACAGATGCCTATGATCTGGGCTGTGAACTTCAGAAGAAGCGTATTGAGTGTGCGATCATGATAAAAGCTGCGGAAGCGGAAAATTAAAGAATAGGAAGGAAACTAAGATGAAAAAAAGTAAGGGCGTCGTTATTATCGCGGTGATCTTAGCCTGCTTGATCGGACTTGGATACTATACAACCACGATAATGTCAATGACAAGCAAGAGTCAGGCAAAGACTGACAACAAGACAGAGTCTGAAGGTATCAAGCTCGGTCTTGACTTATCCGGTGGTGTATCAATCACCTACAAGATTGTTGACAAGAATCCGTCAAAGACGGATCTCAATGACACAATCGCCAAGTTGGAGGAGCGTGCCGAGAGTTACAGTACAGAGTACTCTGTATATCCAGTAGGCGATGACCGTATCACGGTTGAGATTCCTGGTGTATACGATGCAGATAAGGTTCTGCAGGACTTAGGAAGTCCGGGATCTTTATACTTCATTAAGCAGAAGGGTTCTGACGGAAACGATAACTATACATACGATCAGAACACAGAAGGCGGCTACAAGCTGAACAAGACACTTGAGGAACTTCAGGCTGACGGATCAGTTCTGTTCGATGGTAATGGTGTTAAGTCTGCATCCGCAGGTTATCAGAACAGCTCCCAGCTGAATACCAATGAGCCGGTTGTTCAGTTAACACTTAGCGATGAGGCAGCTGATATTTTCGGCGATGCTACAACATCTGCATACGCTGCAGGCGAGACCATCGGTATCTACTACAATGATCACTTTATCAGTGTTCCAAGAGTATCCGCAGCAATCACAGATGGCAAGTGTGTCATCAATGGTATGTCAGACTATGAGGAAGCTGAGAACCTTGCTACATTTATCCGTGTTGGTGCCATCAACTTAAAGCTTGAAGAGTTAGAGTCACAGGTTGTCGGAGCACAGCTTGGTGGACAGGCATTATCATCCAGCGTGAAGGCTGCAGTCATCGGTCTGATCCTTGTAATGCTTTATATGATCATCTGCTATGGTTTGTCCGGTGTGGTTGCATCAATCGGTCTTGGAATTTACACAACGATCGTTGTTGCATTTGTATATCTGTTTGAAATTACACTGACGCTTCCTGGTATTGCCGGTGTTATCCTTGGTATCGGTATGGCGGTGGATGCGAATGTTATTATCATCTCCCGTATCAGAGAAGAAATCGCGGGAGGTAAGTCTGTTCTTACTTCGATCAAGGAAGGCTACAAGAAAGCACTGTCAGCTATTATCGATGGTAACGTTACAACCTTTATTGCTGCACTTGTATTGATGTGGCTTGGATCGGGAACGGTTAAGGGCTTTGCTTATACCTTAATGATTTCCATTCTTGTATCGCTGTTTACAGCACTTATTATATCAAGACTTCTTAATCTTGCATTCTATGCAGTTGGCTGCCGTGACGAGAAATTTTATGGTCGTGCCAGAACTCGTCAGACAATCGATTTTATGAAAAACCGTGTAGTATTCTTTATTATTTCACTTGTTGTGATCGTGGCCGGTTTTGTTGGAATGATCGGATACGGTGCATCAGGACAGCATGCATTGAATTTCAGCCTTGAGTTTATGGGCGGTACTTCCATCTCTGCGGACTTTGGTAAGGATTACACGGTTGAAGAAGTTGAGAAGACCGTTGTTCCTGAGGTTGCCGCTGTCATTAATGACAATGCAATTCAGGCAAGTACCGTTAAGGGAAGCAACGTTGTTACGATTAAGACAAAGACATTAACACAGGATCAGCGTGAGGAAGTTGGTAACATGCTCGTTGACAAATTCAGTGTTGATGACTCTACGATTGAGACACAGAGTATCGGAGCTACTGTCAGTGGTGAGATGCGTAAGAATGCAATCTTGGCTGTTGTTGTAGCATGTATCTGTATGCTTCTGTACATCTGGTTCCGTTTCAAGGATCTGCGTTTCGCAGGCAGTGCGATCATTGCTTTGATCCACGACGTACTGGTTATGCTGACAGCATACGCTTTGATCCGTATTTCTGTTGGTAATACATTTATCGCATGTATGCTTACAATCGTCGGTTACTCGATCAACGATACCATCGTTGTATTTGACCGTATCCGTGAGAACATGCATGGAATGAAGAAGACGAACCCTGAGACACTTGCAGAGGTTGCGAACCGCTCACTGACACAGACACTGTCAAGAACAATCAACACATCCGTTACAACTATCGTAATGGTACTGTTACTGTTCATCTTCGGTGTATCTTCCATCCGTGAGTTCTCATTACCTCTTATGGTTGGTCTGATCAGTGGTACTTACTCATCCATCTTCATCGCTACCTCACTGTGGTATGTTATGAAGCTGCATCTTGGTAAGAACCGTCTCATCAAGAAGAAATAAATAATTTAATTAAGAAATGGGGGCTGTGGATTTTCCGCAGCCCTCATTTATTGCCTCTTGATAAAAGGCATAGAAATGGATAGAATAGGGAAATAGAATGAAGACGCAAACCAGGCGAAATAAATAGAAAGTGGGAAAAACTATGAAATTACATCCGATTATCACCAGTCTGCTTGATACAGACGCATATAAGTTTTCGATGGGACAGGCTATCTACCATCAGTACTCGGATTATAAGACAACATGGACATTCAAGTGTAGAAATACAGATGTGCATTTTACACATGAGATGGTAGAGGAGATCAAGGCACAGATTAAGGCGTACTGCTCGCTGCAGTTCACAGAGGAAGAACTGGAATATCTTCACAACATTACCTGGATGAAGGGAAGCTACGTGGATTTTCTGCGTTTATGGAAGCCGCGCTATGAGGATTTCTCCATCACGGAGGATGCAGAATGTGGTCTTTCGATTGAGACGTTTGGTACGTGGCTAAACACTTCCATGTATGAGATCCCGACACTTGCGATCGTCAATGAAGTGTATTTTCGTATGGCGTATGATTACGACACTCTTTTCGCATCGTTTAAGAAACGACTGGATGAGAAGGTAAAGCGTCTTGAGACCGATGAATTTGAACTTTCTGCTTTTAGTGAGTTTGGTCTTAGAAGACGCTTGTCGCTGGAGGCACAGAAGCTTGCGATACAGGCTTTAGCATCAGCAAATTACAATGGTAAGTCCACATTCGTCGGAACGAGTAACGTGATGCTTGCGAAGGAACTAAAACTTGCACCGGTCGGAACGATGGCACACGAGTGGATCATGTGTGTCGGACAGGGAAATCACAAGCATAATCCGGCATACTCTAACTGGTACGCGCTGGATGCCTGGGTGAAGGAGTATGGCGTCTTAAATGGTATTGCATTGACCGATGCGATCACGACCGACTGTTTCTTGAGAGACTTTAAACTGACCTATGCGACTCTTTTCAGCGGAGTCCGCCACGACAGCGGCGATCCGATCGAGTGGGGCGAGAAAATGATCGCACACTATAAGGCGTTCGGTATCGACCCGATGACGAAGACACTGTTGTTCAGTGATTCGCTTGACTTTGAGAAAGCAACCATGATCGAGAGACACTTTAAGGGCAAGGCGAAGGTTGCGTTCGGAATCGGAACATACATTTCCAACGATACTGATGTGGAGCCGCTTAACATTGTCATGAAGACGACTTTCTGCAACGGAATGGATGTTGCGAAGATCTCCGATGTCAAGGGCAAAGGTATGTGCAAGAATGAGGCATACGTTGAGTACCTGCAGAGATGCATCGACTGGCGTATGGAAAACGAGAAGGTGAAATAAGATGATTTTCGACAGTTGGACAAAGGCGCTGATCTACTTCGGAATTATGAATCTGCTGGGGCTGATCGTGATGGGAGCTGACAAGTGGAAAGCGAAGCACAACGCTTGGCGCATTCCGGAAAAAACGCTTTTTCTAGTGAGTATCTTAGGCGGAAGCGTCGGAACCTGGGCGGGGATGTATCTGTTCCGGCATAAGACAAGGCACTGGTATTTTGTGGTGGGAATGCCGCTGATCCTCGCTATACAGATTGTAATTGCGCTTGTGGTATGGAGGATGTAGATATGTTTGCTTATTATTTTGCAATCATATCCATATAGCGGTCAAAGTTGTGGAGTTTACTGTGGCAACGGTTGGTCGAACAATCTATGCCATCTTCAGCAGAATTGGCTATTGTTATCGTATCGGTGGAGATGAATTTGCGGCAATCACAACGATTCCGGTGAGTGAGGCGGATGCAATGATGTATGAGAGAAAACGCAAGAACAAGGGCTTACGCCAGTAGGCTCTTGTTTTTTTGCGCTTTATACAAGGTAAATTAAGTCCTAATGTGAATCAATGCTTTCTGTTTTTTGAATTTTTCTATTCCTTTTCTTCACTTATAATGATTACAAAATTATAGTAAGGGGAGAAAAATGATGGAAGTAAATGATTTAAGATCATCGATCGAGTTGCTAAAACAGATGGAGCATCAGTTAGTTGAAACCGATATTGAAGTTGATCCGGAAGCGGAGCTCGCAGGTGTATACCGCCACGTGGGTGCAGGAGGAACGGTTATGCGCCCGACAACAGTCAACGGACCGGCGATGCTTTTTCATAATATCAAGGGGCATAAGGATGCGCGTGTACTGATCGGACTTCTTGCCAGCAGAGAGCGCGTGGCGGCGTTGCTCGGCTGCAGAAAGGAAGAGCTTGGCAAGCTGCTTTGTGACGCCGCGCTTCATCCCATTGAACCGATCGTAACAGACAAGAAAGCGTCTTGTCAGGAAGTAATCCATCGTGCGACGGATGCGGATTTTGATCTGTATCAATTGATTCCGGCACCGACCAATACGCCGGTCGACGCAGGACCTTATATCACGATGGGAATGTGTTATGCGACGCACCCGGACACAGGACTTTCCGATGTGACGATTCACAGAATGTGTATTCAGTCCAAAGATGAATTGTCTATATTCCTGCAGCCGGGCAGTCGACACATCGGAGCCATGGCGGAGCGTGCAACGGAATTAAACGAGCCGCTTCCCATCTCTGTATCAATCGGTGTGGATCCGGCAATTGAGGTTGGTTCCTGCTTCGAGCCGCCGACGACACCGCTTGGATACAATGAGTTGTCGATTGCAGGTGCGCTCAGAAAGAAACCGGTGGAGCTTACGCTTTGTGTCTCAATTAAAGAGAATGCGATCGCCAACGCAGAATACGTGATCGAAGGTGAGATCCAGCCGGGCGTAAAGGTGATCGAGGATCAGAATACGCACACCGGATATGCGATGCCGGAGTTCCCGGGATATAATGGAGCGGCGAGTCATGAGTGCTGGCTGATCAAGGTGAAGGCTGTTACCCATAGAAGAAACCCGATCATGCAGACTGTGATCGGACCGAGTGAGGAACATGTGAACCTTGCAGGCATTCCGACGGAGGCTAGCATCTACAATATGATCAATAAGGCATTGCCGGGCAAAGTTACGAACGTCTATGCACATCCATCCGGAGGCGGCAAATATATGGCAATCCTGCAGTGCAAAAAGACAGTGCATACCGATGAGGGAAAGCAAAGACAGGCTGCGCTGCTCGCGTTCAGTGCGTTCCCGGAGTTGAAACATGTGATCCTGGTCGATGAGGATGTGGATATCTTCGACACGAGAGATGTTCTGTGGGCGATGAACACGAGGTTTCAGGGAGACAGAGACCTGATCACAATCCCAGGCGTGCGGTGTCATCCGCTCGATCCGAGTTCCAATCCGCAGTACAGCCCGAATATCTGGGATAAAGGAATCAGCTGTAAAACGATTTTTGACTGCACGGTTCCGTTTGCATTAAAGGATAAGTTCGTGCGGGCAAAATTTATGGATATCGACGAAGAAAAATGGAGGGAATTCCTATAGGATGGAGACTATGAGAAGAATATTAGTTGGAATCAGCGGAGCGTCCGGCGCGCCGATCGCAATACGACTGCTGCAGCGGCTGAAAGAAATGTCCGATGTTGAGACACATCTTGTCATGACGCGCGGGGCAAAACTTACGATTGAGCAGGAAACAGAAGTGACCGTGGATCAGGTGAAAAAACTGGCAGATGTTGTATATGAGAATGAAGAGATTGGATCCAGACCGGCATCCGGAAGTTTTTCAATCGACGCAATGATCATCGTTCCGTGTTCGATGAAGACGGTGGCTGGAATTGCCGGCGGATATAGTGACAATCTGCTTTTGCGCGCAGCGGATGTTGTCATCAAGGAAGCGCGTCCCTTATTTCTTGTTGCCAGAGAATCACCGCTTAGCCCGATTCATCTAAGAAATCTTCATGAACTGAGCATGATGGGGGTACAGATTGTCCCGCCAATGATCAGTTATTATCAGAAATATCAGACAATCGAGGAGTGGACGGACAATTTTGTTGAACGCCTGCTCGGCAAACTTGGACTACAGAATCGTATGCAGACGTGGGAAGGAATGTGAGTATGGAAATCATCGTATTGGGGAAACCAATCCAGATTTTTCTAAGCAAAACAAGTTGGGGCATCGATGTGCTGATCACCGGAGGTGACAGGCCACACATCGGCGCGGTAAGTGTTGTTGATGATCAGGGACATCTGCATACGCAAGTGTTCGAGGGTCATAAGGACGATTTCATCAGTGAGGAGTGGGCAAAGACTTTGCACGAGCAACATCAGGTGCCGGTCGTCGTCTCGGTTGGAATCCATTATGATGGAATTGATCCGGCTGGAATAAAAATGATCGTGAGGACGCTGCGGAAACAGCTGGATAGTATCGTAACAGATATGTGTGGAGAACATGAAAACGGACAGACGTAGACGAGGGCTACTGCCTGTCCGACCGATTACGTAAAGAGGTTGTCGTTGCACAGATCAACGAAAAGCTGCGCATTCTTAGAGAGAGGTTTATCGTTGCGGTAACAGATGGAAATCTGCGAGGAAATCACTGGCGTGATCGGCACGATACACCACGGAGCATCCGTCTGTTTCGGACCGTTTTCCGGAAGCTTCAGATGCGCATCCATCAGGAGTGCCACACAGTTCTGATTTGTCACCATATCAAGAATGGAATCAATGCGGTGGCTGGTAAACACGATGTTGGGAACGAAGTTGGCGTTCTGGCATGCATTCATCGAAATCTGGTACATTAAAGATCCTTCCTTGATGAAGCAGAACCGGTCATCTTTCAGCTGCTGGAGTGTGATGGAAGATGCGCCTGCCAATGGATGACTGATTGGAAGGAGTGCGACCAACTGATCCTTCAGGTAAGGAATACGTGTGACAAGTGTGTCGTTTAAAAAGTTTTTCTCAAATGTAGCCTTGTCCTCGCGCTGGAAAATAATCTCACAGCTCTCATTCTCGAGGTAGTGCATCAGGTGCATGGGATCGTCTTCGGTGATACGGATCGTCGCATCCGGATACAGCGTCTGAAACTGTGAGAGCAGCTGTGTGATATGATACTGTGGCATCGAAGGAAAGGCACCGATCGTGAGAAGACCATTTTCGATATTGCGCATGCGCTGTAGCGTTTGTTTTCCTTCAAATTCAAAATGCGTGATCGACTTGGCATACGGTAAGAAAGCCTGCCCGTAGCTCGTCAGTTCCACTCTTCGTGTGGTGCGCGAAAACAGATCAACCCCAAGATCTGTCTCAAGGTTCTTAATGTGTTTGGATAATGTCGACTGGTTCATGTATAACCGGTCGGAAGCTTCCCAGAAGTTTTTGGTCTCTGCGAGAACGACAAACTCTTTTAAATAATCCGTATTCATAGGATACCTGTCCTTTTAAGTCGTATTTTGACTTAATTCTAGCGGAAGCCGAATTGTTTGTCAACGAACCACAAAATATAATAAGAGTATCAAAACAACACAGACGAGGGAGGTTTTTCGTATGGAAAACAAAAAAAGAGTGCCGCTTATGAATAAAGTGGCATATGGAATTGGAACCGGTGGTGGATGTATCTTCAATCAGATCGCAGCCGCGTTTCTTTTGAATTATTACACGGACACGGCTTTGATCGGAGCAGGAGCCATTGCAACAATGTTTCTGGTCTGCCGTATTTTTGACGGTGTGACGGATCTGGTTATGGGTGGAATCGTTGATAAGACGTCAAGCAGACTTGGCAAAGCAAGACCGTGGCTGATCGCATCAGCACCACTCACATTGCTTGGAATTATTCTTCTTATGAATGTTCCACTTGGATGGAGCGAAGGTGGCAAACTGGCATATGCATACATAACTTATATTTTTATGAGTTGTATCGTATACACCATTTATGGTATCTCAAACACCGCTTTGCTGCCACTGATGACGCGTGACAAAAATGATTCGACGATGCTTGCAACATTTTCTGCTTTGGGAAATAACATCATCGGTCTGATCGCAGGATCTGCAATCACTCCACTTGTTCTGCATTGTGGATGGAAAGTTTCAAGTATCATTTTTGGTGTAGTTGCCTGCATTTTAATTCTGTTTTCTGGTCTTTTGAATAAAGAGATGGAAAACGAGGAGGAGGCTAAGGAGAGAGCAAGCGTTCCAATGAGCCAGCAGCTTCCTGCAACATTGAAGAATAAGTATTTCTGGCTTCTGCTGTTACTCGGTGCAGTTTCAATGCTTATGAATGCAAACGCGATCGGCGCACAGATTTTCTATTGTAACATGGTACTTGGAAATCCGATGTTTATGTCGGTTCTGATGACTGCTGGACAGCTCCCGGGTATTCTAATTCTGTTCCTTATGCCCGCAATCTCAAAGAAATGGGATAAGAAAACATTCTTGTTACTTGGTGCCGTGTTGATCGTAGTGGGATTTGCAATCACTGGATTTGCTGGGGATAATACAACTATGATCGTTGTGGGAACGGTAATCCGTTCACTTGGCGTCGGACCGATTCTCTCAGCAGTCTTTGCACTTGTGCCGGACGTTGTAGAGTATGGTAACTGGAAATTCGGCATTCGTTCCGAGGGATTGATCTCATCCGCTCAGTCTATTGGATCCAAGATCGGTATCGGTATCGGAAGCGCTCTCACAGGTTGGATTCTTTCAGCAGTTGGTTATAAGCCTAATATAGAGCCGACAGCAAAGATTATTAGTGCTGTTAAATTTGATTACACATGGATGGGAGCCATCCTTGGTGTTGTAATTCTTGTGATTGTTCTGTTATTGGATGTAGAAAAATATGCAGATCAATATAATAAAAATGCATAAAACAAGGTAATAAAAAAGAGGTAGTAATATGTACGATTTAACATTTGACCCGGAAAAATATGAGGTAAAAACATGTGAATTTGGAGAGCGCAAGGTTACATACCGCGCGTTTGAACACATCGTTTATTGTGCAAATCCAGTGAGCAAGGTGCAGACATTAAATATCTATGTGCCGGAGTGCTATTATGAAGGCGGAGAAATCAATGGATATTCGCTTCACACAGCACCGATTTTTGCGCCGAATACTGTTGGCGGATATATGGAAGGCCCGGCGATGGAAGTTGGAATTGACAAATTTAACCACAAGCCAAATTCCGCATTTGAAGCTTTGCTCCACGGATATGTTGTGATGTGTGCGGGCATCAGAGGTCGCAACACTGGTATGAAGTCAAAGGAATTTTTCGTTGGTGGTGCAGGTGATGAGACTGCATCGCAGGAGGAAAAGCTTACCGGCCGCGCACCGGCGATCATTGTGGATATGAAGGCCGCGATCCGCTACATGCGTCACAATGCCAGAAAAGTTCCGGGCGATGTAGAAAAAATCGTGACAAACGGTACATCTGCCGGAGGAGCACTGTCTGCGTTGGCCGGAGCAACCGGAAATGCGAAGGATTACGAACCGTACTTGAACGAGATCGGTGCAGCGGACGAACGCGACGATATCTTTGCCGCAAACTGTTATTGCCCGATTCATAACTTAGAGCACGCGGATGCTGCATATGAATGGCTTTTTGCGAAGGAGCCTGTATATCATATGATGAAGTTTAAGATGAGTCCGGAAGGTCCGAAGATGGTTCCGGATGTAGGAGAACTTAGCCCGGAACAGAAGGAATTGTCAGCTGAATTGAAGGCAGAATTTCCGGCTTATGTCAATTCGCTGGATCTCCGTGATCAGGACGGTGAGGCGCTGACACTTGATGCAGACGGCGAGGGTTCTTTTAAGGATTATGTGATGAGTTTCGTGCTGGCTTCGGCAACGAAGGAGAAGGCAACACACGATTCGCAGAATCGTCTGTCGGATCTTGCGGTTGCAGGCAGTGCAATCGAGGAACAGGATTATATCTCTTATGAGGGAGCGCAGGCGAGCCAGCTTGATGTGGACGCATACGTTGCCAGGATTACACGTATGAAGCCGGTTCCGGCGTTCGATGCCTTAGCGTTAAACAGTCCGGAAAATGAAGAGTTCGGTGATGACAAAGTGATGGCAAGACATTTTACTGATTTCTCGCTTCGCCACTCCAAGGCAGGTGGAAAGAAGGCGGATGCCTCGGTCATCAGGCTTTTGAATCCGACGGCGTTCATCGGAGAGTGTGATACTACGAAGCATTGGAGAATCCGACACGGAGCCTTCGACCGGGATACTTCGATCGCGATTCCGGTAATCCTTGCAACACTATTGAAGAACAAAGGGTATGACGTAGACTTTGCGTTGCCTTGGGGGCTTCCGCATAGCGGCGATTATGATCTAAAGGAAGCGTTTGCCTGGATCGATCAGATCGCAAAATAAATAAGACTTTGGAACATGCAGCGAACGATTGATTTGCTGCATGTTTTTTCTATATTTATAATGAAAAATGCGAAAATAGTATAAAATTTTTGAATGTAAAAGTTAAGAAAAATGGATTTACATTTTCGGGTGAAAGTGCTACGATAGTGGCGCAGTAAGCGAAAATTAAAAAATAAGAAGGAGGCGAATGATATGGACAGTTGTGATAGTCATAGTCGAAGTACATATAACGGTGGAATAGACTGGGATTATTGTAAGTGTCTGTAGATGCGCCTTTTATCCATATAAGCCGATCCACCGTCAGGGATGTCACAACCGTATGTGTTTGTGTAGCATTTGGCTACGGTGGATTTTTTATGCCCTTTTTTAGGGAGAATGGAGGCTTATTATGAGAAAAGAAGTATTAAAAGAACCAAAGTTTACAGAAGATATTGTATCTATCATCCGAAGCGGTCTTGGAAGAGAACAGCTGATCGAGAAACTGAGTGATTATCACGAGAAGGATATCGCTCAAAGCTTTGCTTTCCTGACAAGGGAGGAACGAAAGGCGTTATATGATACGCTTGGAGCAGAATGGATATCCAATATCTTTTCTTATATTGAGGAGCCACAGGCTTACATCGAGGAACTGGGGATTGACAAGCTGGCAGAAGTCATCAATGAGATGGATTCGGATGATGCGGTAGACCTCTTAGAAGACATTGACGAGAGTGTTAAGGCGAAGCTGCGCCCGATTCTCGATGAAGATGTCAAGGCAGATATTCAGCTGATTCATTCCTATGATGAGGATGAAATTGGAAGCCTTATAACAACGAATTTTGTCTGTATATCCAAGAATTTAAGTATTCGGCAGGCGATGCGTGAACTTGTCCGCCAGGCGGGTGAGAACGACAATATTTCTACAATCTACGTCGTGGATGCTTCGGATACATTCTGTGGAGCAATCGACCTCAAGGATCTGATTGTTGCAAGAGAACATGATGAATTGGATGATCTGATCAGTTATTCTTATCCGTATCTGCTGGATCATGAGAAGATTGCGGATAGCATTGAGAAGATCAAAGATTATGCGGAGGATTCCCTCCCGGTATTGAACGGTAAGCGTGAACTGATCGGTATTCTGACTGCGCAGGACGTGATCGAGGCAGTTGATGATGAGATGGGAGAGGACTATGCGAAATTAGCCGGTTTGACCGCGGAAGAGGATTTGAAGGAGACCACGCTCGAAAGCATGAAAAAGCGTATGCCATGGCTGATTGTACTGCTTTTTCTCGGAATGGGTGTATCGACGGTTGTCGGAGCGTTTGAGGGCGTTGTTGCAGCCCTTCCGATCGTGATCTGCTTCCAGTCCCTGATCCTGGATATGGCCGGAAACGTCGGAACACAGTCACTTGCTGTTACAATCCGCGTGCTTATGGATGAGGATCTGGCGGGAAAAGATAAGCTGAGTCTTGTTGTCAAGGAGATGAAGGTTGGATTCAGCAACGGGCTTTTGCTTGGCGTGCTTGCACTCCTTTGTCTTGGCGTATATATTAAAGTATTCAAAGGTTATACCATCTATCAGGCCTTTATGGTGTCCGGCTGCGTCGGAATATCGCTGCTTGTGGCGATGATCATATCGAGCCTTGTCGGAACAATGGTTCCGCTGTTCTTCCACAAGATTAAGGTGGATCCGGCGGTTGCTTCCGGTCCGCTGATCACGACCGTGAATGATCTGGTGGCAGTTGTAACATATTATGGATTGGCATGGGTACTTTTGATCCAGTGTCTGCATTTTGTGTAGATGTGTGTTTCTTATGATTTCCTTAGTATTTCGCGAAATCATTGAAGTGAATCGATGAAAAATATAGAATGAGATTAGAAGATTATGATAGAAATATGCGCAGGGAGAGAGGGGAATATGAGAGAACGGAAAAGATGGATCGCATTAGGAGTGACGCTTACGCTTGGAGTAGCTTCTCTGGCAGGATGTGGAACGAAAAATACCACAAAGGATCATAGCGCGGTTGAAGAAAGTTCTCAGAATCCAGATACAGAACCAACAACGGAGCAGGCGTCCGATGCAGAGACGACGATTGATGCAGAATTAAGAGAATTGGAGAACAAAGCGCAGGTCATCAAGGATCAGCTGGAAGACGGTTCTCTCTCGCAGGGAGATATGAATCAGCTTTCCGCAGAATTATATGCTTTGTGGGATGATGAGTTAAACTCAATCTGGAAACGCATTAAGAATAAGCTGGATGCCGACGCGATGGAGGCACTTACAAAAGAGGAGCGTGCATGGGTCCAGGAGAAAGACAAGCAGGTTAAGGATGCCGGCAGCGAATGGGAAGGCGGATCCGGTCAGCCGCTGGCAGAGAATACAGAAGCTGCTAATCTGACAAGAAAGCGTGTGTATGAGCTTGCGGAGTATTTAAAGTAATTTTGATCATAAAGCGAAAGAGCAGATGTAAAGTTTGCTCTTTTTTCTATATTTATAATGAAAAATGCGAAAATAGTATAAAATGCAGTTTGAAAAAATGCGGAAATGGGGTAAAACAAAGTTTTAAAAATGCGGAAATATAGGAGAAGATATGTTTCTTAGGAGTTTTCATAAATGAATTGGTGGAGTATAATATAAACAGAAGGTTAGATATTAACAGTTAGAGAGAGGATTATGACTATGGTAACAAAGGTAAAAAAAGTTGGAAACATATCTGTTAATGTAGTTACAGATGCAACTTCTATACAGAAGAAGCCTTTTTTTAGTGAAAGTGATATTGAAATGGATAATCGCGCAAAAGCAGCAGTTAGATCTGCTTTGGATAAGGCAAAAGTTTGCAAAAAACCGATTGCAAAGTATGATCCTAAAACGAAACGAGCTTATGTAGAATATGCGGATGGAGAAAAGAAGTATGTCAATTAGAAGACCGATGGTTCTTGTGTTGGCAGGACCAAATGGATCAGGGAAAAGCACGATTACGCAATATTTTGATAAAGTGGGCGAATATACGAATGCAGACGACGTTGTGGCTTCGACGGGAATGGATAATTTTGAGGCAGCTCAATTCGTAGATGAAAAAAGATATGAAGCTATTTCAAATAAAAAGGATTTTACGTTTGAAACGGTTTTATCTTCAGAATACAAAATGAACATTTTAAGAAAGGCAAAAGAAGAAGGCTATTTTATAAAATGCGTGTTTGTATTAACGATTGACCCATGTATTAATATTGCTCGTGTGAAGGCAAGGGTTGCACAAGGTGGGCATGATGTTGAAGAACATAAAATCGTATCGAGATATGCAAAATCGCTTGCGAATATAAGGGAATTGTTGTCTCTTTGCGATATTGTGCATGTGTATGATAATACTTTTGAACCGGTAAGAATTATAAGAAAACATAAAGAGGATATTTCGATTTTTGCCAATGAATTGTGGAGTGAAGAACAGATTCTGGAATTGATACAATAAGTAGCACTTTAATTATGCAAAGCATAAAGACCGAACAAAGTGGAGGACATGAATGAAGGTATATCATACATATGGGGGACAATATCTTATGCATGGCAGAGAATTTCCAAAGGGGACTGTTGTGTTACAATTAGATAATGGCGTTGAAATGTATTGTAGTAATTTCAAAACAAAAAGTCGAACACTTTTGGTTCTGTTATATGATCCTCGTAAAGAAAAATGGTTTTGTGGAAAGATGAAGAACGATTACACGGAACTTATGTGGAAGTATTTTATAAAACATAACTCCCTTTTCGGAATTGTGTACCTATGGGAAATGAGCTTATAAATATACATTGCAAACAGCAGGCACCTATTTTATAATCAAATATAAAAATCGATACTTGTAGATGGAGGTAATCAAAATGAAAGAATATCAACATTTGATTGGAAAGATTATTGTCGCAGTGGCAATTATAGTTGCTGCAATCATTATAGCGCAGGCTATTGGTGGAGCAGGAGAAAGCATTCGTAGTGGCTTGCTGCAATTAGGGGATGCTCTTCGATAACTTCAAGTTTGGCGAACTGATAAAATCCCTTTAGGAACTAAAGGGCGCACTTCTATACTCTCTGTCGAGAGTAGTGCGTCCTGCGGAGCTTCATTCTCCGTCAGCAGAAGAAAACTGCATGACCGAGAATGTTGCGTCACTTCGTTCCGTCAAGGTGGCTACACCCCCTTGCGCCGCTAAAGCGGCTATCCCCTGTGGACTTGCCGTCCGCAAACAGCATAAAATGCTGTTCGCCGCCAGCAAGTTTGATTTTGAAAATCTAACTGAAAGGAGAGGTATCATCATGAAACGGAAATTGGTAATATTATTAGCTATTGTAGTGGTTCTCGCAGCAGGAATTGGCATCTGGTATAATGCTCCTATTAACTTGATGGATTTGGAACATGATGAAGTTATGGAGATTGTTGTATTCAATGGGAATACTGGAAACACAACTCACATCACAGACGAGACTCAAATTGAGCATATCATCGAAAATCTAAATGAAATCAACCTGAAAAGGTCGAAGCCATCTGTTGGTTACTCTGGATATAGCTTCAAGATGACCATTTATTTATCTGATGGTAATGAAGCCGACGACTGGAATAACTTTATCATCAATTCTGATGACACTGTTCGGAAAGACCCTTTCTTTTACAAGGTGGTTTCGGAAAAAATTGACTACGATTATATAGCTGGTATCGTAAACTAAAGTGAGATAATCATTGAAACTGAATACCGAAAAACTGACCGTTGATCTACACCGCCGTGTGAGAAATCAGCGGTCTTTTTTTATCCCCAATTTCAGAAAAGGAGGTCATTTTTATGTCAGACAGAACAAAACTCGACCAGCTCCGTTTGGAGAAAGAACGGGCAGAACTCAGGCTTGCCCAGGAACAGCGCAGGCTGACCCGTCTGGAAAACCGCAAACAGTATTACGAGAAAGGCGAACGCACCAAGCGCACCCACCGCCTTTGTAATCTGGGCGGCACGGTTGAGAGCCTTGCCCCGGAGGTCAAAGATCTCACACGCACCGAAATGACAGAGCTGATGGAACACATCTTTTCTCTGTCCGAAGTCCAGCGAGCCGTCCGTCACATGGCGATTACCCACATCAGCCAAGCAAACAGAGAAAAGGAGTTGAAAGCCGATGGCACTATTTCATCTGAGCGTCACGCAGACTAAGCGAAGCGCAGGACAGTCCGCTATTGCTTCTGCCGCCTACCGTGCCGGGGAGCGATTGTATAGCGAGTATTACGGCGAATACAGCGACTACACCCGCAAGGGCGGCGTGATCTGCTCTGACATTCTCCTGCCGTCCCATGCACCGCCCGAATACGCAGACCGCCAGACCCTATGGAACGCCGTGGAAAAAGCCGAGCGTGGAAAGAACGCCCAGCTTGCATACAGCTTTGACATTGCCTTGCAGAATGAATTTTCCCTTGAGGAAAACATCGCTCTTGCAAGGCAATTTTTATTGGAGAACTTTGTAAGCCGGGGCATGGTGGTTGACTTCGCCGTACACCAGCCAGACCGTGAGGACGGCGGCATACCCAATCCACATTTTCATGTACTTTGCCCCATCCGCCCCATCGAGCAGAACGGCAAATGGGGGCTAAAGCAACGCCGGGTGTATGAGCTGGACGAGGACGGCAACCGTATTCGAGACGCAAACGGTAAGTATGTGTTCAATGCCGTTCCCACTACCGACTGGGGCAGTCCCGAAACGCTGGAATACTGGCGGCAGACATGGGCGGAGATGTGCAACGCCAAGTTTGCAGAGAAAGGGCTTGATGTTCGCATCGACCACCGAAGCTATGAGCGTCAGGGCGTGGAGCTTCTTCCCACTGTCCATGAGGGCGCAACCGTCCGGGCAATGGAGAAGAAAGGCATACGCACCGAGAAAGGCGAGTTCAACCGCTGGATCAAGGCAACCAATGCCGTTATCCGGGACATCAAGAAGAAAATCGCTCTCCTGTTTGATTGGATTGCCGAAGCAAAAGCGGAGCTTGCCAAGCCGCAGGCACCCGACCTTGTTTCTCTGCTGAACGCCTATTACACCCAGCGCAGAGCCGGGGCGTATTCGCAGAAAGGCAAGGTCAGCAATCTAAAGGAGATGAACGAGACTTTCAATTATCTCCGGGCAAACGGCATTTACTCCCTTGAAGATTTGGAAAGCCGTGTCAGCGAACACAGTGCTGCCACAGAGAGCTTGAAGAAAACGCTGGACGAACAGACCGCCCGAATGAAAGCAATTAAGCAGCTCTATGACAGCTCCGCTGCTTTCC
>ERZ772897.183-NODE-183-length-77249-cov-13.297355_pt1 | contig 77249 bp, 90 predicted proteins | sample MGYA00512125_ERZ772897 | MGnify/ENA primary metagenome ERZ772897 (study PRJEB29015, sample SAMEA2737660) | human gut metagenome | biome: human gut; feature: human-associated habitat; material: faeces | place: China | collected 2012 ... | reverse complement strand
AACTAAAATATATCGAATGGTCGTGTGCGGTGTCTACGATTTCCCCGGTTGCCGTGTTTGAACCGGTGCAGATTGAGGGAACAACGGTATCGAGAGCATCTCTATGCAATATCAGCGAGATCGAGCGTCTGGGAATCGGAAAAGAGTGTACACTTTCCGTGATCAAAGCCAATAAGATCATTCCGAAATGTATTGCGGTAAAAGATGCTGTAGGTGCTCCGGAGATTCCATCCCAGTGTCCGGTGTGCCATGCACCGACAAAAGTTCATGTGAGTGAAAACAGTGGCACAAAGACCCTGCATTGTACCAATCCGGACTGTACAGCCAAAAATGTCAAGAAATTTACCCGTTTTGTCAGCAAGTGGGGGATGGATATCGACGGACTTTCCATTCAGACGATGCTCCGTTTTATGAATGCGGGATTTATCCATGAATTTGCGGATATTTTCCGTTTGAAAGAGCATTTCGGGGAGATCAGCCAGATGGAGGGCTTTGGTGAAAAATCTGTGGCAAATATGGAACAGTCCATTGAAAAAAGCCGGCAGGTACATCCGGTGAACTTTATATTTGCCCTGTGCATACCGCTGATCGGTGTGGATGCCGGGAAAAAAATTGTTGCCGCCATTGGTTTTGAAGGCTTTTTGCAACGTCTGCATCAGGGGGACGGGTTTGAGGATATTGAGGGGATCGGAGCGGAACGTTCCCGATCAATTGTAACATGGTATCAGAATGAAAAAAACCACAGTGGGTTTGAGGATCTGCTTCATGAACTTTCGATAGAACATGTAGAAGTGCAGGATACTTCTTCCGGAAGCTGTGCGGGACTGAGCTTTGTGATCACCGGAGATGTGCATCACTATAAAAACAGGGATGAATTTAAGGCCTATGTAGAAAGCCAGGGCGGAAAAGTGACAGGAAGCGTCTCAAAAAAGACGGCATATCTTGTCAACAATGACGTAGAATCCGCATCATCTAAGAATCGTAAGGCAAAAGAACTGGGAATTCCGATTATTTCCGAAGATACATTTATAGAACAATTTGGTGGGAGGTAGAAAAAGTTATGCCAATCAGAACACAAAGTGATCTGCCTGCAAAGGAGATCCTCGAACAGGAAAATATTTTCGTGATGGATGAGTCCCGTGCGATGCATCAGGATATTCGTCCGATCAACATCGTGATTCTGAACCTGATGCCACTGAAAGAAGAGACGGAATTGCAGATTTTTCGGTCATTGTCAAACACCCCGTTGCAGGTAGACGTATCGCTGCTTGCACCGGCATCCCATGCATCCACGCATACTTCAAAGAGCCACCTGAACAAGTTTTATCAGACGTTTCAGGAAATTAAGAACCAGTATTTTGACGGGCTGATCATTACCGGTGCACCGGTGGAACAGATGAAATATGAAGAAGTCGATTACTGGGATGAAGTGTGTGAGATTATGGAGTGGTCCAAAAAGCATGTGACATCCACCCTGCATTTGTGCTGGGGGGCGCAGGCTGCACTTTATTATCATTACGGAATCCAAAAATATGATCTAAAGCAGAAAATGTTCGGGGTATTCCGGCACCATGTAATGAATCGCAAGATTCCGATGGTACGCGGATTTGATGATTATTTTTATGCTCCACATTCCCGGCATACCGAGATCCGGGAGGAAGATATTTTAAAGCATGAAGAACTGACCATTCTGGCAAAATCAAAAGAGGCGGGGGTTTTTCTGGTAATCAATCAGGATGGCAGCCAGATTTTTGTGATGGGACACCCGGAATATGACCGGATGACATTAGACAGTGAATATAAGCGTGACAGGGAGAAGGGACTTGCGATCACGCTTCCGTGTAATTATTATCCGGATGATGATCCAACGCAGCGGCCGATGCTGCAGTGGCGGTCACATGGAAATATCCTTTATGCAAACTGGCTGAATTATTACGTTTACCAGCAGACACCGTATGAATTCATCAATACCGATGAAATCATTGGAAAATAGCGGTATTTAAAGGGCTTGACAATAATTTTAAAAATCGTGAAAACCAAGATAAGTTGATATATTTTCGTATAAATTGATATAGTTTTATATATCAATGGAGACAAAATGGAGATTCCTGAAAAATCAAATGGAGACAAAATAATATAACAGTTTTGCCGCAAAGAACTTTTGCAAAATCGTAAAAAATAGGGACAGGTAGAAATTCATCTACTTGTCCCTAAATTATTATTACATCATATTACAACATTTGTCCGTTCCATTTTCGTCTATTCTCTGTGTCATATTCAACTTGAATCCGTGAGAGCGTATCATTGTGGCTTAATTCTTCATAGGCATCTTTCTGAGTCTCATACAAGCGTTTTAAAGGCAATTGAGTACCACACCCATCAGTGAAACGTATAATCACCAAATTCCCATTGATACGAACTATTTTACATTCCCGAACAGTTCTATTGTTTTCTATAATCCATGCAGTATCACCTTGTTTCATATTATCACCTCTGCTATATTATGACATTATAACAGAATACATATTCGTATGTCTACAGAATTATTGTAAGTATACGAACATATATTCGATAATTTTGTCTAAACCGCAGTTTAGAACGTCAAGGTGAAAAAACATGTACTTTAGTAAATGCTACTGGTGCTGCATCATATATCTGCGATGGGCTTATGGCACAGGTAACTATGGAAATAATCCCAACAGATGTGAAAAACGGTAAAGTCTTTTTAAAAGGATTGCCGAGGCCAGCACAAACATTGTATCTGTCATTGCCAGCAATTAACGGTAACAATATACCATGCGTTTTAAATTATAATGGGGAGCTTGTAGTGTATTTCAGAGATGAAACTAACAGCAGTATTTCGAGAATAGACCATAGCTTTTGCTACATGTATGATCAATGGAACTAATAAAGTTGTACCCAATCTTGTACTATGGTACCGGTTGCCGTATCTCTCATTCTCCATTTGCAATGCCCAGATTCAAATTCTATTGCTTTTTGAGCAATGTACTGAGGTGTTCCTGCAGATTGAAATGCTTCCATAGTAAATGCAGTGTTAAATGGCGAGTTTAAAACTGTTGCAGCAACGCCATTAAATGAGCAACGATATTTTCCAACATTAAAAAATTTAATGTCGTTTAAATCGTCATTACTTGAAATATCTGTAAAATCATTCAACTTCTCTAAACTGCGGTTTAACCCAACATTGCCAAACAAAAGTTCTATATATAATACAAAATAAACATAAAATACCATAATTGCACACATTTTTGTTTGATTTGTGTTCTTTGTTCTTTTGTTGTCAGGCGTATATTGACACATTTATATACGTATATTCACATAACCTTATTAAATTCATTTCTAACATTTTTCTTATCACAAATGCAATAAATCATAGTAGTGTCCAACTTTGCATGTCCTAAGATTTGCTGAACATACTGAATTGGCATACCTTTACGAGCTAATTCTGTTGCCATTGTACGTCTGCATCTGTGCGGATGAACATTTGTCACGTTTGCCACATCTCCAATTTTATGTAATCTTTGTCTAATGCTTTCCTTGGATAATCGTGTTCCATGATCATTTAAAAATAATGGTTCAAGATTGTCTTTTCTAGTCATAATATATTCTTTGATATAATACATAGAGCGTTCAGATATATAAACCGTCCTTTCTTTGTTGCCTTTTCCAACGACAGTACATTCGCCCGATTTAAAATCAATGTCCTCACGGTTAACATTCTGTACTTCAGAAACTCGACATCCAGTAGAAAACATAAATTCTAATAACGCACGATTTTTAATTGTATCGCAGTTATCTAAAAGCTTTTCTACATCTTCATCAGAGAATGGTTTCTTTGTGACATATCGAGACTTAATCTCATGGATTTTCAACATAGGATTCTTTGGAATAATTTCTTCAAGAGTCAACCATCTAAAGAACGCAGAAAGGTTTTTTCTCCTATTATTAGCAGTAGTATTTGAAACTCTTTGCTGATACAATGAGAGTGCCCATCTAATGTCGTTTGTAGTAATATCCTTTATATTTTTGTTTCCAAGATCATCTAACGTGTGCTTAATCGAATCCATATACTGATAAATTGTACTGGGTGAACGACCTTCAAGACGCAAAGAAGCTCTATATGTATTAAGAATTTTCTCATTCTCATTTTCAAGCACACACAATTCTGTATGTTTCTCATTTATATCATATTTTCTTAATAATCTACAAACACATCCATCTATCATCATTACAGTATTATCATCTGCAAATCTGTCAATCATTGATAATAATTCTAATCTAAATTTCTCTTCCATAACGTAAAAAAAATACCTCCATCCTAAATCAAAATTTATATGTTCTACATATATATTCTCCATTTGGAAATAAATGGAATTGATTTTAGAACGGAGGTTCGGTTATTCAATATTCAGTTGTAGATAAGATTATTCAGATACAATACAATCTGAGAATCCATCAAGTTCCAAGATACTATTTACAGTATCCTGATAACGTCCATACAGTTTTGCGGCACTCTTTCTTACGAAATATGCTCTGTACTTTGCCTGTCCCTTTTCAAGACTAGTTCCTCTTGCTTCTTCAATTCTTGTTGCCATAAATGTTTCCATATTAAAATCCTCCTTTGAAATATATTTATTCAGCACCTTCAGTATCTTCCATACCTGGAATAATATCTGTGATGATTGAATCAATAGCAGTAGCGTTTGCAATGTGACCTTTTTCCAATGAATCCAGACGTTTTTCGATTTCATTTTTGGTTCGCAAGCGGATTGTAACAGTGTATGTTCCATCTTCCTTGCCGGCCTCGTCCGTATTCGGTGCGTATGTAAACCCATCACACTTCAGATCGGTGTATTTTCCAGATACCTCATCATTGTGTTTAAAGGTCACTTCCGCAATGTTATTCTCTGCAAAAGCGTCCGTGATCGTTTTAATCCCGTCAAAATTTTTGGACTGGATCTGGATGTTTCCAAGGCTTGCACCATCGGAAACCTCAAAGCTGGTCTGATTTTTTAAAATAATTTTATCCATGTTTTTTAATTCCTTTCATATATAAAAATGGTTTATAAGTTACATTCGAATATTTGTTCGATATATTTTCTTAAACCGCAGTTTAATAAAAGTTATCACGAAAACTGTGGCTGTAAAAGTTGATCCTTTTGGAATCAATAACTGGTATTATATGGATTTCGATTTAAGAAATGATATTGATAATCGAAAGTACACTTTAATAAGCGTATATAACTCCTATTCTGTAGCTATGAACGAAGCCCAGGTTATAGCATTTTCATGCCATAACGAAAATATTATAAGGTTAATTTTTGACTACAAACTTCCGAACAGAAGTGCAAGTTTTAACTTTATATTTGCTTTGGCTAAATAATTTTGAAGTTGTAGAAATTTATACTTTGTTAAATCAGCTGCTTTGTTTAATAAATTGACACAAAAAAGCTTTACCATGTTCCAAACCTTCTGGCAATCCATCATTGTAAAAAACATTATAGCCAGATCCAAACCCTGTGACCATTTGAGGTTGTGAAGTGCATTCCTGCCAGCCACTTGTTGTAAAAATTTTAACTTTTTTATTGCTCAAAATAGGATTGTTGATCGATGGAATCGGTATGACAAAACCTGCGCCCAAAACAGAATACCCAATCATCCAGTTACTAAGAGTATTTTCATCAGCCTTATTTAAACTGCGGTTTAAATCACTTATCTGCTTTGCGAGCGTACCATCCAGATTCGGATTAGCTTGTCTAGCGTCTAGCGCATACCCGGTTTCTGTTGTTACCTGGTTATTTACGATACTTTCCGGTTGCAGTGCGCTTCCGATCTCCTTTTTCAGCGTAGGGTTACTAAGAGTTGTAGGCTGGTATTCGTGTCTTATAGTGCCACGTTCTAACTGGAATTTTATAATACAGTTAGTTAAAGTAGTACCAGCTACAATATATAAACCAAGTTCATCACGATCAAAGTCATCGGTTTGCGAATACTTAAAAATAACACTTAATGTTGAATTATTAACAGTACGGCAAGCAGCAATGTCCGTATTTATATTTTGTTTGTTTTTATTGGTTAAATATAAAGATGCTTGTCCTTTGACTGTAGTTATCGTCAACACGTAATTTTTTCCAATTTCTAATCCTAACTTGCCTATAAAAACAGTATAGTGCGCGGTAGCCGTAGCTGTACCGTTAGCAGTTACAGACCCATCTTCGTTTACTGTCCAAGTGATACCGTTATTCGTATAACTATCCGGTCTATAATATGGATAAGGTATTAAATTCTGCCCTTGCTGATCTGATAATCTTTCATTTAAAGAAGTATTGCTAATCGTAGTAGGTTGATATTCATGCGACATCGTACCTACTTCAAGCATTGGCTTAAATGTAATATTATTAGCAGTTGCGCCGTTTCGAATAATCAACCTTATTCCATACTGGAGAGTATTCTCATCATTTGCTGTATATATTTCAGTTCCTTTCATTGAAGAAACTCCGTACTTCCAATTGGTAGGATTGTTTTTATCATAACGAACAAGCTGCATATAGCCAACGTTTGTATGCTGTTCATCAGTGAGCCCATCGCTAATAATATAGGTATTTCCTAACTGAAGCGATTTCATGGTAGATAAATTATATGGATATATCAATGAATACGGTGCCTCTTTACTAGCCGTGCCATTAGCAGTTACAGACCCGTCATCGTTTACAGTCCAAGTGATACCGTTAGTATTCCCTTCGGTTCCGTCATATGGATAAGGTATTAGATTCTGTCCTTGCAAAGTCGAAGTTTTGTCAATTTCTTTTTTCAGATTTACATTGCTCTCTATTGATGGTTCATAAGCATGAGCAATAGTACCTAACTCTAATTGAGGTTTGCATATACAATCATAAGTTTCGCTATTAGCGGCAGTTTCAATACATAAAGCAACCCAAGTATCAACATCAAATTTTAATGTTTTTGTCGCTGTACCATAAACTATATTATCAGCTAATTTTGAACCACTTTCATCATAAACGTAATAGCGAATCCCTGCATTGTCAGAGCTACAATTAGCAGAAATAGTAAAATAAGTATTGGCATCAATTTTAATATTGCCCTCTTTTTTATCTGTCACCCACCATATACCAACACCCATATAAGGTCTTGATGTACTGCCATCTTGCGTTCCAGAAATACCGATAGAACCATCTTTATTATCTGTAAATGTTACTCCATATACGGTTTTAGTAGTTTGAGAATAAGGATACGGGATTAGATTTCTTCCCTGTGAAGTTCCCACGCCACCAAGTTTAGTCTTTTCTTCGCTTGTATAATCATTAGAAGATAATCCCTTGCCTTCTTCCTTTACGACAAGATTAGAAATATCTTGATGCTCAGTAAGATATCCTGCATCATTTGTAAACTCTGATACATTTGTTGGAACTGTTGGAATTTCTGTCTTGTCTGCTTTATTAATCTGTAATGTTGTAATAGCACTCTTGTTATCCTTAATAGCACTATTCATGGCAGACGCATCGTTTTCATGACTATCAATCCAATCAGACATTTCCTTTAATGTATCAAAATCTTCAGGTGCGCCAGCTACAACCTCTGCAATTCCGTCCGAAACTGCCTTTTTTACCGAACCATCACCAGTTCCATTTAGCGTAGAAATCGCCGTTTCATTAGCTTCAATTCTTTTCGTATTGCTCGTAATATTCGATGTATTCTGTTTTATTACAGATTCATCTGTTCCAATCTTAGATTTAATGCTTTTTAATTCGCCAGCAATCACTTTATTCTGTAAAGGATTTGTTGATTCTTCTGATAAAGCATCATCTACAGGAATTCCTTTTACAACACCGCTTTCGTCAATAGTAATGGTAGTACCGTCAACTTTTGATGCAACGTGACCGTTTGAATCAATTAACGAAACTGGTAACTTTGAATCTCCTTTAGAGATATACAGTCTATCCTCATCAGAGGAAAATTCAAATTTGTAACCGTCAAGAGCGGCGTTAATTTTGCCAATAGCCTCATCAATCAGTCGAATATTGCTTTTACCACCTTGACCTGTAAGTTGATCAAATACAGTCAACCATAATTCGCTGTAATCTGTTTCAGCCCACAACTTAACGCCAGTGTTACTTAATATCTCTGACATATATTTCCTCCTTTTAAATTATTTTCTTTCTACCTGTTTCTGAGATTGTTTGATTATAATAACTATTTAATGATCCACTCATCATTTTTAATCGTATCAAATAAGAAGCAGACATATTGACCTTCCCATTTGTAAAATTGATTTTATTATCTTCATTTGATTCATTAAAAATGTCTATCTGCGTATGAACTTCGTTGTTCTTAAGCTGAATCTCATTATTATCAATTTTCAGTTTTTCGCTTAATGAAAGAGAAGAGTTATTGTTCTGTACAACAATATCAGAATCGTTTTTTGACTCAATTCTTTCAGAAACTATAGAGGAAGTATTTTTATTCTCTATCTTTATTGTGTTTTCTTCTTTATTTTTGACATTTTCACGAATTAAAAATGTTGAATCATCATCAAATTTAATCTCATTTCTTGATTTTGCATGGAACAAAAACAAGACTCTTGTTAGAAATTTTGAATTATTAAAAGCCACGTTATTTGTGCGTGGCTTTAATATTGCTTTTAATGCTGTTTTAATAGAGTTCTTAATTTTAATAAAACTCGTATTAACAAGCTGAGTATATCGTGAAGCACCATGAATATACTCACGAAATGTTTGTCTATCCGAAATCTTGGATGATAAAATGTGATAGTTTATTCGCATACTTCACCTCGTTTTCTTTTATGCGTTCAGTACAGTAGTAGTTAACCCTTCTGTTGGAATTTCAAGAACTGCACCTGCCGGAATTTCCTGTGCCCTCATTAACTCTCCATAGAACATCATATTTCCACCTGTCTCTGCATCAAAAATCACCCAATGTGTAACAGGGGAAGCAGCCGTAGTCCATGATTCAGCAGCCTCGTCAAAACGGAATACTACAGAGTTTGAGATTGCACCTTCGTTTGGTTCACTCCAGTTAGTAGAATCACACTTAGCTGAGAAACGCTTGTAACTAGGAGCAGTAGGCTCTGTACAGTTTGTTCCCGCTTCTGTAGGAGCTGTCTTGCTTACTCCGATATAAATTGTCTTTTCGCCATTACGAAAGATATTAGTTAAAATCTGATTCTTCTCGTATGTATTAATCATTACGAATCCTCCTTATTTATTTGATCATAGGTTTTATTGAGATTTTGCCGAGATCGGCAACGAAACGATTCCCAAGTCTATCTGTTATAATCAGTTGATGTGTAAATTTACCAAATAGATTTAACGTGTCAGAAGATGGGATAGTGATTTGAATTACATTATCTGTAATTTTAATTGTGCCTTTGGTTGTTGATTCAGTTGCCAAAACCTCTGTTTCTCCGTACTTTGCTAAACGCCATTCACAAGAAGAAGCCGCTATATGATATTCTGTATCTAAAATGTCATATAAATCGACCTCGAATGTCTGTTGACAACCTTCAATCATACCAAAGTCTGAATTATTAAAAACTTCGCATGACATTATTTCACCTCATTGTTTTCTGAGTTCTCCTTCTCAATAGGCTTAATTGGATTATTTAAAATTACACTAATCTGTGCAATTCCTTGTGCTTGCTGAACTCCTGTAAAAGACATGGAATTTAGTATATTAAAAAGAAGCTGAATCTTATCTTTCTCATAAGAAACAACTTCTAGTGGTTGTGTATTATTCTGTTTTTGTTCCATTTTATTTTCCTTTCAATTATTTTCTTTTAAAGTTATTTCTAACCCAATTCTTTACATCGTCTAATCTACTTTCAAGATGTGTATTAGTCGTATATCCATTTAAAGAGCTAGAAGTTAAATAGCCTGGGTGTAGATGATTTTTTAATGCAAATTTGTCATTGCACCATTCCTCTCTAGCAAGATAAGACTGATAATTGTCCACATATGGAGTTTTAGAAAAATGTACATTATTAACCGTGTCAAACGTTAATATACCTGCCTCGCAAATAATTTTTGGATTGTTAGTTCTAACAAACTGTAAATCATTCACAGACATAAAAGGTGTTGTTATAGATTTTTGCTGTATTAACGAACAAATTTCACCATTCATATCCCATCCAATATTTAATGGATTGAGTATAAAGGTAAAATTATTTTGTTTTTGAAACGTTAACCCGGCAGGAGAAAGTGACGTACTTAAAATACCAGCCGTTGTATTTACATAATTACTATATAATGAATTTGCGCCAATAGTCCAACCACCAATAGTTCCATTGGAAGCATATATAGCTCCACTAAATGTACCCGTAGCACCGTCCAACGTTCCACCGAATTTACCGCTATTAGCAGTCATATTACCATTACTGTCCACAATAAATGTCCCATTACCAATATTGATACTACCGCCACTAACAAGACCACTAAATGTACCCGTAGCACCGCTTAAATCTCCTGTGAAATGAACATTACCATCTGCATCAACATAGAATTGCTTATTTGATCCTTTACAGATAGAGAATAGTTCGCCTGATTTATCAGGATTAATCCTTACCGAATTATTTCCACTTGTAGCAGAGAATCCATTTTTATCAAATAAAAACTTGGCTGTATCATTCTGAATAGTAAGATTTTCGCCAAAAATTGCTTTACCGAAAATAACTTCTGCATTTAGTCCATATGCATAATTTCCATTTTTATCAATCGGAATTTTACCAATTGCTGTCTTTACAGTATTAAATCCATCATCACTAAAGCATAAAAGATTGTTGATAATCTTAATCTGTTCTGGATCAAAATCATTTCTTTGTTCATTCCACATCTTGAATGACATGCCTGTTTGATCCCAAGTTTGACTCTGATTTTTAGCATTATGAATTTGAACAGTAGCAACGTCTAATCCATATTTTCTCATCTCAGAAACCCAATTAGATTGTTTAGATGACTTATCATATTGATCTTTATTGAATTGAAAACTCATTGCGGCTGAATTAACTTGTGATTGAATACTAGAAGCGTCTTCGTAAATATCATGAACTCGAATAGCATCTGAGAATGTTACATCAATTTTACTTGTATCATTATAATCGACCGTGAAGCTAATTAGTCTCAGTTTAATAACAGTGTCGTAATCAGTAGACATTCTAATAAAATTGCCAAGTTGAAAATATTTCAGAAATCCTTTGAATTGCGGAATAGTAAGAACATTAGAAAGAGTAGAAGAGTATTGGTATTGTGGTCTACATTTCTTAGATAAATCTTTCCATGCAACATCAAATAACTGTCGCTCAATATCAAATCTTTCTGTGTCTGTTGTATTATCTGTGGTGATATAGTTATCATTACTATATGTTTCTTCTACAACATAAGAATCAAGTGTTTTCCATTCATCCTTAGTAAACCATTTATCCATATCTAACTGAGATTGAACAGCATTTCTTTCTGCGATAATAGAATTATAAACTTCTGTAGCAGAATCAACCTCGGTTTTTCTTTTGTTGTATTCGGCAGTAACACTATTCAAATTTTCAAGGTTCTGTTGATATAGATTATAGTTAAAAGAGTCTGGTTTGTTCATGCCTTGGGCACAATAAACTTCATCTATATTCTTGAATGATTTAACCTTAGAATCCAAAAACTCTAATCCATATTTAGTCCAATCCTTAGAATCCAAACTATCAGGTAATCGTGTTTCGAGATCCTGGATTACGCCAATCTGAACACCAAGACGTTTCATAATTTCTTCATATTGTGGTTTCAAAGACTGATATTTCTCATTATATGCTTTTACCTTATTCTGGATAGATTCTTCCATTTCAGGCAAATAATACTCAAAATTGTAAATTTTATTTGTGCTATTTGGATTGACTTCATTGATATAAATTCCATCACCGCCATTTACACGGTAGCATGTGATAATACTATTTTCATCAATAGTTTCTGTCATTGACTGAGCCAAGTTATCCATAGAAACGTATATATTAGTATCATCACCATAATTGTCTAAGTCATATGCATTTACAGTCATATTGAATGTATCAAAAATAAACAAGCAATTAAATGCTTCTGATACATCACCAGTCAAGAATGAATATACATCCACATCGTCCTCGTCAAAACTTCTCTGTTTATTCGCAAGAGTTGCATCTACATGACCAACTGACCAACTCGGAGCAACATTTAATACTCGATTCAACAGACTTCCCTTTGGGTTGGCAGGATCGTAGAAGATAGTTTTCACATAATCATCATATAGAATCTCGCCCGTATTACATTCAAAATCAATGAGTCGCTTGTTACACAATGTACACTCTAATGAATTTGCTGTAATACTTTTTGAGATCCCTGTATTCTCAATATTAGTCTCCACATGAATTTTATACCAACTAATACCTTGAATCATAATTAAACGGTCTTCTTGAAAATCGTCATAATGTTCATATTTCTTGCCATTGATGTCTCTATAGATTTTAAAAGAAGCAGTCTGATAAGCATTTAGATTAAAAGTAAGAGATAAATCATCGTAGATACTTACTGCGCCAAGGAAAGTCTTATCCTTTTTAGCAATGTAAATAATTGGTTTTTCAAGATTGTTTAAAAAATCAACTGATAAATTAATTGATTGAACTGCCATCAGATCACCGCCTTCCTTATTGGTCTATATTTCATCGTAAGGGTGCAATTACCCTCGATTTTAAATATATTTGTCCTTTTATTTAAGTCGTTTACAATACGTGGAAACTTGTAGTTGGTATCATTGTAGATTTTATGGGATATAGCTGTAGAAGTGATTTCTAAGATTGTTCCATCAATTTTTATAACTTCATTATTGATGCAATTATTCAGCTTGAAAATTTCACCCGATGTTTCATTGACAATTTTAAGATTGCAAGCACTGGAAACGTCAATTTCAACATCAGGATAAATATAACCAATTTCATCACTCATATCTGCGAACTTTAACATACCAATACCATTTTTAGTAGAAATTTTCTTTGTAATCATTTGTCCATAAGCATACGGAGAATCTGTAGTGCCTGTAATATTAAGCCCCATAATATCGCCACCGACTTGAATCGGTGAAATATTTAATTGCACATAAAAATGTACTGTATCATAATCAGACTTTGTGATTGTAAATTCTTTGTAATCATCTTTTCTTTGTAATAATCTAGCATAAGTAGAATATTCATATGAATCAATTGGCTCAAAATTCTGTTTCATAACTTGAAATTCAAACTTAATCGCTTCTGAATAGTTTGCATTTCCACTTTTGTACCATCTATTTCTGATAGGAGCAGATATCAAGGTAAATTCAATATTTCCACCAGATGTTTCAGATGAGGTATTCCCATTGAATTCACACACCATAAGTCCAAGCTCATCGGAGGTTATGCTATCAAAAGTAAAACCACGAGTTTGAATTGTCATGGTAACCTCCTTTCTTTTTACATCATTTTCTTCATTTCTTTTTCATATTTCTTTTTTAGTTTTTTCATTTCTCTGTTTGTGCCAGAAAACTCTCTATTTAACTTTTGTGTCTCAGAAATAATATCCTGTAATTCCTGAATATCACTTCCAAAACTTTCAATTTCTTTCTCTAATTCTGCGTTCTCTTCCTGCAACTTCCGAATCTGTTCATCACGTTCAAGAAGCAGTTTTTCAAGAATGTTTACTTTTCTTTCATTAGTCACTTCTGACATATATTTCCTCCAATCAAAAAGGAGAGGATATTTCACCTCTCCATATTTTTATCTAGGTCTTGTACCTTTAGCATAAGTAGCTTGGTTGATCTTTCTTACAACATTTTCAGCCTGTTTTTGAGCAACACCTTCCATCTGTTTAACAATCTGATCGGTGGCAACGCCTTCAACAATGGTTCTATTATCAATTTGATAAGTAGGAGATTGGGATGAAATTTTCTCAATAGGAATGTTCTTCAGATTGCCAATGATAGAGTCAATCTGTGGAATAACAGGCTTAAAATTCAACAATGCTTGTGTCTGTTCCTTAGAAAGAACAGCTTTGCCACGTTGTAAGAAACTAATACCATCTTCCCCAGAAAGTTTAACAAGATCCTTAATCACACCGCCAGTTGAGAACGAAGCGTCTTTTATAAGTTTCTTGAGAGCTGAAGTAATTTTTTCTCTATCATTCTTACCAGACAAATCACTTTTTACAGATACACCAAGTTTCTTCGCAAGGGCAACTTCATCAGCCTTACTCAGAACTTGTCCATGCTGTTTATCATAAAGATACTGATTAAGAGCACCGTAATACGATTTCTTGTGTGTTGCCGATACTGAATGCTTAGATATCCATTCTGTAATATCACTTGCTTTCTTTCTGAGTTTATTCAACTCTTGTTGTTTATCAGCATTGTTATTACCAGAAGAACCAGAACCGTTTCCGCTTGAAGTTCCTGAATCGTTGGATGATCCAATACCTTGTGTGTCTGTAACTTTTGTTTCTGCATACTTGGCACTTGCTTCAGCGGCTCTGTCAGCAGCATCACAAATAGATTGCCATGAAGATGCAATCAATCCAAGCTGTGCGGTAATATTTGGAATGTTAGAAGATAATGTACTTGCATAATCACCTACAGCAGATCCACCCTTTTCCCAAGCATTCACAATGTACGAAGATATATCATATCCAGTATCCTTTGCAATTTTCTCAATATTAGATGCAACCTGTGAAGAATTTGCATTTACATATGTGAGAGCATCGGAGAATACTTTATTGGTATCCTTTAAATAATCCTCTGCTTGCTTTTTGCTATTTTCAAGCATTTTATCGAGGGAATCCTCTTGGTCGGAAATAGAGCGATCATACAATGTATCCTCTCTATCTTTCTGTGCATCCTGAAGGTTAGATTTGAGCTGTTGCAACTTTTTACGATTCTCTTCAGAGTCATCAGATTCCAGTGCCGCAATTTGTTTTTCAATTTTAGCGATATTCTTATTTTGATCAGCGATCTTTGACTGAAAATCATGCAAATCCTTCTCAGTTTCTAATAATTTTTTCTTCTTATCAATAGCATCAGAAAGAGCATCGTTCTGCGCATCGAGTCCTTGCTTTACATAGGCAACTAATGACTTCTTTGCTTCATTTGCAGACTTAATAGAATCACGCTGACCTTGCTGATAAGTTCTTAACTGCGAATTGTAGTCAGTAAGACTAATCTCGCCATTCTTATACATCTCATTCAAATCAGCAATAGCATCTTTGTACTTCTGAGCCTCAGCAAGATATGTATCATAATTCTGCGCAGTAAGTCCAATAGCAGTAATACCATCATCAGTAATCATTCCTGTATCACTGTCAAACAGATTGTCAGAATCGAGCATGTCAATTAAGAAATCTGTCTCGTCTGTGATGTCTCCAAGCTTATTAAGTAACTCATCAAAACGATCAAATTTCAATTCATTGATAGACTTTTGAAACTCTGCAAGTTCCTGCTCATCCTGTTGAATAGATTCATAGACACCATTTAAGGCTTCTTGAGCTTCATACCATTCATCGCTACCAAACTTAATCGTAGATAATTTCTTTGCAAGTTTTCCAGCTTCTTCTTGTTTAAGCTTCATGTCAGATTTGACGGCATTTGCCTGACGTGTATAGTAAGCCTCACCAATCAACTGACCTTTTGCTTCAGCTATACTAAGAGAATTAGAGACAGCGTTCTTTTTCTGCTCAATCAGCCCAGCTTTATTATCGTATCGTTCCTGTACCTTATCAAAGCGATCTTTCCTAGCCTGACGCACATTAGAGGTATGATCCTCTTTAGCCTGATTATAATTATCAGTTGCGGTATTCTTTGCAAGAAGATATTCATTATGTGCTATGCACTTTTCCCTAAGAGTGTCATTTTCAATTTTGTTAATAAGATTATACGAAATTGACTTATTGGATTTTAAATTACTCTTAATAGAATTAAATTCCTTTTGAGTAAGACCAATGTTTTTAGCTTTTGTTTTTTTAAGAGACTTTGTAAGAGAACTCTTATTTGAGTTGTAACTCTTTGTTGCACCAGTATAAGCAGTTTTTGAAGCTGATAACTGGCTATTATAGTTTTTAATAATCTGTTTATACAGACTGTCAATATCAGACGTACCGATTTTCTTTGTTGGATTAAATGTAAGATTACCTACCTTGGCATTCAGAATATCCATCTTAGTTCCAAGTTTTTCAATCTTATCAGAAGCATTGTCAATCGGGTTGTTCGCTAAAGTCTCATATAAATCCTTTAATTGATCCGTAAGACTGGCAACCTGTTCCTTGCAAGCTTTTGCTTTCTCATAATAGGTCTGATAATCCTTTAATGCATTTTTCAGGTTTTCATTTTTAATAGAAGCGATACCATCTGAACCAAGTGTCCCTTCACGGATAAGTTTCTTGTAATGTTCAAGTGTCTTGGATGATACACCTTTGACCTTTTTTACATTCTTTCCGCTTGTCGTTGTAGAACCACTTATTCCACTAAAACGTGAACCAGACACAAAATCCTTACGAGATGAAAGTTTGGAAACTCTTACAGATGCGCCAGTATGAGGGGATTCAATAAACTTACCGTCTCCACCATAAATACCTACATGTGTGATGTTGTTCTTGCTTCCAAAGAATACTAAGTCACCAGCCTGCAAATCACTTTTTGAATTGATCTTTGTTCCCATCTTAGCTTGATATGATGCTTTGTGTGGTAAACTTACACCAAACTTCTTATAAATCTGCTGTGTAAATCCAGAACAATCCGCACCTTTTGTAAGACTTGCACCACCCCAAACATATTTCAATCCAAGATAATTTGTAGCCTCATCATACAAAGCATTTCCACCTGAAGAAGACGAGGATGAAGAAGTTGTCTTTTTACTGTTCTGTGTTTTCGCAGCTTTATCAGCATAAGACATATATTTTTTGTATGCTTTTTCCTGTGCGGTAATAGCCTTTGTTGTAGCCTCGATTGCTTTTTTGGTTTGATTTTTTTTACTACCAAACGACAGAAGATCATCAATCCTATCCTTTGCTTTTGAAGCCTTGTCTGCAAGATTATTAAGTTTAATCTCAATAAAATCAAACACCTCGGCAGCGTCAGACTTTGTTTTTGATTTAGATTTGGATTTTTTTGATGACGGAGATTTATAACTTGATGAACCAGAAGAATTTACTTTCACTTGTGGTATATCTAACTTTGCACCAGCAGAAGTTGTTACACCATTTACAATGCCTTGAATTGCACTGTTAATATTGTTGCGCATTTCATTAGACATAATTGGATTGTCTGATAATCTTTGTTTTAATGCTGCAAGTTTATTTAAAGCTTCTGTACCTGCGCCAGCCATTTTAGCAAGAGTGTAAATATTTTGACAATCTGCATCAGTTACAATAGTGTTTTTGTTACAATACTGTTTTTCTAATGTGAAAGCTGCAAGTTTTGCCTTTTCCTGTTCTGTAATATCACCAAGATTTTGAAGTTTAAGAATATCAGCAACTGTGGCATTTTGCAAATCTGTGGATGCATCGGCAGAAAGAAGTTTTTCAAATCTAAGTTCTTCTTCCTTTTTTGTCAAAGCCTCTGTTACAATTTGCTCGGCATTTTTAACACCCATATCTTCAAGCTGAGTGATATAATACTGTTTGTTTTCATCAGTAAGGTTTGCCAAGAAATTGCCATCGTTTACCCATTCAGTAGCAAGAGCATTGGCAGCTTTCTGGCACTGATCCATGCTAGATTCAGAACTACCCATTACCTCTTCAAACTTATCCCAAGATTCAAGACCACGGACTGAAACATCAAATCCTGCTAAATCAGAAGCGGATGCAACTGTACCGTTTTTCTTATCGGCAAGCATATCTGACATTTTAGAAATCTGCGCTGACATGGAAGAGAGTTGTGTAGAAGCGTTTACAAGACCATTTATTTTCTGTGCAAGTGCCTCTGCTGATAAACCTGTTTCATTCATCAACTGCTGACCACCAGCCAAACCTTCAAGGGCTTTTCCTGTTAATTGTCCTGCATTTGCAAGGTCAAGAAGGTCATCTGCCGCACCTTTTAAATCGGAATCGTCTGTGTTTTTGAGATTGAACCATGCTTCGTCAAAAGAAGCGATAGATGGGGCAGCAGAATCAGCAGCATTACCCGTATCTTCAATAGCATCCACACCAGCATTCAAATCATCACAGAAAACTTTAAGATTAGAATCTTTTTCCCCTAAAAACTCTGCGTTATTAATCGCATTCATGAGGTTAGGATATTTTTGTAATTCTTCCTCTGTAAGCTTACCTTCTTGTGCCAATTGTTTAAGATCTTCTTTTGATTTCTCAATTCCGTTTGTATTGAAAATTTCTGAAATCTGAGAATTATTCCATCCTGCTTTGTCAGTATAAGAGTAGATTAACTTAATTATGTCTGCAATTTCTTGATATTTTGAAATTGTATTTTTTTCATCGGAAGACAAAGATTCTCCATTAGACTTCTTTTTGACAGCATTATCATATGCATCTTGAAGATTATTCTTCTTCTTTGTGAGATCTTCAATATTATTATTTAATGATGTCGTATATTCATCTACAGTATCAATACAATCTTGTAAATTCTCTTCATAATACTTAATATCATCCTTAGAACCAGATTTCAAAGCTTTGTTATATCTCTTTTGTGTCTTTTCCATCTGCTCCGTATAATATTCATAAGATGCTAAATTGTCAACAATATCATCGCTGTTTCGAGCTTCCTGAAATACGCCAGTTGCTTTTGACTGAGCAAGTTGAGTATCAACCGCATTTTTATCAATATCACCTTTCCCATATTGCTTATTAAATGCAGTTACTGTTTTATCTGCCACCTCTCGCGCAGAATTAGCCTTCTCTTTTTCTTCAATATTTTTTTGAAGCTCTAACTGTCGAGTAGTTTCTTTTAATTTGTCTAATTCTTCCTGTTCAACATAGGTAAGTTTATCTTTCTTATTAAGTTCATCAATTCGTTTATTTTGTTCGTTTAACTGAGATGTCGTTTCTTCTAGTACGGATTTCGCAGAAGCATATTCACTAGTAGCTTTATCCATAGCTTCATTTGCCTTCTCGACACGATGAATCCAGTTATCTATTGCTGTGATAGCCAGTTGGATGCCTTCTGCGATAAGCATACCAGCAATCATATTTGCCGCCATCTTTAATCCTTCTAAAGCAATATTAGCAGCTTTAGCACCAATGGTCATTTGCTCTAATCCATTATTATAAGCAATAGCAGACTGTTTTGCTGCATTCTGAGCATTTTTTACATCATCAAGAGATACTTTAGTTAAGTCATTTTCTTGAACAAATTTTACTTGCCATTTTTCGCCTTCTTTTAGGCAATTAAAATAATCCTGCCAAGTTTTTTGACCAGCTTCTATTTTTTCTTTATTATTAAGAAGTGAAGCCAAAATATTAGATGGATCTTGATCATAAACAGAAAGGTCTTTTAATTTATTTTGTATATCAGATTTTGTAATAATAAATTTATCACTTAAATCTTTCTTAACAGAAGAATTTTTCCATGCATTCACAATATTTGATATTGTATAATCATTTGTTTCAATTAATTCATTAGAAACTTTTTTAAATCTATTTCCAATATCTCCAAATGATTTTCCAAATATTCCAAATTTTGATGAAAATGTATCTTTATCACTGTCAAATGTTTTGAAAATCATACTATATTATCAATACAAGCTGTTTGAATACTTGTCGAATTTTATTATATATGATACAATTTTCATAAATTGGAGGTATATTATCATGTTAATGTATTGTAAAAAATGCGGAAGAGTATGGATGAAATTTGGTACTGAAAAAAACGATTGTGATATATGTGGATCAATTTGTTACCCTATTCCAGATAAATATTTATTAGTCTGGAATGGTGAAATTGACCATGATACTATTGATAAAAACAAAAAAGACCAATTCATAGAAGAGTGCGTAAAATCTTCACCAGAATTTGATGAATATCTCTTTAATAATCGAGACAGAATCAAAGCACAAAAATCTGCCGAATATGAACGAGATATGGCTATCGGTGATGCAATACGTCAAGGTGCGGATGTTAAAACAGCTTTTCGCAATGGTGGTAAGAACATGCCAAAATGCCCTACCTGTGGCTCACTTAATGTAGAAAAGATTTCAACAGGAAAGAAAATATTCGGAGGTGCAATGTTTGGACTATTCAGCTCTGATGTAAGAAATACAATGCATTGTAAAAACTGTGGAGCGAAGTGGTAAACATACGTTCCGACTATACCTGTATAATAATCAGTGGTAAAATATTCCATATACTAATACGGAGGAGGTATTATAAATGTATACAACAAATTTTAGCATATTTACACAAATGGTAAACGTAGCGAAACAGAAAAACTTAGATTATATTATCATGTATTCATATCATCCAATCAACAGCGGTAATTACCCTCATTCATATTCCTTTGTATTGTCAACAAACTTATTTACTGTTACATTCAAAAGAAAATTTGAAGAGGGTAATGATAATGCTGTAAGAGAATTTATTCAGTACAACGACTGCGTTGAACTTGATTGCGATATGAAAATTGAAAAAGATAATATTGAATTACATTAAAAATGTCTATCTTTAAGTAATTCTAAAAGACGAATTTTTAAATCATATTCATCCCGTTCAAGTTCAGAATACATTTTTAAAGCTTCGCCAATAATAAACTCGTCAGATTCGGTTTCTTCTGAATGTTTGAATCTAGCAAGTAATTTCTGATATTCTGTATTTTTATCAATATCAGGAAAAATTTCATTGTTTATCATACTATTTTCCACCTTTTATAATAATTTATGTTATTCCGTTCAAGAGGGGTAGGGTAGAAGAGTAGTGAGAAATTACTACTCTTTTTTATTTGTATTGAAAAAGAGAATCACCTAAACATACGTTCCGAATGGTAAAATATTCCTCAAAGTAGTATAATATAATTACAAAATACGAAGGAGGTATTTATTATGGGACAATCTAATCCTGGTGGAACACACTATCAAGATCTTTTAAGAGAATATGAAAGGAATCTTTATAATGCACAAGCAAAAGGAGATAAAGGTGAAATCGATCATTGGGAAAGAACCATTGATGGTTTAAGACAAGAAGCTGCAAATAGAGGTATTTACATTTAGAAATAGTATGGGAGAGTAAAAGACTTGTCGGATGGCAGGTCTTTTATTTTGGGCTGAGTAGAAAAGAAGAGTAGTGAGAATATTAAAAGAGCAGGAGATCAGTCCTGCTCTTTTGTCATAGTAGTTAAGTTTGATTTTTGACACAAATAGTCTTCAATCAATATCAGCTTATAAGAGATATCATAAAAATATCTCTAAGGTAAATAGGAGATAGTATAACTATCTAATGTACATAGAATATGACCTTAAAATCCGACTAAATTTAATGGTCAATTAAATCTTAGCCTATGCTAATATAAGCATACATATATATTATCACAAAATATATATTATTTCAATCAATATTTTGTGGTAATAACCAATTTGATTCTGGTTTTGCTATAAGACGTGCGTTATTATATGCCATATCCATAGTTAAACATGTATGTGCCAAATAATAACCAGAATTTTCATTTTCAACTTTGGTTAAAGTTAATGCTAAACATGGTTTATTTTCTTTCCCAAAGTATAATGGTAATAACAGTTGAATTTTTCCGCTAAAATATTGTGGAACAGCAAGTTTATAATTTGCCATAACTCTATTAATTGATTCTTCTATTGCCCCTTTTAATTCTCTCTCAGGTTTTTCAGCTTTTAACACAACTTCTGGTAATCGCTTACGATTTTCTTCATCTTCTAATATATGTTTATAATTTACTTTAATATCATAATGCCAATCAAACACCAAATCATTGCTTTTCGAAAAATAATCTGCTCTATTAGGAAATTTAAAAATTTCAGTGTGAAGTAATTCAAATTCCGTACAAAAATTTTTAAAGCGCCACCCTTGATCGACAGATATATCTTTTACTCCTTGAACATATATCGGACTATAATATGCATTAAATAAACCAGTATTAAACACACAATACTTATCTGTTTCCAAAACCTTATCTTCTTCTTGTAATTTAAAAAATGTATATTTTAAATAATTTTTTAAGATTGAATTATCTGATTTATTAGCAAAACTCCAACTCTCAGGCAGTGCGAGACTTGCTAATTCACTAATTCTTTTATTATAATCTCCCCAAAACATATAGTCGTAGACATCTATTAAATTACCCATATAAACCTCCACCAATCATTAGTATTTAATATTACCATTATATACCAATAATCGACAGAATACTATCAGAACATATGTTTTGAAAAAGTTTTAGAAAATGTGGGGAAAATACATTAAGAAAAGTGCATTAATAAGTAGGAAGACGAAAGAGAGGTCAAGTTAATGAACAAAATCAATTTAATCATTTCCTTTATTGAAAATTACGGTACAATTGTTAGTCTTGGACTTTACATGGTAATACCAATTGTAAAATTATTACATAGCATGAAGAATCAACGGAAATCATTTATGTTTCATTTCAAAAATAAATATTTTGAATGCAAATATAATATGAAAGAAGAGTAGTCGGTTGGCTACTCTTCAAATATTTACTGTAATATTTTTACAATTCCACGCCAATAATCGAAGCGTCCCTTAACATTCTCTTTGCTGCCTGTACCACTTTGAACATACTGTTTATATTTTTCATTAGAATCATATGTTGCAATAAATTCAGATATCTTCTCTGCAAGACGAGAGAATGATTTCTTATCTTTAACGATTCTATAGCCGCTATATAAAATTTGTGGGATACTTGTGGATGGAATTTTTACTTCACCATCAAATGCTTCGTTAAATCTATCCATAGCTTCTTTTAATGTTTCAGCTCTATCAAGATACTGATCCGCGTAATCAGTTACATAAGCGTCAATATCTTTTGTTCTAAAAGATGTAAATTCCTGTTCTTGATTAGAAGAGATAAGCATCATAGCTTGGATAATTGTATCTCTGTCTGTTCCATTCTTTCGTTGTGTCTTTGACATGATTTTATCCATAAATGGATGATTAGCGAGAGAGTAGACCTTTTCGCTAAATTCATCTGATTCATGTACTACACGAAGCAATTTACCATTCAGAGGTTTTCCGGAATTCTGACGAGCAAACATGATTTTTACTTCTTCATCCGTATAATCAGATAATGTGCAAAATTCTAAAGTGCAAGCAAGAAGTGTTTCTTTTACTTCGTCATCAAGTTTCTTGAACTTCTTTCCTGCAATTTCATATTCCTTAATAATTTGTTCTCCATTTTCTTTTACGGATATGAATACATTTGGAGTATCTTTACTCAATGAGAATACATCGTTGATATAATCAATACAGGTAGATGTTCTCTGAGAACCATCTAACGGATAGATTATGTTTTCTTCCTCTACAACATAGATTGGGTTAACTGGAATGCCACTTAATAAGCTATGAATCAACAGACTCTTCATGCGAGTATTCCACTGTCCAGTCGGACGCTGTAGACGATGTTTAAACGATATATTCCCCTTCTTGTTTTGGTTATTTATCCATTGTAAAGTGCGTTCTTTGCTAGAATTTTTCATCCAGTTTGCCTCCTTAAAAAATGCAAAAATTTTTATATTTTCACAATAGCATAATTGTAAAATTTTGTAAATAGAATTATTAAAAATTTGAATATTTTTCTTTCTGCATTATTCGACAAACTTACGTTCTGGATTTAAGAATTTGGTAGAATATGGTAATATAATACCAAGTGCAAGATAATCGTATTACCACATTACGATTCATTATCAGGATCAAACACTTGGTATCTTACCATGTGGGAGTGCCTATGTAAGTGGCACTAGGATGAACATTTCAGCCCATTCTGGGCAAATACAAATTCCTGAAAAGTTATTTTACAGGAAAGGAGGGTAGAAGAGATTGTACATTGTTATATTATTGTGTGCAATCATCGGATTACTTGCGGTGCGTAGATATTTTAAATCACAAGATCATGCCATTGATCAGATTGCTAATCATCCAGAAATGTCCGATGATAAAGCAGATGCTATCGCAAGAATTTCGACTAAACAACATAAAATCTTTAAAAAGGCTAGTTAATTACCATTCTCCAATTGTATTCATATTCATCTATATTTATTCTCCAAGAGGGCTGGTCATCACGACAGTCCTCATTTTATTTATTCTCTTTTTACTGTTGAAATAATCATTGATGTTTGATACAATAAATTTGTACATACGACCAATTTTATTTTTATGTACTACCCCAATGTTACAATATAGGGAGTCTTTGATTTTCAATAATCTCAAAGACATTAGCACTACAAGAACAGCAACTTGTGGTGCTATTTTATTATTCTCTATTTTACTCGATTGAAATCAAGATTTCTTGGTTTTGTGTGTTTCTTCAAACTTACGGTACACACGAACCCTGCTGTTGTCCTATTAACAATGTGCTATTTAATAGGGTTAGAGTAGCAACACTCTTTTACGCTTTTATATCTCAGTCACGAGAGTAGTGCGATAACTACGTATGGAGTCCCTTTTACAAGCTATTTTGTAATAACTCAAAATCGTTTAGACTCTCTGAACACCTCCACTATAATATTCTCTATTACAATAGAATCCGTTGCTGATTGCCGATTTAGTCCATTAAGGACATGATACTTAAGGTTTCCCCATATACCCAAATAACCTCCATTTCTGGATTTGACTTTTCTTGTTGTTACCAACATCCTTTCGGAATACATTCACGTTCGCCATTTCTAGCCACGTTGTAGTGTGTTATTTTATATATACGGTATATTTTATTTCTTCCCAGCACTGTGAGATAGCAACTCACAATTACGATTTATTTTGAAACATCTATAGGTTGACTAGACCTAATCTTCCCAACTCTTGATTGTTGTCTTGAGTTAGGTGGGCATATTCAAAACAATAACAATAATTTGAAAAATTACGCACTCACGTAACATTTACCGATGTTTTTAAAACTAAGACCTGCTCCAATAGCAGCTAATAAAGTAGGTATTGCATTACCACTTTTTACAATACCATCTAAAACTTCAATTAATTTTCCACCTGCGTCAATTGCACCTTTAAGGAAATTCGAATTTAAAGTGTCATTCGCAAGCTGTTCCAACTTTGCCTGAGCTAAGTCAATTGAAGCCCGAATTGATTTACTATATTCTTCATTTTCCTCACGAGCTGAACCTTCTGCATGTGTTGCTTCTTCGTAGCTCTTCTTAAGGATATCAATATTACTAAGGGCGGCAGCCAGGGCATTACTTTGCTGCTTACCTGCCAAAGCCTCTAAAAGCGAAGCACGATCAATGTCACTAAGATCCTTCCATTTTTCTCCAATACCAAGGACAATATCATATATATCCTTATAAGTATCTTTGTCCTTCATAATATCAAAACCTGTAATTCCTTTTACAAGTGCTTGTAGTTTTGATGTAGAAGTTACAAGACCATCTGTGTCTTCGCCCATCTCTTTAAGCTCTGTTTCTGATCCACGCAATCTGGCTGAAACTGTACGCCACATATTTCCAACCTTTTCTGGGTTCTGCAAAACTGAGTTCGTTGCCGTTACGAGCGAAACTGACTTTTCAAGTGAGGTGGAAGCAGCGTTAAATGAAGCGGCACTTCTTTGCAATGCTTCGCCTATGCCTCCTGACGAGATCGCCTCATTGTTCGAAACTTCGTTGAATACATCGACTATGTGTTCTGCTTGATCTGCTTCAAGCTGAAAACCTTTTAAGGTTGAGATAAGTGACTCGTTAGCTGTATCAATGTCAATTCCATCACCAACATTTTTATAAAGCTGTGAGATTTCTGCTAATTGTTTAGCGTCTGGAATACTATATCCATTTTTAGACCAATCCGCAGTGGCAGCAATAGTATCAGAAATTGTACCTCTGACTTCTTTTGCAATATCTGCATAACTGTCAAAGTCGGCATAAATCTGTTTTGATGACTGTTCAGATACTTTCGCAAGTTCTGTAATCTGTGTATTCAACTCAGTCACAGTAGACGCAGCTTGCTTGATTACATTAATAACATCATATACCCCAACCATTCCTGCCATCTGAGCAGCAATCTGATGGAATCCACTATTCTTTAAAGTGTCAAACAATGTTCTGCCAGCACGACCAGCTTCGACTTCGGCATTATAAATCTTTAAGATTTCACCATGAATCTTATCAAGACTCATGCTAGGATTACCACTTTCAATTTCCGCATAGTAAGCTTTAATCTTAGCTTTTGCCTCAGAAGACATCTTGCTATTTTCATTGAGAAGCTTATGAATCTTGTCTAATTCTTTCTGACCTGAAACAAAGTTATATCCCTTCTCAGAAGCCGACATATTGGTAACAGTAGCGATAGTATCTTTGATTTTCTTTTCATAGTTATCTAATCGGTTGATATCATCACTTGTCACCAAACTAGCATCTTTACCCTTTAATTCATTAAGCAGAGTTTCATACTCTTTAACAGCATTCTTGACAGCCTGTACATTTTCTAAATATGTACTACTTGTCCAACCACCATCATTAAATCTGTCAATAGTTGTTTTATATTTGTCAATTTTGCCGTTATATGAATCTAACCGTTTATCATACTTATTAAGATTTACATTTGCATTCTGTTCTTTTGCCTGTGTATTTTCCTTAACTTTCTGAGTGTTCTGTTCTAATACATTATTCTCTTCTTTGATGGAATTGGTAACAGATTCTGTAGAAGCAGATGAAATATTCGTTTCCTGTCCAATCTTACTTTGTGTATCAGCCAACTTCTCAGCTTCTTTAGCAGCATCTTGATATGCATTACTAATATTCTCCACTTGTTTGACAATACCACTCGTATTGCCACCCATATTGCTCATGTTTTTATTAACATTGAGAATATTCTGACTCAGTTCAGAAAGTGACTTATCAATGTTCTGGATAGAAGAGAGTAGTGTTTTAGCACCAGAATCATCTACTTTACCAAAAGCTTTACTTAAACTTTGTACTTCTGATACAATACTTGACAATTCTTTTGATAAATTCTCAAACTGTTTAAAATCACCTGTTCCTTTACCAAGAGAGTCAAGCATTTTTTCGAGATTAGAAATTACACTGGATAATTTCTTTTCATCGACATTTAATTTGATTTTATATTCTTTGCCTTCAACAGTATCTAATCTGTCTTGGACTTGTTTCATATCTGAAAGTAGTTTTGCTACATTCGATTTGATTTCTACATCATACTGATATGTACCTGGCATTTTCTACCTCACTTTCTCAAAATTTGTTCTATTCTGTTATTTATAATTTTGTCTAAGCGACCACCAAACCCACTTTCAATATCTCGTTCAACATACATATATGGAGGTAATGATTGACGCATCATCCATTTTCCATGACCATGTTCTCCATCCATAAACATATAGTCGAAAGCTGTATTTGGCTGTAAACTCTGACCAAACCAACCGACATATGAATCCATTGCGCCTGAATCAACCGAAAAACGAAGAACGTTCCCTTTACCTCTTGTTTTTGTAGAATCAAGAATTTTCATGAAGTTGTATGTTCTTTCATAAGACTGTGGAGTATAGTCGTTGTACCAATCTATCAATGAATATCTGACAGATTCTTTTAGAAGTTCATTTGCTTGTGGTGCAATTTCTTCTGCAATATGATTTTCAATTCTGTCTAACTTCTTTTTAAAATCTGCATATATATTTTTTGCCAATTTCATCACCTTCCCAAAATTTCACTATTTTTACACTAAAATAGGAGAGCAGTATATAATCACTTTAACTTTATACGCTGTGACACGCTTGAACCTCACATAATCAAAGTATGTGATTCTTGGGAATTTCTTACAACTGTAAGAATATTTACCGAGCTATCCCCGTAGTTCCTACGGTTCTTATATATTGCCTAAACATTTATAATTCTTAATCCCTCATTCAGAATATTGATAGCTGCGTTTACATCTCTATCTAATTCTGAATTACATTTAGGACAAATCCAAAATCTAATATCTTCTGATTTCTTACCATCTCTATGACCACAACAATGACATATTTGTGATGAAGGATAATATCTATCTATTACAGATAATTCTTTTCCGTACCATTGAGTTTTATATGTTAATATTCTACGAAATTCAAACCAAGATACATCACCAACTCTTTTATTACGAATAGTAGAGTCTGTTTCTTTCATAGATTTAACATCCAAATCCTCAATAGCAATTACATCATATGTTCTTACAATTTCTGTAGTAAGTTTTTGCAAGAAATCATTTCTTTGATTAGAAATATGTTTCTGTAGATTTGCAACCCTAATTCTTGCCTTATTCCAACGATTACTACCAATTGTTTTTCTTGATAATTCACGCTGTAATTTGGAAAGTTTCTTTTCTGATTTCTCAAAGAATCGAGGGTTTTCAATTTTTGTTCCGTCAGATATTATTGCAAAATCTACCAAACCTAAATCTATTCCAATATTTTGATTAGTTTTTGGTAACTGCTCAAATTCTATATCTGTACAACACAGAGAGCAATAGTAGTGTCCATTTGGTTCTTGTGAGATTGTGGCATTCAGTATTCTTCCTTGTGGAATTAAATTATTTTTAATTTTTACCATTCCAAGCTTTGGTAATTTAATATGTTTGTTATAATATTGAATATTTCCATGACTATATTTTGTTTCATAGGAATATCTATGTGTTTTCTTTGTTTTGAATTTGGGATAACCAGTATGTTCCTTAAAAAATTTCCGATATGCTATATCTAAATTTTTAAGCGAAGACTGAAGTGCAGTGGAATCCACTTCTTTAAGCCATTTCAGTTCTTTCTTTAAATTTGTTAAATCCTTTGAACACATATTATATGTGAATGTAATTTTATCTTTTTCATATGTTTTAATTCTTTTTGCAAGATATGTATTATATACAAAACGACAACATCCAAATGTTTTTGCAATAATTTCTTTTTGCTTTTTATTTGGATAGATTCTATATTTATAAGCCTTTTCCACTGTATTCACCTCTTTCCTATATATTCTCTGTTTATATGATAAATATTTTTACTTTACTAATTAAGAAAAACCCTATATGCTTTGACACATACAGAGCTTGTTTATAATATGACCTGTATCTCAATAGAGACACAAGAACGAAAGGTATATATATTTTCGCCAATCTGTGATATAATCATATCCGTAGGTACTTACGTTTATGTAACTGTAAACCCTATTCGAGTACCTTTGGTACAGAAAGGCGAAGGTGATACCTATACTTCGTATAAATTCATACAGCTTAACTCTACCAATTGAATCTCGTGCCAACCACGAAAGGAGAGAAGTATGAGTGAGGCTGTTCAGGTAGCTTTCATTTCAGGATTCTTTAACGTACTTTGTGTACTGATTGGAATTCTATTCAGAGATGAATACTAATAAAATCGGATAGGAGCTGAGTTTTGGTGATGACCATTACTCGAACAAGGAAAGTGGAAAAGTCCGTGGCAGCCAGTCACGGCTTTTTCGATTTTATAAGTCCAAACACCTCATGAAATTTGAATTTCTATACCTCTTTAAATTCACCTTTCTTAGCAAACTCAATAATCTTATCCAAATCTTCCTTTGGAATCTCATCCAGTTTCTTGCTAACAACATCCATAAGCGGTGTGAGAGTAGCGTTTGCTAAATCAGAAATCCTTCCAATCTGTTTGCTAATAAACGCCTGAGTAGTTGTCTCATTAAACTGAGTGTCTGACTGCTTCATTGTTAAAATGGTTTTAAATTCACTTAATTCACTCATAGGAATAAATGGATCGGCTTTATCAGAACCAACCATTAAAATATCGAGTAAGCCAGATGATTTAAGTGCATCATATCCTTTAATGAATCCTTTATCATTCTCGTCAACCTCAAGGTCGGTATATAATTCAATCACAGCACGACAAAACTGTACATACTGAGCAACAGAATTTACTTTAATCTTATCTGTTTTACGATACTTTATTACTCCGTTATCATCATAAGATTCCTGCTCAAATGTTGTCTTATCTACAATTAACTGTGCGTAAGCGTCTTTCTTGATGATTGACACATATGGCGTAATTTTGATTTTACTTAATAACTGTTCCTTTAATGTGTTATTTGCCATGTTGTTATACTTTTCTACAAACTCTAAAAGTTTCATATTCCTTTTTCTCCTTTAATCATTTATTGGCGAGAATTTTTCACATTCTCCATTATGTATTTCTTTTTGAATTCGACCTTCTATAGCTTTCTTTAGAAGACTACAATTTCGTTTGTATCTTTTACATCCGATGCAGTGAGATTTAAATTCATCAAACTGTGAAGCATTGTCAAAAACTCCAATGTAGTCAACAGGTCGTATTGTAATTTCTATTCGTGGATTTTCTGAATCATAATAAATCCCTTGTACACGTTCACATAACTGAGTGTCATCAATCCACACGGATTCGCTGTCTGTAATCGCATCGGCAAGACACTTGAAACTATTATTGGCATCTTTGTCTACTCTGTCAAAATAGAAGATACAATCCATATAATAGTGCTGTGATTTGTCATCCGATTTAATCCAGTTTTGTTTTTTTGCCTCTGTCTTTACATATTTTGCAAATTCTTTCTGATATTTAATTGCTTCTGGTTTTTTATATCCTACCGCCATTGGTTTTCCATTTTTTAAAATAGCTCTCCAACCTAAATAGTGGTTGACTGAAGGTGCGATAGGAGATGTTAATTTTAATTCTTGTATATCATTTTCTCCTTTACATAACAAAAGAGCGAATCCAAATGAATCCGCTCTTTCATAATTCTTATATTTAATTGTCATATGTATTTGGTTAGTTGTTAATAATCATTGGATAAAGTTCCCATTTGGCGTTGGGATACTTATCTACATTTTCGATTACAATTTTATGTACGTCATTCATATTTTCAACATTTTTATCAATATGAATAACCTTGCCTCCTGTAATTTCATGTTCCTCACAAATTAAATTAAAATACGTCATAAACCTCGCCTCCTCATCTCCTTATACAGAATAGTTCATACAAATCTACATGTAATACTCTTGATAATGTAATGGCATGACTAAGTAATATATCCTTTGTTAATCCATTTTCTAAATTAGAAAGAGTTGTAGTAGATAATCCACTTCGTATAGATAGTTCTTTGAGGGTTAGGTCATTTTTATACCGATATTCTCCGATTTTATTATCCATACAATAAGTATGTGTATAAGTTATTCTTTTATAACTGTATAATAATGGAAAAATATATAAGCATGGTTTATGAAATATTTGGTATAATAGAGGAATATGGGTTAATCAATTTCTTTTAATTCTCTCATAACTGGTTCGACAATTGAGTGAATATAGCCATCACCTCCGCGATTTTCATACTCTTCAAACAAATCCCAAAAGACATCCTTTTCAACCTTCGTCCATCCATCAGAATTTTTATACTTATTATAATATCCAACAAGTTTCTCTTTTAATTTTTTAACTTCGGTGATATTATCTTTTTCTTTCATATCATTGAGAGTCGCAGCAATTCCTTCGACCGTTTCTGATAACTTTGTAATATCTCTTTTAATCATTTCATCATGTCGAATTGACTGTTTTACATCTTCAAGCTCTTTACTTTGTAATATGCTAAGATTTTCTGCCGTTTTAACTAAAAGATCATGGTCTTCTTTTTTTTGCCTAAGCCATTTTACAGGTCTTCCGATCATCTCAGAAAATTTTCCAATAATTGCAAATATAGAAATAGATCCAGACATAATTATAAAACAAGTTAGGATAAAATAATTAAAATCAATTTTACTTAATTCTTCTATCGCTTCCATTCATATAATCATCCCTTCTAATTCTTAATAAGCTGTTTAAATGCTTCATATAATCCGGTACTAGCCAAACCACTAAACAAACCGCCTAATAAAATTTCCGGTGTAAAAGACATGTTAATCCATGAATTTAATATAACGCCTAAAACAGCCATAATAAGTGGTATATATTTATTTACAGCGTCAGTTGTTACAATGTTCTTTAATACATATCCAATACATAAGCAAATACCAACAATAATTGGCACTGCAAAATTTGTTAAAAATGTTACATCCATAATTTTTCCTCCTTTTATTTAAACTTTTTTAACTTGCCAGCTTTCAGAAGAATTAACATCTGATTATTCTGTTCTGCCGTAAATTTGTAATCTTTAATTTCGTTTGCCTTTGCAATCTTTGTTCTTGTTTCTTTAGAAGAATCAATATGTACAGACTCTAAGGCTTTTGCAAGAGTTGTATATGATTTATTACATTTTGGATAATAAGCTGAATTGCTTGTAGAAGTAGAAGATGGTTTTGTTGTGGTTGTTTCTTTGTTGATAGAATAGATATACTCAACATGCCCGATTTGTTTTGGACGAGACGGATCAGATCCAACAAACAATATTGCATCTCCGACCTTTAAAATTTCAGGATTTGTAATATGACCATTTTTAATCTTTACTGGAACAGTTTCAAACAATGAACTTGTATAAATTCCTGCCGTGTTTAATAATGGTACATTATATCCAATTTTCTTAAACGTAGCACATCCACTAGAAGAGCAGTCTGAATAATACTTCCCCTTATATGGAGTATATGCATATGATCGTAACGACTGATTATATGAGTTCCGACCTAGAATAGTTTTATATGTGTCATGAAACTTTTTTCGTCCAGAATCAGTAATTTTTTTTAATCGTCTTACTGCAATAGCTCCCTTATGTTTTCCGTTTGGAGCAATGCTTTTGTATCTGCTTTCAAGGTATGTATACATATTTTTAGTAGACGGTGTTCCTGATCCATGACCACACAATGCAATATCTTTTTCAGTTACTATCATAATAGTTTCCTCCTTCCTATATTAATTCATGATTACACCATTTCTTATAAACGTCTTTTGTGTCGTTTCTAATAAAAGTCATTATTATAATTTTCTTTTCACATTTGGGGCTATAACTCGTATATACATCCACTGGATAAACATTAGAGTCGATGTAAAAAGTTTGTTGATCTCGATTATATATACGAACAACTTCTTTTTCGGTATAATTCCTTGGTTTTAAATTACTTTCAATTATCATTCCTTTTATTCCTCACGTAAATAGCGTAAAAAATAGGGATTCTAACATTGAATAGTGGTATGTTATAATCCCTTATTTAAAATCACTATTCAACATTACTTTCAGCCTCTTTTTCGGCTTTTGTAACAATATCCTTTTTGACAGATTTAGCCTCCGTCTTTTTATTTTCTTTCTTAATAACTTGTGCTTTTGCCTTCATGATAGAAGCAATAGAATTCTTATAACTTTCGCCAAAGTATTCTTTTCTGCTTAAATCTAATTTTTCTAATTTTGCTTTTGCTTCGATATCTGTCATGCGTCCATCTTCAAAAGCAGAAGTCACTTCGTCAATTTCATGGCAATTATCTGAGCACCAACAAAAATACCATGTTGGCTTCAAACGATCTTCTGGATTACAAACTGGACAAAATGAATAAGTCTTACCGCAAAGCACACAAGTTCTCAATTCTTTTTTTGACATTATTCCTCCCTGTAAGAATAGGGCAGTAATTTAACTGCCCTACGTGTTCTTATAATTCGATGTCATCCTCTTCCTCATCAATATAATAAATAGAGAAAAGTTCTCCATCTGTAGAGCAAGCATTTAACATCATAGAACCCTTATAATCCATCGTCTGAGAATCACCACCCTGTAATGCAAGTGAGAATTCAGGACTTGGCATAAATGAAGGGATATGAATGATAGCTGCTTTTAATACATCAGTTTCACACTTATCTACTACAAGTGCTTTGAAGAACAGCTCATGAGACTTAGGGAACTTTTTACCTGAATTAGTAATCTTTGCTCCGCTCTTAATTGTCTTCTTATACTTGACAATATACTGAGTTTCACCATCTGCGATAGGCGGTGTTAATACATCACTCGCAGGTGTATTGTCTGGCTCACCAGAAGCATCGGTATGCTTAATTGCATATTCAGTAGCAGAAGCAGCAGATCCTTTCTTAAATTCGTCCTTACCCATAGAACCTTTTGTAGAAAGAGCATTTACATGAATTGATCCATCTACATATCCTGTGATGTCTAATGTCTCGCCAGCTTTTACGATCTGAATCATTGGCATAACAATACCCTTATCTGCGGTTGCAATCTCAGCATCAGTAGCAGAAATAGTCTCTACAACAGCAAGGTTAAGGAATGCGTTAGTTGCAGTAACCTCACCTTTCTTACCTGTATACTTACGATATACAAGGTTTCCATCCTTATCATTGATATCTGTTGAGTCAGCAGTAATATCAATATTTGCCTGTGTAAGCTGTGTTAAGGCATACAGAGGTGTACCATTAGACTTTGCACCGTAACCAAACTGAAGTCTATCTACGATTACGTCACCTAATTTAAATGCCATAATTATTTTCCTCCTTTAAAATTGTTATTTTTATGCAATAAAAAATGAGCGATTAAATATCGCCCATAAAATTGATTAAGTCTTCGGGAATATCTTTGGCTGACACCATACCACCATAGATCCCATGTAATGCAGCCGTTCCCTGTTCGTATTTTTGAATTCTGTTTACAGAATCCATAAACTGACATATATTCACTTGTTTTAATTCTTCCAACTTATATTTAAACCCAGGATGATTTATACAACTCGAAACAAGTGGTAAAAGAGTCGATGTGCCTTTCTTTTTATCATCCTGTTCTGCTTTCATTCTATCTTCTTGTAAAATCCATTGTTTTGTTGTTTTACCTTTTGCCTTTTCAACCTTTGGATGAACATTCATCATCGCTCGAATAAATTCAGCAATTTCCATATATTCATCATCATAAATAATCATATTTTTATCTTGATTTAAAAGCGCAAGATGATTGTATTCTGGATCGTCAACATTTTTTCTTGCTTGAATTAGTTCAAATCCATCAAAACTAAAATCTTCGAATAGTAATTTTAACGGTTCTTTATCTTCAAGCAATTGATATAAGATATAAAACACTTCAATATCTTTTGTTTTATTCCAGTCTTTTTTGAATACATCATAGAGAAGAACTCGAATGGAAGTAGAATTACTAAGAAAAGGAGAGATTGCTTGGTAAAATTTTGATTCACCAATATCTAAAATATCTCCTATAGTTGGAATAGAAATGGTAATACCATTTATTGTATAATCCTCACCAAAATACATTTTTAGTTTGTCAAAATGGTATTCTGGATTATGACTTTTTTCTTGTTTCTTTTTTATATCTTCTTCAGCAGCAGATTGAAGATTATTTAACGTTTCTAATACATCCAAATAATCACCGCCTTATACCGTAATTCATGATAGAAGATTTTTTATCTGTTGTTTTATGAATTCCATTAGTGTCAACAACTTGGAATACGAGAGTGCGAACAAGATAATTATTATCTGTTGTAGATTCCTTTGATGATACAAGATGTGTTTGCATTCCAAATATATTAGACCAATTAAATCGCTCTCTTATAATAGAAGCAATAAGATCATGCCTTGGAATACCTGTTAATTTGTCATTTCTGTCATTACCGTGAACAAATATTGTAAATGTAATATTTGTGTACTTTAATGTATCTTGATAACGAGGCATTTCATCAAAAGATACTTGGTAACAGATATAATGTTTTACCTCAGTCTGAGTATCAGGAATAAATAAATAAGGACGAATATTAGAAGTCCCACCAAAATATCTATCCCATTCCCCAAGAGGTTCATACTCTTTTGTATCTTCGTTCCATTCCCAGTTGATATTACCATCATCGTCAAAAAGTTCAGATTCTAATGATTTTTCATTAAGTGCATATAAAAGACATGGATTAAGCATAAGTGCTTTTTCAATCTTTTTCTTATACTGAATATTTTCATCATCAGGAGTGGTTCTATACGCACGAAGTTTGTTTAACAAATCATTCTTTGTAACTAATTTTTCTGCCATAAAACACCTCCTATTCAGTTAATTCTAACGACAAAATTTCAGATTTAATCGACAAGTTATCCTTAGTGATTTCGCACTTAACAGACAATATTTTGCCAATAACAGAATTATCATTAGGAAACTTTACTTTCTTTTGGTTGTACTCTGTACCAGCTCGCCATGTAACTTTATCAGTCCAATCTTTATTATCAATAGAGCAAGTCCATGTAAAGGTTGCATCAGCGTATTCAGTTGTAATATCTTCATTGGAATCATTGAATAGATTTACTGTAAGATTTTTATAAGAGCCACCAACTTTAATTGTTGAAGTGGATGCTGAAATTTTTACTGCGATAGAAGATGGGGGAGTGGTTGGAGTAGATGGATCTGTTGGGACGATTTCTGAATCGAAATAGTTCGCATACATTTCACCTGTTTCAAGATTGACATAATCAGTATGCTCGTTCCAAAATGCCGTATATATAGTAAGTTTTTGAATACCAAATGGCATTGAATTTTCAACCTTGGTCACTGTCCATACTGTAGGATGTTCTGTTAAAGCACTTACTACAACACGCATATTTTTAGAATCTTCAGAAGTGTACCAAAACTTCTCTGTAATAGAGTTCATTGGCAACCATATCTTATCCTGATTATCTGTGTGTGTAAAATATCGGTCTGTATAAGTTCCTATAGTATATGAATTCTGTTGTCTTAAACAACACCACATACGTCTCTTAATACGCTTATCATTAAATTTTTCAATCCATGTAAGTTCGTAATTTACTGGCAAAATCAGATACTTAGGAAACTGATTAGCTGGTTCATCACGGCAAATAATCCATTTATGATAAACTCCTCTATCATCTGGAACGTCCACGAAAAGCCCTATCGGAAATGTCGCTCCATAGCGTTTTCTAAAATTAGTCTCATAATAATAAAGGTCATCACCTTCATTAAATCTTACAGGCTGACTTGGACGAAACATAAGATAGTATTCCACTTGGTCTTTATCCATTGACTGATAAGATTTAATAATAAATTTTGCGTCAATCTTTGTCTTATTGGTATTTTCATAAGTCATACCTTCAGCAAGAGAACGTGTAATTCCATGTTCATCTGTGAAAAAATCATCATGAAAATGGTCATAGATGTAACAAGTCTTTGTAGCGATGTCGTTTTCAAATGTCTGTTCCATCGCCCAATCAGACTGTTCTTTATAAATCTGCCCAATCGTTTTAGCTCCGTTGTTCTTGGCGTTTGCGACACGCCTAGCTGTTTGTAGACTCGGCATCGCTTACACCTCCCTCAAACATCTGCTTAATATATCCGTGAGAATCTAAGATTGCCCTACGGAATTTTTTGTAACTAAAATGGTCACTCTTGAAATTATCCATAGCACCTTGTAAAGTTGCCATAAGAGTTACCATAAGTCCGTTATCATTAAATAAGGTTTTTGTGCCACCTAATTTAAACATAACATTCTCAAAGAAGACGAGAAATGCTTCATCATCTTCAAATATTTTCTCTTCAATTGTCTTATCTTTGTAGAGCAGTAGTTTGTGAATGTCACCATGCATTGCACGAACTGCTTCATTGATTTGCTTGTCTGTGAAGTCACCATATATGTATTGCATATTAGGACTCCGTGTTAATATAGGAATTGTACATATATCCGTAATCACGAATGCGTTTGTTCAATTCAGTTTTCATGGAATCCAGACGGTCAATCATATTTTTATGATTGTCAAGTAGCTTCTTTTCTTCCTTACCACCTATCATTACTGATGTGTGCATAATTGAATCAACCTGTGGCTGTAACCACTCAATCGTCATTCCAAGTACAAGAATTCCTACGACAAAATTCATATCAGCCGTTTCATCTACTGAATTATTCAGCGTAAAATCCAACTGTTGAATTTCATCATCGAGCGTGAGAGAAGAGAATAGTCTGCGCACTCTTGGATTAGCAATTACATTGTTTAATCGCTCTGTATATATTTCAAGCAAATCATTTTCATCAAGAGAGAGTTCTTTTACATCATTGATTCGTCCTCTTGTTCGTGAAAAAATTGTTTCGTATGGAAGCGTCATTGTGAGCCTCCTTTACTATTCAAATAATTCAGACATCAGTGTAAAATTCGTCCCATAAAATGCATCAAGTGCTTTAATTTTCTTTACGCTATCAACACGTCCGTTTGCTATCAAAGTTGCTGCAATATTTTTAATTGATTCTTTTGCACCATCTGGAAGTGTTTCAATTGTCGCAATCATGGTATCTGCATCTGGGTTAATTAACAAATCTTCTAAGTCGCCAACTGAATACATAGTTGTATAAATTTTCTGAACCTGCGGAAATTCTGCAAGAAAATCTTCGTCCTGAATGATAAAGAAAGGTTCTGTAATATGTCTCTTACCTGAACGAATAGCAGCTACAAGATCCTGATACTCCACCTCTGTAACATCGCCACGACCAGCCCATTCATAATTCACACCTGATTTAATTCCAATCATACCAAGACATCCAGAAACAATTGATTTACATTCAATGGCATCTGTTGCATCAAACTTTCTAGCTTCCTTTTTAACTGTAGATTTTTTTTCTTCTATATTCTCCGTTTTTGGAGTTGTTGTTTTCTTTGTATAAGCCATTTTATAATCCTTTCGTTCCATAAAAATAAGAGGCTGGATTATACCAACCTCTTATAACTTCTATTTTTATTTAGGCAATAGTCCAAACACCGAAGTATCTATCAAAGATACATGCGATGCCCATTTCTCTCTGTACTTCGTATGTCATGAAGTCGTCAGCTCTATCAGCCTTTTCAGTAACCTCAACAATTTCTGTTTCTCCAACATCTACAAACTTGCAGAACTTATTGTCAACATTAGGAACAATAAGAAGAGTACCAGGCTTGATGAGTTTCTTTGTAACATCATTCTTAACAAATCTCTGTGGGATTTCGACAAGAGTAGTAGTCTCGTATGTACCAAGTCTACCAAGTTTTGCCATATCCTCTTTCTGAGCATCTGTAGCCCAATCAACATCTGTAAATGCATTAAGCTTTTTAAGGTCTGTCTTTAAACCGAATACTGTTACATCAACTCCACCATTAGCGGCAGAAACATCATCAAGTAACTGATCAAAAGATTCCTTGTTAGAAGCAGTAATCTCCTTTGTTACATGGAATACTTCCTGTGCAGGAATTTTATCACCTACAGACATTACCTCTGTAAGCATATCATTCTGAACTTCTTCCTGCATAGCGATTGATACAGCATCAACAAACTTAGACCAATCTTTGCGACCTGTAAGATATACATCAATATCCATACCAACCTTGATTGCGTAGTTGGATGTCTTTACTGAGAAAGATTCACCCTCTGCAAGTTTCTGCATTGATAAGTCATGATGATCCCCAGATACTTTAGCAACAGTAAGAATTACATCCTTATCTGTCCAGAACTCATTTTTATCTCCCTGAGAAATATTCTTTGACTCAACAAACTGATTAAAGAATTCATTTTCCTGTAAACCAGTTGTAACCTTAATATCAAGAGTATCCTCAAGAACTTCCATGAGTTCAAGACCGTTTCTCTTCATTGCTCTTTTAATATCTCTCTTTGAATATTTCTGTGTAGGATCTAATCCTAAAATATCGAAACAAACACTGTTAATTTTTTCGTTTACAGCATTCTTAGGAACTTCGTTTCCGTCCTCATCATATACTGTTATACCATGTGTATAATCATAGAAAAGCTTTTTAAAGCCTTCGAAATCGTTCTCTGGTTTAGAGAATACTCTTTTTAAATTATCAGAAAATACTAACATATTATTTTAAACCTCCTTCCATAATTAAGCTTCAACGGTAAGTTTCTTAGCACTTACGCCTGTGATTGCCTTTCCTACTTCTGGTTTTCCATTGAATCCTTCAGTAGAAAGTTCAAAAGTGTCATATTTGTGTAAACCATAGCAACGAACTCTGTCGCCAGCCAGATTGTAAAGGTTTGACTCTTTCTTCCATGTATTAGTCCAATCTTCAGCTCCAACAGGAACGGAATATACTAAGACTGCATCTCCAGGATCGGTAACGAGTACAAGATAATTGCCATTGCTCATCTGCTGTACGATTTTTCCTGTAAAAGTAGTTACAGCAGCTTCCTTATAAAGATCGAGACTCTTCCAATCTCCGATTGCGATTAAATTACCATTATCGGTATCTGTTGTAAGTTCAACAGAAAACATATGCTCGCCATAATTTGCTGCTAAAACATTGGAAGGATTAGCAGTTGCATGTTTGGCAATTTCATACTTAATTGACATATTTGCCATAATAAAATTCCTCCTTAAATTTTTTTGCATTAAAAAACTCGTTGCAAAAAAGCAACGAGCATATTGATTATTGGTTGTATTAAGTTTTTAATTAAACTTTAAATTTCCATAGCGATTATTTTTCTTTTTTGTGCTATTCACATTCGTAAACATCTTAACTGAATTTGTGTTTTTCTTTGTGTTAACAGAAGAGAAGTTCGCATGTGTAGACATATAATCTGAATGCATAACCTTTACCTTTGTTTCAAAGTCTTCTACAGAATAATTATCCATAGTCTTTACTAATTCAGCGAAATCAGCATTTACATAATTTCCTTCTGAATCTTTCTCTGTAAGAACAGAATAATTATCAGCATTTATAATAGCTTCTTTCTGTGCATGAAGTTCATTCTTTTCTGCTGTCTCCTTGAACTCTTTGAGTGTAGCGTAGTTTGAACGCATAGATTCAAGTTCAGCCTTCTCACTTGCTGTTAAAAGCTCACGGAATAATTCAATACGTTCACCATCAAATGCAACATTGTCACCATCTTTCGTATAGTTCTGGCGGTAGATTTTATCAGTACACCAACCCTCATATACAAAATAAGAATCAAATACATTTGATATATAATAATAATCGTTATCTGACTCTTCGTATGGTGCTAACAGATTATAAAGTGCATATCTTGTATCTTCGTGAGAAATTTCATATGTACGAACAATCTTTTCAAAAGTCTGACTTCCACCTTCATCGCCTTCTGGATCAGAAGCTCCTTCGCCATCACCTTCTCCATCATTGGAAGGCTCACCAGATTCTCCGCTACCTGAATTGTCTCCTTCTGAATCGTCATCATCGAACATCTCGGCAAATTTTGCTTCAAGTTCCTCATCTGACATTTCTGTATAATCGAATGTTACATCTTTAGCAGTCTTACCATATTTGGCAAGTAACTCTTCAAATTTTGTCATTTTGTTATTTATTCCTCCTTCCTTTGATTGTGTTTGAACAGGAGTCTGTTCTTTATTGAAATTAGAAAGTGTCTTGTTAAGATTTTCTAAGAGTTCAATCATTTTTTCATCTTTGTCAAATTTTACTGAATTGTTATTTATACTAAAATCCGCAATATCGGCACGAGAACCTTCCATACCTTCCTGAATTTCTGTACCATCATCATGACTTCCTAACAAAGTCGAAGCATTTACATAGAAATCATTCAATTCAAGATACTTCTCCTTGGCGTTGTAAGAAAGTTCATCAATGAAAAGCTCACAACTATTTTTTGAACCTTGTTTTTCACGAATAATTTCACAAGCCTTTGTATATTCTTCACTTATATAAGCATAGGCACATACATAATCTTTATCTAAATCATCATCATGTTCCCAAAATGCAGGTTCAGATGAGAAAGAACCAACTTGAGATTCAATATATCTCAGTTCTTCTTTGCCTTTTTCGTCTTTAACAATTTCCATCTCATGACCTTCGAAGTCCCAACTGCCATCGTCAAGCTGATGAATTGCAGCCAACACAGGTCTGTCAGCAATTGTATTCATTGCTTTCTCGGCAGCATCCTTTGATACATAACTCTTATTTCTGTTAAGTCCTGTATGAAAAATTCTGAATTTAAGACGCATCATTCCACGATGATTTTCGTCTACAGTATGATCTATCTCAAAAGTAGTAGGTACTTTTAAAGCCAGCTGATAGCCAGTGTCTTTAGAACTGAATTTTGCAAATTTTTGTTCTTGGCAAAATTGTAGTAAGTCATCTTCAGTTAAAATTTTCTTTTTAATAACCTTTGGCATTATTTAACCTATTCCTCCTTTCTTTGTTGATATACCACTCAAAGTAAGGGAGTGGTTAGAATGTTAGCATGTTGCTATGCTGAATTTTATTATTTGTATTTTCAAAAGTGAGAGGGTGGTTATTCAAAAATGTTGCCACGTTCCCATCTTGAGATACCAGTTTAAAACCTTCTTTAAGAAGTTTTCCCTTTGTCTCCTTGTCGGATGTTTTAATAAAATTGTATTTCATATTAAGACACCTCCTTTATTTATTATTGAGATCCTCGTCTCTTGTACGAAGTCCAGCATCTGTAAGTTCCGAATCATCCTTCTCTTGACCACCGCCTTTATCATTACCTGTCTGAGTATAAGTGCTAGATAGAGGTTTGAATTTTGAACTAAGCTGTAAACAGTCTTCTTCCAAAAAGTTCATAGATAATGTATCTTTTTCAGATACACCATTCAATGTGTTATAAAGAATTTTGTTTGGCAATCCATTAGTGCATGATTCCAAGATTGATTTTTTAAAATCATCTTTCTGATAAATAGAAACATCAAAGAATTTAACTTTACAAGGTTCAGATATCCAACTAGATAAAAGTCGATTTACAATCGCTTGAATCTGTGGAATAAGAGTTGAAATAGAAAATGTAGAATCTGCAAGTACGCCATATTTAAAAGCAGCAGAATTAGATGCAGAGTTTAGGTTTAATATCTGAGCACCACCAGCGGTATTTAGAATTTCCTTCGTTGCTTTTTCAACTTTTGTAACATCACCTGTCGCATCATCTGGGAAACTTATCTCATGTAATTCACCAGGAACAATAGCAGCAGAGATATAAGGCGGTAATGCTTCTTCAAGCATACGATTGAAATACTGAATCATTATATCTGGATTCACAGCCCAATCATCTACGTCATTTCCCATAGTCTTCATTTCTAGCCATACCAATTTATAAATGTTGGCTGCCTGTTGAACTGCTTGATAATCAGAAGCGTCCATAAGATCAATTAATGATAAGAATATAGGTGTAAGCACGGGAACGATGGTTTCCCAGTCTTCAGACCTAAATTTAATACATACATTATATTCTTCTGGGATTAACTGATATTTTTCATTTGTACTCTGATATGTATTCCACATACTATTGAATGGTTCACCCCAATATTCAAGAAGCTCCTGATGGCTACGAAAATAACTCATGTCCATAGCTCCTGCAAATGAACCATCAGGAAACATACCTGCTATTTTCATATAATCTGGATCTAATGGAAGAACAAACATTCCTTGTCCTTCTGTATAGTAAGCACATCCATAAAATACATCTTCTCTTAAAGTGATAGATGCGGCTTTACGAAATTCATAATTTAATCCTAAAGTGTCAACTATATCAACTGTTTCTTGATACTTTTGTAATGTGGATTGCACATCATTTTCGCCTGAAATTATAAATGGGGGAACTATATTACGAATTGTAAGATCAATCTGATTTGCATAATATTTACAAAGACGATAATAGATTTCTGAACGATAATAAAGATAACGAGATAAGCTTCGTAGATTCTTTTCATTAGAAGAGATATTCTTTATGTATGTTTTTACATCTTCCTTTGAGTAGTTACTGATTGACGTATATCTGGATGATTTCTGAATATCTCGAAGACTTGTAATTGCACTTGTTGCATCTTCATAACGTTCAAGTCTACTTTTATTTTTCTCATACCATTCACGCATTTCATTTGCGGTTGGTTGTTTTGGAGTAGAAGAAGTGGTTTTCTTCTGCGAATTATTTATTTTAGCAGGTGCATTATAATTTGCATCTACTTTCTTAGGTCTAGGCATATTTGATAATGCACCTCCTTAATTGTATTTTGCTTTACGGATTGTAAGCTTTGAAACTAATGATTGTGTATCTTGTGTCTTAGGTTTCAATTTTAATTCCAATTGACACGCACACCAGTAAGAATAGGCAATTGAAGAATACCTATCTTTCCTCATACCTTCAACTTCTTTAACCTTGATATTTCCGTTTTTAACTTCGTGATCCAATTTAATCAATTCGTAAACGGCAAACGTTGTTTGTATATAAGACATTTTCAATTTTGCTTGCTCTGTTGGAGACATTTTGAAATATCCCTTATATGTTTCTTTTAATGAGCTATCCGCATCCTGTTCAGAAATAAGAAAATTAATTTTTCCATTCTGTATACCATTTCTAAGTAATACACATATCTCATTATTAAAATTAGCATTAGCTTTTACAGACCAAACAACTTTATTAGCATCACGAACTTTGCATCGTTCAGCCATATCTTTATCATTTATACAAGTCATCGCTCGATATCTTTTACCATTTTCTTGGCAAATTTGATCCTTGGTAATAAAATCATATACTCCCAAGCCGATTCCGTTTGTATCTAAAACTAAATCTGTACATTGATACTCATAAAAGTATTTCATAACAATCATTCCTAATTCGTCTGTTTTCAAACCTTCAAAAGTTTCACCATATACGAAATTTGATTGATATGCAGTATCATTTACTTGAATTAAATCATTAATAAAAATAGCAGAAGCGTCATTCTTTTTCTTTTTCGTAGATTGCATAAGAGCAACGTCAATAGATAGTATTCTTTTGCCAGTAGATGTTAATTTTGGAATTGTTATTTTGTCATTGCAGAAACTCAATGGTGGAAATGCTTTGCGAAGTCTTCTACGAGCAGTTAATTCATCAAATTTAAATAAACTACCATCTGTATCACCAAACCACAGGCATTCCATTTCCATCTGCTGAACAAGTTCATTGTAATCAGCTTCACTCATTTCATCTTCAAGCTGAGAACGAGAGAGTAATCCTTCACGCACCGATACCTGATAAGGTAATCCACATATAAAATATTTTTTTGTATCATCAAAGAAATTAAGAGTGTAACTTTGTGCTTTTCTATAAGCCCATGAACTTTTAAAATATGCGCTGGACATATATATTTCTTTGTTTCTTTCCTGCATATGAGCATATTCAGGTTTTTGTAAATATTTAGGTTGTCTAGGGCTTGTTAAGAATTTTCGTAATACTGTATTAATTACAGTTTCATCAACCATACGAAATTCATCCACGACTATACAATTTGCTCTGGCTGAACGGCTGTTCTCCGAGCTTGTACGAGTTTTTATCCATGAACCATTTTTGAAATAAATAGAAGCATCGTTTTGACCTATATTACATTTCTCAATTTCAGAACGTAATATGGAAGACTGTTTCATAAAATCATCTTGTATTTTGAGCAAGACTTCGTTAGCTTGTTTCAGAGTTCCAGAACTAACAACGATTTTTGTTCCAGGAAATAAAATACATCTTACACAGCAGAAGAGGGCGGTTAGGTATGTCTTACCTTGACCTCTCGCTGCCAGATACATAACGAAGTTATAGTGCATCATGCACCATAACAAAATTTGTTGAAACCATTTTAAAGATAGTCCCAACACGTCAATAACATATCTATGTGGATTACTGCGATAATACCCAGCTCTCCAAGCAACAGTTTCCATTATTTTTTGTTGCTTGTCTTTTTCTATCTCTGTTTGAGTTTTTACTTGAGGCATAATTATACCTCCTCATCAGCTTTTTGACCGAATATCTTATCAAATAATGCTTCTGAATCAGTATCTTCATCATACTCAGGTTTCTTAACAGTATATTTAGAAATGAATTTCTCATATGTTGCAGAAAATGCATTCTTTAATCCCATCATCTTAGATAAGTGCCCTTTGAAGAATACATCAATCAGCAATCCAATTTTATCAGGATCTTTAAATTCTCCTTGTGGCTCTGGTATAGGTTGTTCCTGCTCCCATCTATCAATAAGCTGTCCAAATGTAAGATTATCAGTTAATTCAGATGCAGTTTTCTGATTAGGCTTGATATTTAAACTTCCTAATAAATTCTGCAAAGTAGCATCTAAATCTTTTGTATCTTTCCCATTTTTTTGAGCATTATCTATTTCAAGTTCCTTACAACATACTCGTTTAAATAAAAGTTCTTGAGATTTATTTTCACAGGGGTAACGTGTCGTCCAATCTTGATATTCCGTCTCAAGATACATAAGTTCTTCATTGTTATAATTGTTTCCAAATCGCTTTTTTGCAGATTTGAGAGTTTTTTGGACAATCTTTGTATTTGTTTCAGGCATTGAATCTTCATCGTCTATCGAGAATATTGAATCTTTATAAGTTTTTTGACTATAATCATTTAGGCTTCTACAAATTACGATCCACTGTTGAACAGCAGTACTTCTTATTTTTTCTCCTGTTTGTTCAGAGAGTTTTTGTAGCTGCTCATTATAAACATTTTCATCAAAATACCAATTAAGTCTTCTAAATGTTTCTATGGTTTTCTCACGATTATCAGTTCGTATATTATTTTTTTTGTCATAGTCAGTACATTCGTTTAATATACATTCCTTGCAAGCATAATGTTCAATACCATCAGGACTTGTCTTAGAAGAGTAGAACGTTGCTGCACTTTTCCATTGTCCACAATGACTACAATATATCAGCTCATTGTTCATGATACGCTGATAAAAATTTGCAAGCTTTTTATATTCATTACGTAAGTTTACAACTGTAATCTTCTTCAATTCCGTATCAGAAATTGGCTCTAAAACTTTAGCCATTGTTTCACTTCCTTTCCTTTTTAATCCAATAAAAAAGAAAGTAACAATTTTATGCTACTTTCTCTTTATATTTCCATATATATCCTTGCGATGATTTAGTTTGTCCACAACAATTATTTTGAATTGCACATAAGTTTAAATTCTGTTCTAGGATTTCATCATATGTCCATTCCCTTAAAAAATCTAATTGTTTTGAATATTGTAAAATAATACGTTCTTTTGCCTTTTTATCTTTTAGAACCTTATCTTTTCTCTTTTGTTTATTTTGATAATATATTTCAGGGCTATTTTTCCATAACCAAATATATCCTTTATATGTATCATAATGTCCATTACACGCAGAAGCAACGGTAGAACTTCCAAACCCAAACTTACTTGTTTCATTAGCAGATTCATATTCACGAATAAAATTCATGTTCAAATCATATTGCAATACTGGCTTAGGAAGATTTTTATTTTTAGACAAATAATAATTCCAATCTATGTTTCCTGATTTATAATCTTTTTCATATATCCAAATATATCCATAAGCCTTTTTATATTTATCTTTTTCACAACATCTTTTAATTCCACTTGTTGACTTTTTACCTAAAAAATCACATGCTTCACCTGCACTGACGAAAGTTCTTATATACTCACCATTTAGATCAAGCATTACAATTGGTTCAGGATTTTGAATCATTCTCATTTTTGCAATTTCTTCATCAGTGTGTTTATAACCTTTACATCCAAGTCCACCATCTGCAAAGTTATATCCCGCATTTTTGGAATCATAATAGTTTATCCAATAAATTTCTCGTTCATCTAGCTGTTCAAATTTACATCTTTCAATAATTTCAAATTCAAAGTTTTCTGCACCATATTTATTCCATGCGTTTTGTAAATGTGCATTGTGTTCAGTATTGTGCTTTAGATAACTTCTATGTCTCATCCATCTATATTTAAAATTGTAGGTTTGACCTATATATCTTTTACCATTCAATTTATTTGTTATAGAATAAATTCCACATTGATCACTATCTTTTTTGTTTTCTTCATTTCTTTTATAATTACCCATATATATTCATTTCTCGCTTTCCACTCGCAAGCCAATTAAAATAGAGTGAGAGAGTAGTGCGAGTATCTACTATACTGAAGCTCATGACTTCTTCAGCTTCTCACTCCATAATCCAACTACCTGCAATCGAAACAGTAACAATCCTCTCATAGTTGGCTATATATTTATTCTCTTTTTAAATTCCATTACAATATAAAAAGAAGCCACTTCATACGAAATGACTTCTCATAATTTCCAATGAAAGTGCAATTCACTTCACTTAGCACACCCACTGCGCATCGAACACAGGTTAAGCGTTTTGGAGACGCTTTTCTAGCCAATAGATAGGTGCATAAAATACAAATCTTAAACCTACAAAATCCGTTCCTAATACCATTATATAGAAAATCTGCACAATATATAAAATACAATATATACAAAATGTACAACAAAAATTTGAAATATAATATAATTATGGACATTTTTCATAAATTATGATATAATACAAAAAATTGAGGAGGTATTAATTATGGAAGAATTTATCAAATGGATCATTGAAAACAAAGAAATTGCAATATTATTACTTGTAACTGTTAGCATATGTATTCCAATAAGTATGCGTTTTAGAAAAACAATAATTAATAATAACAATAAAAAAATTACAAACAACTATCATAATGAAACAAACAATAATTCAAGAACTTATAATCCACCAAAACAAAATCCACCAAGACAAAATTCATTCGCTACAAAAACAGAAATTCAAAGTATTAGGCTATATTCTACTGGTAAAAAAGGTAAAGTCTATACTGACAAATTTTACAAACAAATAAATCATAATTTTGGAATAGAAATTTTGCTAAAGAATAATACGAATGTACAACAAAATGTTAAAGTTGGATGGTGCATATATAAAGATGGTTCAGAAATTATGAAGGGGACTTTTAATAAAAAAATTAATGCAAATTCAACAGCCACTAATGATTTTTATGTAAAAGAAGAAAGTTTTAAAAGACTTAAATCAGGAAAATACAAATCGCAGTTCTGGGTAAATGATAAAAGAGTACAAAAAGTTTATTTTTACATCTTAAACAAATAGAAGAGAGGATTCATTATGAACATACCAACAAACCCTAAGAAAGCACCACTTGAAATGAAAAGTATAAAATTGTATTCGACAGGATTAAAGAAAGTTTTTACCAATCATTTTTATAAATCTATGAATCATAACTTTGGCATAGAGATTACTATCAGAAACAATACGAATAGAATGCAAGAAATGAAAATTGGAGGTTGCGTATATGATAGCAATAAAAATCGTGCTGTAAAATGGATAAGCAATAAAAAAATTAATCCTAATAGTAATGCATGTTATGATTATTATGTAAAAGAACAAACTTTTAACACTATGAAACCAGGAAAATATACAGTGATCTTTTGGATAAATGACAAAAAAGTAAAGGAAGCTTCATTTACCATTACATATAAATAATATTCGAAATGTTTAAGCTGCCGATAAAATCTATCGGCAGTTTTATAATACGAATAATAATATTTTTCAATTTTCTCCACATACTAATCAAAACATCTAAGGAGAACACCCATGAACACATCATACAAAACAGCAATCCAATTTCAAGATTTATATATCCCAGTAAAAATGTTAAAAATATCACACAACAATTCCATAGAGCTTAATCAACTCTGCAAAGACTCTAAAGAAAGAGTACGTTACATCAAATTCTGTCCGTCTTGTAACAAGGAAATAACAAATTCAGATATAGTAAAGGGATATAAATATGCAGAAGATAAATATGTTGTCTTAGAACAATCCGATATAGATTCAATCACATCGAATCAAGACAGAACACTTTCAATAGAATATTTCTGTAAACCTAAAGAAATATCAAGTCTTTTAATAGATAAATCATATTATCTAATTCCAGAAATGGAATCAGAAATATCATACGAACTTCTTCGTAAAGCTATGATTACAAATAGGGTAGTAGCCGTTACCGAAATAGTGTTAGGCACTAAACAAGAATTAGTAGCTTTATTTCCTGACAAACATTGTATTATTGCAACAATATTGTTTTATGAAAATGAGATAAACGAACTGCCACCAATAATGAAGCATAAAACCGATAGACGGCAACTTGAAAATCTCAAGCAAGATGTTATATATAGTACAAAAGAATTTAATTGGAAATCTCATTATGACAAATACCAACTCAAGTTAAGAAAATTGATATTTGATAAAATTCCAAAATGATATTGCCTTTCTCATTCCATCCTCGAATGGCGAGCTTTCATCTAAACTGCATAGGACGTATCCTATTGTTACAACAGTACCAGTCCGAAGACCGCAAAGGGCATAGGGCGGTAGTAAGTGTTGAGCTTACACACCTAAGTTCCGTATGCATCCAAAAAATAGGCTTTCACATCAGGTTTACCGCACGAAAAGATTTCGGTGAGAGTCGAACTCACGCCCTCGGAGTTGCAGTCCGATGCCTTAACCAACTTGGCTACGAAATCATAAATAGGGCATATCGGACTCGAACCGATACTCATGGAATGAAAATCCATTGTCTTACCTTTTGACTAATGCCCCATATTTAGGGTGGAAGAGTACCACCCATTATTTTTACAGAATAACTTCTGTTTTACCTTCAAACTTAGTGTTCAAGGCACGAAGTTCTGTTAATTTCTTACTGATTTCTCCCTGAATCTTATTAGCAAATAAAACAGCATAAGCCTTTCCAAGTTTCTCAGCAGAATCAAATACTGTATTCAGTGCAGAAGTAGGAATTTTTGTAACATCAAAAGTAGTAACAATATGTAAATCACTTGTTAATGCATATTCCTTGTTTACAAGATTTTCAATCTTTACTTCTACAATAGTGCTATCATCTGTTGCGTCAGTAGTAATAACTGGATCGCCGCTAGTAGAATCAATTTTCATATTAGCTTTAAAGTCAATATCACTAAATCTAATACTTCTAGGGAAGTCTGTAATAATTTGTGCTTCTTCCGTTTCAGTTGTAGTTGTTGTGCCAAGGCTTGCTACGGCAATATCAACAGTGATAATATTATCATCAATTGTATTTGAAATATTTAAAGTCATGATTTTGTACCCTCACTTTCGTTTGCAATTATTTGGTTGTATGCATCTTTGAAACTGATTACTAAGTCCCTTAAAGTCTCTTTATCAATAGTACAGTCCAAATTGCTCATATCAATATTCGGATTTGATACCGTAAATTCCAATGTATTTCCATTTGGTGCAAATAAAACTTCCACAGATTCATTAAGTAGAAGAGTAATAGAATCAATTTTATTTCCATTATTCGATGTTACTCGTTTTACTTGACCAACTTTTAATCTATCATTTTCAATAGATAATCTACTTGCCATTGTACATTCTCCTTTCTTTTATTTTTCGTTTCCTTTTAATCTAACTGAGGTAGTAGGATTCGAACCTACGAATTTAGCAGTCAAAGTGCTATGTCTTACCGCTTGACGATACCCCAATAACAAGGAGAGTAGCGACCTCTCCATATTATATAGATTGGTAAGATCTACTGCCGATTGATTACCAGTCAGCCGGCAAAGAGAATATTGAAAATTCTCTGATATGTAAAATCAGCATAAAGCACTCACTAGCTGATATTGGACTGTACACATCCAGTTATTCAGAATTTAGTTACTTATCAGCAACCTAATTCATGCTTACCTATACACCTATTTTTTCTTGCTAACCAACGCACGAGATGAGCAAGGTGACAACTCGCATCAACCAAACTACATTGCGCTTATGTATTGATGCTCCATTAATTTATCCAGTAGCTATGCCACATCGGAATCGAACCGAAATCTTCTCTAATATGAGACGCATGTTCCAATCATGCTGATGACCTGGATAATATATTATTCTCCCATTCCTAACTCGTGTGTATTACACGTCAAATGCATGATATGTATATGAGTAACCGTTTACTTTAATGGTTCTCATTAACGCAGAGAGGCACGAACATCTTCTCATTTCTAAGGCTGAGAACCACCGATAATCCTAGATGTCGGTAGGAAAGAAGTAGGGCTTACGATGCTTCGTGAATAGCAAATGCCAAGATATGTTAATCGTCTACTAAGCCAAGACCTCTCCATAACACCGCCAATGAGCAGTAAGCAGTGGGAAGTTTTAGACCATTCCAAGGTCAAATATTTCTGCAAACCGACCTTTATATTTGTGTCGCATATCGGTCAGCGACAGCTCATTTGTAAAAGCCTATCAGTGAACTGACAGACCGTCCTCACTTCCTTTGGATGTGAGTAGCTTGTTATATCTATTTATTCTCTACATTGTTGTCACCTCTCGGCTCAAATATCACGTTACTATGCTTTCTTGTTTAAATTAAATTGTTGATGTTAGACGAAGGCTTCATCGGTATCCTCAGTGTCTTCACGAATTACATATATCTGAGTGGTTTCGGAAGGATTATTTATTCTTTTCTTCAGTAACATTAGAATTTTTGCTTCTTAAAGCATTGATTTTATTCATAACCTCTGCTTTGGTCTGCTTGCGGCAGTAAAATTCTCTAGTTGTTTCAGTGGATCGATGATTGGCAAGCTCGGCTGCTAATGCTAAATCACCAGTTTCCTCATATACAAGATTTAGCCTAGTCTTACGTTGGCAATGAGGTCTATAGTCAGAAATTCCAATGATTTCACCATATTTCTTCATTCTATCTCTGATTGCGCTATCACCCATAGGTTTATATTCTCCATTGTATTTTGTAATTAACAATGAATCACATTCCAAATGGTCATAATCATTCTTTCGCATTTCAAGCCATTCTTGAATAAGTTCTTTTGCAACATCCCCGAAAACTACCTGTGTACGATATCCTTCCTTCTCCCTTATATCTACGAACATATTGTTCTCTAAATCAAGTTTGGATAGCTGCAATCTTAACAATGCACCAATTCTGTTGGCAGAATCGAAGCTTACCTCAAATAAAATTTGATCCTGAATTGAATACTTATCATTTTCAGATAATTCTCTACGGATTGTCTGAACTTGTTCTTCTGTAAGGAAGTAAGAGTTCAAAATATGTTCCTCATTAGCTTTCTTCATTCTATCAAGTTTACCGTCAAAAGGATGATACTTAACGAAGCCACGCTTCATAGACCAAATATAGAATGAACTAACAGCAGAGATTTTCATGTTGATAATCTTTTTATGATTCAGAAGTGTTTCTTGACAGAACATAATATAGTTCTCCATAATATCAACGGCATTTTCCATAAACTCATCTGAATACAAATCTAAATCTCCATAATTTTCACCTAACCACATAAGAAAATGACGAAACAATCCTTCATATCTTTTATATGTAGTATCTTTAACATCCTGATTTTTTATAATATTTGATTGGAGATATTTCTTATATTTCTTCAAGTTATCAGGATTTATGAATTTCTCCTTATCCTTGGTAAAATATTTTACCCTTGTTACATGTGCCACTAAATCACTTCCTTTCACATAATAAAAAGAAGTAGGATAGTGGTAAACTAAGCTACTTCTTGTAAAATCTCATTTATTTTATTTTGCAATATTTCTTTATAACTTCCATTTTTCATTTCAGATGAAAACAGAAATAGATAATTACATTTGTTCTCTATAAGTATTTTTTCTTTGTATAACATTTTCTGTTGATACTCTTGCTGATGTTTGTACTTGTATTCATAATGTCTCCAATCTGCCGTATCATTAGGTATAACACCTGCAATTTCAACATATAACTTTTTACCATTAGGCAAAAGCATACAGTAATCACAATTTGTTTTTCGTTTTTTATCACTATTTGTAAAAGTCTTATACATTACATCTCTAAAATATGATTTGTTATATTCGTATCCAAGAGAACGTATATATGTAGAAAAATCAAATTCCATAGTTGATACAGCACGTTCACCATCATCAAACGTATATTTAAAACTAAAATTATTTGGATTCATTTCAAATCCAAGACTTTTAATATAAGCAAATATATCTAAACCTTCACGCTTAAATGCTTTTGTCATTGATTTATGTTCAATATTATTTTTATGATATAAACCACTTTCTAAATCTTGCCATGTAAGAAATTTTCTGCCAGTTTTTTCATATAGATTATTTAATGCCTCTGTAATAGTATCCCTGTAATATTCAAATGGATAAAGAGGTTTATCTGTTGGCGTTGGCATAAGACCAATCTCTTCTTTAGCCTTATTAAGACCGCCAAACATTCTTACCAATACAATCATCGAGAAACCAGTTTTTTCAAGTGAAATATCTTCTCGTAAAATTGGTCTACCCAATTCTTTCTCAAGATTTATAAGTGCATTCGCAATATATTCTTTTTCTTTTTTGAGCTTATTGCTTTCATAACCACACCAACGCACGAAATCATCATATTTTTTTACATTTTTATCTGGACAATATTTTACGAACCAAATTGGATTTGGTAAACCATATTTATTATTCATTAACTCATTTCCACATAAAGCATGACCAATATTATCACTTACTTCTTTAAATCTTTTGACATATAAATCATAATCTTTACTTTCTGTCCTTACGTGAGACACCTTACCAAACTGTAACAAGAAATCATTATAGGTGATACTATTTTCTTTTAATACACGAGTTATAATTCTGCCTTGTGGCATATTATGTTTTGAGTCACATTTTGAATATACTGGCACTTCACCATAAGTATCAATAAATTGATTATACAAAATAACCAAATCATCATAAGTTACTTTAGTAGATTGGATTTCTTTATCTCCAACCTTTAACATTCTTGTTCCCATAATTTTCCTACACTTTCCCCTACACATACAATAAAAATAGAACAGTAGAAGAGGTGTGTAGGTTGCCTTATATACTTGGTAGCTACTCCAAGTATCTACTGTTCCATAAATCCCACAATCAACTATGACACCAATCATGAGCACATATATTTATTCTCTGTTTCCATTCACAGAAACATCAAAAGTGGGTAAAGAGGGAGTCGAACCCACTCGATGCCGAAGCCACGAAATTTACAGTTTCGCCAATCTCCGTAGTTGTTTATTTACCCATACGAAAAGAGTGTGCAGCATACACCACACACTCTAAATATTTAAAAAATAAAATCAAGCAAATCAAATAATCTTCCAACCGAATTATATTCGTCAAAATCACTTAAATCAATCGGCTTACTAGAATAAAATTCACGCTTTTCATATCCATTAACATCACTTTTAACAGAAGTAAATCCGTGAATATTTCCATTTTCATCTTTATCAAATGTAATATTCTTATGAGAATCATCACTTACGTCACTGCAACTGCAATTCTTACAATTATCATCACAATCATCGTCTACATCTTCATCGTCCTCACCAATGTTGAATTCATGAATAATACATCCAGAATATTTATTGTCCATAACAAAAGCTGAACTTACATCTCCATGAATAAATACAATGTCTGTCTCATCCATATTGATATAAGTATCATTTCCCTCATACTTGGCAGCCCGAACATATACATTCATTTCAGAATCAATACTAAGAATAAATGCATCATCATAACCGTCACAATAAGGATCATTCAAATCGTTACAAGAAGCAAGTTTAAAATTCGTATTCTTAATAACAGAATTAAGAACATCTTTCATCACATCATATTTAGCCACAACTACAATTTCTGAACAATCATCGTCATAATCTCTTGTACAAACATCCAGCTTGTCAAAAGTATCTGCTAAAAATTCAGCAAAATCATTTGTATCTGTAAAACCAAATGTTTTCAATATATTTTCACCACCTTAGAATTAGAGCTGTTTTGCAGACTTTGACATCTTAAAGCAAATCTCATCATGCTGTGGAGTTACATACTCCTCACCTTTGCGATTGCCCATCATAATTTTTCCTCTACGCTCTGGAACTGTCTTAACCTTAAACTTTCCAAGTTTTCCAACTGCAACTGATTCTGCGTGATTTGCTGTTAATGTCTCTGTGATTACATCAGAAAAAGCATCAAGAATAACTGCGATATCCTTCTGTGAAGCTCCCTCAACTTTATTTACTACTGCCTTTAATACCTCGTTCTTTGTCATTTTAATTTTCTCCTTTTTTCTCAATTATTTATTTTTTTAATACAAAAAGAGGGTAGCGTCTCATTTGAGTACACTCCCTCATAACTTACAATTGTGACAGTAACATCACAATTTCTATACAATCGGACTAATTAAAAGTAGAAAATTAGCCCAATTTTCATAGTTACTTATGCATAATATAAAAGCCAAGTCACTCGTACTTGGTCTACTTTGTCTTGAAATTAGTATTTCTACACTTAATTCAATTTAAAAACATATTCAGCAGTTCTTCCTTCTCCTTGTATAAACTCAAACATAGAACATGAGGCATTGGAAGCTGCATTTAATGTCATACTATATGGATCTATACCAATTACTGAACCGACAGATAATACAGCAGAATCCAATCCGATTTCAGCCATACTATCATGATGAATATGTCCAGAAATTGTGTAATCTATATGAACTCCATAAGTACGAGACATTTCTAAAAGATTATTTTTAAGATTTTTCTTTTCACCATGAAATCCAACAACACAGTATGTAGACATTATTGAATATGTCATACCTGTAGGATTTTCTAAGATAACAATATTTTCATTATCTTTTAATCGCTCTTTAATAAGAGCCATCATAATTTTACTTACATTTTCATCTGGAAAGGTATTTTTCTTTCCATCTAAAAGTCTAAGTTGATTATGGTTTGAGTCATAAACCATTTGAAACTTAATCGAGACATATTTACTCAATTCATTCAACCAATTCGCTAAATAATCAGCATAACGAATACTTGATTCAATAACTCCATATCTAAGGCGCATTAACTGAGACATTCTAAGAACACCATCAATACCATCTCCAAGTTCAATGATAGAAAGCTCTTTTATGCCAAGATCCTCAATTTTATCTACAACTTTATTAAATAAAATAGTCATTCTTTCCTCAAAGATTTCGGGAGAGTAAGCGTTTATAATGCCACCATAAAAATCTTTAATTTCATATTCACAACCATAATGACAATCTGAAATTGCCAATATCCATGATTTTTTGTTAGATGATGGAGATATGCGCACAGGAGAAGAATATTTATCAAGAGAAGTAATTGCTTCACAAATTTTCTCTGCAATTAATTCATCCCTAGCTTCTTCACGCAACCATTTGTTATATTCAATCTTTTCGCTTTGAAGCTTTTTGCGTTCTTTTTCCAACTCACGCTTTTGAACTTCAATCTCCTTAATCTGTTCATCAGAATCGGTAAATTTACTTCTATTAGCACTTAACATTTTGTTAAAAGCTTGAAACTGTTTGCGAAATTTTGATTCCGTATACTCTGTACCAAGCAACTCATTTAATATATCAGCCACATTTTGCCACGAGCCAATAAGATCTTTGTCTGAACAAACTCTGTAGATAAGTTCTTCGTCTGTCTCATTTTCAAATCTTTTATAAGAAGTTATGATAATCACACTCCTTACTCTTCATCAGACGGAACATCCAGCTCCTCATCTGTCTTTAATGCAACAGTAAAATCAATTACCTGATTCTTAAATGAAGTAAGCAGATCGGCTACTTTTACTTCCTGCTCCATATCATTCTCATCAGTGTATGTAATAGTAGTACAATCCTCTGAGAGTGTACCTGCCTTTACTGTTAATTTATCTGTAGTTGTTCTTGTAAATTTTAATTTACTAGCCGCCATTTCCTTTTCCTCCATAAATTAAAAATTCCCACCAGAACGCTTTCTGCCAGGATTAAAATACATTTGTTTCGTTTTATTCTGTTTTACTTTGATATACTCACGAATCTTTCTGATATAATCTTCATCATAACTCAAACGAATATGTGACTCTAAATAATAACATCCACAACGAGTAGGAATTTTATTTGATAACACATTGTCTATAAGTCTATATGACGGATTAAGATTCGAGAGATGAGTATGCTTTTCTGTATCTTCTTGTCTACAGATACGATAGCCATTTTCAGTCTTGTCAATATAAAAACCTTTATATTCAATTCGATTTTTCATAGGCAGAACCTACTTAACATACTTATCTTCGATGTAACGCTTCCCACCGCAAGTCTTGTAATATCCAATATGTTCGCCTCTGCGATCTACATATCCTCGTCTTGTGTTTCTAATTACACCTTCGAATAATAATTTTTCAATTTCATTTTTTGAAATGTACTTAATAATTTTCACTTCTTTCTTGATTTATTTCCTACAAAGTAGGATAGTAGTTGGAAATGTAGGATTTGAACCCACGACCTCCTGAACCCAAATCAGGCGTTCTAACCAAACTGAACTAATTCCCAAAATAAAAAATCCCATACCGAAGTATGAGACTCTTACTTAATATGAGCTGAGATATTTGACTCAATACGCTACCATCTATTGTGGTTGGACACAATTTATCACACTGCCAATTAGACAGTAGGTAGTAACAACACCAGTTTTGACATAACTGGCAAACTCTTACCACAAAGTATTATAGATTTTCTTTCTGCACATTCTTCCTTGCGAGATTCATAGGTTGCAGCCTATTAGAGTTGCACGTACTTGTACTTTCTCATATAACACCTTGCGAGTGCTATATGTCACCATATTACAGGTGAATAAGTTGTTTTTCTCTTTGCGGTCGCACACACTTTTGCTGTTTTGTAATTTTCTTTTAAATATTATTTACCTAAAATAATTTGATTTCTTTCAAAAGTATGTACTTATTATGGACGATGAGGTGTACATTTGATCATCCGTACCTTTTGAGTACAGCCCAATCATCACCATCCTACTCGGATTGCGATCTCCTTGCTTTTTGATTCCATCCCTGTTTTTCAACTTAAGAGATATTACCAAAATCCTATCAGCGGTTATACTTGCGATATTCCCACCAATAGTACACAAATCATACCCACATTTCTGCGTTACTACAGTGCCTATTTCAAGACACCCACCAATCAACCATATTCGCCAACAGTTGTCCTTGAATAGAAGGTTGGGCGTAGATTTTATGTGTTTTCCGTTAAACTGTATTTCACAGTCGCAGCCTTATAATACGATAAGAACCACTTTATACATGTCGCCATGCTTATTTTTGAGATTTAACATCTCCTGATCCGAAACCAACCAGTCCTACAAAAGTAGAAAAGCTCTCCCAGTAAGACTCGAACTTACGACTTTCGCATTAACAGTGCGATGCTCTACCAACTGAGCTATAAGAGATTAAAAGAATAATCGGCAACCATACTGCAAGAATTGTAGCACAGTCACCGATACATATAAGAAGAGGAGTACAATATGAATATGTACCAATCTTAGAAATGATCTTTAGAATTGTTCAGAACCGCCAATGAATTAGTAGCGATGGAATCTCTTAGATTTTATCAGTTCACCAAATAAGCTGATTATCCGTAGGTTTACCAACCTAACATTAAAGTTAGCAGTTATGGCTGCTTGCACCACATACATTGTCTCTATGGACTTTATTGCCTCAGTATGATACGAGATCTAAATCACTGTTCTGAATTTAATTTGTGTTATATTGTGTCCGTATAGGACGTTGTTCTAATGTCTCTCGACAATTATATATTCTCTGTTTTATCAGCCAAGAAAAGCTGATTTCATTGTTTTATATTCGGGGCAGATAATGATACGTCTGCCCCTAGTATACTTTTTAAACTTGCAAGCCCTTATTTATTACACGCATTGGCAATGGCGTGGGAGTTTACTAACGCAACTCTGCGGTTTCTTCCCTCCATATTACGGACGTTAAGTTGAACGCTAAAAGCCTTGATTTTACTATGTTTTTGACAAAATTGCACAATTAGTTGCCGAAAAAATTATGTACATTTATCACTATTGAAACTTAGCATAAACTTTTCTTTGTTGGTTTTATACAATAGATTGAGAATTTTTCTTGTATATTTTTCAGGCGAATACTTCCTCCTTTTAGATGCCCCTTCTTCATTGCTTAAACCAAGGGCTATCTCAATCAGTCTATTTATTGTAATTATATTACCTATTTTAATTTTCTTTATTGATTCAGTTACTTCTTTTGATTTTTCACAAATCTGTTTATTATACTCTTCATCATCATCTATATATTTTAATTTTGTATTTTTTACAAAAGAGTCATATTCCTGAACTAATTGCATAATTTTTGTCATTTGTTTATCATTAGCCTTCCCCTTCATTTTAATAAAAAAAGATTCGGTTGATAATGTATCCGAAGTAGAGGCGTTTTGAATTTTATTTATCCAATCTTCAAGCCAATTCATAGGACATAACAATTCTCTATTAATACGACTTTTAAGTTTGTTTTTTGATTCATCAACTTCCTCTTGCGGAAGTTCTTTACCATCTTTGGTATATTTAATTTCTCTTGTGTATTTCATAAACTCAGGGAAATCGTGTTTCTTATACTTTGGTTTACCAGATTCAGTATAACCGACAATCTTTTTAATACTCATACAAGAGAGTTTACTAATTCTATCAATTTCCTTATTACCATCAATTTCATATTCTCTTTTACATCCATCAATAATAACCTGTGCAAGAACAGACAAAATGATAAAATTATCATAGAGTTCTTTAAGTTTTTTCTCATCAGGACTATCTTTTTGTAATTCTGTCCAATAATAGGTCATTGCCAACTGAGCCAAATTACTTGAATATCCGATTCCCATACGTGATTTTGAAAACTTATTATCCATAGCAGCATAATCTTTTTTTGTGTTATTGTAGGTAATACCAGACTCTTGTAATGCATTTACGATAGTATAAAAATCTCTATAACATCTTTCTGCACATTTGACAATTGTTGATTGATTTGTGACAAGCATAAAATCCGAGTCTTCATCCATCCCATTTGCTCTATCTTGGATATCCGTATGAATACAATTAACTGCTATGATATTTTTACTAAATGCAAAATACTTATCCATTTTTTCTGAATAGACATTATGCAAATAACATATATTATTTGGGGAATTATGTGGGTTTCTAAACGCTGCAAGATATTCATTGTTATCGAAACGTTTAGTATAACACTGAATACAATTATATTCTTGAGAAAGTGTTGGATCTTTTTCAAAATCTTCACCAACAGAATAGAGCAGAAGTGCATAAGGATTACCACATACAGTCAAATTATCACCATTGACCATAATTTTTCCTTTTCTCATTCTGTATACATAATCAAAGATGATTTTCTTTTTTTCTTCTCTAAAAAATGTACTATTTCCAAACTCATGATTTTGAGCATATAAATCGGCAAGCATCTCATAATGATTTACCTCATTTGCATTCTTTCTAAGAAACTTTTCAAATTCATCATTTTCACGTTTAAGTAATTCAACATAATCAATACTAATCTGAGCAATGTCTTTTACATCGTCCTTCGTACATGGAAGAGTATTAATCATCTGATAACTCAATTGTTGATATTGTCCTAATTTACTTGGGTGGTCAGTTTTTACGATGCCCCACATATCACCATCAGAATGAATTCTTTCGCACCAATAGTCATATGCTTCAGTAATATTATTACCCATTAAGTCTTGAAATTTCTTCCATTTAATCGCATTATCAGTGGTTATCATCTTAATATCTTTTAAATAATGCCATTTACCAAACATATCTTGAATCTGGTATGTATCGTAATCATATCCATTTTTCTTACACCAATCTTTAAAGAATTTTTGAAGATAACTCTTAAAAGCACATGCTTTAAAAAGGTGGTTTCTGAGCAATGCCATTCCGTTAATATACGATGAGAGACGAAGATAATTAGAATCAGCTTCGATTAGTGCCATACCATCCCAAATTGTATTTTTAACTTGACGTTTTTCTTCGGATACAACACATTTTTTACGTTTTTCAATTACCTTTTCGTTTTTGTTAGTTTCTTTATTTTTCTTTTTGACTTCTACTTCGTATTCTTCTGCTTTAACAACTTTTGTCATTGTTTCAAAAAAGGAATCCTGATCTTTGAGAATTAGAATATCCTCAACAGGTATATGAAGTGTACCAATAATTGTAGATGTGGTAAGTGGAGCATAAGCTGACATTTCAACGATTTTCGCATTGTCATGACTCATTTTTTTTCCAAGTCCAATTGTTAACCAATCATATGCGATGTCATATAATTTACTATTTATAAAAATAACTTGTCCAAGTTTAGCTTTGGCACTTGTACGAAAAAGCATCTCATAATGAATTGTTTCTTCTTTAATTGTTCCGTCTCTGCGTTTACGTTTATATGTAACATTAACACCATTCTCGTAAAAATACTCTCGAATTTCATCTCGTGATTTTTCATCATACAGGTCTTTTCTATCTTCAACTTTTTGCAATGCCTGTTTAATACGTTCCTTAGAATCACCATCAGTATCATTAAATAACTTTTCTAATCGAGCGTGTTCATTATCATAAGAGCGACTTCCAAATTCATAATCAAGACAAATTATATCTCGTGTACTTTCATTTTTCTTACCAGATTTTCCTTTGTAAATATTTAATCCATTCTTTTGTAAGAAAAAACTAAATAAGCTATTATTAAACATAGCATCAGTATATGTAAAATAATCCCGTGTTCCAAGATTAACATCATATAGCATACCAGCACTGATGTTTTTTATCTTAATCCCATATTCACTCATTTATTATTCCATCACCACCTTTTTGAAATTTAAAGCATATTTTTTCAATTCATCAGTAGACAGTTCATCTCTAACCCAATCCCATAGCTCCATTACGAAAATATCATATTTAGATAATTTAGATTTATCATTCGTTTCATATTTGATTTTAGTATTTTTTCCATACCAATAATTAAATACATTCTCAAATAATAGTGCAGTTAAAAAACACCTGCTTTCGTAACCATCGAGTGAGAGATGAATTTCATCATCTGCATTTGGATACAACTCATCTATTTCTTCATTTTCAATTTTCATCATGTTTTTGACATTTTCTACATCTTCATCACAATCAACTTTATAAAACATATATCCATCTGGAATAGTAGGAAGATTACCAAATGTACCTAATTCTGTTCCAATTAAATATGTTCCGAAAATCCCGTAGCCTTCTGTGACGTGATTAATTAATTCTTTTAAATTCATATAAATTTACCTCCACTTATATATTCTCCAAATGAAATTTCTATTTATTCCTAATCCATAAAATAAACATCAACATATTTTTCACCATTCTCTAAACAGAGCAAATATGTAGCATATCCATCTATCAGCATAAAATCTCTGTTGAGTATAACCTGCGACTCATACATATTATTCTTACGGTAAAATTCACGTTTTTGTACCATTTTCTTGAATCTAGGGTGAGTAGCCCTGAATTCTTCTGATATAATAATGTCTTTGATATTTACCTTATATACTTGTCCAGATTTACAGAACATCTTCTTGATTTTTCTAATAATCTTATTCATCGTTCTCCTCCGTTTCATATCTAAATCCTAACCAATTAATCATCCAATTAATTCCAGCAGATCCAACGCAATCCTCATGTATATATTCTCCTTGTTCATTATCAAGATACCTTTCGCCTTGATAAATTCCTTCGTTGCAATAGCAGCAAGTTATTCTTGGGCGAGTAGGAGAATAGTAAGGACATCGTGGATCGTGCGTACCATCATATCTGTTACATAGACTACACATATAGTTATTCCATTCTCCTTTAATACAGTTGTGTAAATTTTTCAGTTATAATTTTTAGGCGAGTATTTGTTCACCGAATGGTGTAGAATTTTCTGTGCACTGTCAGAATAATAAATTCTCAGCTAGAAATGGTATCTCAGTTATTTTTATTATTTGGAACCTTTTCTTTATAACTTCTAATACTATTTTTCATTTGCATGTTACATGATCTATCAAATCTCCAAGCAGAAGCGATTTTATCTGCAATATTTTTACTTCCTTCATAGTCAGTACAAAAATCGGACTGACAGATAAGCCCACCGTATGTATTTGCGTATTTATGATTCTTTGATTCGATTGTTACTGTTTTGTTCATTTAATTGTTCTCCTTTGATTTTTAAAATTTTATTCATTGTAATCAGCTCCTTTTAAGTGCTGTGTTAATTGGTTACATATGTTTATTCTCTATTTATTAGGAATTTTGTGGTGAATTGTCTTTGATCCATTTTTTTAGAAGATTTCGCATTCGTATACTTGGGATATATACCCAAATTTCCTTGCCATCACGAATAGCTGATCGCCATATAAACTGAAGCATTTCAGAAAGTGCATAACCATTCTCGTCTACACTAATATGATTTGTTGTGAAAAAATTTTTAATAAATGGATTGAGGTAACGATTTATAAGATATGCTACAGAAGTTCTGTCTCGATATTCATTGGTGGCTCTGCAATTACATGATAGATATCCTTTTGTATATCCTTTCCCTTTTAATATTTGTTGGTATTCTTTAAATGTAGTCCATATGTAGTCATTTGAATTTGTATTTCGCACATTATGGAAGAAATTATATATATTCTTTTTTAATATCTTCATTGATGCGTTGTTTTTATTTCGAGAATACCAGGAAAAAGACAAGTCAGAATCTCTATCGCCAATCATATTTAATTTTTCATTCTCACAAATATGAATTAGCTTACTATAATCATAAGATGTATATCTGATATTTGAGCTATATGGAATAAGATGATAATTTTCCATAGAATCGCCTTGAACAGACCAGTATGTATATTGAACTCCATAATAGTCATAGTAATATTTCTGCATTTGCATATCAAAATAATATGTAAGAATATAGATATTCCTAAATGAATTAAATGTCTCTATAGGAAATAACCATACCATTAAGTTGTCTCCATAACATACAAGACTTCCTAACTCACATAAACGCTTTTCATTATCAAATTTACCATGATAATCAGAATATTCATCTTTCCATGTAAGCTGCTTTGTATCAGGATTGATTTCAACATATGTATTTTTTAATATCTCAAAATCCTGTTTGGTAATATCATATTCTTCTATAACATTTGCAACTTCATCCATTATAAGCGTATAATTTTGCGCTCTACATAAATCAATCAGTTCATTGTCGAATTTTTGAAATAGAGCATGGGTTGACACTATGTTATTACCATTGCCGATCAATCTCTTAAGATCTCTAAGTTTACTGCCCCTATCATCCTTTTCATCTTTTAAAAATGTAGGTGCTTTAAAATTCTTACCATTACAATACGTCCTATATCTGGTTATTTCATCAAGGAAAGGTGTTATTACCAAAAATTTCTCATCTTCATCTGATTGATTAATATAATTCATTATTGACTGAGTTTTACCAGCACCCATAATGGCATCTACAATATTAACTTTACAATTAAATTCCAATATAAAATCTCCTTTCTAAATACTTGTATATAACTATATTCTCCACTTAACGACAAAAATCCCTCCAACTGCCGTTTGGCTTGGCATAAAATTTTAACACCATTTTCAAAAAATAAGTTCTTGGATTTTTCCCTTATAAATTAAGGGTTTTTGAAGTTTTTGCAAAAATATGCCAAATTTGCAAAAGTTCTAAAATTGAAAAAAAAGCCTTATAAATCAAGGGTTTTTAGGGCTATCCCTTATAAAAGATATAATAAAAGTTCTAAAATTAAAATTCTTATATTTGTGGACTGCGTAAGCAGGACACAAGGGCATGAGCTTCGTAAGAAGCGATTGACCAACAACGCCGTAGGCAATGAAGTGTACATATATGATTATTCTCTTTTCTATTTTTTATTCTCATCCAAATTCACATAGCTGTTTTTCCAATAATCCTCTACAAAGAATACTGGTAATTTATCATGATATCTTTCATATATTTCTTCGTCTGGTATTCCAACCCAATACGGTTTCCATTTTTGTCTTTCTTTTTGTAATTCTTCAATCTCAGTATGATATTTTCCGTTTTGCAAATATCCTTTGATTTTTCCGCATACGGCACAGTAACTGCTCAATGATGTGTGAATTTTATCTTTTTCTTCTTGTGTAAATACATTACTTTTAAAATTCCATCTGTATTGAATTAAACATTCTTCATATTGATGTTTATGCTTAGATTTCTTCTTTGCTTTGGATATATTACTTTCTTTATGTTTGAGGTACTTTGGTGTCTCTGAATTGGTTATATTGTTTGTATTGTTCATGATATAATTCCTTTCTTGATTGATAATATATTATTCTCTGTTAGGATTGCTATTTATTGGTTTATTTTATATATGTCTACCCTAGAGATGTTCTTTTCTTGCTAACGCTACGAAAAGACCGTCCCTATCAAGGGACTACATCTTGTGCTACGCACATTATCTGATGTATAATTTGGCAATTATGTATAAAATAATGTTTTGTACTGAAAATAATTTTGGTAAAAATCTACAATGAGTAACTTAAGTAGATGCATTTTTGACAGCGTAGAATAGCCCTAGAAATGTTTTTTATTGCTTTTATGATAACTTGTTGGGGTAAAAATTAAAAAGCCTTATTTCGGCTTTTAAATACGTTAGAATGACATATAATATTTTTGAGGAATTATATTAGTGAGATTTTATTTTATGAAAACATTTATATTGAAACATACTTATTGTAATTCTTTTTATATAAGAGTACAATTAAATCAAATATTTTATATAGGAGGTTTTTATTTATGAAGAAATCAAAGAGATTAAAGAGGGTATTTAGTTTTGTGTTATGTGTTGTAATGACTATTACCATTATTCAATTAGCACCACAAAATACCTATGCTGCCAAGAAGGTTAAATTGAATTATACAAAAATTACTTTGTATGCTGGAGAAGTAAAAAATTTGAAAATATATGAAGGGAAAACTGAAATATATTCTGCCAGATGGTCTTCTTCTAATAAAAATGTTGTGAAAGTTACTAATTATGGGCATATAGAAGCATTAAAACCTGGTTCTGTTAAAATAACCGCAAAATATAATGATAAAAATTATGTTTGTAAGGTTACTGTTAAGGATGCTTTAAAAGATCATGTAAGTTATGAGTTGATTGATATTCCTGAAAACAAAGATTTTAATAGAAATAATACTAATGCTATTAAGATAATAAATAACAATGATATTACTGTTGAAGCTAGAATTAAATGTAAACGTTACGATAAAGACGGATTTTATATTGGAAGTGGTGAAATTAGAGGTGTTGTAAATTCTAACAGGTATATTATTATTCCAATATCATATGATGAATATACAAGAATAAACTTAAGCAATGTTTATAGAGCCGATCCTATAGATATAGAGTATAGCGTATCTAATCCATATACTAATGGAAACTTTGAATATAGAGATATTATATTTAGTAATAATTCAAATCGTAATCAATTAGCATTATGCTCTATATTGTATTACAATAGCGATAATAAACCAATTTGCATAAATACTTCTTATAGTATAAAAACAAATAAAATACCAGCAGGTGAAAAAATAAAAATATCTGATCGTTATTTATTGGATATGAAAGAAAAATATGATATTGAGAGAATTGAAATTTATTTATATTAGTTGTATATTGTTGAATATTTGTTTATTGGACTATGGCTTTGGCTATAGTCCTTTTTTATTGCTGTTTTATATATGGATATCTCTATTTAAAAGGTGATTTGTGCGAAGGTTTTAATACCCCCATATGTTGAGATTCTTGAGTGTGACTTTTGATGGAAAAATCGTTATCGGCAAAAGTGCTTATAAATAAGGATAATTTTGAAATTATGGGTGAATTTTTGATGAGATAGGAGTTTAATTTTTGAGGGTTGAAGTGGCTGAAATGCTTGATTTTAGTGGGATTTGACGATATGTGGTACGATAAGTGGTTTGAAGGGTGAAATTTTGGATTTTGCTTGATTTTGTTGGGATTTTGAATATTGGGAAGGGTTAGATTTTTGAGTTGGTGTGTGGATGAATCAGCTATAAGGTTTACTGCATTTCCAATCCATCTAATTAGTTTTAACTACCCCGGGTTAGGCAAAAATAGTGGATAATAGATATATATTATACACTGTTTTCATATAGAACAAATGTTCGATAAAATCAGATCTGTAGTGTTTGGACAGAACATACTCGAACATATGTTTGTATTATAATTTATCGTATTTTTTGAAAAATGATACTTGACTTTAAGCAATTCATATGATAATATATAGTCAAGTCAAGAGAACAAACAATTTTTAAGAAATTAGAAATTGATTCTTGACAAGTAACAAACTATCTGTTATACTTGTGTAAAGTCAAGTGAATAAAATATCTTGTGTGAGATAAACAGTGTTCGGACACTCCAAAAAAGATAAAAATAATACTTGACAACAGACAAGCAACGCGATATACTTTAAACAAGTCAAGCGATTGACTCAAATGTTCAAACTTATAGCTTATATATAGGGTAGCAACCTATAAATAGGGTGCAAAGTCTAGCACACCTTACACCCTTACATAGTGGATAGCATGAAACACGCTATACTTAGCAATTTTTATTCTAGCATATTTCATGCAAAAAATCCACACAAATATTATCTTTTCTCATCCGTGGGAACTGATACAATCGCAAAGGTTCATCCGTGAACTTGAGCAAAAACTTGTACCTTGACAAATAAATAATTAAAATAACTAAACTATGATAGTACATAGGCTTGTTATAGAATGGGTTCTCCATCCCATCTCAAAAAAGTAGTGCACGGTAACTGTGTATAGGAATATGAGTCCACAATCTGCCACAGCGGAGTATATGACAAGTTTAGAGTATGCTCGAAAAACTATCTGAACTGTGAAAGATTTTAAATATTTTATACCGTTCTTTTAAGATTAGCAAAACCGTGTAAACCTTTGAAAGCAAGGGACATGCGTTGTCTGTATGGATAATCCATCCACGGGATTAGGGATTACTTGTGACCATGCAAGAATTAAGGGCATGTATTGGGTTCGATTCCCACGCAAGTATTAAGGCTATATGCCTATTGTAACAAAATTACACTACAACTATATAAATCTAAGGAGGTACTATTATGAGTACAGCGAAAAACACAACAAAAAAAGCTACTATCAACACAGCATCTGTAAAGGCTCAGTTTATGACATCTAGCAAGGACTTCACCGCAACTATGGCTAAATTTTGGGTTGCAATCAATGAGATGGCAGACAAAAAGTTGATCCTTCAGAATAACTTACGGATTAGCCAGGAATGGGCAGAACTCAAGAAGGATGACGCTGAGGCTCAAGCTATGTATTTAGCAGACGTTGAGAAGTATAATGCGCAGTATGACGAGTTTAAGAAAGACTATGACGAGCGTATTAAATCTTGCTATGAACTTGTCACGGATGAACTCTATAAAGCCTATACTACATCAGAGGAAGAGTTTAAATCTGCAATCAAAGAATGGTTCTCTACACAGAAGATTGAGGCTACACCTACGCTCATTAACTTTATGATTGTAGCAGTCGGCTATAAAAATAGTAGCAATAAGCAGTTATTCAAGACTGGCAATGCTTTATCATATAAGGCTAAAACTACATTCAAAAATAGCTTTATGCGTGCATTAGCACAGCTCATGAAAGATAAAAACGCACTCAAAACAGATGCGTATAAATATCAGTATGTAACACCTGAAAAGAAAAATAAGTAACTTGTAAACAAACTATAAATCCGCTATACTATAACTAGGAAGGCGGTGGAAGGATGGAAGAAATGAATAATCAGGAAACAATTAAAATTTGTGTGGAAGAATTTTCACGCTTGCAGGAATGGATGGAAATGGCAGAAAAGGAAAGCGCATTATACAAATCCATGAAAACACGTTATAGAGATTTAAAAGTCATTTTATCCGCTTTAGGTGTAAATGTAACGGAGCTTGATACAATAAAAGAATAGTGCATAGTTAGAAGGGCAGATAAACGCAAATAGTCTGCTCTTTTATAGTGTGCATTATTAAGATAGCACTTGAAAAAAGTCAAATAATATGCTATCTTTGAGTATAAATAAGGAGGCGAAAATTGTATGATAGTATATTATAAACTTGACACACTATTAAATGAACGCAAAATAACCAAAACACAACTATGCAAAGATACAGGAATTAGCACTAATGTTGTGTCTAAAATAAGCAAAAATGAAGTGTTCAAAACAGATACACTAAATCGTATCTGCGAATATCTGCAAGTCCAACCATTCGAAATAATGGAATGGATACCAGATGCAGAATATAACAAGACAAATGCTGAAAAACAAGCTATAGAAGCTCAAATAGCTGAACTTCAAGCGAAACTAAAAACCATGTGAGGAGGCAAACAGCCATGACAATAGAGGAAATGCGTCAAAGCATGACAGAAGCGGGAGTATATTCAAGCAGATATAGACGCAAATTATAATTTTGAAGAGTAACAATGCGTCAAATATAATAACCACGCACACACAAAGCACCCAAACGCAAAGGGTGCTATTTTTATACCCAAAAACAATCAGAAAAGGAGAACGAATATGAAAAAGAAAATATTGTCACTCATTCTTGCAACAGCAACAATCCTTACTTCCTACACAGTAAGCACAATACAGCCAACGCAAACAGTCAATGCCTCAACTCCAAAGCAGATCAGTATAACAAATGCAATCCCAATCTGTGACATTGCTGGTTATTTCTATGACAAATATGGATATCTCTGCTTTGAGCTTGGCGATACAACAAAACAGTTCAATAAGGCAGATGGATATTCGTATTCAAAAATCTGTGAGAAACTTCCGCATCTTAAAGATTTAGATGAAAACAAAATATATCCTTTGACAGCGAAAGTAACAAAGGTAAACAAAAAGAAAAACGTTGTCACTGTACAGGATTATAGCGGAAACAAATGGAAATTTCGTGGCTGTGAAGACTATGAAGATGGAGACATAGTATCTATGCTCATGGATAGTAACGGAACGGAAAAGGTAACTGATGATATTATCTTACAGGTCAGATATAGCGGTGCAGAGTGGTAAATAATAAAGAGGAGGAAACTCAATGTCAGAGAAGCAGAAAACAATCCACAATGCCTATTGTGATTATGAAATTGCAAAAGCAAGCAGACCACCACGGATCTATTCAGTCCGGGCAGAAGTAAAACGAAACCATGGTATCAAAACCAACAACATGAGTAAAGCGATGTTAGCACAGACGTTAGCATCGCTTTTTTAGTACAGAAGGAGGAGAAAAGTCAAATGATAATTATCATTAAGGATGGTTATGACGTTATTGATAATCGTCCAGAAGCAGAAATCGCACAATCAGAACGTGATTATTTTGAGGAGCGTTACAACAGAGACTTAAAACGCAAACTCGAAGCAAACAAACATCCATTTGCAAAAAAGCTTTTAGCCGCATGTGGACTGTTATAGAAGGGAGAGTGAAAATCATGGCAAGAACATTACGGGATAATCAGGCATCATGGGACGCATTATTTTATGCGATTATTACAGGATGCACAGCGAAAGACGCATTATTAGCTATGGGAATTTGCCCAGATAGCGAAAATAATTTGGCAAGGAGAACAGAAAGAGAGGCGAAAAAATAAATGAAAGGATATGAAGTACCGGATGGTTATATGGGTTGGATCAATGGAAAATACCAGCTTTTTGAAAGCGAAAGCCAATATTACGAAACACTTTTAGAGAGAGAAGAGGTCTAAATGGCAAGGGAAATTAAGGAAACATTGTTTGTTTCACTATGCAAGCGATGTGGAGAACGCAGAAATTGTCGTGGAATTTGCATTGAAATGAATAATGCAATGGTAAAGGCAAGAGAAATCAAAGCGACTACGAAATAATGTGGTCGCTATTTTAATACAAAAAAACTACTAGGAGGACGCAATTATGTGTAAGAGAGTTTATTTAACAGCAAAAGAAGCAGAAATGGAAATGCAGGAAGCACGGAACGCAGAAGGATTTACGGGCAAAATGGAAACGGATTATATTTCACGGATGATTAAGGACGCAAAACGAAACAGTATGGTTGGAGATAAGCTTCAGCTTGTAGTAGATCCAATGTATATCCACATTCCTGAATGGCAGAGAAGATTAAAACTTGCAAGAGCATACACAATCGGTAATGCATATAACAAGTACAAATGGGATGTTCCGAAGGTATTATTTTACAAAGGAAGATTATGGGTTATTGATGGTCAGCACAGAATTTATGGAGCATTCAAAGCGAAAATGGATTCTGTAGTTGTTGAAATTATGGAATGTTCTCTTGAGGAAGCGATTGATTTGTTTATTAACCAGTCACAGGATAGAGTAAAAATGCAACCTATGGATATTTACAAGGCTGCTATTGCAGGTGGTAAGGGAGATTATGTAAAATTACAGGAAATTTGTCATAAGAATAATGTTGCAGTAAAAGGAGATGATGATACAACAAATACCGTTGGAACTCTTACATCAATTTCAGACGGTATTCATCTTGTGCAGACAAACGTAAATCTTCTTGATTCTATGCTGAAACTGCTTGGAAATCTCGGATGGAATGGATATGCAGATTCGTATAATGGGAAAGCATATACAGCGAAAATTATTCGTGCTTTAAAAGCATTATATGCTTACACAGACGGAAGAACAGACGAAATGGAAGCTGCTTTACTTGAATATTGTAAGGGAACTGAATATTTTGTAGAGAATATTATGGATAAAACACAGGCACAGATTTTTGATTATCTGTCCGAAATTGTTCGCTACGAAATGGAAAGTCCGTTTACAGAGAAGAAGAGAACTGCAAAGACTACTAAGAAATCTTCAAGGGTAAAGGCAATTTAAGAGAATAAACAATTAGAAAGTGAGTGATTAACATGAAATATCGGTAAAGCGAAAACAGAAGCTGCACTATCAGGCTATACGGGCAAACACATTATAATAAGGAAAGGATAGATGAATTATGGCATATAGAAAGACAAAATAATTAAGAGAATTCGAGCCGATTCTGTTACGGAATGGTTATAGATTTACACGGTGTAGGGGAAGTCATTTCATTTATATGAATCGAACTTCTCATAAAATTATCACTGTGAATAAGGACTTAAACAGAATGGTTCGTGAAAGACTTATAAAAGAGAATAATTTATAGGAGGTATAAATTATGCAGACAAGAGATATTAAAGTGGGAACAAAATTCAAACATATGAAAGAAGAATGGATCTGTACATCAAATGATGGATTCATATTTAAGGCAGATTGTTTGAATAAAAATTGTCCAATGAAAGATTTAATGCTCATAGGATCAAGCGAAGAAGTGGAAGTGATTGAACAGGAGGTATAAGCATGAAATGGATTGAGATTTTACGGAAAGATGACCATGCATTACTGCAAAGCGAAAGTGATACACAGTATGCGGTTGTAAGTGGTTACGATCCTGCACAGCCAGAGGATCAGCAGTGGTCACACGGAACATATTTTGAATATTGGAATGATACAAAGCGAAAAGCAGATTGCTTACAAAACGCTTTAGATTGTTTCAGAAGCAGAACTGAAGAACACTATGTAACTAAAGGACAGAAATACCTTGAAATCTACAGAGAAGATTATAGCGAAGGTACATTCAACGAAATTGTTACATCGCTTGGAGTTGATAATGACAGAGTTGGAGATGCACTTGGTTGTTACTGCATTGTAGATGAAGAGAGTTTGAAAAAAGGCAGAAGAAAGCGAAGGGTATAATTTATGCGGTTAGATGATTTGTTGTCATATATAAGCGAAAATGAAAATGTCTATGTATGGTTGGATGGAAAAATTGTAGCTGAATACAATGGGAGAGATAGTATTTTTCTTAAATATAATGATTTTGAGGTTGAAAAGGGAAGTCTTAGAAAGTATGAAAACGGAATCGAAGTTACATTAACAGGAAATTTAATTGTCCCTAAAAGATAATGAGCAGGAAGATAAGGATTTTATTATCTCGATAAATGTAATAGCAGAGTAAACAGATATTTCATAAGAAGGAGGATAGATCATGAAGTACAGATTAGGTTGTTATAACACAGATGGAAGTTTAGAGCGTCTTCGCACTGTAGATAATAAAGAGAGTGCAAAACTTGCGTACAAGCATCTGAAAGAGGAATACAAGTGTACAATCTGGGTACAGAAGATTGAGTTTGTTGATCCAAAAGAGGAGTTTAAAGAAACAGAATAAATGCGTGTTTCATAGGATTGGAGGTAAGAGAAATGAGTAAATGGATTTTAATAGAGGTTGAAAATCAAAATATAAATGAACCGGACACATATGATTCTTATATAGAAGCTTATGATGAAATGAAAAGCAGATATGAGAATTTAGTAGAAGAAGGAGATGAAGCGTCCATTGATGAATATGATGCGAACATTCAGACGGATTCATACAATATTGATTGGAAAATATATGAAGTAGAAGCAGACTAAATTCGCATTTCATTACAAAGAATTAAGTCGAAACCGCCTTATTACAGGCGGTCTATGCAAGATAGTAACTTGTATACTGATGATGACAAACTAAATCTGAATGGAGGATGATATTATGGCAAATATTATGGAACAGTTAGAGGCGTTAAGTAATAAAGATTGGCAGAATTTATTTTCTGCTATAGAGGAAGATTCACGGAGAAGGGTTGTAAGTCTGAAAGAAGATTTGCAGTATAGATACATTGGAGAGATTGATTGTCCAACAGAAATGTACCAAGATTTCGCAACTGTAAAAGATGTAGAGGGAAAGGGAAAGACAAATTGGTTTGTTTGTTCTGATGGTTCATTTTTTACTTGTGATGATGCAACTGTTGATGCTCTTTATGATAGCGGCAGAGTGGTTGATTATGAATTTCCATTTGAAATAGAAAGAATGGAAAAGTATGAACAGCTTTCAAAGGATGAAAGAATTTCTTTTCGGGTAGCCCTGCAAGGAATTTTAGAATCAGAAGCAAAAGAAATTGTATGTTGGGAATTAGGTATTCCTGCTTATGATAACGTATATGTATTTGAGATTTCAGAAACTTATGTTGATAGTTCAACTAAGGAAGAAAAGATTAAAACATGTACAAGGAATATAGAGGCTGATAGTGAGGCAAATGCAAGGGAGAAACTTAATTCTGAATTATTTAAAATTGGTTCTGTTGTTAGTAGTGGAAGGAGGTTTACAGCAGAAGACAACAGAAAAATGCGTGAATCTGGTAAAATATTTGGATATAGAGGAGGCATACCATATACAATTACTTTGAAGAACAGAGATGTTGTTCTTAAAGAAATAAAAAAGAATGATTTATTTTAACAAAGAAACTAAGATTTACAAGGAAGAGGTGAAGAGAAATGGCAAAATATACATGTAGCAAGACAAAGGATGAAATTCTTGAGATTATTGCAGAGGAATTTAGAAAAGTAAATAAAGATTATGATGATGCAATGCAGAACGACAATGATAAACTAAAAGAACGGAATCAGGGTAGATATGTAGCAATGTTTGATTTGTTGCATAAGTTAGAGATTTATGAAAAGGAGTGAAGCGAAATGACAAGTATTGAAAAGTTAAAAGAAGATGCACGGAACTTAAATGAACTCACGGATCATTTGATTAAATTACTTGAATCGGATGATAAGCGGTTCTCATTTGAATTTTGTGCAGGTGGCACAATGGAAATTTATGACAAAGAAAAAGAAATCGGTTATGCCGTTCACATTGCACCAATTGAATATGATGAAGATGGAAATGCAACAAATTTATAGTAAACGCAAAGGCAGTTAGGAGAATAAATACCTAGCTGCCTATTTTATTACAAGAAAGCGAGGAAATGAATTATGAACGAATATTTAGAACAGGCAAAGAACTTATTAAATAAGGCAAATGCAAAGTGTGAAATTGTGTATGGTGGTATTTCACGGAATGAGAACTGGAAAGAGAAAGAAAAAAGAAATTGGTATGATGTAACAATCACAACACCTAGAGGTAAAATGACGTTCACATTCTGGGATAGCATTCACAATACAGAAATTTCCACAATGACATTTGAGGAATACGCAAAAAAGAAGCTCAAATATAACAGAGTTGAAGATATGTCATATGGTGAAAAGGTAAAAGCAAAAAATGATTTAGCAAGATTAAAGGCAGATGCTGTACCAAACGAATATGATGTGCTTGCTTGTTTAGAGAAATATGATCCAGGAACTTTTGAAGATTTTTGTTCAGAACTTGGATATAACGAGGATAGTAGAACAGCAGAGAGAATTTATATTGCAGTAATCAAAGAATATAAAGATCTGATAAGAATTTTTACAGAAGAACAAATGGAGGAATTAAGAGAAATTCAGTAGGAGGTATGATTATGAGTTATTTATTCTTATTTAGAGAAAAGGATTCGGATGACAGAGATTGTTGTGCATATATTGATTCAAAGAATCCACGATTTGAATGCAATCATTATTTTGGAAGAGTGAATTTAAACGGAGCTTGTTATAGTGGGCATGAATTTCCTGCTTATGAAGATATTGAAACGGTATTAACTGAGGCAGAATATAACGAATTGATTCAGTTCAATAAGGCAATCAATGATTTAGGCTATGGAATTGTAAAGGGAGATGAACGTTATAACAAAGGAATAGCTTTAGCGAAAGCAGTACAGCACATTTATGATAAGCTCGAATCTGAAGAAGCAAAAGAATTTCAGCAGAAAATCATTGAAAGCGAAATCGAATATATGAAGGATGAATATTCATTGGATGATGCAGATATTGAGAAGATATTTGATGAATATTATCTGGATTACAGAGACAGAGGAATTATTAGCAGCGTGTTCCAAGACAGCTCAGACTTAGGATACGAAGAAGCATGGAGTTTTGGATATATTAAGAATGGAGATTCTATTGCAGATAGATATTTCAATTATGAAAAGTTTGGAGAGGATTTAGTCAATGAGGATGAAAATTATCTCGAACTTGATGACGGGCGAGTTGTAAGTCTGAATTATTAGAAGGGAGTGAAGAATATGACAATTACATATGAATTAGATTTAGATAGTTTTAAGGCTTGGAGTGGTGCAGTTGATACACTTGACAGAATACAGAGAGAAGGTAAATGCGGAAAATTAGAAAACATTCTTGAAGATTTATATCCTGATGGAATGACAGAAACGCAGCTTA